>Ga0307990_1004480_pt1 | contig 10277 bp, 9 predicted proteins | sample EllFjometagen129_FD_203168 | JGI IMG/M metagenome (GOLD analysis project Ga0307990, IMG submission 203168) | Marine microbial communities from Ellis Fjord, Antarctic Ocean - #129 | ecosystem: Environmental > Aquatic > Marine > Unclassified | place: Southern Ocean | collected 2014-10-08
GGCCAGGATATTGGAGAGTGTTATCTGCCAGGCCTGTGGCGAGATGACAATGGAATCCCGCACGAGACGGCTCTTTGGTCAAACACTTTGCATGCCCTGCTTTGAGGCTATGGAAAAACAGTGTTAGGAACCCAGGAACCTGTAAGCAGTTACCAATATTTTTATAATCTCCGTGACTTGGTGGCTGAATATACGAGTGATTTTAATAATAAGGTTGTAAAATGTTTCAGGGCGGTTTAAATTTAGATCATGAAAATTTTTATCTTATTGCTTTTTTGGAGCATGTGGTTTGTTAATTTTTCCTGTAGGACAATTATTGCCCCTCTTATGCCTGTTATAGAAGATGAGCTTTTTATCAGTCACGCTCTGGCAGGCAGCGTCTTTTCGTTTTTGTCTGCAGGGTATACAGTTTCCCTTCTTTTATCAGGCCCCCTATCTTCTCGCATTGGCTACAAGAGATCTATATTGTTGGGCTTTTTTATTTTGGTGATATCTGTCTTTTCGCTAAAATACACAAATTCTTATCTTTATCTCATAATTGTCGCACTGCTAATAGGACTTGGAGCTGGTGTATACCTGCCCAGCGCCATGCCTCTGTTAACCTCAATTTTTAGATATCATCAATGGGGAAAGGCCATAGCCTTCCATGAGAGTGCCGCCTCCTTCAGTATATTCTCTATTCCAATCCTTGCTACCCTTGCCTTACATTTTTTTTATTGGCGAAATCTATTTTTTATCTTGTCTTCAGCCATTTTACTTGCAGGCCTTGCTTTTTGGAAATTTTCTCCTGATGTCAGGCCTCCTGAGGAGTCGCAAACTGGATTTTTAGCTGTGCTTAGCCGTAAAGATTTCTGGATTATAGGCATTCTTTGGGTTTTTGCCGCCTCAAACGGACTTGGCCTCTATAATATGATCCCCTTATTTTTGGTCAAAGAAAATGGAATGGCCATGGAAACTGCCAACACTATTTTTGGAATATCTCGCATAGGAGGGCTTCTTATGGCTATTATGTCGGGATTTCTTGTAGATACTTATGGCGTAAAAAAAATCCTTTTTTTCATACTTTTAATAACCGGTCTCTCAACGATTTTTATATCTATAGCGCCGTCTGTTCCTATTTTGATAGCGGCGCTCATTCTTCAGGCAACATTCTCCACAGGATTTTTTCCTGTAACCTTAGTGGCCATCTCAAAAATAACGGACATGAATGAACGAAGTACATTTACCGGCGCTACAATAGCAATTGGAGTGGTATTTGGTCTCGGGTTATCGCCTTTTCTCCTGGGACTGGCTGCCGACAAATGGAGTTTTCACGGAGGCATCTTTATCCTTGGCGCACTGACAGTGATTTCATGTACGTTGATAGGAAAAATTAAGAAAATTTAAATAAAAAGTAATTCCCACTTAATAAAAGAAATTAGGGAGAAAATGGGCTAAAGAAAAGCTATACAAACTAATGCGCTTATTTGGTGAAGATTATCCTCTTGATCGACATAACGGCATAAAAAATCCCATTCCTGACATGATTTACAGGATGTTCAGGATATAAAAAATATAAAAAAATCTTGTGAACCTTGTTAATTCCCATTCTTTCAGATAATTGTTCCTTGGTGATCCTTTTCTTAGATCTGATATCTTTAATTCGAGCCCCAAGCATTTGCTTCAGGTCCACGCTTCTATGCCCCACTCTTTCAGCTTTTATTCTATTGATACTGACAGAAGTTTGTGGTGTTAACAACAATCCTCCACAGAGAAATTACTTGACGTGTTTATTCTGTTAGATGTATCGCTAAGATATTTCGAAATTGCCTGGAAATATTGATATAGCACCAGAAACACTTTGGGATTATTCAAAACGTGCCTAACCCATAAGGATTCAACCGGACGACAAACAGTGCGGTGCAAAATTGAGTCATTGCCTCACTGCGGGGCTTGGGGGTTATGCGGAAAAAGATCTGAATGAACATAAGCAGCTAATGAAGGTCAAAGAACCTATCGAATTCATCGAGTCAGATGGTTGGGTGCAAGTTAGAATGCGCGGTAGTCATCGGCAATTTCGGCATTCCATTAAGCCAGGAAAAGTAACTGTTTCAGGCAAACCAAACGTCGATGTGCCTCCAGGCACGTTAAGTAGTGCGTTAAGGCAGGCCGGTTTAAAAAAATGAGGTTTATTCCATGAAATACACCGTAATCATTGAAAAAGGCGAAACAAGCTACGGAGCATTTGTCCCCGATCTTCCCGGTTGTATAGCTGTAGGGGAATCAAATGAAGAAGCTCTAAAACTTATAAAAGAAGCTATTGAATTTCATCTTGAAGGTCTAAAGGAAGAAGGAGAGGGAATTCCTATGCCTCATTGTGATATAGCCCAAGTTGAAGTAAGAGCCGCATAACGAATAAGGATAGGTCTATCAATATTGAGATATAGAATTTTGTAGTAAATGAATACACTTTAAACACAATGGAATCCAAGTCTTAAGTTTTGTAGGGCATTACCTGATTTGCATTATTGCTATATTGTTTCCTTTTCAACTATAGGGAGAAAACGTGGCGAAGAGCGAAAAAGAATGCAAGAAAAAAAACGCCTTCTTGAGGACATCTTTCAATCTCAAGGAGGCGTTTTTGCTTTGTGGTCGTCTTAAGATAAAGAGGGGGTAAATTTTGAAAAAACAACGGTTTTTATTACCTTTGATCTCAGATTTTTTAGTTTTATAAAGACTTCAGGAACATGGAAGGCCCATCGTGCAAGGTTTAAATGACCCTATATATTTTATACATATTTGTCAGGAGTAAAGTATGACTCAAAAGCCCCAAACTTATTTTTTGCTAATTTGATACAGGTAATCAGACAATCAATTGAGAATATATGAGGCTTGGTGGGAGATAATTTGGGCTGTGTTTTTAAGTTTTTAATATTCATGATTATACAAATGGAAACAATGGAATATAAAAAAAATGGGGAGAACGTTCAGGAAAAGACAAGATAAAACCTTTTGCTAAATTAAGTTACTTACTTATTTATGGACGTGTTTCCTCACTGTTTTCTTTTTAAAGCTCGTGCTATATTTTATTATATTAAAAATGATGTTTAAGTGATAAAAGCAAATCCTACGGTAGTATATTTGCAGGGAGCGTGAGGGTAAAATGGAAACTTCAACAATGGCTCAGGAGATAGAATCCTTACCAACAGAGGCACAGAGACAAGTCTTTGAATTTGTAGCTTTCCTAAAAACACGTTATCTGGTTGGGGATTCTATCAAAAGAAATATGCAGACCAAGTTAGCTGATAAGATACATTAAAAAAATAATATGATACCTCCAATACGGACAATTAGGCCTGAAATAGCGAAGAGCCTGTCAGGCGTGTTTTTTGATATTGATGACACATTTACCAGCTTCGGTAAGATTCTTCCTGATGCATATCAGTCTTTATGGGAGCTGAAAAATTCCGGGTTAAAGGTAGTTCCAATAACCGGCCGGCCTGCAGGATGGTGTGATCATATTGCAAGAATGTGGCCGGTAGACGGCATTGTAGGGGAGAATGGCGCCCTTTATTTCTGGTTCGATAATATAGAGCAGAAACTGAAAAAACGATTCATAGATCCAGAAAATATCCGCGCTGATAAGAGGCAGCGCCTTGCCCGTATACGTGATGAGATCCTCTCCGATGTTTCAGGTGTAGCTGTTGCCAGCGACCAGCTTTACAGAGAAACAGACCTGGCCATTGACTATTGTGAAGATGTTACGCCTCTCAGTAAAAATTCTGTTGATCGTATATGCAACATATTCCAAAAACATGGGGCTCAGTGCAAGGTCTCATCTATTCATATAAATGGGTGGTTTGGAAACTACGATAAGCTAAAAATGACTAAAATGTTTGCACAGGAGTTGTGGAGTGTAGATCTCAACATTAGCAAGGATTGCTTTATCTTTTGTGGTGATTCACCAAATGACGAACCTATGTTTAAATATTTTCCATATACTGCCGGAGTAAAAAACGTCCTCCGCTTTGCCAACCAGATGAGTCATATGCCGGCATTTGTGGCAAGTCAGGAAGGTGGAGATGGCTTTGTTGAAATCGTTAAAACAATATTGCAGTATAGGACATAGTATTGCGAATCTCGTATTGCCCGTATCTATTGAATTGGCTGCAGTTACTCTCATCTCACGAAAAATAATAAATATTTCAGACAGGATAACCCCGCTTTCCGCGGGGCAGGCATGGATTGACTTGATTTTATCGAGAATGTCAACAATGCATGGCATTGTTGACTAATAGGACAGCAATGTTATAACTTAAAAAAATGATAAGGATAGGTGTCCACACCTCCATTGCCGGAGGAATTGAGCTCTCCTTAAAGAGGGCAAATGAACTTGGCTGTAATACGGTACAGATATTTTCTCACAATCCAAGAAGATGGGCCGTCACACCCATACCGAGAGAAAATCTCAATATGTTCAGGGAATTAAGAAGCAATCTTTCCATCTCACCTGTTTTCATTCATGCATCTTATCTCATTAACCTTGCCACAAAAGACATGAATATATTAAAACGCTCCGAGGAGTTGCTCGCAGTTGAACTCTTTCGAGCTGACGAGATAGGAGCGGACTATGTCGTCCTCCATACGGGAAGCGCCTCAAAGGACAAGAGTAAAGTCGCAAGAAAAAGGGCGATAGATTCACTTAATCGTGTCATGAGTATTGGGAGATGGAGTGCAGGCCTTTTACTCGAAAACACTGCAGGAGAAAGAGGCGATATCTCATCAAACATAGAAGATATTGCCGAAATTCTGGCCGGTGTAAGAAGTAATGGAATTTCAGGAATATGTTTTGATACTTGCCATGCATTCTCAGCCGGCTATGATCTGCGCAGACATGAGACCATTGATTCTCTTTTAGATAAAATAGAAAGGTATATAGGTTTCAATAAGGTGAGACTCATTCATCTTAATGACTCTAAGAGAGATTTAGGTGCTCGTGTTGACAGGCATGAACATATTGGAAAAGGGAAGATTGGCATTAAGGGATTTCAAGTATTTTTCGGAAGAGAAGGGATCAGGTCTATTCCCCTGATACTTGAAACTCCAAAAAAGTCCCTGGAAGATGATAAACAAAATCTTGCCGTGGCAAGAAAAATCCTCAACGGCATCTCCAAAGATTCACAAAAAGTTAAGTAAAATAGCTGAAAGGAATTTTTGAAAATTTTCCCAAAAGAACTACCGGTTTAATAGGCATAAAAAGCAGGGGTAGTTTTATGGGTCTTTGATGGGCCGTGGGAGGATCGAACTCCCGACCAACGGATTAAAAGTCCGCTGCTCTACCAAGCTGAGCTAACGGCCCATTAAATAAGGTGCATTGATTTACTAACACTTTTGTCAGGGACTGTCAAAGAAAATAATAAGTTTCTGTCTACAAAATCAATTTGCATCTATTTCAAATATATCGTTTTTTATTAGTTCTAATTCCTCTGAATTTGGAAGATATGGATAGTTCCATTGTTTTTCCCCTGGCATGCAGTTCCCAAAGGGTCTGTTACAGGCAACCTCGCCTTTATCATCAATGCATCCACCAGTCATAAATGGTATTCCAAGGTTAATTATATTCAGCAGGTCCTCATTTGGCAACCCAAAATCTATAATATGCCCCTCGCTATCGAAAAACATATCAGATGCTGCCATGGATTTTTCTTCTAACAAGTATCGGGCAAGCTGGATTCTAAGGTAAGAAGACCATGAAGGCTGTTTTCTGCCGGAAAGTCCGGAACCTGGCTCTGCAAAAAAAGAAAATAGATGGTTTACAGCCCCTAAATTCCATAATTTTTCCATAATGGAAACCATCTGTTTTTCCGTTTCGCCCATACCTACCATTAGGTGAATTCCTACATTTCTTTTTCCAAATACTTCAATACTATCCCTTGCCGTTCGCCAGTACTTATCCCAGGAGTGAGGGCCGGACACTCCCCTACCCCGGTACAGATCAAAAAGTTCAGGTGTGGCCAGATCAATTGCCACACCAATCATATCCGCTCCTTTTTCTTTTAACGTTCTAAGGTCTCCAATTTTTAAAATGGTAGGGCTAATAAGTATAGAGATCGGAATGTTAGTCTCCTCTTTCAGACGTTCAGTCATAATGAATGTATCTCGCTTGCATCTTCCATTTGTAATCATGGAAATGCATGTGCGTTTTACATAATCAGGTGCATCATTGATCGCCTTAATTATAGCATCCATTGGAAACAAAGGCCACTGCACCATAATGAATGTTTTTTTACTATATGAGCCGGTTCTTTTTTTTGCCAGACCACAATAGGCGCAATTAGCCATACAGCCTTTCGTGTAATGAACAAGAAGGTTTGCACATCTGTTTTTTGCACCTCTATAAAAGCGACCTTTTATCAGGCCAAGTGATATAGCAGTAGCCGTGCTAATCCTCACAAAATCCGGGCTTTGTTTTTCGTTATTGTCAGACATTTCTTTATATAGATAAAGTTTGACTACTCACATAGTCAGGCTGAAGGGGTTTAGACTGAAGTCTGAAGGGGTCCAAAAAGCACGATTAATTCATTTCGGTGGAAATAGAGCAGGTTCTCGCACCAAAAATGGCTGCAAAATGAGCCGTATTCCCGTTTTTTACTAATCCCGCTTTCAGCGGGACCTTCAGCCTAACCACCTGAGTAGTTACGATAAAGCGTTTTCCTTGGCCTTTAAAATTGCCTCTGTTAAAGCACCGACGTCAACGCCGTGAATCATATCCTCTCGCCATACCTCTTTGAGATGTTCCTCAATCTTTTCTCCTTTTGATGATGTCCATTTCAGCGCTGACTCCAAAAGATTTATATCCTTTGTAGTAGAAAAAAAGTCTCCTGTAATAATTATACGTTCAATTGTGCTGCCTGCCATCGAGAGATATATCTCTAATAACCCGCCAGGGGTCTTGAGTTCCCCTAAGCACATTTTTGATCTTGGATGCTTGTGGGAAAAAATCCAGTCAGGGTTGCTGTATCTTTTATCAATAAAATCATTTATTATCTTTTCCTCCCACCCGTCAGGTTTATCCCTTTCAAAAGAGGCGCTAAATTTCTGCTGAAAGGAGTTTTCAATGGACTCCACTACAGTCTCTATATCTATATCCCGACCTAATTGCTCCTTGATAGTAGTAATCCTCTGGCTAAAGCAGCTGTAACCTTTATCGTACAACTTTAAGGGGGGCTGATTCATAATGTCCATCATCAAAGGTATGTCAAAGTCAACTAACAGGCTTGCATGGAATAATATTGCTTTTTCTGTTTCTAATGAGGCAGAAAGACCTGCCAGTTTTTTACCGTCTATTTCTATGTCGTTTTTTGGCCTGAAACCTGCTTCTACCCCTAAGTCTTGCAATGCCTGAATTAATGCAGCGCTCATAGACTCAAAGATACCTTGTATACCTTTTTTCAGTCCGGGATCATCAATGCTAATGCCAAGACCAAGGGCGACCACATTCGGGCCCATTATTACTGTTCCACCGCCCGTGCTCCTTCGGTTAAACTCAACACCCCTTTCCCTGCATCTGTCAAGCTTGAGTGCAGCCTCTATATCCTGGTATTTACCAACAATGGCTGAGGGCTTGAATTTGTACAGGTGAAGAATAGGTGGTGATCCATTCTGGGATATGGAGAGCGGCAAGGTATCATCAATAGATAATCCAACATTAGTTGAAACAGTGCCTTTAATATCCTTGAATAGTCTCCAGGTTCCCATCAATCCTTGGCCTTTTCTTCCTCAGTCCGTTTTATTTCCTGGTCAACAAAGTCTTTTACTGCATCCCCATGTATGAGATTTTTAAGCTCGTTTTCCAGATCGCTTGGGTCAATGACGAGTATCCACCCTTTCTGGTACGGATCTTCATTGATTAGGCTCGTATCATCCTCTAAATCCTCGTTTATCTCTACAATCTCTCCTGAGACAGGTGCGCACAGCTTCCCTATCCATTTTCTTGACTGAATCTTGCCGCAAACCTCACCCTGCTCGACTTCATCTTCCTCTTCAGGGAGGTCTACAAATACTATATCACCTGCCTCTTCTTGAAACATGTCATTCATTCCTATGGTAACCTTACCATTCTCTATTCTGGCCCAACTGTGTTCTTCATGATAATAAAGCTCATCTGGAAAATCATAACCTTTTATATCAGCCATTTTAACCTCCTTTAAAATTATTTATTTAAAACAAGTCGCCTAATTGGTGTCTGAATGAAAACCCCAAAATATAGTTTTCAAGTTTTGGCCTTAAATCTTCAAGGCTTTGAAATTGCGTTGTTTTTTAATCCAAAATCCGCAATCCCTGCCCGACGGACGGCAGGCGGGCAAAATCTAAAATTGTGCCTGAACCGGTTTTTCGTTCAGGCACTAATTATACTCGATCCATGAAACGGGAATCATAAATCAATGCGCTTATTTAAACCTTTCCCGTATTGATTCGGCATGGAGGGGGAGGCCTTCCGCCTCTGCTAATGTAATTACCGCATCTTTCAATGAAGAAAGACCCTCCTTACTTAGATATTGAAAGGTCGGTTTTTTTATAAAATCGTCTACAGATAGGCCTGAAAACATTCGGGCTGTCTGAGCTGTAGGCAGCACATGATTTGTGCCGGATGCATAATCCCCTGCAGATATAGGCGAATATGGTCCTAAAAATATTGAACCTGCGTTTCTTATTTTCCTTAAGGTAACAAAAGGGTCTACTGTAATGATCTCCAGGTGCTCCGGGGCATAATCGTTTACAAAATCAACTGCCTGCTCTATATTCCTTGCTATTAATATTGAAGAATGCCTTTTAAGGGATGAAAGGAGGATATCCTTTTTAGGGAGCCGGTCAATTGAATTGTTTACAATATCTGAGACCTCAAAGGCAAGTTTTTCAGATGTTGTTATAAATAAAACCGCAGAATCCGGGTCATGCTCCGCCTGGGACAATAAATCAACTGTAATTAGATTCGCATCACCTGTATGATCCGCAATTATAACCCCTTCACTTGGCCCGGCAGGCGAATCTATACCAACCTCTCCAAATACCAGGGTTTTTGCCGCTGTAACATATTTATTTCCTGGCCCCACTATCTTATCCACCCTTGAAATGCTGTCAGTGCCATAGGCCATTGCTGCAATTGCCCACGGGCCTCCAACTTTAAAAATCCGAACAGGCCCAGCTATATCTGCAGCGGCAAGGGTAGACGGATTTATAGTCATATCTTCATTAGGCGGAGTACAAACAATTATTTCCTTAACACCGGCTACCTTGGCAGGCAAAATTGTCATCAAGACTGAGCTTGGGTAAACGGCCCTTCCACCTGGTATATATGCCCCAACTCTTTCTATAGGCGTGGTCATCCGTCCAGCCAGGATACCATCGGCAATATCAATCATCCACATATCCCTCTGGAGCTGGGCCTTGTGAAACTTTGTTATATTTTTAGCGGCAAACCTCAGGGCATCAACTATCTTTGGGTCCAGATTTTTGTATGCATCCTCTATTTCGCCTTTGCTTACCTCTAAATCCCCTAACGTCATATCCGGTTTATACTTTTCCTTATAGTAATCAAAAAAAACCTTTTCGCCTTTGTCTCTGACACTGTATACAATTTCCCTGACCTTCTCATAGATAGACGTAATGTCTACCCTTGATCTTTTCATTATGGCCTCATATTGCTCCGGCCTTAGATTTTCAATTCGCTCGGGTTGTAACATAATTTTATATTTCCCTGTGTACTTATTATCCAAAATTTCCGTTTAAAGATGAGGATTTTCCCCCCATTCCCAGAACGATAAAGTAATACTTTATATGCTAAATAGTTTTATATTTCAACGTGAAAAAATTTCTTTATTGCAAATATATTTAGAAATTATAATATTATAACTATGCCCCGGCTCTTCACTTCAGGGTTACATGTAAAAAAATAATGAGTGACTACTCACATAGTCAGCCTGAAGGGGTTCAGGCTGAAGGCTGAAGTGGTTCAAAAAGCACGGCTGAAGAACTGTAGTGGAAAAAGAGCAGATTCTCGCGCCAAACATGGTTTCCCCGTAAACGGGATCTTCGACAGAAGGAGCTGCATTCCCGTTTTTCCTAATCACGCCTTTGGCTGGACCTTCAGTCTAACCACCTGAGTAATTACAAAATAATCAACAGTGAAAATGAATAATGATTGATAACAAAATTATAAAGGATATTCCTCATAAACCGGGGGTCTATATTTTTAAGAATAAATCCGAAAAAATAATCTATATCGGCAAGGCCAAAGA
>Ga0307990_1004481_pt1 | contig 10277 bp, 2 predicted proteins | sample EllFjometagen129_FD_203168 | JGI IMG/M metagenome (GOLD analysis project Ga0307990, IMG submission 203168) | Marine microbial communities from Ellis Fjord, Antarctic Ocean - #129 | ecosystem: Environmental > Aquatic > Marine > Unclassified | place: Southern Ocean | collected 2014-10-08
AATGGTCTTGCTCAAGCCTGGCGTAGGTAGCCTCTTGACTCTCTGAAATAATATCGGGGTGTAGCCATCCTCCCCCACTTTTTAACCCAAAGGTTGTCCAATCAGAGGAAGTGCTAATCCGGATTCGAGCAGGACATGCAACAGGCCAATCCCAATTAAGATATTTCTCTACCCATTGACGTGTTTTGGTCAAATACCCCTCAGGCGGAAGTGGCAGGTAATCTTCATACGCATACCCCATACCATTGGTGGCGCCTTCTGCGGCCGGCTCGACCTGGGTGCCTTCATGCCACTCTTTGAATGAGGTTATGGTTACCATCTCAGGTTTTACATAAGCCCCTAAAGCAGCTTCCCATTGCTGATCATAGGTAACGCCATCACGACGTGGTTCATAGGTATCCTCAGAATAACCAATTCGCCGGCCGGAAAACCCTGGAATCATGCTGGGAACGTACCAGGCGCCTTTGGGAAGGCCTTGGAACCACTGAAAGCGATCACTTTGGTCAAAATGAAGTGTGGCGTAATTGTAAAGTCCGTCAAAGTGACCCCCATCGATCCAGGCACCTTTCAATTTGTTGGCGATCATTAGACCACCGTCATCCATAGCATGGATAGCATCCAGCGCCGCTTGCCAATAGTCAGCTTCTACTTGACTGGAATCATTATCCGGGACGCTTGCCGCCCAGAGGAAAAACAACCCTTTTGAACGGTTATCCGTGCTCCAGCGGCTGGTTGCCGTGGTTCGAAAAAAGGCCGGGTGTCTTCCGTATTGATTATACAGGTACCGGACATCATCCACGAGCCGCATGGCGGTGCGCCCTTTGTAAGGCTCAATGTGAAAGGCGATTTTGATCCCGAACTGATTTCCGATATTCAAGAGGACTGGTATTGCTTGATCTTCACGGGTGCCCTGCCCCCACCATGAGCTAATAATTACGCCCACTTTCGCATCGCGAAGCCAGGAGAAATATTGTTCAACAATTGATGTATCGATGGAACTGTAGGCGCCCAGAGTGGGATAGTAATTACTGCTAATGTCAATTGGCAGGTAAGAAATATTACCTTGATCCCAATGCACCCATTTGCCATCTACAGCAGAATTTCCATACCAGGGATAATAAAAAACCGCCGCTTGATAACTGGGTTCAGTTGATGAATTGACAAAAAAGGAAATAATCCCCACCGCCTTCCTTAAGATCACCAGTGCATCCCCTACTGTAATTTCCCCATCAGGCTCCGGCTGACCACCGGCATCAAGAGGGGCTACATCTCCATGCCCCATATCCTCCTGTGTGGGGGTCTCAAGGCCTAAGGCAAATCGGAGGGCCATTAGGGCATCACCTACATTTACCGTGTCATCCCTGTTTCCAAGGGGGGCTACATCACCGTCCGGCTCATTACTAACAGCCTCACTTAATTGCCTTAATCCCCCATAGAGGCGTCCTCCACTGCTTGATGAGAAGGTGATGGGGGATGATTGGCCAGGTATGCGGGAGAATGTATCGTTATCACTGCTTGACTGTCCCCCTGCATTGGTTAGTGTACACCGCCTTATAGAGTAATTCTCACTGGATTGAACCTCTCCGTATGCCAATGAACAGATAAGGGATATAAGTATTATATTAATGGCTGATAGCAGGTAATGTTTATTGTATTTCATGAATTGTCTCACTTAACACATCGTCAAATAGTTGAGTCGTTTAGTAGTTAAGTTGGGAAATAAGTCCCGCCTTGGCTGGATTAGCCCTTCAATCATATTAAGTGTCCAATTTTCAGGCAAACGATATGAATTCAAATAATAACAACAACTTAACTACTCAACCATTCAACCACTTAACGAGGTCTGCACTTAAGAGTTAGGCTGAGCCTTAGCTTCTCTTTGGGCTTTTATCTTCTGCATCATCTCCGGGTTCCTGGCCCACTCTATGCCCTTATCTTCAGGCTGGCCATAGAGTTCGGGGTAGAGATAATATCCTTGCTCTTCGGGTGTTTTTTCCTCCTCTACCTTTATGGGGTGGGCCTTGGCGTATACGTCCTGCCTGATTCCGGTTACTTGCCAGGATACCTTCATTCCGGAGAAACCCCCTGCTATCTTAAAACGGTTTTCAGAGATCTCCTGGGCGATATATACCGGCGCAAAACCCCCTATGCAGGTAAGCTGATAGCGAAAATCCCTGTTCAAGACCTCAAACCAGTCAGGCAGATCTACCCATGCCTCACCCTTTTCATCAAGGGGCGCATTGCCATTATACACATTCATCATGTCAGGGGATTCCACAAATGAGTGCTGGAGGTACTTGTTTTCCGGATCCAGGGGGTGGTCGATCTTGAATTGCCCGGCTGGTTTTTCAAGATTGCCTGTGATCTTGACCTTACCTAAAAAGTGTCCAGCATATCCGTTGGCGCTGAAGCCACGCAAACCATCGCCCATGGTGCTCATGCCATACACACCATCGCCCATGGTGCTAGAGCCACGCAAACCGCGACCACTGTAGCTTTTACCATACACACCATCGCCGGTTGAGCTTTCGCCATACACACCATCGCCGGTGTCGCTGATAGCGTGCAGGGCATCATCCTGCGTTGTTACAGTGAGCTTTTCTCCAGGACTCATTGTCCCGATTCCCACATTGCCTGATGCAGTAATAACCATATCATTACTGCTCGCTGATCTCCTGAAAAGAAGGTTATCACTTACATGGCTCATTCCTATAAACCATTTTTGTGTACCGGCCCGGTTCAGCACCAATCCTGTCCACATAGGATCTCCTGTCTGGTTGATAGTGACAAAGGCAAAGTTATTGCTTGGGCCTTCAACTGTTAGTTTAGATACTGGGGAAGAGGTGCCTATGCCGACGTTGCCATTATCTAAAATTGTCATTTTTTCTGTGTTGTTGGTGAAGAATGTCAGGCGACCTATATTAAGTCCAAATCCATAGAAATTATTAACTTCATCCCATAAGGCTATCTTCCATGGGGTAAATGGATCTGTCCCAAAAGATAGTTTAAACTGTGGACTCGTTGTACCGATTCCCACATTGCCTAAATCCCTGTACACATCCCCCCCGCTTTCCGTCCATAGACTACTTCCCCCACCTGTAGATGCTATGGTAATCTTATTGGCATCATCATCAGGGGTAATGGTAATATTTGAGCCTGCCTCCAGGTCCACATTTCCGCCATCATTTGTAACACCATCTATGCTGCTAATTATAGTGGGGCTTATCTTGTCAACAGTTACTGCATCGTCTGCCAGGTCTTCAGTGGCTATGGTGCCATCGCCGATCTGGCTGGAGCCAACTGCACCATTTGCAATATTGGTGGATGTAATCGTAGCAGGGGCTATCTTATCCCCTGATATGGCATCGTCTGATATCTTATCAGTAGTGACTGCATCATTGGCTATGACGGTAGTGGTCACGGCATTGTCCTTTACACTGTACGCCTCTTTTGCCCTGAATGCATAGCCCACACTGGTCATGGGCTGCCTTGGGGTCATTTCACTGTCTGATCCAATCCTGACGCCAAGGTAATACTGTGTGTCAAAAGGAAGGGTGATGGGGGTAGAATTTCCAAGGTCTACACTGAATAGCCCGTCTGTCAGGGTTACACTCCTGGTCTCTGTCCACAGGGCCATTCCTCCTGAAGCCTGGGAATAAATGGAGAAGGCTATTGATACTGTATCGCCTATGGGTATTCCCTGAGGGTCTGTCAGGTATCCCTGGTAGTTTATTTTCTGGGGGATTGCTGTATAGGCTGTAGATGGCAGAATGGATAGAATAAGTGCTAAACCTGTAATTATGATTAAAAGTTTATGTGCCTGCTTGTTTTTCATTTCCCCTTTCTCCTTTCCTTTTGTCTAATTAAAGCCACAAAGACACTAAGACACTAAGATTATATAATTATTCTTTTGCTAATTTTTTTATGCCATTAAAACCCAATAATTCCCAGCGCCTTCCTCAATATTACCAGGGCATCACCTACGTTAATCACCCCATCAGGATTTGGCTGACCACCGGCATCAAGAGGGGCAACATCTCCATGTCCCATATCTTCCTGTGTGGGTGTCTCCAACCCCAAGGCAAAGCGGAGGGCCACCAGAGCATCCCCTACATTTACTGTGCCGTCCCGGTTTCCAAGGGGTGCTACATCACCGTCGCAGAGGGAACTGACTGTGACGGTCATTGGCTCTGAGGACTTGCTGTCAAATAAGACATAGCCAAGTATGCTGTATACGCCTTCTTCCATTCCAGTTGTATCCCAGGTATCATCAAAGGTTATGGAGTTAGCCGGAGTTAGATCAGTTACCGGATGTTTAAACTCCTTTACGGTATTTCCTGATTTATCTTTAACCCTGGTAACGGCAGTGCCTGTGGTAGGAATGGTGCCGGTGTTTTTGAAGGTCATGGAGAGGCTGATAGTATCTCCTGCGTCAAAGTGTCCTGGGTTGGCGGTAAGGCTCATTACCTCTCCTGAAGATATGCCGAGCCTGAACATATGGGTTTTTTTGTCCAGGATATTATTGCTGGTATCCTTTATTGTTACCTTAACAACATAATAACCCGGTTCAAAGCCAGTGCTGTCCCACTGATCGGAGAAGGACCCGTAACCGCTTAGATCCTTCAGTGTGCTAAGGGGCAGGCTGTCTACCATGGTACTAGAGACAGAGCGTTTTAATACCGTGCTGACGATCACATCCTGGGCCTGTCCTGTATTGTTGATTCCCATATTTATCTGAACAGGATCACCCTGGGGATAGGAGTGCTTGTCTGTTATAAGGCTCGTTATCTCCACATTAGAGCTGATGTAGTCGATGGTAAAGCTATAGTTTTTGTAGAATTGAACATCCGTGCTCTGTCCATTATAGTAGAAGGGGTACATCATGATAAGCAAGGTGGTGGTCTTATCCGGGTTTTCTATAATCTTCCATTCATATTGCTTCGTCAATTCAGGGAACCAGCCCTCAGGCGGGGTTTGGTCTCTGTTTATTTTATTTCCAGGGGCACCTATTTGCATGGTTGTAATAGGGAGATGAAGGCCCGTGTCTGTCACCAAGCCGGATCTATTTGTTAAGGTCACATCCTGCACCCTGTATCCCCTGGGATAGTCAATAGAGACAGAGTAAAAAGGAACCTGATATGTTCCCTCCTCCAGCCAAAGGTCACCATTCGGAATTTTCACGTAATCCAGGTTGTCCCGGCTGCTTACCACGTAATCGGGGATCTCGACATCAAGGGAGGGGGTGGGGGTTTGCCGTTTGGCTCGCTCCTTTTGTTTCTGGTCTTTAGTTGAGGTTAGTTTCCCGAATTTGGGATCTCCATAGAGGTTGTATTCATAAATCCAGTAAATCCACCAGTTACCTTTATTCCACTTATCCCTTTCAATCTGAGTGAAAACGGTGCCAATATCCTCATCGTCATCCCAGTGATTGAAAAACCACTTTCCAATTTCAGTGTTATATGAGCCAAAAGAGATTTCTGTTGCTCCAATAAAGACTGCGGCACCGCTGTCAAAGAAGGCCTCGGCAAAGTTATCGTCCCCACCATGATAATCTGTATTAGTAGGGTTATGATGATCCTCATAACACCCTGTTAGACAACACAAGGATAGGATAAGGGGATTCGTGTTGCCCAAATCAACGGGGAAATCAGTTGCCCTTACAGGATTCCCAGAAAAATCCGTTACAGGATTCCCGAAACTATCCGTTACTATGTGATCGCTCCATAGCTCATAATTATAGCCCCAGCCATCTGGCCCCCCATGATCCCTGTAGGCAATGACATCCTTATCTTTGGCATTATCCATGAACTCCTGCAGTTTCTCATCTTCTATTGATGTGCCAGTGGGTGCTGTGGTCAAACTCCAATGCACCTTTGTTACGGTAAATTCGCTGTTAATTATATTTTCATAGTCATTGATATCGTTTCTCCATCCTTTCTCTCTTTTAGAATCAGGGTCAGTTCCGCTCACCAGCAACGCACTTGAACGATCAAAAGGATGCCCGTCAATACTTGCGTTAATTGCCGTCGATAGATCAGCAGCAGTGTTTCCGATGATACGCCCTACGATTATATCAGGAATATCAGTTCCTCCACCTGTGGTATCGGCATAGGGCTGGTCGCTTAAAAGGACATTGTTGATATAACCAGTAGTACCCCAATGTAGGTCAAAGCCGTACGGATCCCATGATGGAAATATCTCAGTCTCACCTACAATCAGAAGATAGCCGCCTAAAGTGGTGCGAAATTTGTTTGAAAGCAACCAAGACCAGGGAATATAACCAGATTCCTGCAGAAATTGATAAAGCTCCATGAAAGGGATGGCCTTTATTAAATTCCTAAGGAGGTTCCTATCGTAGCTATCCATATACCCCAACACCCCATCCCTCTCCTTTGCCAGCCTGGCCATATCAGAGAGGAGTGTGTTGACTTCACTGTCATTACTATTGTGGCTAAACAACCTCTTAGGGTTTGTTACAATCAAATAATCATCCTCACTTACGGCATCTTCATGAGCTTCTTTAATGGAAACATCAGGGTACCCATAGCTTGTTTTTAAGATTGAAAAGCTGACAGACTCGGAATACTTGGTCCCATAGGGTCCTCCATAGGACAATGTGACGGTATCTCCAATGGAAGGATCAGGGGGATTGGGATGAATTAAAACAGGTACAGCGATGAAGGTATATAAGCCCGATGAACTCCCAGGGCCGAGATTTGTAGGGTCTGCAATAATACAGGTTGCCCCCATGGTAGTTTCATCGAACTTTGCCGTGTAATCAGCATTGCTGTCAGTTTTCGTTATAGCCTGAAAGGCGTGGAGAGAATCTCTGATTTCGATATCATAGGCGGCTGCTTCTCCTCGGTTTTCCACCACGAGATCGATACCAAAATAATTACCATGTCTGGTGACTGTGTGTTCAGTGATGATAAGCTTCGGTCTTTTCGGGGGGGCCCCGTTGCTTGTATACACATCAATTGTGTCTACACCTGTTTTCCCGTCTTCGTCAGTTGCCCTTACCGCAAAGGTGTGTTTACCGTCTCCCCAAAAGCGTGTATCCCACCAAAATTCTTTATCCAACAAGGGACTGGTGGGAAATTTTCCACCTTCAATTTTGTGGGCATCAACAAACCACTCAACCTCACTCCAGCCTGAGTCGTCTTTCACAGTTACACGAGTGCGTGTTTCCCCTGAAACCGTAGCGCCACCCAGTGGATGATAAATTTCTACAGTAGGAGCAGTCATATCCTTAAAATTATCAACAGATATTTTCAGATGATCATCAATAGCAGACCTGCCGGAGAAATCAATGGCCTTGGCCGTGAGTAAATAGTCCTTGTTCGTGAACATTTCTGAATCCATAATGATTCGATAGGGCGGCGTATAGTCAATCCCTATAATGTCACCGCCAAGAAAAAACACCACACACTCCACCCCCTTATCATCATACGCATTTGCAGAGATGGTCACAATGCCCCTTAACACACCAGGGTCAATAAGGGATACCGTGGGGTTGGTGTTATCCGTCAGGGCCAAGGTCTCAAAGGTGATCCCACGGCTTTCCGCCTTCTTTCCACTTGCATCTGTTGATTGCACCATAAGTCGATAGGTTGTAGAGGGCTCTAAATTGGTGAGAGAGATGCTGTGGTTTTTAACCATACTTGCATCGGTTTCCTGTAAGTTATAGCGGCCTGATTTTTTAGAGTAATGGAGCACACTGTCACTGTCTTCACTGGTCTGCCATGAGATAAGGGCCGAGTATTGTGTGAGAGATGACACGGTTGGACCTGAGAGTATTGCAGGGGGGCTGGTGTCAAGGTAGAAGGGCCCCATGTGTACGGCAGTGGCGGCACTGTTACCTGCCTTATCTATTGTGATAAGGTGAAAGTAATTGCTGTCTCCCTCAGATGAGATGGTGGTAGACAGGGAGGTTGTTGTGGTTGACAGGCTTTGATCAGGAACCGTGGTAGGGGAGTTTGACCACTGGTAGAAATAATTCTCAATACCGCTTGCTGCATCCGATGCCCCACTCCAGCTCATGGTTATATTTGCATCCCCTGACCATGTGTGTGTGGTACGGTCAGCGGTGAGGGTGGGATTAGTGGGGCCAGTAGTATCAATGTATACGTTAAAGGTGTTACTCTCTGCCAGGCTGCCACTCATATCAGCGATACGGAACTTTATGCGATTCGGGTGTGTGGTGGTCGAGTCCGTGCCAAAGGGGACATTGATAGCAGTGATGGTCTGGGTAGAGGTGGTTCCATCAGAGCCCGTGCAGGAGGCTGCTTTCCATGTGCTCCAGGAGGAGTTTTTATTATAGGCATACTGGGCAGTCGATACATCCAGGCCGGAGCCTGCATCTTCTACCGTTACAGCGCAGGTGACACTCTGGGTGGTCACCCAGTCAGTGGGACTAAAATTAGTCCAATTGCCTGGAGGGGGATCAGAGATATCCCAGAAGTCATTGTCACTCATCTCACTCACAGATAAGGGATGGGTGAGCTCTATCCAGTTGTCGTTTATAACCCTGCCGCCCACAGAGGAAGCTCCTGTGGATATATAGCCTGTGGGGTCTTTTTCTATAATATTATAGTACTCACAGACATTGTCCAACATAATGCTGTAGGAGCCGTTGGAATCCGTTAAAGTGCTTGAAAGGAGACTCCCGAGTTGACCATAGTTATTAGAGCAATATAGGTCCATGTCTACATTGCTTAAGGGGTTGCTTTCATCTCCTATGTGTCCCGCATATACATGGCCTGAGAGCATCTGTAGTTTTATCAGTGATCCATAGAGGTCAATGCCATTTGTGGTAAAAAAGTTTCTTCCATCCTCCCATACAATAAGGTATGAGGTGCCATTAGGGGCAATAGTGGGATTTTTCTGGGATATGCTTTGGCTTGATACGATCTCCTCATCACCAATCCTTGTGCCACTGCTTGAGAGCCTTCGATAATTGATGGACGAGTCTCCATAATACTCCTCATAGTTCCAGGTGACCATGTATTCATCTATGCCCGGGTTGTAAACCACATCAGGGCTGTAACGGAAGTCATCACCTTCCCAGGAGATAAGAAAGTTGCCTCCATGAGGTGTGCCGCCGGCAGTGACTCTCTGTCCTAAGATGTCTCTATCGTCTCCCCAGTCTCCCTGATGGTCCTCCCAGACCACAAGGAAATCATTGGCCTTGTTGTTATATGCCAGGCTGGGTTTGATCTGATCATAGACATAGGTGGAGACGGCGATCTTTCCTCCTACCAGTGCACCGGTGCGGCCTATTCTTTGGCCATAGATGTCTGTTTCACCTGTACCATCAAGCTTGTTTTCCTCCCAGACGATTAGGTACTGGCCATTAGTGGTGCCAAAGGCTACTGCCGGGAAACACTGCTCTGTAAAATCGGTATTAATGTTTATGTGGCTGCCCAGTAGAGCGCCGTTGGAAGAAAGGCGTTGGCCGGATGTTTTTGTGAGGCAATATTCATAGCCTATGGGTATATTACGTTCCTGCCAGACTATGAGGTATTCTTTGTCAGTGGGGTTGTAGGCTACCTTCGGGTTGCTCTCAAATTTGCTGGTGCTTGCTGCAATATGGATATGATCACTTCCAATGGCGTCCTCGGTGGCCTTGACAGTAGAGGGAAGCCTTCTGGCATAGATGTGGTGATCGTCTTCTGCGTGCCCATACTCCCAGACAAGGAGATATTCATGGGCAGAGGGGTTGTAGGCAATGGCAGGGTGTTGAAAGAGGCAGGAGGTAAGCCATTCCCCCACAGCAGGAAAGGCCTCTCCAATGAGATTACCGTTTGAGCCTATACGTTGTGCGGCGATACCAAGAGTGCCTATTAATTTCCAGGCATAGTCCTCCCACACCACGAGGAAATCATCTGTGTCGGTGTTAAAGGCGATGGCAGGGTTGACCTGGTCTTCTTCAACCGTGTTTACGGCAAACTCACTGCTGTATACTGGGGGGATAGTGGCAAGGAGTAAAAGGGAGGCTATTAGAGTTAGCCAAAAGGGTTTCTTTTTCATCTGGTAGCTCCTTTTTGTGTCAGGGTGGCTTAGGTAGCTATTTGACGATCTATGGGTCTATGCATGTTCATAATATTTCATTCTGGAATAACTTTAAATATTTTATTGTTTGATTACCATTAAAGTTTTGACATGTCAATATTGTGCTGGTAAGCAGGTTATTAAATATATAGACACGAAACAGCCATAATTCTGTCATACATATCATATAATAATACAATATTATGAGGAAAGGAGATCATGTTATG
>Ga0307990_1004482_pt1 | contig 10277 bp, 6 predicted proteins | sample EllFjometagen129_FD_203168 | JGI IMG/M metagenome (GOLD analysis project Ga0307990, IMG submission 203168) | Marine microbial communities from Ellis Fjord, Antarctic Ocean - #129 | ecosystem: Environmental > Aquatic > Marine > Unclassified | place: Southern Ocean | collected 2014-10-08
TGTCATATCTTCCTTCTTTTAAGTTTTCAATACTCTTTAGAAAATCACCTACCTGTAAAACCTTTTGAGCTCTTCTCCTTGGGGCGAGATTTACTGATGAAATTATATTTGAATTATTCCGGTCAAACTCAATAATTGACTCTTTGTTAATCGAAAATCTATTATTGAAGTCTTTACCCCAACTACATTCAATTCCTTCATCAAATTTATAATCCCCAGTTGTTTGCACAGCAACACATTTACCATATTTAGGCATATTGACGTGAACAATCCAGTCTCCTTTTCTTACCCTTAGTAAAATTGCGTGTTTCCCGTAAGGTTTATCCCTAAGAGATTTATTTTGATCCCACATTCCGAAGCGAGACCTTCCATTTTTAATTTCATCATAAACTTTTTGACGAGCATCTTTGTCGTCAATTTTTGCGAAGGCAAATATTTGTTGTGCCATAATTTAAATTTTTAGATATTTTTATTTTAAAAATAATAGCTCTGTAACTTAATAAACATCTTTTTGGTTGTCAAGCTGTTGTACAACGATCCGCAAATATGTAGCGGCTGCGCTTCTCTGGCGCGTTAAACTCGCGCAGCTGATATATATTTGCTGTTAGCGGTTTGTTGGTTTTATTCTTATCCAAAATTATTGTTTTTTTCCCCTCCTCAAATGTTTGCGATATTCACCGGAAATGTACGCATTATAAAAATCACTTTTATTATTAAAATAAACACCATGTTTTCCCCAATATTTATTGCATTTATTATTATTCTCAATAACTATGCTAATAACTTCATCGTAATAAGGCTTATGTTTATATTTATCAATCTGATTTATATAATAGATTGTAGTTTCTTCCTTTTTTGTTTTTTCTGGCACCTCAATTCCTGTAACCTCATTTAAAATATTTTTACCCAAACCACTCTTTTTTTTCAGGGCATTTTTAAATTTTAATTTTGTTATTTCTGGAGAAATATAGTTAAAATATCTAATTACAATTTCCTTTTCAACTATCAGAGGCCCTTTATTGTAGTAAGAATCAAACTCTGATTTACTACTAAAGAGATCTTTTGTGTATTTATAATTATATAGTTTGCTTCTGCATTTACAACTTTCAATTTTTTTGTTTATATAAGTAGTATCAAAATCAAGTCTATCTTGAAAATCACATCTACACTCAATATACAAACTGTCAGAGATGGATTTTTGTGCTGAATTTATAATGTAATAGGTGTTACAATACTTTTGTGGATCCTGCTTCTTCAATTCAAGCTCAACACTCATATTTAATTTCTCATATTCTTTTTGAATACTATCAACACAAGATTTGTAATTCACTTCTAAATCCCCCTCACAATTAAAAGACTTATAACGTGAGATTTTCTGCTTGCTCACATTGTAAGGATTTGCTAACAATTTGCGATTATAACTATTTAATACTATTGTAATGCTATCTTTATATTGTGAACATAAACGTTGGTGTATTAATCTAGCATCAGAATAATTAAAGATGTATCCTGTTAGATTTGGGTTTGAAAGATCAAAATCATCGAATTTTAAAGTTATTTCTTTTTGATTATCAAGAGGCATAATAAGTTCATATTGTTCATTTTTATAATGAATTATTATCTTCTTCGGTAATAAAATATTATCTACTAGGCACCAATCATAAATATTGGCATAGGCATCATAAAATGACCAATTTTTTTTAAAGACAGGTGCTTTTTCAATATTTATCTTTAGCTGACTTTCCCATTTCAAATCATTCATCTCAAAATAAATATCAAATGCTCCTCGCTCTGTATCATAACTAGATAGATTTTTTTTCAAATCACTATTGACATTATAACCAGAAACTTCATCTTTAATATTGGAAATACAAATTTTCTCAAACATTTTTTTTGATTGAGCTTTTAATCTATTCTGATAAGATAAATCCTTTTCAAACTCTTCTTTTTTCATCCAATTTTGAAACTCATTTTTTATTGAAAGAAACATTTTACCATAGTCAGAATTTAAAAACTCTTTTTCTTTTTCTTTTTGAAAATCTAAGTCATTTTTTAATTTTTCAGCATCTTCGAATTCTTTTAACATATTTTTAAATTCACTTTTACTAAAAGCATCAGCAAAAGCTATTATTATAAATGAAAACATCTCCTCCTGCTTTTCAATATCATACCACAAAAATTCATTAATATCAGATTGTGGCAAGCCAATTTTATGCAGATATTTTACCTGCAAATCCTCTATTTTTTGTTCATAAGGGGTTTTATGTTCATCTTGTCCAAAGCATATACCCACAATTAATAACAAACTTAAAAAAAGTAAAAGTGTTTTTTTTAACATGATAATTTAATTTGCTGTCCAAACCCAAAGACAAGTTTAACATTACTTTAGAAGAAGCGTGGGTCTGTAACTTATCCGAAACAGAGGTATCGCCAAACACCCACTCTAAAAATAAGAACAGCCCACGCCATAGCGTGAGCGTCGGTCTTATATTCTTGTAGAGTTTTGAAAATTGGCGATTTTCTGTTTCAAGAATAAAAGCTAACGCTTCATATCTTTAATATTTTCAATTCGTTATGTCATATTCATTCAATTTATTTTGTTGTTGTTATCTACAAATTTACAATTCATTTTCTTAATACCATTATTTTGTTGTCAATATTTTCGTTGTTTGTCTCTTTCCAATAACCGCTAACTACTTGCTAAACGCAACTGTATTGCGTTTATTTCCATTATATCTACTCCTTTGCTTTTTGTAAGGTGTTGATATAGTGACGTATAAAAAAATCTGATTGCATTTTGTTATTATTCGTTATTACTTTAGTTGATGTAAACTTAATGAAAATTCATAAATTCAACAAAGATGCCGGGTCTTTTTATCTTTTTCATGGCATTATTGCTCACATGCGTGTAAAATTAGTTGTTTTACTGTGTTTATGCCCCAGTTTTCCACTTAACCGCCTGCAATGCCATTTTTTATTCGGTGTTAAGTATTTGCCTGCCTATCATCTGCCATCGCTGCTAATTGCCGCTTGTTTATGCTTTTCACTTGTTGTTATTTTGCATTTTCATGTGAACCGCAGCGGTATTGCCCAAATCCTCAGATTACCGGGAAAACAGTAAAAATCAAGGCTGGAAATTAGCAATAATACAGCACGTTTTAACTTACTTAGCCCATCATTTGACAAATACTCACCCAAAAAAACACCTGAAATTGGCTTACAGTGCATAGCTTAGCAAAAGGATTTAGTTCAACCGAGCCTGGCATGGATTCCCAAAAAAATCTTTAAAAACGGGATCTTATTAAAAATACGGTGTATTTAACTAATGTCAGTTCTCATCGGGTTAAGAATATGTTAAAAATGGATTATAAGTTGTCTATCAATTTTGCAGTCTGCCGTGCGTTTGGGTAGGCAAGTTCTTTGGCTGGTTTTGGTCGTGTGTTGGCTTTTTCGAGCGACCAGACAATGTGCTTGACTACGAAGCGTTGGCTTTTTATTCTAGCTTAATTCTATCAATTTCTTTCATTAATCTGTCCGTTTCCGAAAGAGCTACTATTATTTTCTGATAGTGTAAAATATCATCGAAATTTAATATTCTTTCTTTGCGGTCTTTTAACCATTTTTGAGCAGGCTGATAGCCACCAATGTAAAATTCCCAAGCAGTGAGCGGAATGTTGTCAAAATACTGCTCATCATTTATCCATATTCTTCCAAGTCCTTTTTCTTTATTAAACAATTCCCAATCTTTCTTACCGACTTTGGTTGTAATGGTATTATCTCCATCTTTTGGGTATGTTGTAATGAAATCATCCACCTTTGGAGATTCTAACAAATGTATTTGGCGTATTTCTCCGCCTAATTTTACCAATTGCTTAAATGTTTGAACATCCTTTGGATGTGGTACACGAGGGTAATCAATCTTTAAAAAATCTTTGTATTTTTCACGGTATTTAGGGGAGTGAATAACAGCATAGATGTAATCTAAAATATCAATGGGCGCATAAGTACCTTCGGTTTTTTCTTTTTCCATTGTAAAAGTTAAACCTAAATTTGCAGATATTTGTTCAATAATTTCATTGTTTAGGTTTGGAACCCTTTTAAAATCATTTTGGAAAATATCATTAGTTTTTGAATTATTTTGATTTAAATATAAAGGGAATAAGTTTATTCCTCCTCTATAGAATAAATTAAAATCGGCCATGTTTTTTGTTATGTATGATAAATTCCATGGCATACTTCCTACAACTTGGCCTTTTTTTCCAACTAAAAGACCAAAGTTTTCATTATTTAAAAAATTACTCATTATTGGCCTTGCTGTTGTCCAAACTAAACTGTCATCATAAAAAATATTTCTATTGTCAAATGGCCGATATGTGATTTTCGTAATTAGTTTGTCAATATTTCCAAAACTTTTGACTCTTGCTCTAGCTTTATCAATTTCCCAACCCTTTTTTAATGAAATTCCTAATTCGGCGCAAAGTTGATCATTTGCTTTATTTGAATTGGCAAAGATTTTAACTCTTTCAATAATGGGTGTTTTTTCAAAATCAATAACCATATTATCTCTAGCACTTATTATACCGGTAGAATCTTTAATAAATAATGATTTTAATTTTATAAAACTGTCATAATCAGCAGAAAGTGAATTGTCTCTTGGAATAAATAAATAATTATCCCCAGTTAAATTGACTGGTTTAAAGTCTATCGATTTGAAATTGTTTGTATTAAGGTAATCAAATTTTATATCACGTGTTCCCCATACATCTGTATAGTAGGTTTTTGCCAATTCTCCTTTTTTCTTTTTACCGGTTTTTACAAAAATATTTATTGATACACCTTGTTGTATTAAAAAAACATTTGAATCGGGTGAACCATCTGGAGATACTTCTTTTTTCTTTGAATTACCATGTAAATCAATAATGTAAATACTATCAAAAGTTGATGCTAAATTCCATCTTAAGCCCCTTAGTTCTGGTGAATCTAAAAAATTATGATTATTAATATATGCTACTATTCCTTCACTATTTTTTACAACATAATTTTCTGCTAATGAAATAAATTTGACATAATCATCATTTAAAATTTTTTCAAATTGTAATGCACCTTTTTCTATAATTTTCACACCATTAATAAATTTATATTTTTCTACTAATGCTCGTTGTTCTTTAGAAAGATTGCTGGAAACTATACTGTATGGCGGATTTCCTATTACACACATTACTGGTGTATCTCTTTTAATATGATTTGCTTCATTGGCTTCAGAACTTAACCAATTGGCAAATAAAGTTCCTGTATCGGGGTGGTATTCTTCCAAACTATTGGTTAGGTAAACTCTTGTCCGTTGGTTTGTAGTAGCTTTAAATCCTGTTTCTTTTAGCAATAAATCCAATTGCAAATGTGCCATTGCATAACTTGCCATTAGTAACTCAAAACCGTTTAAGCGAGGAAGTAAATTATTTTCTACGTAACTGCTCCAAATACCTTCTTGTCCTTTAAATTTTTTGTTGATGTGTTTTATTACTTCCGCCAAAAAAGTTCCTGTTCCTGTGGCTGGGTCAAGAATTTGTACTTTATGTACTTCTTTTTCCATTTGCTTGTAGCCAGTTGCAGAACGTTTGTCAAGAGTTTGAGTGTTTACAGTAATTTTTATTTTTGAAGTGTCTGCTAAACCTTGTGGTAAATCAAATTCCGTTTTAAGAATATCATCAACCGCACGAACAATAAAATTGACAACAGGAGCAGGAGTGTACCAAACACCCCTTGCTTTTCTAAGTTTTGGGTCATATTCTGCTAAGAAGGTTTCATAAAAATGGATGATAGGGTCTTCCATTTTTGTAGTCTTTCCGTAATTTTGAAGAATTTCTTCAACGTTACAGGCTAAGAATATTTCTGCAAGATTTTCTACAATCCATTTAATGCGGTCGTCAATATCTGGTCCAGCAATGTAACCAAATAGTTTTCTTAAAAATGGATTTGATTTTGGAATCAATTCAGCCGCTTCTTGTCGGCTAAAAGTATCTAAGGTTGGGTCGTGCAAACGAGCTGCAAACATTCCGTAAGCAATGGTTTGAGCATAAACGTCTGCAAATCCTTTGGGAGTAATATCGTGAATCAGAATACTTTTAAAGGCAGTCATTTGTTCTTTAAGCGTACTATCTTCATTATGTGTTTCGTCACTGACCAAAGCCTTTTCAATAACATCAGAAAGGAGGCGGGCTTTGCCCGCCATCATTTCTGCTAATTTTTTTGAACTTTTTATGTTTTGTCCAATGTGAGTACAAAAGTCTTTGATAAGATTTTCAAACGTTGCAAAATTTTGAGGTAGTGCAACAATTCCTTTCTCAGTTATTTCTGCAATCGCAATCTTGGTAACAAACTCTCCATCATTGTACAAATGAAAATCTATGTAGTCCGTGAAAATCAGATTGTCTAATGATGCTTTGTAGCGGTCAAATTGTTCTTTGTTTACGGATTTCTTTTTCCCTTCAAGGTCTTTGTCTCCAACGTCTTTTGCCTCAATAAACCCTACTGGAATATCCTTTTTTGTTAAGATGTAGTCAGGTGCTCCGCAAGATTGTCTTTTTGGTTCGTTGGTAGCTCTGATTTCTGGAACTAAACTTTCCAATAGCTGTTGTAAGTCGCCTCTAAAAGTATGCTCCGTTGCATTTCCGAGTTTGTATCTCTGATTTATATTGTCAATGTAATTTTCTATTGTCATATTTCAATTCTCATTATTCTCGGTGAGCGTTGGCAAAAAATAGCTCTTTTGGTTTTTTCTGCGTTGGCTTTCGTGTCGGCAAAAACCAAATGTGCTATTTGTGCGGTTGGCTTTTTTTAAATTGGGCATAACGGTTTGCAGCTAAGAAACGTGGGGCGCTTCGGAGCACTTTCCTGTCCTCCTGAAACAAAAGTAGCCACGAAGAACGAACCTTGTGTAACTCACTGTCCGCCCCATGTTTTCTTAGGTGCTGTTATGGGCTGGTGGCGGATTTCAAAGCACAAAACTTTCAGTTTAGCACAAATTTAATTTGATGTAATACGCTCTATGTAAGCACTTTACCGCCATTAACTTTATGCTTTGTTATGCAACGATTTTCCTACTTTTTATTTGTTGATATTTCAAACATTCCTTGAAAATTATTCGGTAAGAAAACTTTGTCACTTGGATTACTCGTTATTGTTTTCATTCCGTCAATATACTTTTGTGACATAATTATTTGACCTGCAATTTCAGGAGTTGTATTTTCTTTCAGTTTTGAAATATAAACACTTTCTGCATCAGCAATCATTTTTATTGCCTCGGCTTGTGCTTGTGCTCTTACAAGTGTAGCTTTTGCCTCGGCATTCGCTTTTGTTACTTCTGCCGCTGCTTCACCCTCTGCTTCTGCCATTAATGCACGTTTTTTTCGTTCCGCTGTCATTTCTTGCATCATCGCTTCTGCAGTTTCGCTTGAATAGTTAATTTCCTGAATTTCTACTCGTGTGAATGCAATTCCCCATTTAGAAGCAGTTTCTGCTAATTGGGCGGCAATTTTTGTGTTTAAGTTCTGTCGTTCTGACAAAACTTGGTCAAGTTTAATTTTACCAATATTTGCTCTTAACGCATTTAAAGCAACGTCAGCAATTGATTTTGGTAAAATATCAATATCATAAACAGCTTTTACAGGGTCTGTAATTCTCCAATAAATTGAAGCATTTGCATCAATGGTAACATTGTCAAGTGTTTGACATTGTCTTGATGGCGTGTCGGTTTGTTGTTCGGATAATTCAATGAAATATCCATTTTTATTTGCGGTTCCGTCCCACTCATAAACTTTTTTAATACTTTCAATAAATGGTAATTTAAATCTCAGTCCATCTCTCTGAACTCTCGAATGTTTACCAAATCTTTTAATTAGAACAACGTGGTTCTGCGGAATTGTGTAAATTAATGCCATAATTTCTCCTTTTTTTTAAATTATTAATTTATTTGATTTAACGTTTAGAACTATATATTTATTTCCAATTTGAATTTCTTTTTCAGTTTCAAATTGATGTATTTCATCATTTATGAAAATATATTTTTCCCCTTCAACTTCTTTTATTATCCCTTCTTTACCAATAAATCCATCAAGACCGCCTTTATGTTTACTTGGTGCAATTAATTTGTCATTTATTTTTTCTATGACTTTTCTCCAGATTGTATAATGAAAAATAACAAGTGCAACCCAAATTAATATTCCAAAAAGAATTTGATATAGAATTGGCATATCAATTTCTTTGGCAATTGTAAAAGTCAATATGATATATGCTAAATGTGTCGGAAAATCAGAAGCGAAAAATATATCCACAAGTATTAAAATTATTGCAGATACTATTAAAATCTCATTTATTGTCATTCCAAATATTTCCATAGATTCAAGTTTTTCGTTTTTTTAATTGTTGCATAACGGCCACGTGTAAGAATCGTTGGGCATTTCAGCTCACTTCCGTTTCCGTCCGCTCGTATTTTGTTCTTTGCAGTTACTTTCAAATTTGGAAGATCCGCCCAATGATTTTTACACTTTGTTGTGCGTTCGTGTTGTTCTTTCATCGAATGTTTAAGTTCAAAATTTAGTAATTATGTTGTTTAAGGTTGTCAATTCTTCATAATCAGTTTTCTTGTTGTAATTTGTTGGTCTGATTTAACAGTTACAAAGTATAATCCTTTTTCATCTATCATCAATGAAATGTTTTTATCGTATGGGTTTGCATGATAAATAAGCTTTCCCATCACATCTTTTATTTCTATTTCATCAATGATTTGTGCGCATGTGATGTTGAATTGATTTTTGGTCGGATTTGGGTAAATGCTTAAATCAATTTTGTTTTCAAATTCAATCACATCAGCATTCATAAAATAATTTGACAGTATATTATACATGGGATTAAAAATACCAAACCAAGTGGTTTGAGTATTTGTCATAGTCACCAATGTAAAGCCATAATCCATGCTATGAAACATATCTGTAAGATTGGTATAATAACCATCATGTCCAATTACATTATCATCAGTTTCTCCATTCACATGGTGAATACCAAGCCCATATCCGGCAGTCCAACTAGTATAGCTTTCAGGGACAAAAGTCAACATTTCATTTAATGATTGTGTGCTAAGCAACTGACCGCTAATGATAGCGTTTAAAAGAATTGCAAGGTCTGTGGGACAAGTAACAATATTGCCGGCACCATATGCATAGCTTAACATTGATGTAGTGGGCATTTCACTATAGTTTACCAAACCATCGCCGAAATTCCACCAAACGCCGGCTGTATGTTCTGTATAAGTATCGTAAGCCCCAAAGTATGTATGCTCCATGCCAAGTGGATTCCATATTCTATTTCTCAATTCAGTTTGAACGGGGTTTCCAGTTACTGCCTCAGCAATTAAAGCCGCCAAAACATAATTGCTATTAGAATAGTTGAAATCTGTTCCGGCTGGAAAGTCCGGAATATCGCTAACAATGTTCTCAAGTATATATTGTGGAGTAAAAAAGTAATTGAAGTCTGCGATTATATCATTTCCGCTGCTGGCAGTTTCAAGATAATCAGCAATCCCACTTGTGTGGTTTAATAATTGACGAACTGTAATTAAGGGGTCAAATTCCACATTAAAAGATACATAATTACTCCAGGTCTCATCTAAATCCACCAGATTATCTTCTGCGAGAAGTAGCATGAGAATAGCAATATTAAATTTTGTTGTGCTGGCACCATGAAAGAGAGTTGTTTCAGTTACTGGTAAACCTTGACGCCCAACCCCAGCTGTTCCATTCCATATTTGTCCGTTGGGCATTATTAAATGTGCAGAAACACCATTGTTGCCCGAATTAGACACACTACTGTTTAGTTCATTTTGGAGTTGATCAGCAAGTGCTGGATCAATTTGAGAAATTCCTACTTGTATGAAGGAAATTAAGCAAAAGAATACTAAGAAATTTTTCATTTTATTGTTAATTAGTAAAAAAAACTAATCGAAATATACAAATTTTTATGCTCTAACATCGCCCAAACATGACGCACAACTACTTGCTAAACGCAACTGTATTGCATTTATTTTTACTTTATCTTTCGCATGGAAAATTCTTAAACATCTAATATTGTGCAGTTTGTGTTTATTGGTGAATTTCATCATCATACCATTGTTCTGTTTAGCTTTTTACAAATATATATAATTTTCCAATTAAAACTTAATGAAATCGCCAGGACTTGTTATTTGTGATAAATTCAAATTACTCACATGTGTATAAATCTCTGTT
>Ga0307990_1004483_pt1 | contig 10276 bp, 10 predicted proteins | sample EllFjometagen129_FD_203168 | JGI IMG/M metagenome (GOLD analysis project Ga0307990, IMG submission 203168) | Marine microbial communities from Ellis Fjord, Antarctic Ocean - #129 | ecosystem: Environmental > Aquatic > Marine > Unclassified | place: Southern Ocean | collected 2014-10-08
CTCAAAAAATGCATACTTTTGATGCGAATGAACTATATAAAGAATTTATCAAAATAGGTAAAAAACTTAAAAGTTATATTTGTGATACTTCAGTATTATTGGATAAGTTGATTAAAGAAGAAAAGAACGTTTTATTTGAGGGAGCTCAAGGATCTATGTTATGTTTAGATCACGGAACATACCCTTATGTAACTTCTTCTTCACCTACAGCTGCTTCAATATCGATAAATACCGGTATTGCACCCAATACTATTGATGAAGTTATCGGTGTGACTAAAGCTTATACAACTAGAGTTGGGGAAGGTGTTTTTACTACTGAATTTGAAGATGAAATAGCTAAAAAAATCAGAGAAGTTGGTCACGAATATGGAACTACAACTAAAAGACCAAGAAGAATTGGTTGGCTAGATTTAGTTGTTTTAAGACATGTAAAAAGAATAAATGGATTAACTGGAATATGTATTATGTTATTAGATGTATTAACAAACGTTAAATATATTAAAATATGTACAGGATATATGTTGAATGGTAAAACAATTGACTATATTCCTGCGGATTATAGTGAATATAAGAAATGTGTACCAGTATTTGAAATATTTCCTGGGTGGACCGAAGATATTACACAAGTTAAATCAATTGAAGAATTACCAGTAAATTGTAAAAATTATTTAAACGCTATTGAAAAGTATTTAGGAGTTAATGTTACTATTTTTTCTGTTGGACCTGACAGACTACAGACAGTAACTTTAAAAAATATATTTTAGAAAGAAAAGGTGTATACAATGAAAAAATCAATTGTTGGGAAACATGCTCAACACAAGAAACTTGAATCTAACATTCTTCAAATTTCTCAAGAAGCAAAAGCAATGAAGAAAAAATATGATGACATAATTGATGCTACAGTCGGTATGCTTCATCATGAAGATGGGAGAGTCTTCAAATTTAAAACAGTAGAGGATTCTTTGTACCATCTAAGCGATCTTGAAACTTATTATTACGCTCCAGTAAGAGGAACTGAAAAGTTCAGTGAGGGAGTTTTTAATTGGGTATTTGGCAAATACGCTAATGAATTAAGAGATGAGTTTAAATATAGTGTTATTCCTACTACTGGGGGTTCTGGTGCAGTCAGCAATACTTTTTATAATTTTAATGACTTTAACCAAGAAGTATTATTACCAAATATATATTGGTCACCATACAAGAATTTTGCTTTAGAAGCAAATGTAGATTTAAAAACATTTTTGATGTTTGATGAAAACTTCAAATTCAATATTGAAGATTTTAAAAAAGAAGCACGCGCATTAGCTAAAAAACAAGGAAGATTAACTTTATTATTAAACGATCCTTGTAATAATCCTTCTGGATTATGTATGACTAATGAATCTTGGGTTGAAGTGATTAAAACACTTAATGAAATAGATGCTACAGGAGTACCTGTAATATTAATTCATGATATAGCTTATATTGACTATCAAATGGTTCCAACAGAACTTTCAAGAGATATATTTAAAAATTATTTAGATTTAAATGAAGAAATATTAGTGGTTGTTGTATTCTCAGGTTCTAAAACGTTCTCTTTATACGGTTTTAGAGTAGGAGCTCAAATTGGTTTATCAAAATCTCAAGAAGTTATTGATAATTTCACAAGAGTAGGAGATTATTCAGTAAGAGGAAGATTTTCAAGCGTTTCACAGCCAGGTATGAGTATCATTGAAAAAATCTTTACTAATCCAGAAAATAAAAAATTATTTGAAGAAGAATTAATAGAAGGAAGGAAATTATTAAAAGATAGAGCGACACGCTTTATGGAAGAAGCTGAAAAAAACGATGTAGTGACTTATCCATACTGTGGTGGTTTCTTTATTAGCGTTCCTACCAAAAATAAAAACATTTTTAATGACTTAAAAAAAGACCATGTATATGTAATTCAAATGCAAGGGTTAATTAGAGTAGCGCTATCATCTTTAAAATTAAAAGATGTAACAGAATTAGTAAAAAGAATCAAAAAACATATATAATAAAAAAAATCACTTCAAAATAGAAGTGGTTTTTTTATTTAAGCAAATTATACAAAGTATTGTAGTTTTCCGTGTCTTATAACACTGTAAAGGTCTATAATCCAAAAAATTGCAAACCCAACAAATATCCATATGACACCTAGTAAAACTCTTCCTTTTGCAATTCTGTAAATACCGTAAATAATACCATCGATACCCGGAAGAGCAAAAATAAGCTTTACAATAAATGGAAGGTTATCAATAAATTTGACAAAATCTTTCATTTTTCCGTCCTTTCTAAAACTTTATTCTAAAGTACGATCAACAGCTTCAGCTATTTTTCTGCATTTCTTAACTAAAGTTCTAAATTTAGCAGGTTTCAATGATTGTTGACCATCGCTTAAGGCTAATTCAGGAGTTTGATGCACTTCAATAATAAGTCCATCAGCTCCAGCTGCTATTGCAGCTTTAGATAGTGATTCAACATATTCCCATCTACCTGATGCATGACTTGGATCAATAATAATAGGTAAATGAGTTAATTTTTTAATAACAGGGATTGATGAGATATCCAATGTGTTTCTAGTAGCTGTTTCAAAAGTTCTAATTCCTCTTTCACAAAGAATAACATTAGAATTACCTCCAGCTAAAATATATTCAGCTGACATTAACCATTCTTCAATAGTATTTGCTAAACCTCTTTTTAAAAGAATTGGTTTATTTACTTTTCCTAATTCTTTTAATAAAGTGAAGTTTTGCATATTACGAGCTCCAACTTGAATTAAATCAACTTTTTCAACAAAATTAGGAAGCTCATCAACACTCATAATTTCGCTTACAACTGGAATGTTGTGTTTTTTATTAGCGTTTTGTAGAATTTCTAAGCCCTTAACACCTAATCCTTGAAAAGAATATGGACTAGTTCTCGGCTTAAAAGCACCACCTCTCAAAATTTTTGCTCCAGCAGCTTTTACTATAGGAGCTATTTCATCGATTTGCTTTTCATTTTCTACAGCACAAGGTCCAGCCATAATTACAATATTTTTACCGCCAATATCAATACCAGACACATTTACAATCGTGTCATCTGGTTTGAATTTTCTGTTAACTTTCTTAAAAGGTTCTTGTACTCTTAGAACTGTATCGATGAACTCATAAGCATATAAGCTATTAACATCAATAACGGTAGTATCACCAATAACACCTAAAAGGTGTGTAGATTTACCAAGACTTTCATGTAATTCAAAACCTTGATTTAAAAATTTGTTCTTAAGTTTAGTTATTTGTTCTTCTGTAGCTGTATTTTTTAGTTTAATAATCATTTTTTATTCTTCTTTCTGCAAATAATTAAATGCTTCTATATATGAGTTGAACCCTTTTCCGAAAAATTGAGCTACACACGCTGCTGCGGTAACCGATATTTTACGAAAATCTTCTCTTTTTTCTATATTTGATAAATGTACTTCAACTGTAGGAATTGATATTGACTTAATGCAATCATATATAGCATATGAGTAATGTGTATAAGCTGCTGGATTTATAACCAAAGCTTCAAAACGATGATAATTGTCTTGAATTATATCAATAATTTCACCTTCTGAATTTGATTGATAGACTTCAATTTTCATTTTATGCATTTCACCATAAGCTAAGAGAAAGTTTACTAAGTCATGATAAGATTGTTTACCATATATATTTGGCTCTCTTTTGCCCAAAAAATTAAGATTAGGGCCATTAACGACTAATATATTCATCGACTCTCTCCTTTATTTCATTTACATGCGAGTTGGTATCTTTTTTGATATCAATAACAAAGTCAGCGTATTTCATATACATAGGACCTCTTCTTTTTGCTAACTCTAGTATATCACTAGATTGTTTAAGTAGTGGTCTACCATATATTTTTTTCTTAGAAATAATATTTGGATCTCTATTAAGGTATATTATAATACCATTTTGTCTTAATAATTCCATATTAGCGGCAGTTTCAATTAATCCACCACCGGTAGAAATAGCTAAACAATTATGTTTATAGATATCTTCAACCACAGAATGTTCATATTCTCTAAATGTTTTTTCTCCATAAGCCTCAAATATATCAGGAATTGATGAATCATATTTATTTTCAATTAAATTATCTGTATCTTTGGTAGTTTTACTAGAAATATCACCTATAATTTTTGCATACTTTGTTTTTCCACTTAGAGGTAATCCAATAAAAACATAATTTAGATGGTGACTATATACTTTTCTATAAATTTTATTAGCTATGTTTAATGGTATTTCTTTGTTAAAGAATATTTCATTAGCTTTTTTTGCTTGCATAACCAACATATATAAACCATTGATAGCCTTAATATTCAATTTTTCAGCTTGTAAAACTAATTTAGTTCTTATAGGATTATATATCAAATCAATTAAACATTCAATGTTTTTGAATTTTTTTAAGTTAATAAGCAATTCATCATCATTATTTGGATACATTCCAACCGGGGTCGTATTAATTACTATATCGTAAGTAACATAGCTTTCATAATTAGAGAATAAATCGTCGTGATTACTTCTGATTTGACGAGAAAGTCTAATTATATTCTTAGCACCTAAATCATTCATAAGTTTTAAAACTGTTTTAGAAACAGAACCATTACCTAAGATTAGAATGTTTCTATTTTTAATTGTTATCCTATTATAACCAAGCATTTCTTTAAGTCCATAATAATCCGTGTTATAACCTATTAATTTACCTGATTTATTAACAATTGTATTAACGGATAACGTTTCTTTAGCTAATGCATCTAAATCATCAAGATAGGGTATTATTTCGGTTTTGAAGGGAATTGTTACATTAATACCATTAATTATGTTTTTTTTAATAAATTCTTCAATGTTATCAGTTTCATACAAATTATAGTTTTCATTGCCAAATAAATTATGTATTTCTTCTGAAAAGCTATGTTTGAGTTTTTTACCAACTAACCCAAACATATTAAATTATTGAATCCTTTTTAAAATTGAATATCAACAAATCTAGCATCGCGAAATATATAACAGAATTTATAACATGCACTGCTCTAGATATGATTTGTGGATCGTGTCTTCCCACTACGTTTAATTCTGTTTCTATGCATTTTTCAAGATTTATTGTGTGTTGAGTTTTGGCAATGGAAGAGGTAGGCTTTATAGCGCATTTTACAATAAGCGGTCTTCCAGTTGTTAAACCACCGAGAATTCCACCATTATTATTGTTTTTTGTTGAGATTTTGTCATTTTTAATAATATATTCATCATTTACTTCAGAAGCATAGTGTTTAGTTATTTGGAAACCTTCTCCAAATTCAACACCTTTAACACCTGGAACTGCAAATAACAAATTAGATAAGTAACTTTCGACAGATAAGAAATAAGGTTCTCCTAATCCAACTGGGAGATTAATAGCTTTTGTTTCGACTATTCCACCAACAGCGTCGGAGTTTTCTCTTGTGGTTTTGATTAATTTACGCATTTCTTTTTCTTTATCAATGCTTATTACAGGAAAGTCAGTTTTATTTAACGCTATTAACTGTTCTTTTTCATCAAGATTAGGATTAAAGTGTTCATCTTCAATGGTTTTAAGTGAGTATATATGAGAACCTATGTATACATTATGTTTTTTAAGAATTTGTTCAGAAATAGCTCCAATCACCATCCATAGAGCAGTTAATCTTCCAGAGAAAAAGCCACCACCACGATAATCGTTGTATCCTTTATATTTTATACTTGCTGGGTAATCAGAATGTGAAGGTCTAGGCGTATTGTTTAGATTTTTATAATCTTTGCTTTTTGTGTTTGAATTTTCAATGATCACAGTAAAAGCTCCGCCTGTAGTATATCCGTTATAAAATCCAGAGATAATTTGGTAACTATCAGATTCGATTCTAGGAGTACTAATATTTTTTTTAGGTCTTCTTTTTGTAAGATTTAATTTAATTAAGTTCTCATCAATTTTTAAACCAGCTGGAAGGTTATCAATTACTAAACCAATATATGGCCCGTGTGACTCTCCGAAGAAGGTTATTTTAATATTATTTCCAATAGTATTCATAATGATTCTCCTTTATAATACAACTTTTTTTATTGTGGCGTTTCCTATTTTTTCTACTACAATAAGGTTCAAATAATCTTTTGTTTGTTTTTTATCTTTTTTAATAAAAGGTAATAAAGAAGTTTTTTCGACTGAATCTACAGTAGGTAAAGAGAATTTTGTTAGTATTTTTAACAATTCTTCTTTAATATCTGTATTTTCACAGACATCTAACATTCCTAATGCAATACCTTCTCCATGAAAGTATTTTTCAAATTTGTAATATGCTTCATAAGCATGGCCGTATGTATGGCCGTAGTTTAAAATTTGTCTTAACCCTTTGTCAAACTCATCACTTTCAACATAATGCTTTTTAATTATTAATGACTGATAAATATAATATTCCAAATCTTTTTTTACATCATTATTAAGCATTTCGTAAAATAACTTTTTAGAATGTATCATACCATATTTTATCATTTCGGCCATTCCATTATTAAAATTTCTTTCAGATAAAGTATTTAACGTTGTTGGATCTATCAAAACTAAAGAAGGTGCGTAGAAACTACCTACGGAATTTTTTGCTTTGTTAGTGTTTATAGCTACCTTTCCGCCAACAGATGAATCTATTTGGGCTAACAACGTTGTTGGAATCTGAATCAAATCAATTCCTCTTAAATATGTTGAAGCAATAAATCCTGAAAGGTCTCCGGTGACCCCACCGCCTAAGGCTAAAATACAAGAATCTCTAGAAACATTGTTTTCTTGTAAAATAGATATGATTCGTTCGTATTGTTCGAATGATTTTGATTTTTCACCAGATGGGAAGGATATGAATAAGTTATTTATACATGTTTTTTTAACTAAATTAATATACTGAGATGGAATTTGATCATCCGCTATTATTATATAAAACTTATTTACATCTAAATAATCTCCCATTTTTTCTAAGAGATTATCTTTAATTATAATATCGTAGTTCTTTTGTTTTGATGAAATACTAATGGTTTTCATTTTACACCTCTACTTATATTTTATAACAGCACCAAGAGATTGTAAATCTTGAAAGAAATTCGGATAGGATTTTTTAACAGCTTCAGCATTATTTATAACAACCTTAGAATTACATATAGTACCTGCAATGCCAAGAGTCATTGCTATTCGATGATCATTATATGATTTACAAGTATTTCCTTGTATTATTTCTGCACCAATTATTTTAAGAGAATCTTTACCCATGTATACTTCAACACCAAGACTCTTCAAAGTTTCGTAAGTAGACAGTAATCTGTTTGATTCTTTTATGGTTAATCTTTTTGCATTTACTATATTTGTTTCACCATTAGAACAAGCAGCAAGCAATCCTAATATTGGAGCAATGTCTGGACACTGACTTACATCAATTTCAATTCCTGTTGTGTTAGATTTACAAAAAGTTGTGTTATTATTTGAGGTTTTTACAATTCCACCCATATTTTGTATGATTTCGACTATTTTTCTGTCTGGCTGAAGTGATTTGTGGTTTAAATTAGAAATATGTATATTATTGTTTATTATACCTAATACAGCATAAAAAGCCGCTTGAGAGTAGTCTATTTCAGTATTTATGATAGTTGGAACGTATTTTTGATTTCCGGGTATAAAAAATGTGTCTACTGAGAAATCGACATTTACACCAAACTTCTTAAGGATGTCTACGGTGATATCAACATACTTAGAAGATTCGAAGGTTCCACTCACTTTTATTGATGAATTCGCACTTAGAGTAGGTAAAATGAATAATAGACCGGAAATAAATTGTGAACTGACATCACCTCTAACCACATATTCACCTGGCGAAAGAAGACCTTGAGTTACAATTTTTTCGTTATCTTGCTCAAATACTAGTTTTTGTAATTTAAATATGTCTTCATATATGGTAAATGGCCTATTCATTAAACCGGATTTTCCCTTAAAATAGGTTTTGTATGAATTAGACAAAATAGGTATCAAAAACCTGATTGTTGAACCTGATTCATTACATTCTACTACCTTATCTTGTTGTAAATGGGACAAACCCAATGATGTAATGACGAGGGTGTTTTCTAGTTTTTTGATCTTAACACCAATATTTTCGAAGGCTGATAGCGACGCGTTGATGTCGTCACTATATATAATGTTATTAATTGTGCTAGTACCCTTTGAAAGTGCTGCGCATATGATTGCTCGATGTAGGTAGGACTTCGATGGAGGGGGTATTATGTATCCCGACACCTTTGAAGGGTAGACCTCAACTTGCATCAAAATCACCTTTATCCATGTTTTTTCTTAAATTAGTAGACTTTATCATTAATTCCTCTAATTTATCAACATCGTTCATTATTATTGCATCTTTGAATTTTCGTAGTTCGGATTCAAAGGAAGTGATCTTCTCAACCAACGCATCTTTGTTAGTTATAAACAAGTCAGGCCAAAGCTTCTCGTTGATTTTAGAAATCCTTGTTAGGTCTCTATATGAGTCACCTATAAATCTCTTTGTATCTAATGTTGTGGAAATCGAGTTAACTAGCGATAAACTCAGGACATGAGTCAATTGAGATGTGTATGCAATTATGTCGTCATGTTCCTTGGGAGACACAGTTGCAATGCTTGTAAAATTCATTTCTTTTGCTAAATTTTTAGCTAATTCTATATTTTCTAATTTGTTAGACTTAACGGGAGTTATTACGTAATTGGCATTATTGAAGATTTCGGCTTTAGAGTTAGTTACGCCTACTTTCTCACTACCAGCTACGGGGTGAGTGAATATGATGTCTATGTTTTCAAGCTCGAAATTTTCGATTTCATCAACAAGATATTTTTTAATACCAGAAACTTCTATAATTATGCTATGTTTAGGGAATAAGGATTTATTATCAAATATAAAATTTACGATACTTTTAGGGTACAAACAAAGATAAAAAATATCATTGTTGGCAATGAAATCTTTTAAATTATCATATGCATCATGAACTACATCATTAGCTTTAGCATAGTCTAAAGTCTCCTTAGAAATGTCATAAGCTGATATATGATGTTTGCTTTTTAATGATTTTGCAATTGTTCCGCCTATTAACCCTAAACCTATAATTCCTATTCTCATATTATACCTCTCAATGTTTAATATATTGTAACACAAAATACTTTTTTTTGTTAATGCATATAATATATAAATAGCTATATATATACACATAATGACTTCAATGTTTTTACATAATGTGATATAATTAACAGAAGGAGATGGGAGATTATGTATAAGGAAATTAGTGTTTTTGATTATAGCAACAGAGTGTTAGAGAAAATGCATCCAGGGAACTTTTTGACAACAAAGAAGGGCGATACAATCAATACGATGATTATTGGTTGGGGTGGAATTACTATAGAATGGGGTAAACCTATTTTTATAGTACTTGTAAGAGAGTCAAGAGCCACATTTGATTTAATTGAATCAAGTAACGAATTCACAGTAAGTGTTCCTTTAGATGATAATCTTAAAGAAGCGATTAAAATTTGTGGGACAAAATCATTAAGAAATTTCAATAAATTTGAATTTTGTAATTTAACTCCAATAAAAGGGAGAAAAATAAATACACCAATAATTGCTGAAGCGAAATTACATTATGAATGTAAAGTAGTTTATAAACAAAAATTAAACAAATCTCAAATCCCAGAAAATATTAAAGGAAGATATTATAATCCGAAAACAAATAACGATTCATACCATACAGTATATTATGGTGAAATAGTAGATCAATATTTGTATGAAAAGGAATAGATAAAATGAGTACAATATTAGACGGAAAAGCATTAGCTTTAAAATTAAGAAGAAATATAAAAGTAGAAACCACAGATTTAATAAGTGAGTTTAATAAACAACCTCACTTAGTGGTTATTTTGGTTGGTGAAAATCCCGCTAGTGAATCATATGTTCGTTCAAAAGAAAGAGCGTGTATAAGAGCTGGTATGAAATCAACGTTGATTAGAAAAAATGCATCTATTAAAGAGGCTGAACTTATCGACATTATTGAAAATCTAAATAAAGATGAATCTGTACATGGAATATTGTTGCAATTGCCAATTCCAAAACATATTAATGAAGATAAAGTTATTAATTTAATAACCCCATTAAAAGATGTTGATGGTTTTTGTAATGAAAATGTAGCTAGATTAAACAAAGGACAATCAGCTTTAGTGCCTTGTA
>Ga0307990_1004484_pt1 | contig 10276 bp, 4 predicted proteins | sample EllFjometagen129_FD_203168 | JGI IMG/M metagenome (GOLD analysis project Ga0307990, IMG submission 203168) | Marine microbial communities from Ellis Fjord, Antarctic Ocean - #129 | ecosystem: Environmental > Aquatic > Marine > Unclassified | place: Southern Ocean | collected 2014-10-08
TCAACATCCTCCGCGATGCTGATAAATCCACGATTCCTCTCCTCCCAACCCACTCGCGAGATGACAAGAACAAGCGCGATCGCAAGAGCCGTGGCAAGAATAGCATAGCCCATGATTCTCAACGCGCGATGCATGATGTCCTACGGTAGCGCAATCGTCTTGCTTACACAAGACTCGTCCCTTTTTCCCTCTAAGTGAGATTCTTCGGAGCCACAGGTAGGAAACTTGGACTAAGTGGATGTAGCGAGGCAGCTTGCCTGCCACGTTGAGACACAAGCTCGCAAAGCAAGATCGCACAAACGCTCCACAAGGCTATATCGCTCCTCGTAGTGTGCCTACTTAATGCTGACACGTGTATGGGTGTTCTTGACAGGCGGCGGGATGGATGCTGTGTTATTAATACTTATGAAAGACGGACGAGCTGTCACATATGCTCGGAGTCTGAACGGAGGAGGCCAATCCCGGTCGTTGGGGCGAAGCCAAAGTTGCTGGACTGGCTTTGCCAAGAATATGCTGACAAGAACGACATCTTGTCGGAATGGCTTGATATCTCACTAGGTGTCCCGAAAGCGATGCTTCAGTTGTAGGTATCTTATGCGGAAGTTGTAGCCGTGTTTGGGGTGTCATGTGGATCGATATAGATAATGTCAGGCATCAAGAAGTGGAACCAGATATGCTTTGTCACACGAATGTATGCATAGTTTGAGGAAGAGACAAGATGCCCATGCAGTGATAGAGGTTGCGGAATTCTCCCTCCTCGAGGTAAACAAGGAAGCGGTCTGCGAGGAGCTTTACTTTCTAGAAGCCCCGACAAGATCAAGAAGGGTCACAGCATCCTGAAAATCGAGCTTTCCATCTTGATTGAAATCAAAGTAGCAAGCATAGTTCTGTGGGAGGGCAAAGCTGTAATTGAAGGCGAGAACTAGCGCATCCCTGCCGCTAAGAACGCCGTCGCCATTCACATCCTCGTATAAGCCATCGCCATTCAGGTCCAGAGGAGATGCCTCCCCTGGAATAACGGTGGGCAGGAGAACCTCTACTGATCCCTCTTTGACGATCGGCCTAGCCCGCTGCCCCTGGTCATCGACAAAGTCATAGAAGATGATTGAAATGTTAGTTTTTCCTATACTCATCGGCTCGAAATAGATTTGGGCAAGATTCATTTCAGACATACCCGGCTGAAATTGGTCGTGAAAGTCCGCCACCCGAAACCGGACCTCCGCAGGTCCATCCTCAATTACCTCCACAAAACGCTTGTCGATCTCAGCCGTTCCATAGGCTAGGCGCGCCACTCCCACATCGTCCACCCTCACCCCAACATCAAAGCGTTGCAGACCTGCCGATGACCGCCCAAGAGTGAGGTGAAGCACCCCCTTTTTCCCCACAGCAGATCGGACCACCTCAAGCCTGACCAGCGGTCTTTTGCCCTCATCAAGTAGCCCTTGATCGATCGTCTGAAGCTGGTTACCCAGAGCATAGGCGTCCAAGAGATCAACGGAGCCATCCTTATTGTAATCGTAGACACTGGAGTAGTCCTGAACTGCACCGCTCTCAATATGGTTGCTGAAGAGGATGATATCCTCAAGGGTGAACTTTCCGTCCCCGTTTAGATCCTCATATAAACCGTCCCCGTTTAGATCCATCGGAGGGGCTGGTTGATTCGGCAAAGGAGGGGGAGCCAGCTTTCCTCCCTCACCGTTAGACAAAGGGTCCGTTACCGTCAAGCTGAAGTTGCACGAGTCACTGGTCGCCTCGTCATCGATCACTGTCACACTGATCGTGTAGCTACCGATGTCGTCAAAGCTTGGCTGAAAGATGATCGACGCCGTGCCATCACCGTTGTCTGTAAAGCTACCAAAGGCTGGTAGATCGGTGGTACTGAATACCAAAGTATCACAACCGGCCCCAGTAGCTGAGACATCCATCCTCAAGATCGAGCCCGCGGCCAACGTCTTGTCCGAAATCGGTGTCAGGATCGGCGGCACATCGTTCACCCTCACCGACGCAACGTCCGTATCGTTCCCCCCGCGTCCGTCCCTCACCTCTAGCCTGACCACGCCGCTTGAGAGATCACTCCAGGTGTAACTTGCCCTCGGGCTGGCTGACCAGTCGGTATCCCACGCTCCATCGTTCTCGAAGTCCCAGCGGTACTGCAGTGAGTCTCCGTCTGGATCTGTTGATCCACTCCCGTCAAAGCTGATCGCCTGGCACTCATTCCCACTGTAGGAGCCCGCAATTGCTGCTACGGCGGTCGGGTCGCGGTTGAGGGATGTTACACTGATCATTCCCGGTTCGACCTCAGGCTGTAGAGAAACGCCTGCGTTGTCACGCATGAGGGTGACTTCCAGGTGGATCGGGATCTCGCCAGGTGAGGTTGCCTGCACCTCTACCTGAAGAAGGTTGATATCTGTTGCCCCCGCTTTTACCTCATTACGGAGGTCCCCCCACCGGAAGCGGATATCTCGGTCGGTGTGATCCAGGATCTCCAGTTTGAAAGAGGAGTTGAGCCCAACGATTGTCGCTTCCTCCCCGTCGAGAAGGATCTTACCTTCCAAGAGCCAGATCCCCTGCGGTGCCTGGACCACTTGCAAAGTAAGCAAACCGGTTTCTCCAACCTGTATCTCGCCCCCCACAAGCCGAACTCGAGTCTGTGCTTGGGCAAGAGCCGTCACGGTCACGACAAGGACAATCGTGAAGAGAAATAAAACCAGCCTTCGTGTAAGAATCATCGCCTCACCTTTACCTTGAATCTAATAGTTACTGAATCGCCAACCCTTAGGGAAGGACCAATGGGAGGCCTGTGGGAGAATATCGGCTGTAACGAAGGTGTGGTGTGTCCTTAAGCTTTGAGCTCTTCCGACGAAGGGAAGAATTACCATCCGAAGTTAAGGTTGTGGTATACTAACCCCGTGTTTAAGAAACGAAACCAGGTGTAAGAGATAGGAGCGAGTCAGCTAGAGGGGATGCTATAAGTGAAGAGAACCATCGTACAAGCGCTTATCATAGTGTTGCTGGTTGCCTGTATAGGTTATGGCATCCAACTGTTGGATTTTTCTCCGGTCTCTATTCAATGGATGCCCCCCCAGCCTCCCAATCTTGATGCCGGCTACACAGTAAGATCGTCCGCCACCTCCTTCACCGTTAGCAGCACCGATCCGTGGGATGTTGCAATTTCTGGCGCTGGTTGGACCCGCGATGGTCTGAGTAGCGATAAACCAGTCAGTGACTTTGAATGGAAGAGCTACTGTACAACCCAGGGAACTATGACCACTGTTACAACCTATCATGACACCTGGCAGCCGCTCAGCACCCAGACGCAATCGGTGGCCTCAGGAAGCGCGGGAGAGAATGCCCAGTTTCTTATGGACTATAGAATTAAGCTTGATTGGCACGATCAGCCGGGCACATACGCCATTACGTTGACCTATGACGGGACGGGGGGTACACCGGATACAAAAACGCAGGACATAACACTGATCGTTCCCGCCACACAGAGGCTGGATATGACAGGGAGTTTTGCGTGGGTTGAGGTTACCGCCGCTGACCTCGGCCGAGCATATCTAGTAAGATCGGCATCTACTTCGCTCGTCGTTAGCAGTAACGAGGACTGGGAGACAACAGTATCAGTACCCAGTGGTTGGGACTCCGCCCCCCCCGGAGCCAACATTACGCTAGGAGACTTCAAATGGAAAAGCCACTGCGTAACCTCAGGGACAATGGCGAGCACCGTCACGACTCCTGACACCTGGACCTCCCTTACCACCGGCTCTGTAGTCGTGGTTTCTGGATCGCCCGGTAAGGACGGCCAGTTTCTCATGGATTACCGTATTGACTTTGATTGGAAGGATCCTCCCGGAGATTATCAGATCACGCCGACCTACCAATTGGGGGATGAAAGCAAAGATGTAGCGGTAACTATAACCAATCCCACTATCCAATCTTTGGATCTCACAGCAGACCAAATACAGTGGGTAAAGGTTACAGCAGCCGACCTAGACAGAGGGTATGTATTGAGCTCGGCGGCGACTTCGTTTGTTGTGGGAAGCAATATAGGGTGGGAAGTCATCGTAGCGACAAGCGGCGATGAAGTGAGTGGGGGTGTGCATTACTTCACAGCAACTCTAGGGAACGGACAATACGGTCTACCTGTAACCGACCTCTACTGGAAGAGTCACGTTGTGGATAAAGGTTCTCTTGACACAGCCCCTACAGTTCAGGAGGCTGAATGGGTGACCTTTGACGCGGCGACTGGAGCTTGTGCGAGCAAGGTAGCGACGACGACAGAGGCGGGGACCGACTGCGTGGTCATGGCCGACTACAAGATTGCCCTCAACTGGCACGATTCTCCTGACACTTATAGCATTACCCTTACATATACGCTTCAACCGAGCTCATGAACAGTGAAGCGGTCCCGGTTGCTTGGCTGATTATCTTTCCCTCTTTTTAACGATTACAGCAACCACCACCGCCGCGATCGACAAAAGTGCTATTGCCATTGCAAGAATGATCCACGTGTTGAGACTCCGCCCGGGAAGGGCAATAGTCCCAGCTTCCGAAAGCGAGAATTCAGTTTGCGAGTGGAGGGTTTCTACCCTTCCATCACCAGTTTGATAGAGCAAGTCCACTTCGGCAACGTACTTGCCGAGATGGAGACGATACTCGCCGCTTTTTCCTAGCATCTTCATCGACCGTAGCGCCATCGTCTTTTCGGTGCGGATGGACGTTCTTTCGAGAATAATTTGCCACACAGCCGCCCCTTCGGCATCGATCACGTTGATCAGTCCCTCCACCACCATGGAGTCACTCGAAAGATTCTTGAACGTCAATCGGGGGATCAACCGATCCCCAACCTGTTCGATGAGAAACTCGACGATCTGGCCGATCTTGGCGGAGACGCTGAAACTCTGTCTTTCTTCGACGCTCTCTGCCCACGGAGAATCCTCTTCACCATACTTAAGTAGGAGTGTGACGGTATAGTCGCCTTCAGGAAGGCCCGATTCCAATGTAGCGCTGAACTCCTCAGCCGCGAGCGCTGACAGTTCGGCTTGTTTACCGCTTACCTCCCTCACAACGTTCGACTGGGCATCGATGATTCTTATCACAGGCAGGAATGAAAGCTGAACAGCCCCCTGGTTGGAGATGCAGTAGTTAAAATCGATCTGTTCGTCTGCCACTGCATCTCCAACTGAGAATGAGACAATGCTCAACTCTTGCAGGCTTTCGCCTTCCAAAGCGGCGATCGTGAAGGTTGTGGAGCCTTCGATTGCTGCCCCGCTATCACATAGAAGCACAGCATCGGCTCTGTAAGATCCTGCCAAGAGGAGAGCGTGCCATAGCGCCCCCACATCCCTACTTTCTCCCGGAGGAATCGTTGCTTGTTCGACAACTATCTGGTCAACTGTCTTTTCGTCCTCGTCCCTCAGGTTGATCAGTCCTTCAACGGTGAGCGGTGATTTCCCGGTATTTTCAACGACTAACCTGCCGATCAATGGTGCCTTTGGAAGACCCGGCGTGATGGCGAATTCCGAAATCTTCCCGCTGCATTCGCGGTTTCTCTCGGCGACGATAAACCGCTTCTCAGCGGTTATGGTTCCCGCCTCACCATAACTATCTTTTTCAGACGAAACCTCCAAGGCAGCGACATAGAGACCGGGCGGAAGCCCATCCCTCCAGGTTGTCGTGAACTGCTTTTCTTGACCGACTTCCAGTGTTTCCTGAGGCAGTGAAACTTCACCCACGAGCCGTTTTTCTCGGTCCAGGAGCTTGAGTGTTCCTCGCAGAGGGAATGGCACGTTCCCTCGGTTGAGGAGGCGGTAGTGAAAGACGATCGGCTCATCCACCTCGGCTTGTGGGATAGAAAACCTCAACAGTTCCGCCTCTTGCACGCCGATGGTATTCAGCGAGACAACCGAGATCACCCTTACGGCGGTCACCGGATGACCCCCGGGAATCTGTATCGCCACGTTTATACGGTAATTGCCTACAGCCAAGCCCTCTGGCTTCCACCTTGCCTCCAAACGGCGCACGTAACCTGGGAAGGCAGTGTGGGGATCGATAGGAACCTGTGTGATCTCTCGCCCTTCACTATCTGCGATCATGGCCGTCCCTCCGGGAGAGAAGTGGACGTCCCCCGTGTTCTTGAAGTCCATATCGATCACGATGGCTTCCCCTGGCCCTTCCTGACGGACATGCAACCCGAGGATCTTTCCCGTTCTCTCAAATGACCCTGGAATAACGAGCATCACCGGGGAGGTAAGACGCACCCGCTGTGGGGTAGGGCCCGCTGTCTCGATGTGAAGCCCCTCGATCTCGAAGACAAACATCTTGTAGATGCCGCCTTGAAGGCCTTCTGGAAGGATCACCTGCACCTGTATTTCTTGCGACGCCCCCGGTGCCAAGGTGAATTCAGTAGGTTCAATTCTGAACAGGCTTGCCGCGGCCTTGAGTTCCTCTTCGGACTCGATGGGGGTGGGATGTCCGATCGGGTCAACGGCCAAGCCCGTCGGGAAGACCTTAACCGTGATCGGATCATCCTCAGGCTCTGCGACGTAAGCAAGGGTGTAGGAGAAAGAGTTATCCTCCGGGGTGATGTCTTTGAGGATCGCCTTGGGAGTCAAGTTTACCCCCGCCTCTGCCAGACCGGCAAAGAGCCAAAAGCTAAGCAACAATATCACCGCAAAAGCTAAACCCCTCTCGCCCCTAACTTTTATCATAACAATCCAATCCTCCGATAATCATTATAGTACCTTGCAAAAATCATCGCACAACCCCCCTCTCTCTCACTCCCGCCCGCCAGAGGAGGGGGAGATGCGCTAGCTTAATCGGAGACCACAATCTCATAGGTGATCACGTCCGTAAGGCCGATATCATCGGTGATTTTAAGCGTTACCTCATAGGTGCCTGGCCCACTGTATCGATGTGTGGGACTCTGCTCGGTTGATGTAGTGCCATCCCCAAAGCTCCATTCCCAATTTACGATGTCCCCCTCAACAACCATAGACCAGTCCTCAAGCTGGATTTCATCCTGGGTCGTTGGCTCTTCCGGATCCCAGAAGAACTCGGCCGTTGGCGGCATGCGCTCTATGACCACCTTCCTGTAAGCGCCAAACTCTATCGCAATCTCCTCATTCGGGCTCAGGACGATCGCAAGCTCTTGGGGAGTCGTCAGATGAAACGCCGATGGGAGGGTCCTTGTATCCAATCTTGCCGTGTACTCTCCAGGGACAAGTCTAGCGAAGGTAACGCTCCCATCCGAAGCGGTCGATTGTGCCTGCGCAGGGAAGGTCGCGCTCACGAGGCTCACCTCGACGTAGGCAAGGCCGCTCTCTTCAGGGTCTCTCTTTTTATTCTCGTTCTTGTCGTTAAAGACCAGGACGTGGATCTTACCCGGCTTGCTCAACGCGATGTCGAGTGTGAGGGTCTCCCCTGCCTCCAGGCTTAATCTCCGCGGTAAAGGAAGGTTGCAGACCAGACCAGGGGGAAGGCGTACCAGCCAGAGCTTGTAGTCCCCCGGCTCCAGGGCGGGGAACCTGAACACCCCGTCCTTTGCGGTGATCGTTTGGAAGTCGTTTGCCCACAGGATGACATCGCCTACTCCCACCTCGCCGCTGTCACGCACGCCGTTACCATTCTTATCCTCAAAAACGGTCCCTTCAATGATTCCCTTCACCTTTATCCACGGTAGGGGAACGTTAAAATCGAGTCCCCGGTCAAAGGAAAGCTCTATCATCTGGCTTGCACCCACACGGCCGATATCATGCCTCTTCCAATTAATGGAGAACGTCGTCGCAGTAGCGATCTGATAGCTCAGTCCCAAGGAAAGAGTACTGCCGCTTTCGTCACCTTCAAGACAAATCATCCCCCAGAGCTTCGGCGTAAACCGATAACGCATCCCTATCCCACCACCTAAAAAGCTTTCCCCCTCCTCCAGGTATCTTGTGCCCGCCGCAATTCCCGCCCATACAAACGACCGCTCTGTACGGCCATACACGCTCGCCCGATAGCGGGCAAAATCGACCTGCGTTCCCTCTTCGGTATCGATTGAACGGCCCCACTCACCGGCCATGGAGTAACGAATTGGCGGGAGGTAGTCGTAGATGTCTGCACCTATGCTCCATTCACCCTTCAAGAATTCGTCTTCAGGTGATTCTCCCGTCGTCTTGTCACCATTCCAGCTAAACGAACCGTTCAGTGTTGGCAGCCCGCTTAAGCGAAGTCCGAAGCCAAACCGAAGATCGGTTGTCGTAGTGGTAAGACCATCTGGATTTTGTCCTAGTAAATTGTTGTGATGAAGCCGGTAATCGAAGCTGGTGGATAGCTGTTTGGGGATAGGTAGAGCCTGCACAGCCAAATAGATTCCCTCTTTGTCGACATCGTCACCGAGAAACTCTGGCCCAATCCACTGATATCCTGTCGCTAGAGAGAAATTGGTTAGACCGAGATGTGTGTCCAAAGCAAACGAACGATCTAAGGTGGATTCACTGTGGCTTAGCCCTAATTCCTCCGCCACCGAACAGAGGCCCAGGGCTTGGCTTGCCTTCAATCGGGCGACTCCATCGCCCCACAGATGAAATATGCTCTCGTTGTCATAGTCGTAAGAAACAGCAACCGTATTTCCGCGTGTATCGTCCATTCCGACATCAACAAGGAAGTCGACCCAGACATCGTCTATGTCTACCCCCTTAAGCAGGCCTATTCTAGAGGTTGCTCCCCCATCAAGATGCAGTGAATCGCCGAAGGTGCTGCTGTATGCGATACGATGCATGATCCCAAGCTCCCCCCACTTCTCCCCTATATTCACGAGGCTTCCAAACCCAACAGCCGATGTAAGGTTCCTCTCCGCTAGAAGATTCAATGTCAGGTCCACCCCTAAATTGTCCTTAGTAAGGCAAAAGTCAAGGAACACAGGGTCTCGTGAAAGGACTAGCGTCCCTCCCCTCCCGTTTACCTTTCGCGCGAGGCTGGCAAAGGTCATGGAGACGTTTCCCAAGCTGAGTGTGCCCCAAGTCGATCCGTAGTCGAAGCGGTTCAACGTGGGATCCCAGGTGATGAGCTCACCAAGAATGGCAAACAGATTCGGCGGCTCGAAAGTTATCACATTGGAAATGCCAAGATCAAGAGCGAACCAACCATCACCTTCTAGCGTGCCTCCAACGCTTATTCCTACCTCGGTCTCAATATCACCCGAGGCGATGGTCCTCCAGGATAACTGCCCGGGGACTTCCTTGTAGATCGTCCCTACTTCCTCTCGGGGCCTTGGCAAAACCTCAATCAGAACGCTCTTCGAGGCCTCTGCCTTTCGTGAGGCTGCCCTAAAGTGCAGATAGTCCTTTGTCTCCTTGACTACATCCTGTGGGACGCTCAGGGTCGCTGTCAGCTCAGCCCGCTCCCCTGGTCCTAGGGTGATCCTCTCTTCGGAGAGGACGATCTCCCACTTGTGGAGAGCGTTAACACTAACCTCAAACGTGGCGATGGTGTTACCCAGGTTGATTGCCACAAACCGATAAGGGGTATCGCCCCCGGCACGGGCAGGCTCCAGAGTGGGAACCTCCACCCTAACAGCAAAGACCGCGCTAACGCTCACCGAAGCTGTGCCCTCGGCGCTCACCCGTGGGTCCCCTTGCGAACTCGCCGCAAGTACAACCTGATACCCTCCGGCAGCGGTAACCGCGGGGATGGACAGGGTCACGAAGATCGGCATCTCTTCTCCCGGGGCGAGGGTGATCGGTGAAACGTCGGCCACCACTTCCCACCCTGCGGGGTATGTAAGGTCGAGCGTATAGGTATCCTCCACGCTGCCTCGATTTGCCAGCAAGAAGACGTGTGTGGCAAGTCCTTTCGGTGGAGTCGCCTTGGGCGTTGAAAGCGTGGTCAGGTCAACCGCATAGATACCCCGCTCTGTCTGGGTTGCAAGCACGGGTTGTGTAAATAGTGAAAGGAGGATGAGGATTGCTCCGAGAAATTCGATCGAAAGCATCACACAGAAGATTCTGCGCGAATCGAAGATGCACCCAGCTAGTTTCCCGGCCTTGCCCGGCTTCTTGTAATATGTAATATGCGTCACATGACAAGATTAAACCTATAACAGCATTTCGCCAAGACATTGGTTATTGTAGATGGTACAAAATGACAGATTCTTGCTGGCTCCTCGCTGTTTCAAGTGAGTGAACCGCCCCGGGATTGCCGGAGAGTCCAATTCTTGAGAGGATAGAGATATGACAAGAACGAGCAGGTATTCCCCAGAGGTAAGAGAGCGGGCGGTGCGGATGGTGCTGGA
>Ga0307990_1004485_pt1 | contig 10276 bp, 1 predicted proteins | sample EllFjometagen129_FD_203168 | JGI IMG/M metagenome (GOLD analysis project Ga0307990, IMG submission 203168) | Marine microbial communities from Ellis Fjord, Antarctic Ocean - #129 | ecosystem: Environmental > Aquatic > Marine > Unclassified | place: Southern Ocean | collected 2014-10-08
GGATTGGCCGGCTACTTTGCTCCGGAATGGGTGGCTACTTTGGAGCGGATTAGGTGGCTACTTTGCTCCGGAATGGGTGGCTACTTTGGACCGGATTGGGTGGCTACTTTGCTCCGGAGTATGCACTAAAGGCAATAGTATTTCTGCCACGTTACAAGGACGTGCTATTACTCTCAAGCGCATGCAGTAACTAATCTAATATAAAGGTATAATAAGGAGTAAACATGATCAAGTATTTGAAGAGGATGGCCATAAAAAGTCATTGGAGTTATTTAAAAGAGCGTATCGTCTTTGTCCTACAGATGAAATGACAAAAGAGATGATTGTAGATTTGAAGAAAGATGTGGGAAATGGACGATGAAAAAGTTTTGGGATTTGAAAGAAAGAAACAATGATGAAGTTTAGATATATGAGTGAAAGTATAGGAAAAGTTTTATTTATCTTATTTTTCCTGCAGCAGTCAGCGGAAGCGATGATGCGCTTTATGCCGACAGATCAGCTTGTGGCTACTTCTGAATACATTGTCGTAGCAAGAGTGCAAACTGTCAGCGATACTGGAAAGAGCATCCGATGGGGAGCTGGAGTAGGAAGAGTTATCAAAAATGAACTGCAGGTTATTGAATTAATCAAGGGTGCACTCTCACCTGAAAAACCATTTATTTTGAATACATTGAAATTTGATGGGTGGATGGAAGACAATGTTGAACTGCCATCTAAAGGTTCGAATGTTTTGCTTTTTTTTACAAGAGACGAGAAAGGTGAATTGAAACCAGTCAATGGAATACAAGGTGTTTGGTATATGAAAAATGGAGAGTTTACAAGAATAGGGCATGGCACTACTTTGAAGCAGATCCGTGAGATGGTTCAGAATCAGCAGGATGCATGTACTAGTCGAGCATTTACCTCTCTTCTTGATTCAGCTGAGATGCAAACCCAATCTTCTTATTAAACAAAACAAGTTTGACGTGTTTTGTTTAATAAGGAGTGGAGGGGGAGATTATCGGCGGCATTCACTTCCTGTCCTACCGTGGGATTGGGCTGTTTTGAGCACAAAATGCTGCAAAAATAACGGAATATTTTCAGTAATCAACTTTTATTCAGGATGAGATTAATCAGTTTGACGGATAGGAGGGATTTCGTTATAGCTGGAGGATGAGGATGTCCCGGACCACCGGACCAGGAGCGGGGGATTTAGGATGTAGGGTGACAATGCTTGGTTTTATCTGACCGTCTGACTGGCCGGAAAGCCAGGGAATTGGTGAACAGATCCTGTTCCCTTGTGCGGCCCGATGGTAGTGGCAGCCGATATTTTAGAGGATGGGCTGGGAATTAGAATTAAGCGCAAAAAAAAGAAAATAAAGAAGGCCAAGAAACTATATCTGGGAGTTAATCAGGGCTATCAAGGGACTATTGGTCCCTTGTCGAAGTTGTATTCTGGGCAATTTTCAGGCAATTTTCGTGCTTATCTGTCAAGAATCGAGGTTTGACCCTGGTTTTTTTTGACCCTGGTTTTTTTTAGGTGTGATCGGCTTTTTAGCTGTTATGGCTATTGCTGTGCCCCGGCTGACATACAGGCGAAATAAGAAACAACCGGGAGAGATCTTTATCGGGAAAAACGGGCTTTATTTAAATAGTTTTGTCATACCTGGACTTTGCTGGGGGCACGGCTTGAAGATGTTGCCGAGCTAAAGGAACCTTTTCATTGTTTGGGTATTTCTTATTCCTATCTGGTGATGGCAGGACGTTTGCTTTTTTTCTGCCGTGCTTCTGCGGATATCCGGGAGCCTGTTCCTAAGGGAAAGGAAGACGAGGCCAAAGGCGTTTTAGCCCAGCTTAAGCCTAAATGATAAGTTTGTCTGATTCATAGACGCAAAGTATCAGGATTTATATAACATATAAACATCCATTATTAACAACGCATTACAGGAGAAAATTAATGGCCTTAGTATTCAGAAGAGCAGTTGCCTCGACAATCATTTTATTACTCGCTACATTTAATCTGTCCGTTCATTACGCCCAAGCCGAAGAAAAACTAAAAATTATTGCTCCCGCCACCGTCGTCCAGGGAGATACTTTTCAGGCTTCTGTTGAAAACGCGCGCTCACAGCTGTCGTGGACCTATGATACATTGCGATTGAAGGCGATCGGCGCCCCGGATAGTTTAGAAAATGCGCAGACGTTTCAGGCTGTTTCAACCGGGGATGCTTGGATAGAGGTATTTGCCGGAACAGATATTGACCGCGATGTTGTTGTGATTACCGGTGAACCTGTATACAAGCCCGGCGATTTAAAGACACAACCGCTTGACAGCAGCTCCGCCGACACCCGCAGCAGGCAGGAAAAAGCCATTTCGCTTCTTGAACACGGGGTCAGCAGCGGGATGGATGAGATGCACTTTTTCAGCGAAATGGGGGACCGCGGCCTTTCCGTCCGGGACCTGATGGAGGCCAAGGCCGAGATCACCAATCGTGAAGCCAGGCGGCTGATGACCGAGGAGGGGTTAAGCGGGCACCTCGCCGTTGAAAGGTCAGTCCAGCTCTGGAATGATAAATACCAACCCTACGAACAAAGTCTTATGAACGCCCGCCTGGATGCGGTTAAAAGAGCCTGGAACGACGCCTTAAAGAAGTATGTGCAGCTTAATCCGGATGTGCCTTATATAGGTGCCAAAATGGATATTGGGGGATGGGTAGATGAAAAGATCGCCGATATGCGTTTTGAAGGGGATATTGATTTCTCCATGATCATGGTCGACGTCGAGAACGGCAAGCAGTTGCGTGATCTGTTTGAATCCGAATGCAAGCGTGTTTTTAATCTGGATATGATCGCTATCGATGCCTTGGGTACCGCCCACCGCGCGGCGACGACGTCCGTTTACATCGGGGACTATGGGGCGAAGTGGGCCGAGATCGGCGCGATCCGCCAGGGAAAGATCTTCAAGATCGAGGTGATCGACGGCAAGATCGTGGAAACAGAGATGAAGACCATGGCAGATAAGATCTACCTGTTCGCAGTCCTGGAAAGCAATGAATATAAAAAGAGGACGGGCGAGGATATCCTGCAGAAGATCATCGATGAGGGAGAGCCCCAGCCGAAGGCGGACATGGAGCCGGGTATAAGCCTGGAATTCTTACGGCATATCACAACCGATTCGATCGGGACAAAGCTGACCATTATAGAGAAGATCATCAAGATCTCGAAATATGTGGACCGCAGCGCCGCCGACCACGTCGGGTTCCTCCAGGATGTTCCCGGATTCAGCATGGTGCCCAAGGACACGGCTTTAGTCGAGGGCGTGGCCAAGGTCATGGAGATCAAGAAAAGGCCCGTCGAAACCGATGCGGACAAGGCGCAAAAGGTGCGCGACATCCTGGAGGCGGCTCAGAATATCATGGGCCCGGATTGGGCGGAAGATCCTCAGAAATCATTTGAAGAATTCGGCAAACGCGCGACGGACCTGATCAAACATAATATCGGAGAAGGCATTCGGGCCCGCATGATCTTGATCGAGAACATCAAAGATGAACAGGGAAAAGCCCTGGAAGGCGAAAGGCTCCTCGCTGATCTGGAAACGGAATACAAGGTTTTTGTCCATGAAGGCGTTCCCTTTCCTGACTCGGCTATGCACGCGATGCAGAAATTTATTATTAGAAGCATTGATAACCAGCTTAAAGCGATCGGGAAAATGAGAAATCCTGACGACCAGGCCAAGGCGCAGGATGAACTGCTCAAATATCTCGAGGAGAAGTACAAGATATTTAAAGATGACCCGTCAAAATTCCCTGACTATGCCATGAAGACCATCGAGGATCTTCGTTCAAAAAAAGGCCGCGTCAAACTCACAATGGAGCAAATCAGTAAACTCTCGGAAATGTTAAAAAAGGCGAGCGACAGCCCTGATTCTGCAAAATTTATGATGGGCATTGTTTGGGAAGGCATGGCCAAGACCCACAAAACAACAGATGCCGCTGTTGACGCATTGAACAATATCGCGGATTTTATGGATAACGCGACCGTTGAGAAACTTCGAAATTATAATATTTTCAAAGGGAAAATGAGCCCTGATGGAAAGTTCGTGATCAAGGCGCCGATCAACATTCAGAGGATCAATGAACAGCTCAATGGCACAATCTTAGGTAAGGTAGGTAACAGCCTGACGTTCAAAGGGATCAATATGCTGACGGAAGGCTACGCTTACTATGATGTGTATTCAAAATCTGCAAACTGGGAAGAAGGCATGAAGAATATCAGCTGGGAATTCTTCAAGCGACGCGCCCCCCTCGTGCAGGCCATCGAGGCGTATCATCAGGAAGATTATTTTCGTGTGGGCCGTGAAATTGTTTACACGATCTTTCCTCCGCTGGCCGTCCCTGAAGGGATCTATGGTTTAGTGTCCAGTGCGGCCGATTGGGGCATCGGTATTTTGGATGAAGCGCGTTACGAAGAAATGGTGGATAAGCTTTATGAAAGTTCGCATTTTAAAGAAATGTCGGGCGGTAAGGAGTGGAAGTTTACAGGAATAGATTATGATTGCCCTAGCAAGGGCAAGGTTTCCCTTTCCCGCGAAAATCTGGCGGATATCACCGATCGATGCCCCAACATCCAGCCAGCCGTTTACATCCAGATAAGAAATCATCCTGTCCTGGTACAGTTTGAGGAGATCCTGGGTAATAAGATGGTGTCGTCGGGGAAATCCCCGCTGGTCCGCTATCCCTATTATTACGATGGATTAAGCCGCTACGGAGCGGAAGTGCAGAAGATCTATCATAAGAAAGTGAATATGCTTGCCAAAGAATATTTTGTGGGGCTCATTACGGAATTGGAAAAACGCAAAGCCCTGGACCATGACCTGCGTGCGAAAGACCTTTATGAATTGCAGAAAAAATGGGAATGCCGGGAATCTCTTCTGGAGTTGTCAGGATACAATACGAAAGAAGAGCGCGATCAGGTCGAAGAATTGTTTAAAATGGATCAGTTGATCAGCCAGGCCAACGAGACGATCGATCAACTTAAAAAAACTTGGGGAGCTGATTTCCTGAAGAAATTTGAACCGACGTGCAGGTTGGCTTCCTTTAAAAAAACAGGAAAAGCTGCGGAGAAATTTTCAGCGGATGTCAATAAGGCTATCCAGACGGCGGCGAAAGATGTGCGATCTATCGTTGGTGAAGAAAAATCTACCCCTGAGATCCTTAAAGCGCCCACCCAGGCCCGGTTAAGGATGATCCTTTATGATAACAGCTCCAAAGAATATTACCTTTGGTACAACAAATATCATCGGGCTCTGGATGCATTACGAAATGAAAATGTGCCTTTAACGGTGGCGATCAACGGCCCGGTTGTCGTATGCCCGGGACAGCACGTGAAATTTACCACTAAATTTAATAAAGGTGAATGTGTGAAATGTAGCGCCGAATGGAACCTGATGGATGACGCCGGCGCGAAGACACCTTTAGAAGACGGCAATGTGAACGGATTGCTGTGGATCCCGCAAGAGCCCGGATCTTTTAAATTGTTTCTCAAGATTTCGCAGGAAGGACAGTATCAGAAGGTTCATGGTGATGCGTCTATTACCGTGTTGGAGGAAACGGAGTGCAGCGAGCTCTCTGTCCGGATCAAGTCTGTGGGCAGCGAACTGCCGTTGGGGGATACCATGATTCTTCAGGCCGTTCCGCTTTCTTTAGGGCCGGACAATGAGCCGTTTACCCGGTATTTTTGGGCGATTGACGGGAAGCAAACCCTGGTTACCGCGGAGGATACTTATGCTCTGGACAGCAAAGGGTATAAAGAGGGCGATGAGATCCTCGTCGAACTTACGGTCAGGACAAAGAATAATCAGCAGACAATCGCGAGCCTGATCGTGACCGTCGTGCCTTCAAATGGCGAAGGCTTAACCGTGACAATGGAACCGCAGACGGACGCGATGACCGATTATGACCGGATCACATTCTCCGCGTCTAGCACCAAGAAATGGGCAACAGAGAGCAACCTTCTTTATCAATGGAGCGTCGACGGAAAACCGGTGGGTGAAGACCAGAATTACACCTTTTCAGGTAAAGGGTGCTTCGGTAAAACCAAGCTGTCTGTTTATGTGCAGGAAGTATCCGGCGAAACATTAGTCGCAGACGGTCAAGCTACTTCTATCCTCTATATAACTGCGACCGGCGAGATCCCCGTGGTGCTAGATGATTATGAAACAACTATTCCCGATAATAAAACATTCACGCTGTGCGTGCAGTCACCTGATCCACTCAGCGGATCTTACTCTTACTATTATGCGGAAAAACAAGGAACCAACTGGAGCGGGAATCAGATGTTTGAACGGCGCAACTGTATGCAGTTTTCTCCGCGAGGCCGGTTGGATCAGGATGTTATTTTTAGGATACAAGTCCAGGATGAAAAAAACAGGATGGGAGAAGTAACGACCTCACCGATTAAAATAGTTTCTGCTAAGCCGGTCGCTGAAGAAGAGGAAAAGGAAATTTCGGATGAAGATCTGAAAGAACAAGAAGAAAAAATAAAACAGGAGAAGATAGAGAAAGAAAAGTTGGAACAAGCGAAAGAAGAAAAAGAAAAGCTTCAGAAGGAGCAGGCGGAGAAAGACAAAGCCGCCCTCGAAAAAGCCGAGAAGGAAAAGCTTAAGAAGGAAACCGCGGAAAAAGAAAAAGCTGAGCAGGTGCAGAAAGAGAAGGAAGAAAAAGCAAAGGAATTAGAAAAAGAAGAAAGTGAAGCTCCGGAAACAAAAGGTGAAGATCCAGGTAGTACTAAAAAACCAGAACAACCAGCAGAGTTTGGCGCCAGTGTAGAATCAATACCTTCTTCAGATCAACCACTACGCTTTAGTGGTTCTGCCCCAAGTATTTGGAAGGGTAGCAATGATGATCAAGGTTTTTCTTTCAAACGTGACAAGGCTGTTGTCCCAGCCCCAACAGGAAAAGATTCCTGTCGAGGTGCAGAAGCCGGCGGGTCGGTTGATGGCTGGTTCGATTATGACGCTCCGGAAAGCGAGAAGGCTATACTTCAGAAATTGCAAGATGAAGCCAAAGAGAGCAAACCTGGTAGAGCTTCCAATGGACTTTGCTACGGAACACCAAAAGTTTCCTCCGTTGCCATTGATGATTTCAAAGGATATATTTTAGAGACTGATGAACACTATTGTGGTGGATACTACTCAGGTATTGGCTTTGTCAGTGGTGACGCCACTGCCAGTGGAAAAGGTTGGGTAATCAAGAATGGGAAAGCGATACAAATAAGGTATAGGGTTTATGGTGAAGGATGTTATGACAATCGTCATCGTTCTTTTATCGAATCACAGACCAAAGCAGGACAGAGTGAAGCCCAAGCAATTTTAGCAGGACTTCACTTGGTCAATAACGGTAAATTTAGCAGTACCCCTTACATCGGTCCTAAACTTGATGGTTCTGATATGCTAAAAGCAGCTCTTACAGCTTTTCCTGCAAAACCTTCTTTCTTAGGCGATACAGTGGAAGTGACTGCAAAAGTAAGCGGGGGCAAGCCACCCTATTCTTATGAATGGTCAGGTGATCATGGCGGCAAAGGAGCTAAAGTTCTTTTTGGTTCTCGAAAAGAGGGAGAACATCAGCTTTCTGTTACGGTAACTGATGCCAGAGGAGATACTGCAACTGCAGAGATTACGATCAAAGTCGAAGCATTAGAAGTTACAATTAAGCAGACACGACCATCCTCAGGTACTTTAATCTTTCCTGGAAGAAAAGTATCTTTTGAGGCAGAGATAAAAGGAGGAAACCGTAAAAAGCTGGAGTATTTATGGCAACCCCATCCTGAAGTAACTTTTGATCCATTTGAAAACCAACTTAATACCAAAGCAGTTTTCCCTACTATAGATACATATAAAGTATGGATTCAGGTATTTCGAAGAGAGGGTGAAACCCTTACTACAGTTGGTGAGTCAAAACAGTTAGAGATAGAAGTAACAAATCCAAAAATTAAATTGGCAGTAGATAAACAGAAACCTTATGTTGGTGAAAAAGTACTGATAAAAGTACAGGAAGACCCAAAAATACAGGATGATTTGATTACTTTTTGGTGGGAGATTAAAGGAGGCAAGACCATCAATGCTGGTCCTGAAGTAAATGTTCCAAACAACAGGGCTTACTCGTTCATACCCAAGGACACAGAGCAGGTAACAGTAACCGTACATGCCAGGGCAAAGGATGGAGGTACTGATCTTGGTGAAAAATCCATCACTATTACAAGCCATAAATATAAGATAGCTGTCAGCAAACCAAAAAGACTTGATCCTCCTCCTTGGAAATGGGATCCGATCAAGGGAAAAGCTGTCGAATTACCACAGGCCATATCTGTATTCCAAAATGCAGAAGTACACGCTACTCTCACACCCAAACTAAAAGGAAAAGTAAATTACCGGTGGAGCGTAACTCCAGATGGATGTTCTATATCAGCACCGATGAGTCAAAGCACCAACCTAAATGCACATGAAAAGGGAACTTATCAGGTTTCTGTCAAGGTTACTGGTGAAAATGGGATCGAGCTTGGTAAGGGCACAGGTGCATTTACTGTCACAGTCTCACAGCGTGATCTTGATGTTGCAAAACAAAAAGCCGAAGATCAGCAAAAAGCGCAAAAATTACTCCAGGAAGGACGCAAAGACTGGAAAGAGGGGAAACTGGAGCAGGCAATAGCCAAAGTATCGCAGGCTCAAAGAGTTGTAGGAAAAGACAAGGAAATTGCCAAAACACTCAACGCGATGCAAAAGGAGAAAAAAGAGATTGATGACAAGCTTGCCAAAGCCTCTGAACTGATAAAGCAGGGTAAGTTCGATGATGCAGACAAGGTTCTTTCTGGCGCAGCTAATATTAGTGATAAGTATGAAAAGTACAAAGAAGTGCTTAAACAGTTAACCGATGCGAAGAAAAAAGCCGAAGAGAAAAAACAGCAGGTGGCGAAACTCTTGAAGGACGCCAAAGCACTTAAAGATGCCTGTAAACTGGATGAAGCTGTCACAATTTTGAAGAAGGGCTCTGGTAATAAGGAGATCGATAAATTACTCAAAGATGTGCAAAAACAGCAAAATGATGCACTCAAGAAGATGAAAGAGGGACAGGCTCAATGGAAAAATGGGGCACTTGATAAAGCAGTATCATCACTCAAAGAAGCAGTAAAGATTAATCTATCAAATAAACAAATTGCAAAAGTTTTGAAGGGTATGCAGGCTCAAAAAAAGATGATGGATGATGCTTTGACAGAGGCTGATAAACTCATAGAAAAGAAAAAATTTGATCAGGCACAAAGTGCATTGAACAAAGTTGGACGAATCAATAGTAAGTATCCACCGTATGTAGAAATGTTGAGGAAATTTGATCTTGCAAAGAAAAAAGTTGAAGAAGAGAAAATTGCTGCGGAAAAACTGAGACAGGAGAAACTCAAAAAAGAACATGAAGCGGCTTTGGCAAATCAGAAAGCACTTCAAGAAGAAGCAGACAGAATAAAAGAGCAGGAGAGAGCAGAAGCGGAAAGACTTAAAGAAGAGAAGCCCCTGACAATCAAAGATGTTCTCCCCGGTGAATCCACGGCAAATCTTGTAGGTTCCTGGAATTTTGGACGTTCTAAACACTATGGAAAACCTGTTCAAGAACATCTTTGTAATCTAGTTTTGACAGATCATCTTGTGCCGGGTAAAGGGTATAAAATTCGTTCTTGCCATGCCAATGAGTCCTATTGGATACTCGAAGGAAAAGTATTGCTCTTCACACATCTTGATGGAACGGTTACAACTAAATTTACGGAAGTGAGACCTAGCTATTGGGAGGGAACTTGTGTAGGGAGTGCTCATTCAGCTGAGGGAATCGTTTATTACCTGAAAATAGAGGATGAAACTGATGCAAGGGTCCCGGGTATACATGGAGTAACGGGGTCGGGAGTTTCAGGTGAAGGCAATATAGAACACCAACCAGGACCATCGTCTATCAAAACAGGAACAAAGAGTCCTGTTGCCAATCCTCCAGTCTCTGTGAAAAATGGTGCAGATAGTTTGAGTTTGAAAAAGTCATTTTATGAACCAGGCGAAAAGATCAAGCTGACATTCAGCGCTTCACCACAGTATCCAGAAAAATCCTGGATTGGAATGTTCAATGCCTCACTGGCCCATAAGAATCTTGCTCAAGTTAACAATAAAGAACTCGCCTTCAAATATCTTGAGTGCAAAGCCGGCGGCTCTTTCGAATTTACTGCTCCGAAAAAGGAGGGAGAATACGACTTTAGAATGCTTGAAAAGAGT
>Ga0307990_1004486_pt1 | contig 10275 bp, 5 predicted proteins | sample EllFjometagen129_FD_203168 | JGI IMG/M metagenome (GOLD analysis project Ga0307990, IMG submission 203168) | Marine microbial communities from Ellis Fjord, Antarctic Ocean - #129 | ecosystem: Environmental > Aquatic > Marine > Unclassified | place: Southern Ocean | collected 2014-10-08
AGGTTATCTTGTATTCAAATCTGATGATGGGAATTTCCAAATGCGCCTCGACACCCGTTTTTATATTAATGCGAGTATTTTTTTGGATGACCCGGAAGATATACTCAGTAACCAGTCAAATCTTCGTAAAGCCCGTTTTGCGGTAAAAACCCGACTCTGGAAAGTATGGTCTTTTGAATGGGATATCGATGTCGCTGACGGTGAAATGGTGGAAGTTAAAGACATGTATGTAAGCTACGGTGGCTTTAATAACAGCCACATTAAATTTGGAAACTTTAAACAACCCCTCGGTATGGAAGAACTTAATTCTTCCAGATTGCTCTCCTTCCCCGAAAGAGCACTGCCTATGCTTGCCTTTGAAACAGATCGCCAGTTCGGTCTCGAATATTCTAAATGGGGGCATATGGGTAAAATACCCTTTAACATGCGCTCATCGATCTTCACTCAAACACTCACCAATGAATCAAAAAATGATTATGAAAAAGAAGTTCATGAAACCGGTGGCGGTGCTGCTGTAAGATTCGTGGTTGCCCCTCAGATCAATGATGATATGCTTGTTCATGTAGGAGCTGCTGTTGCTTATGAAATGCCTTTTGATGAATCAGAAAAACTCGAATACAAGAGTGAAGCTGAAACCAAGAGTGGTGACCTGGAATGGTTTGATACCGGTGGTATCGCTCAAGCTGACCATAGCCGTAAAATCGCTGCTGAAGGTGTTTTCCAATATAAAAATTTCCACCTGCAGGGTGAATTTATTCAAGCTACAGTTTGCAGAATTGATGGTGCTGTGGAAATAGACTCTGAAACTTTGGTAGAAACTCCATTAGAAGACCCTACTTTTATAGGTGGATATGCTTACCTTTCCTGGCTGATCACTGGCGAAAGAAGACCCTGGGAATTAGCTGAAGGTGAATTTGGTCAGGTTCTTCCTAAGAATAAAAAATCTGGTGCCTGGGAAATTGCTGCCCGTTATAGTCACCTTAATTTGACTGACGAAGATGCTGATATCTATGGTGGTGCCGGAAATATCATCACATTAGGTTTGAACTGGTATGCCAATCCCAATGTAAAAATTCAGATGGCTTATTCAATGGTAGATCTGGATGCTAATGCCAATTCTGATGGTGACTACAGCTTTGATAATGATATCTTTGATGATCACTATGATGATGGATATGACTTTAATTATCTACAGTTTATGACTATATTTTTCTTTTAAAGGAGGAAATAATGAAGAAATTACTTATTTTGCTTTTAGGGCTGGCTTTCCTGCTGGTGAGTTGCAGTCTGGACGATTCAACAAACAACAATGATGATAATGATATACCAGACGCACTCAATGCTCTGGTTATTAACGAATTTCTAAGCCACAATGACGCTGCCTGGCCCGGACCTAATGACGATTATCCTGATTGGATAGAATTGTATAATGGTTCAGATGAAACTATTGATGTTGGCGGCATGTATGTTACTGATGATTTGGGAAATCTTGAGATGTCTATGATCGGTGATGATGCTCCAGCACTCACTACTATGGCACCAGGAAGCTATTTAGTGCTCATTGCTGATAACAATCCTGATTTTGGAACTCTCCACCTTGCTCTCAAACTCGGTGATAATGAAGATTTTGCCCTCGTATATTCTGATGGCAGTACAATAGTAGATCAAACTAACACAGATGTCGTTCCTGATGATATGTCTATGGGACGCGTTCCTGATGGTACTGATAACTGGGAACTGATTGATCCTTCAACTCCCGGCACTTCCAATTCTGAAGTTCCAGAAATCACTAAGCTGGTTATTAATGAATTCCTGGCAAGTAACGACTATTGTGCAGTTGATGAAAACGGCGACCATGAAGACTGGATAGAAATCTATAATGCTGGAACAACAACTGTTGACCTTGGTGGCATGTATGTGACTGATGATCTGACTAACCTGATGACCAGCATGATCCCTATTGATAATTCTGCATTAACAACTATCGCTCCTGGTGAATACCTTCTGCTTTGGGCTGATAAAGAACCTGAACAGGGAATTCTTCATCTGGATGATGTAAAACTCTCAGCAGGTGGAGAACAAATTGGACTTACTGATGTCGATGGCGTTACTATCCTTGATTCACTCACATATGGAGAACAGGTCACAGACGTTTCCTATGGCAGAATAACTGATGACAGCGAAACCTGGGCATCTTTTGGTGCGGGTTATGACACTATGCCCACTCCTGGTGCTGCCAATGGCACTGGCGATGCTCCGTTTGTTACGCTTTACATTAATGAATTCCTGGCAAGTAATGACACCACAAATATGGATGAATTTGATGAATATGAAGACTGGATTGAAATCTATAATGCTGGTAACATCGCCAAAGATATCGGCGGTATGTGGGTAACAGATGATCTGGAAGCTTTGGAAACAAGCATGATACCAATTGATGATCCTGACTTAACAACTATACCTCCTGGTGGTTATATTATCCTTTGGGCAGATAAGCAACCTGAACAGGGTATCCTGCATCTTGATGATGTAAAACTCTCTGGTGATGGCGAAGATATCGGACTCACTGATGTTGATGGCGTTACTTTGATTGATTCCTATACTTTCGGTGCGCAAACAACTGATGTTTCCGAAGGCAGAATGCCTGACGGTGGAGATACCTGGCAAAACTTTGCTGTTCCAACTCCTGGAGCACCAAACGAATAAACAGATAAATTTGCGGCAGGAGAGTTATCTTTCCTGCCGTTTTTTTTAAAGGTAAAAAATGAAATACATTATTTTTTTGATCATTGCCATCCTCACGCTTACTGCCTGCAGTCTGGACGATGTTGCAACCCCCGATCCTGAACTGCAATTAGTCCTGATTGCCAACTATTCACTTGATCTCACTGAACCTTCAGACCTCAGTTATGATCCAGTTTCTAACACGCTCTGGACTGTGAGTGACACTAATAATAAAGTCTATAACATTGATCTGGAAGGGAACATCATTCAGGAATTGCCCTTTATTGGTAGTGCTTTGGAAGGTATTGCTCATTCCTTTATTGATAACTCACTCTGGCTGGCTGAAGAAGAAGATTGTCAGATAGTCAATATCAATCAGCAGGGAGAAGAACTTGCCCGTTACCAGATACCTTTGGAAACAGGAACAAACAGCGGATTGGAAGGAATCTGCCTTCTGCCAGACAGCACTATTGCTCTGGTAAAAGAAAAAGATCCCGGCAAGTTCCTGAAATTAAATCCTCTCTATGAAGTTGAGCAGGAACTTACTATTGATTTTGCCGAAGATTTCTCAGCTATCAGTTATAATACTGAGGAAAATTTCTACTGGATAGTCAGCGACCAGAATGAAGCTCTCTTTGCCTGGACTCCTGAAGCTGGAGTAATTGCCGAATATACACTACCATTCGACAAACCAGAAGGCGTCTGCTACGTACCTGATCGTCAAAGCTTCTTCTTTGTCAGCGATTCCCAGAATGCCCTATATGAGATGAAATTACAATAATAGTTATATTGCTATTGTTATTTATTTTAACAATTAAATTGATTTTCTGATATTTGATTAATCTGTTGAAACCTTAAATTTTTAATCTGAGAGGTTGTATATTAAGAAAACAAAAAGAAAGAACCAAGTCTGCCTTTTTGTTTTAAAATTCAATTCTACTTTAAAAGAATAACCTTCTTCACATCACATTGTCCATCAGCTTCAAAACGCAAGAAATATATTCCGCTATTCTGATCCTGAGCATTCCAGATCACTGAATGTGCTCCAGCAGACATTTCTTGCTCAAGCACAGTATCAATCTTCTGCCTATAAACTTCTATCAGCACAAATTCATCAGCAACCAGCGTATTACAAGATATATAACTTCTTATAATTATCTTTCTGTTTATTAATATAGCTATTGATCCAAATCAACTAACAACTAGAGAAAATTTGCAAAAATTCCGATGCTTTCAAAACCTGATGTCTCCAAGTTTAATTGCTCGCAAGTTTTCTTCTCCAATTTTTTCCGGCTGCCAGTAGCGGAAGAAAATTTGTGGATTATTTTCATCAAAAAAATCAATAAATAATAACAGATAGCCCTCATCACTATAGCTTGACGAATAATATTCCTGGTGCAATTGAATAGCATAAATTGGTCTATCAATGCTGCGTCTTACTAACTCCGCATCTCTAAAATTGATATTAATATAATCATTATAAGGAAAAACATCCCTTTGCAAATGGTTAATATATTCAGCTTTTGAGTACTTTTTCATTTCAATATTATTTTTCAGCTTCTCATTAAGTTCCTGCTGCATTTCAACTGGAACATCTTTAACTTCTTTCACATAACCTACAAATATCTGAGCACTATCAGCAAATACCTCGCTGATGAGATCGACTTCCTGCAAACTGAATATTGTTTTATAATATTCCATGAAATTAATTCCCAGAATACGTTTTTGAAAATCTCCCGTGATCTTCTCTTTTGCAATAGCTTCATCCAAATAATGATCTTCAAGTGCAAAATTCACCCACACGACTTTATTATTTTCAAAAATAAAACATAGTTTTTCCATATAAATTTTCTGCCTGTTATCTTCCTTCAGACGATACACAACAGGCAGTGATCTTACTTGGGTTTGATAATTAAGCTTAAGGTAATTAAATGTGAAATCATCTTCATATATACTAATTTCTCCATAATTTATCAATTTTAGATATTGGATGTATCCTTCCTCTGTAAAGCTTTGTGCTATTGTCCCATATTCCTCATTGCGGATGGATTCAACTATCCTGTTCATAATTGTACTGATCGATTTCATTTCTTCTGTATCAGTAGTATTTAGAAAAGTACACTGTTTCATATCCTCAATGGTTATATCTGTTTTTTGCATTTCATGTTCATATTTTGGAATTAACTTTTCATCAGGAAATTCAGTTACATGTATAAAACTCGCCAGAGCCTGCAATTCAGGATCGATTAATTGATTTCTATCATTCTGATCCCTGCCATAGTAGATATGCAAGGATACATTATCTATACCCCGATAATAGTTTTTGTCAATATCTATAGTGCCTGAGCCATCTAAAATATTCCCTGTAACCTTGTCACATCCGTCAAAATAACTGAATTGCAAGTTGCTAATAGGCTTATTGTCATATTCAGCTCTTATACTTATCCGATAAAAATTACTTTGCTCCTGCTCACCCACAGGTTTCATTTTAATATTTAGCAGACTTTCTCTAATTTCCTGCTCTAAGAGTGGCTTAAGACTCTTTTTTCGTCCATTAAAACTAACCTTCACAGTATCTCGCGTTGGATAGCTGCTGATCAACAGTAATCCGCTATAATAATCTAAAAGGGTTTGCTTAAGATTTGATATTTTCAGATTTTTTTGACCTTGCTTATAGTATTCTTTAGCCCTTTCTTTGCGACAAAAAAATAATCTTTCCTTTTCCTCTCTTCTGATATAACGGTAAATAATAAATTCATTATGCCTTACATCATATTTTTCCACAGTTTTTCCAGTTTCATTAAAAAATGAATTTGAGCAAGTTTCCACTACCAGTGAAGCATAATTTTTCAGCTCTACCTTTTCTTTGGAGTCATCTCCCTGCTGAATGTTTTTCTCCTCAACCTGTTTAATAAAACTACTTGAAATAGAGATAGACATCATTTCACTAAGATTTTTCAAAGCAGCTTGATCTGCCACATCGTATGTATTGGCTTCACCCCTGCCATATATATATTCATCACTGTTTTGTAGTATCTCAGGATCAATATTATTTGTAATAGCCCAAACTGATGCTAAACTGATCATAAAAAGAATCAATATTGATTTTCTCATTTCTTTTTACCCCAGAATTTCATGTTTATTAGTGGAAGACATGGCAAAGCTCCTCCTTTTCCATCATCAACATAGTTTATTAATCCTATCTGGACCCCTCGTAGATCATGGGCAAAGTTTATCAGACCGATTTGTAAACCAGTAGTTTTTTGTTGTGTAATATTAATGCTTCCAATTGAAAGTCCGTTCAGGTTTTTTCCTGTCATCGTTATAAGTCCGCCGAAAGCCAAACCATTTAAATCACCTCCTGAAGTGGTTAATAATCCACTAATGGCAATACCATTATAATCACTACTGCTACTTGTTGAAAAACCTGCCACAGCTATACCACTAAAATACCCACTACCAGGCTTACCATTATTATTACCAGCAGACCAGATATTCAGTTCGATACCATTCATTGCATAATACTTTGGTGAATAAATCAGGGGTAGTTTTATCCCATAAAATTTTTTATTGCAATTACTTGCCAGGCTGATACCACCGCCTCGAGAAAAATAATCCTTCCCCAATTGCAAATTCCGTATTCCGCTATTTGTAAAATCCTCTTTAAATTCAAGATCACTATAGTCAGGAATATTTATTTTTACAAATTCCTGATTGTATTCTGAAATTAGACACAGTTTCTCGCCAGAATCAACTTGAACATTATTTACAATCAATTTACAATTCTTTGATGGTGCGTCATACAGGCAGTAATTGAGTTTTATTTCTGGACATTTCCCTGCGAATATTGATAGCCTTGTCTGATACAATTTCTGTCCATCTTTAAGTAAGGTTAAATAGAAGTCACCTGCTTCACCTGTTATACACTTATCTTCCACAAAAATTGGTTGAATTACTTCGTCTGGATTTCCATTATTACATTTTTGTATTTCTATATCAAGTATTCCCTTTAAATATTCTGGTAAAGTAAATTTGAAATAATATGACGTATCGGTTAAACGGGGTGTAAATTCTTTTTTTTCTTTCCGTGCTAATTCAAATTCCTTACTCCAGGGCAAACATGATTCATGAGTCACTAATAAACTATACCCACCAGCATCTAAATCATTAAATGAACAAATACCCTGCTTGCAAATCTCCTGATCATCTCTTATTAATCTTACTTCTGCATCCACTGGCTTGGGACTCACAAGCACTGAACCCAGATAATATCCTGATGATTCATTTGCTTTTATTCCCATAGAGTACCCTTTTCCTGCTTGTAAAGTAACAGGATGAAACCTGTATTTCAAGGGTAGAAAACCCTGACAAACAATTGTCACCGCGGTCTCCCATTTACTCAGATAAAAATCTATTCTTTTCTCATCCTCATGTTCAACTCGTTTATATAAATCTATATCCGCAAATATTACTTCCTCATCCAGATCATACTCTAAACTTACTACTGCACATAATTCACCATTTACATCATATATTTCCTGAATTTCATAATTATCACTCTCATAAAATTCTGTTACTATAAGTTCCTTACCTGCTAAATTCCAGATAGCTAACCAAAGAATAATCAATACTAAAAAATTCTTCATTATTTTCCTCCGCAAATTCTCATGCAGCTTTTCTAAAAGTATATATTTATTCCAGGAAAAAAGGGTATTGCTCCACCTTCTCCATCTTTTACAAAGTTCAAAATACCTAATTGTACTCCTTTCAAACTTTCCGCATAATTAACTACACCTATCTGCCAGCCAGACATTTTGCCATTACTGATATTTATTGGGCTCAATGTTATACCTGAAGAATTTTTTGATTTCTTAAATATTCCACTAATACTAATTCCACTAAAATCCTCCTCAGCTCCTACCCCTAAGCCCCCAATGGCAATACCATTACAATTACACTTTGCTGAGGTTACACCAAGTCCAATCGCTATTCCATTCAAATTCCTTTCAGAATTAACAAATAGTCCAGCTATAGCAATACCATTTGTGTTCCGTCGTGACTGGGTAAATATACCCCCAATACTGATCCCGTTTATATCTCTTTCTGCCCCTGTAAACAAAACTCCAAGAGTAAGTCCATTCAAATCTTTCCCCGCAGTTACTCCCACTCCACCGATTCCTATCCCTCCAAATGTCCCTGAACCTTCACAATCCGAATAATTCCCTGCCAATACCACATTAGCCTCAAACCCAACCATACGATAATATTTTGCTGAGTATATAAAAGGTAATTTTAATCCGTAAAACTTTTTATACTTATCGGGAAATAAACCCAATCCCATACCATATCGAAAATAATCCTTACCTATTTTCAACGGATATGTTATTTCTGACTGAGGAAATACTACTTTCTCGCGCATATCAAGATAACCAGGTATCTTTATCCTTACTTGCTCTGCTTTATGCTCTGTTACTAATAATACCTCTTTACCCATATCTTTAAATTTTCTATTAACATAAAGCCGACTTTTTTGTTTAGGGCTCTCATATAGTTTATAGTTTAGTTCTAAATCTGGAACATTCTCACTTCCAATCATGATCTTTTTCTGAAAAATCCTATAATCATCATGCCAGATAGTTACCTCAAATTCACCTTCTTTTCCTGTAATATATTGATTATCTATCACTTCCAGATCAATTGCTTCCCTCTTCTTGGAAACTATTTCTTCTGCTGTTATACGAAGTTTCTCTTGTAATTCTACGGGTATATTCAAGCGGAAATAAGCTGTTTCCCGCTTTAATACTAACTCTTCTAATTCCTTTTTCTCGCCTTCATTTAAAATAAACTTGTCCCTATATGTTAAATACCCAGAACAAGAAATTTCAAGAATATACTCTCCAATCAATAACTCCTTAAATATACTTTCCCCAGTTCCTCGATAACTCCAGCCATTTTCATCTATCAATAGAACTTCTGCTTGCTCCATACCAGGATTCACTTTCACCTCTCCACATATTGGTTCTGGATATAAATTCTTCGTTAGATTATCTCCTATGGCAATACTATCTTCCACACTAACAGACCGATGCTTATCCTGCTCAACATATAATGTAAATTTCTGTGGCTCCAGCTCTATTCCTTCTAATTGGGTAACTAATTTATCATTTAAATATACCTGAGCACCTTTATTTGTTTGAATATCTAAAATTCCACATGCTGGTGACAAACTGTATTCTCTATCTATTTTCGGAGATTTTACACTTAAATCTATTTCTATTGGGTAATACTTCTCCCGCTCTAATTTAAGATGGAATAATCCTACTGGTAAATATACACTAAGTGGTGTTCGCTCCGTTTGCTTTACACTGTCAATATACACTTCTGCACCACTTGGTATTGTGCGTATCGTTACTGGTATATCATCTAACCTGCCTTTGTCACCTCTTCCTACTATTTCCAGAATATAAGTCTTTTTATTTTCCAATATTTCTGGAAAATTATACTTGTAATCCTGATAACCAGCACTCTTAATTATTATACTCTTTGACTTAGCAATTATATAAAAATATACAATATTTTTTGTTACACTTTCCTTTTTATAAACATGATCCGCAAGATGTATATCTCCATCAAGATTATGTTCTATCCTGATCAACGAACACGCTTCGCCATACTTGTCATATTCAGGATATATACTCCCATGATAGTCACCATTATCCATCTCAAACGATTTTACTGCCAAAACTCCTGCACATATCTGTATTGATATTACTAATATAATTATTATTACTAATTCTCTCATTAACACTACAACTCCTTATTAATCTTGAAGCTTATTAATGAATATTACTCATTCTATAACCTTAGTTAATAATTCCAATCCAGATTATTTCTGTCATCTATTTTTTTTCTTCTACTGACAATTTCATAAAAAATTACCATAAACCAGCTAATCTATATAAACCAGCCTTAAAAAAAAACAGGAACCAGTGCTTCTGGAATCCCTGAAGCTCTGGTGTTAACTTCCTATTTCAATAATATTGCTTTACTTACCTTTGAATATGACTCTGTTTCAAAGTGGATAAAATAAATCCCACTATTCTGTCCATCAGCATTCCAAATCACTGAATGGGTTCCTGAAGTCATTTGTTGATCCAGCACAGTATCAATCTTCTGTCCCTTGATATTATAGACCTCAATCGACACAAATTCATCAGCAGCCAGCTCAAAAATGATATTAGTCTCAGGATTGAATGGGTTTGGATAGTTGCCAGTCAGTGCTGTAACAACAGGCAGTTCACTAATATCTTCGGAAACAAGATCAAGTGATACGATATCAGACATACCATCATTATAAACAGCAGCAACGCCATAACTGTGATCACCAGTCATATTCATATAGATATATGAAGTTTCATCGGTATCAAGAAGATCTTCATCATGCTGAATAACATCTAAGTAAACATAGAATCCGAGCAGGAATGAGCGTTCATCGCGAGTATTTGATGAAGCTGGATCCAGGTTACCACAGGCGATTTCATTGCTTTGCAG
>Ga0307990_1004487_pt1 | contig 10273 bp, 8 predicted proteins | sample EllFjometagen129_FD_203168 | JGI IMG/M metagenome (GOLD analysis project Ga0307990, IMG submission 203168) | Marine microbial communities from Ellis Fjord, Antarctic Ocean - #129 | ecosystem: Environmental > Aquatic > Marine > Unclassified | place: Southern Ocean | collected 2014-10-08
GCACGTCGGCTTCGCCTGCAACCGCTTTGGCGATCAGGGTTTTGCCGGTTCCGGGAGCACCGGCCAGCAAAACGCCTTTGGGCATTTTTCCACCCAAACGCTGGAACTGTTTTGGGTTTTTCAAAAACTCGACCACTTCCTGCAGCTCATCTTTGGCTTCGTCGACCCCCGCAACATCCGCAAAGGTGATTTTGTTTTCATCGTCCTTCTTCATCAGCTTGGCGCGGCTCTTGCCGAAGCTCATTGCACGGCCCCCGGCACTTTTCATCTGCCGGGAAAAGATGAAATAGATGATCATGAAAATGATAATAAACGGGGCGATGTTCCAGAACGCCTGCCAGAACACCGAAATGGGCCGCACCTTAAACTGAACATCGCTTGCCAGTAAAAGTGCCGTAACCGCCTCAACGCTCGGTACGTCTACGCGGAATTCTTTAAAGCCCCCGCCCTCTTCATTGATATCCGTCAGCTCACCCGTCACATAGGTAGTACCGGACGACTCCCGGACAATTTCGCAGCTGGTAATTCGACCGCCCTGAACCATCTGGGTGAAATTGGGATTATAGTCGAGTCGTTCTGCCGCCGCGGGCTTGTTGAACATCTGTACCGCCATCAAGACGAGCGCCATCATCAAAAACCAGACAGCAAATCCGCGCATCGGCATCGCGGGCTTCACCTGCGGCGGCTTTTTGCGCCCCGGTTTTCCGGCGGGATCAGCAGGTCTCTTCACATTTTTTTCGGTCATATTGAAATCCTTATGGGTAGAAAGTTGCGAAAGAGTACCCGCCTCCCCCCACATTATCAAGCCCTTCGCCCCATTCTAGCCCCCCCCCCGCTCTGACCCACCCGAATAAAATATTTACTTATCGATTGCTTTATATCGATATATAAATATTATTGCATCCATTCACTGAAACAGACAGTAGAGGGAGACGACCATGAAACATGTTGAAATCACGATTTGCACGGACCCGGGTCACTATACGGAAGAAGCCAATTTGTTTAAGCAGTTGAATTTTCTTCTCTCTGCAAAAATGAAATCCCAAGTCCGGCTGGCTGGATTCACCGGAGTCGTACCCGGGGACGGAAGCGTGCCTCCCTGCCGCGTCTGGGTAAACGACACGCCGGTCGACCCAATCGCCGGAAGCATTATCGAAGCCGCCCAGCGAGCCCTGAAGAGGGTGGCCCTAGGTCCAATGGAACAGACCGTCGCAGCGTAACCACCGTCCTCATTGACGGAAATGGTTCTACGCTGATACGATGTGGACAATTCGGAGAATGGATGATGAGTCAAATGGAACAAAGAACAGCGGGCGTACCTACACTGAAGCGGTTACCGCTCTATCTGCGGCTATTGCGACAAATGAAAGAAAAGGACGAGGCATACGCCTCCGGAGCCGTCGTCGCCCGCGAACTGGGGCTCGATCCCATCGTCGTACGAAAAGATTTGGCCATCACAGGCGCCGTCGGTCGACCCCGCCTCGGGTTCGAAATCAATGAAATCATCACCGCCATTGAGGAATTTCTGGGTTGGTCCAATACCTCCGATGCATTTCTGGTCGGGGCCGGCAACCTCGGCACCGCCCTCCTCGGATACCAAGGCTTCGAACAGCATGGGTTGCGAATTGTCGCGATATTTGACGCCAACCCCAAACTAATCGGAAAAACGATTCACGGAAAAACCGTTCTCGATATCAAAAAACTGCCAAACCTCGCCAAACGGATGCATGTACAAATCGGGATTCTCACCGCCACGGCATCCGTCGCCCAGGGCATTGCCGACACGATGATTGAAGGCGGGATCCGTGGCATCTGGAATTTCACCCCAGCCAAACTCACCGTGCCGGAGCACGTCATTCTTCAGCGCGAAGATCTCGCCTCAAGCCTCGCTGTTCTCTCGCACCGTCTCTTGCTCAACCGCTGTTAACTAACCTGAAAGTGAGGGCACTATGAAGATGAGTCATGTAGGAATTATGGTCGGAGAAATGGCTAAAGCCGTAGAGTTTTATACGAAGGCGTTAGGTCTTGATATCGTCATGGATAAATCAGAAGTCCTAGAAGAACAGGAAACCGCCATCGGAAAAATGTGTGTCGCTGTATTCGGAGATGGGTTCAAAGGCTTCAACATTGCACACCTCGTCACGACAGATGGCATTGGAGTCGAACTGTTTGAAATGAAAGAAAGAGAAGAGAGGCATCAGGTCGATTTCTCTAAGATCGGGATCTTCCATTTCTGCTTAGAAACAGATGATTTTCAAGGCGTGATGGATCGAGTTGAACAATACGGTGGAAAAGTAAGAATGGATATCATGAGATATCACCCTGAAGATGATGAGAAGCCGTATAAAATGGTTTATTTAGAAGATCCATTCGGAAACCTTTTTGAACTCTATTCCCACTCCTATCGAGCAACCTATTCTTCGGAGTATGAATAAGAAGAAATAGAAATAATCCCACCCACCGCATTCACTCTATCGCGGGCTCTCGCCGTCGCGAAAGCTTTGGCGGACACGCCGCCCGCTCAGAGTGACGCCGTCCCCCATCAATCACAAAACAAGTGGAGTGCGGGCTCAGCATCACCAGCAAGCTCCCACCCGCGGGCAATGCGGTAACCGGGGAGCCAGATGATTTCTCCGTCGCAAACCACAACCGGCCAATTCGCGCGCCGCGCTTTGGGGATTTTGAGATCCGTAAAAATATCCTGAAGTTTTTTCGAACCCTCCATGCCGTACGGGCTCATTCGGTCGCCCGGCTTCACCGTTCGGATGATCGCTTCACGGCCCGCGATCTTTGCGAGCGAAACGGAGGCTTCCCACTTTCCGCGCAGAATTCCAACGCCTTCTTCCATGTGAACGGAGAAACGCGGTGAGGACACCGCGTCTACGTTCAACTTCCCGTATTCATTGACGACGCAAAGACCTTCGAGATCGAGGTGGTGCGTTCCATCGGTGCGGGCGGAGAATTTGATGAACTGCTCGACCGCATCAAAAGTTGGGGTGACGCCATGTTCGATCAGCCAGTCGCGCGCCGCGCGGCGGCGGGCGGCCTTTTCAGGATCGGCTTCCTCATCGCGCAGAATTTCCATGGTGCGGAGAATGTTTTCGGCGGCGCGCTCATTGATTTTTCCAAGGGTTGGAAGAATCTGATGCCGCACTCGGTTGCGCGGAATCGTTTCGTCGGCATTGCTCGCATCCTCACGCCAGCAGGCTGAGCCTGCACCCTTTTTACCCTGTACCCCAACGCAGTTGGTTTCCAACCATTGGACAATTTCACTCCGGCGGATTCCAAGCATGGGTCTGATCAGGATCAACTCCCCCTGTAGACGCGGTGTCCCCACCGCGTTTCCCGAACATGGAGAACGCGGGGGGCCCCGAAGTATCGAGGGTCTTTGAGCCACCGCGTCTACGTTTGACGCCAATGGCGTCATAAATTCCAAACATTGGAAGTCATTGCATGACGGCTTGCTACATTTTTCCAATGTTTGGAAACTTTTCATGCCGCCGAGGCCTGCGGGCCCCGAACCACGAGCCGCGCGGAGAAAGAAGGTTTCGAGTTGGTCATCGGCGTGGTGAGCGAGGCAGATGACAGAGGTCAGATGACAGAGGTCAGCCGTCTCCGCCAAAGACTCCGCCGTGCCACGGGAAATCACCGAACGAAAGAATTCATGCCGGGCTTCTCTGGCCGCCATTTCGAGGGAGATGCCTTTTTCTTTGGCGAGGGCTGGCACGTCTATTTTTGCGGTGATACACTCGACGCCGAGTTTTTTGCAAAGCTCTTTGACGAAGGCTTCATCCGCATCGGCCTCCGCGCCGCGAATCGAATGGTTGAGATGCGCGGCAGTAATGTTGAAACCCAGCCGATGCAAAATATGCAGCAGCGCGACGGAGTCCGCTCCGCCGGAGACGCCGACGACGATGCGGGTTCCCTCAGAAATGAGTTTTTCCCGCTCGATCGCTTCTTTAACTTTTTCGATCAGGTTCATCTTTTGCAATCTACCGCTGTTTGCTGTTTTGGAACAAGCCGTCAATTCCACTGCCGCCGATACTCGCTCGGGGTCATTTCCACTTCGCGGCGGAAGGTACGGTTAAAATGGGGCAGATCGTTGAAGCCACTTTCGAGAGCAATCTCAACAATCGGGCGAGTGGTTTGTCGAAGGAGAAGCATGGCCTGTCCGAGACGCTGTTGGAGGATGTAGTGCAAAACGGTTTGTCCGGTGTGCGCTTTGAAGGCGCGGCAGAGATAGTTTTTCTGCAGGCCGGTCAGGCGGGCGAGGTCGTCGAGCCGGAGCGATTCGCTGAAGTGGGTGTCGAGATGGCGGCAGAGCCGTTCGACCCGCGCGGCAGAACTGGTTCCGGCAACACCGCTCGCCTGCCCTGCGACGGGTAGTTTCTGTTGAGAACGATAGCAACGGCAGGCTTCAATTAAAAACAGCGCGAACGTGTGCTGGAAACTTTCGCGAAATCCTTCGCGCCGCTCTTCGAGCTCTGTTTGCATTCTAAGCAATAGCCTTTCGATCTCATCTGGCTGTTCGAAGCGAAGATGAATCACGTTACGCAGGTTGTGACGGAAGCGAGGATGGAGCGGAATGATGAGCGGCAGGATGTTTTGCAACCCTTCCGGCATGAGCGGAACCGGGAAACGATTGATATCGAGATAGAGATTAATGAGATCGAGCCCGCCGGGGCCGGTTTTGAATCCATGCATCTGATTGCGATGAATGATCACCAACGAACCCGGAACCGCCGGAGCTTCCTGCGCGCCGAGAATATGGGTCCCCTCACCTCGGCAGACATACACCAATTCGATCAAATCATGTGTGTGCAATATTTTCCCCGACGACTCAAAGGCGGGAAACCGTTCCATGCCGAAACCGAATTCCTTTATGTCGGATTTGTTGCCGCGATCACGCAACTCTAAATGCAAGGTTCTCACGCCAATAAAGATAACATCCAACAACTTATTCGTCAATATATGCAAAGAGTTATTATTGATAGGCCCGTATGATAGCTCCCTCATTCAGGAGATTTTTATGAAAACCATGACCCCCAATGAACGCTTTCACGCCGTAATGAACTTTGAACCCTTCGATCAACTTCCGATTGTCGAGTGGGCAGACTGGTGGGACAAAACTATCGACCGCTGGCACGGCGAAGGGCTGGATCCCGCGCTAACAGACCGCTACGACCTCTGCCGCCACTTCGGCGTCGATATCTACCCGCAGGGCTGGTATCGGGCCATACATTGGGATGCTCCAAAACCTGAACGTCACGGAGCTGGGCTGATCGGAACCATGGAAGATTACGAAAAACTCCGCCCCTTCCTATTTCAGGTTCTGGACGAATGGCCAGTCAAACCGAAACAACTTGAAGAATGGGCGGCATGGCAGAAGACCGGGGAAGCCGTCCTCTGGTTTTCGCTCGACGGATTTTTCTGGCTTCCGCGCACCCTCTTCGGAATCCAAGAGCACCTCTACGCATTCTACGACGAGCCGGAACTCATGCACCGCATCAACCGCGAAAACGCCGAGTGGATGGTGAAAATCATCGATAAAATCTGCGAAACCGTCACGCCCGACTTCATGACCTTTGCGGAAGATATGAGCTACAACAACGGCCCGATGCTCTCCAAAGAGCTATTCGACGAATTCATGAAACCATATTACGAAATCGTCGTGCCACACCTGAAGAAAAAAGGCATCCGCGCCATGATCGACTCCGACGGCGATGTCCACGAAGCGTCAAGTTGGTTCGCCGAAGCCGGGCTCGAAGGCATCCTTCCGCTCGAACGGCAGGCGGGGGTCGATATGGCGAAACTTCGCGAAAACAACCCCAAGCAGCTCTACATCGGCTCATTCGACAAGATGACGATGCCCGAGGGCGAAGAAGCCATGCGCGCCGAATTCGAGCGGTTATTACCGACAGCGGCTCAAGGCGGGTTCCTGATCAGTTGCGATCACCAGACTCCGCCCGGCGTCTCGCTTGAAAACTATGAGATCTATCTCAAGCTCTTCCGCGAATACGCTAAAAAAGCCGGTGATCTATCCCAGAAAACTCTCGGCTGAGGATTTTTCCAACCCGTGGAAGATCTACTCAGTAGTTTTTCCAAGGTTTGGAACCGGCTACGCCGGATTTCAGGGCTTCACCTCGCAAAGGCATCACCTTTTTCCAAGGGTTGGAACCGCCCCGGAGGCATCGAACTAAAAACGATAGTACAAGGTTCAGAATGCGTCAGGCTGTTGAATAACCCCGTCATTGGGCAGGGCTATTCATTTTTATCTGCAACCCTACGGTCTTTGCGAAACTTTAGTCCCCAAAGGGTGAATGCGCCGAGGAACACGAGAAAAACAGACGAGGGTTCGGGAACGGCTCCGGCGACAATGCCGACGTCGGGAGTAGTTTCGTACGCCCAGCTGTGAATCGTCATACCGGGGAATTCATCATAAACGGTCATCTGCACCCAACCGAAATGAGTTCCGTCATCCGCTTCAAATTTCACGCCCATGTGTCCGGTTTTTCCGAGCCAAGCACCAACGCCACCCAATTCCTGTTCATCTAAAAGCACCATCCAGCTGACCAACAAATGTTCTCCACTGACCCAGCCAGCGGAATCACCAATTATATTGCCAGCTTCACCGATCCAACTGCCTGTATGACTGCTATCTTCATAGCATTTTGCATAAAACCATGAAGGGTGTAGATCATCAATATGATCCCCGATCTGGAAGTCGTCCTTACCATCGTTATTCAAATCCAAATATAAATTACCTGGCATAGGAAAAGTATCTCCCGGAGCAAGCCAAGACAGGTTTATACCTTTCTCCCCCGACCAGATGATATCAGCCGAGAGAGGAATTGCCGCCGCGACAAGCACGGCGGCGAGAATGATCTGTTTCAACTCGTTCATCTTTCTCTTTTAATCCGATAGAACCGAATAGCGTGGTTGGTGGAATCTGTGTCAATCCAGTCCAGCGTTTCACTCGGTGCGCTGATGGTTCCCTTTTCCAGCCAACCGTTGGTGTCAACAAGATCGACGGATGCCTCGATCTGATAGAGTCCGCCGACAACGCCTGACCACTCCAGATCCGCGACACCGTTATTGATATTTTCCTGAATAACAAACTCAGGAGCATGGGTTGCAATGTTGCCGCTCAGCAGGATTGAGACATCCTGCATACCGTTGCTCAGGCTTCCTTTGTGCGTTATGCTCACGGTGTAGACCGTGTTAGAGGGAGGCGTTACCACGACCTGTTCTACATTATCGAGCACATTGTCGCCCGTAGTCGCGGCAGTGGAGGGATTAGTTAAATCTAGCACCCACGGAAAATTGGTTGTTCCGCTGGAATCAATTATGCGCAGATCGAGATCGTTAATCAGCACCCGGTTGGTGGGGTCGAGTTCCCAGGGTTGAACTGAGCCTTCCGGGTCAGCCCAAACAATGGTGACTTTGAGCGGCTCATTCGTCGAAGCTGATACTTCGAACTCAATAAAGTCGCCGTCGATCAACGCCACTTCCTTGATATAGGGCAGTGAATCCCAGGATGCATTGTTGGTGACCGACCATGCAGAAACGGGAGCACTGAACAGGCCCCAGCCGAAGGTGTAATCCGGACCGGTCAGGCCGATGTCGTGCGCTGTGTGGATAGCGATCCCTTTGAGCGACGAGGCGAGCAGCGGCTCATCTGTTCCGTGGATGCGTTCGTGCAGTTCTTGCACGAGAGCGAGCGATCCAGAAACCGAGGGTGCAGAAAAACTGGTTCCGCTCACATCAGCATAGCTGTCGGCATTTGTCCCATACGTGGTATGAAGTTGCTGACCGTTTGCCACGACGTCTGGCTTAATTCGCCCGTCATCCGTCGGCCCAGTTCCGCTGTACGATTCGAGTACAACCGTTGCGCCGTTGGTGTAACCGCCGGGCAAGTCCTGCACCGCCCCAACCGTCAGAATGTTTTTAGATACACCAAACGGCGTAATGCAGTCGTATCCTTCAGGCAACCCATCGCTGGGACGATCATGCGAAGACAAATACCAGTCTCCCACAGGATAATTCCAATAAACATTCTGTGGCGCATACGGGCTATCATTATAATCGCCGCGATCATTCCCAGCAGAATAGACTGGCAGGTGGTAGGGTGCGCTGAAACAGAATTCGTCCAGTGCCTGCGAATCTTCCTGATACCAACCAAACCTATAATCCTCATCTACGCTAAGGCGTGTGTCCCCTCGCCAAACTCGCCACTGACCATTAACCACAACCTTCATATCCCACCCGCAGTTCATTCCATACGAATGATTGGAAATTTGGATGTTTTCATTGCTCTCAATGCAGGCTGCCATTTCCGCAAGGTTATAATTCCAGTCGTAGGATTCGACTTGTGCGGCATAAGCCATGCCCTGCGCATTGGTGTCGATTCCGGCGGCAGCAATCGTTCCCGCCACGCCCGTCGCATGGGAAGCAACAACCGCAGTATTAGAAATATCGTTACCCCACCAAACTCTTCCATTTGGGAATTCGACATGATTGCTCACTGCGTTTCCACCATCCCATACTGCAACCGTTACATTGGAGCCAGTCAGCGCAAACGGCTCACTTCCGCCGGGCCTTATTTCATCGACGGAAATCGTATCTGCGGAAATACGATTGTGTGTGGTCAGGTAGACCGGTTGACCATGTCTCCACGCAAAAAGCTCGCTGATCTGTCCATCCTTGTTTTCAATCCGCAATGGAAGATCAGAGGTCTTCGCCTTTTCGACCGCTTCCGCATATTCGTTGTTCCAACGGATCGTCTCCTTGTGCTTTAGCCGAATCAAATCTACTTTCTGGTGTTTGCGGCGCAGGTCGTATCCGAGGCGTTTAGCGCGGTCGGGCTGGTAAACGGGAGCGAGCTCCTCAAAGGCTTTATTTTCTGCCGCGCTCATATTGGGGACAGAGCCGCTAAAAAGAAGAGCCGCGAGTTCTTCGGACGAAATAACATGATGTTCGGCGAGTTGTTGCCAGTCGCTTTGCTCCTCCTCAGAAACCGGAGAATCCTTAACGATTGTTCCCCCCGGAAGACGACCTTCTTTCAGAACATACTGATATTGCTCCTGAGTAATCAGTCCTCCATCGCGCATGTGTCGCCACAGATCATCTGCTACCTCTTCTGCTCCGAAAGTAAGTAAAGCCGAAAACACCCAAACAAATCCAACCCAACAGCAACGCAAATTTTTCATCCCTTTTTCCATTCCTGACTTTTGCAATATCACCCTGTGATGAATTTTGGCTTCAAGACAAACTGTGTCTTCAGACAAAACTATTTAAAGATCTTTCAGAGAAACTATACAGATCTCCATATGAGTCAATGGAAAATAGTTACGCGGGCAAGAATCTAAGGTTTCCACTACACTTCGCTCCATTTCGGCCGCAAGAGCGTCAATCCTCTCCCCCCACACAGCACGAAAACACAACTAACTTGCTTTACAACAAATCTGACTCTGATTTCACATGCACACCTACCCAACTGTGCAACTAAAGAGATTTTGTAAACCCCGAAGCTAAAAGAGCGCTATGTCGACTTCCTCATGAGCCTCTGTGAAATTCTTCAAGGCGTTCCGCCCGCAAAAGAACGTAAAGAACATGAGGAAATGGCGGCTCTGCGAAAATGGTTCATGGGCGACAACGGGGCCCTCGTACGGCGAACCCCTGAAATCCGGCCTAACCGGTTCCAAGGGTTGGAAGAACAACTCCGCAGGCCTTTAGAACTTCGCCGGCGAGAATGATAGCGCCGAGGTTGCTGTAGTGAACGCCATCGCTGTAGACGTTGTGGAGGTCGTACTGCTTATGGAGAATCTGTGCTTTCTCAAGCAAGCCGGAGCCCACATCGACCCCGTGGACGTTGGGACATTCGATGGATAGCTTTTTCTCGACAGCGTAATACGACTGCTGCTTCTCGGCATTGGCCTCGGTTTTGGCGGAGGCGTGCGGACACGGTTTCAGCCCATAGAGGAACACCACTTGGCCGCCCCACTCCCCGACGCGCTCTGCGTACTCGCGGAGGGTCGCCTCAAACTCCTCCAAAGGAATCTCACCGTTTGTATCGTTCGTTCCCAGCGTGATGAACACCCAGTCCGGTTTGATCGCCACGACGGTCGAGTCAAAGCGTTCTTTCAGGTCACGACAGGTTGACCCGGCGACCGCCGTTGTTCGAAAGGATAGGTTTAGTTCCGGACGCCAAGCAAAGAGCAATTCTGAAAACACATCGGCCCAAGAGCGGTGAGCATTCGAAATACGCAACCAC
>Ga0307990_1004489_pt1 | contig 10271 bp, 9 predicted proteins | sample EllFjometagen129_FD_203168 | JGI IMG/M metagenome (GOLD analysis project Ga0307990, IMG submission 203168) | Marine microbial communities from Ellis Fjord, Antarctic Ocean - #129 | ecosystem: Environmental > Aquatic > Marine > Unclassified | place: Southern Ocean | collected 2014-10-08
GATATTCCCTAATGGCGACAGGACAAAGAAAGAGATAAAAGAGATGGCGTCCGGTCTCGGCCTGCCTCCAAGGAAGGAAAGCCAGGAAATCTGTTTTATACCGGATGACAATTACAGAGATTTCCTTGAGAATTACCCGGTCACCCTCCCCCGGCCCGGCAATATAGTGGATGAAAAAGGGAATATCGTGGGAAAACATCGGGGAACACATACGGTAACCATAGGGCAGAGAAAGGGATTGAATATCGCCTCTGAGCGTCCCTACTATGTGCTGGAGATAGACATCAAAAGGAATGAAGTGATAGTGGGAAGAGAGGAAGATCAGCTGGCACAGGGTCTCATCGCTGCGAATTGTTCCTGGATATCTCCTAATCTCGTTGGCCAGGATGTCCTGACCGCGAAGACCCATATAAGGTACCGTCATAGAGGCGTCGATTCCGAGGTCACATTCCTGCCGGACAAACGGGTGCGTGTCAGATTCAAGACACCGCAAAAAGCAGTGGCTCCAGGCCAGGCGGCGGTCTTCTATCATGGAGATTGCCTTACAGGCGGAGGATGGATCGAAAGGAGGCTGCGCGATGCTTAGTGTTGCTGTGGCCACACTTGGGTGCAAAGTGAATCATTATGAATCTGCGGGCATTATCGAAAAACTGGAGGCAGATGGAATCTCGGTTGTTCCCTTCACTTCCCCGGCCGATGTATATATAGTAAACACATGCACGGTCACCGCGAAGACGGATTTCCAGTCAAGACAACTTGTACGCAGGGCGCACAGGACAAACCCCTACGCACCGATTATCGTAACCGGATGTTACGCGCAGACCGCCCCTCAGGAACTCGCCGCGCTGCCCGGTGTAAGTATGGTCGCGGGAACGGAGATGAAAGAGAAGCTTCCCGGGATTATACGGAACATTACAAACGAAAAACAACAGATCGATGTCAGTGATATAGGCCTGAAAAGGACAGTTTCAGATCTGCCGGTAACGAGATTCCCCGGACAGACCCGGGCATACCTGAAGATACAGGATGGGTGCAACGCGTTCTGCAGTTACTGTATCATACCTTACGCGAGGGGAAGGAGCAGAAGCCTCCCACAGGAGGACGTGATCAGAAAGATACAGAAACTGACCGAAACCGGCTACAGGGAAATTGTCCTCACCGGCATCCACATTGGTGAATATGGCCGGGACCTGCCCTCCCCTACTGATCTTCTCAGCCTGTTGAGAAAAATAGAAGATTGCACGAGCCTCGAGAGACTACGCATAAGCTCCATTAATCCAACGGAAATATCAGACGATATGATCGACCATATAAGAAACTCAAAGATAATATGCAGGCATCTTCACATATCGCTTCAGAGCGGCGACGACAGTATCCTGAAGCTAATGAGAAGACATTACAATACAGGCCTGTTCAGAGACCTTGTGGAAAAACTGCAGGCCGCGATCCCGGAAATTGCTATCGGGACAGATGTTATAAGCGGATTTCCGGGTGAAGGGGAAAAAGAGTTCCGGAATACTGTCAGTTTTATTGAGAACCTGAAGCTTGCTTATCTTCACGTTTTCCCCTATTCTCAGCGCCCCGGAACAGTTGCCTGCTCGTTGCCCGATCAGGTCATAAAATCGGTCAAGAAAGAACGCGCCGCTGTACTACGGGAAATAGGCAATCGAAAGAGAATAGAATTTAACAGCAGGTTCATAGGAAAGAAACTCTCCGTTCTGGTGGAGGGAAGCAGGGACAAAGAGACAGGCTATGCAAAGGGATTTTCAGAGAATTATGTGCCGGTAATTATCCCCGGAGGCGATATGTCTCTTGCAAATCACATTGTACAGGTCACGGGCGACAGTGTAATAAAGGAAAAGATCATTGGAAGGATAGAAGCGGATGGACGAAGAACGGATTAAGAATCTCGAAGAGCTATCAGAGACGCTGAGCTATACATTCAATGATATCATACTGCTTGACATATCTCTTAGCCACAGTTCCTATGCTAATGAAAATCCGGATCTCGCAGGGGAAGACAACGAGAGGCTGGAATTTCTGGGAGATGCCGTCCTGCAACTATGCATGAGCGATATACTGATAAGAAGATTCCCCGACTATGCTGAAGGACAGCTTTCAAAGGTAAGGGCGGCCCTGGTCAACGAACATTCACTGGCCGGACTGGCACGGGAACACAGAATAGGCGATTTTCTGCTTCTCGGCAGGGGGGAGGAGGATTCCGGCGGGAGGGACAAGGATTCTCTCCTCGGAGATGCCGTCGAAGCAATTATAGGCGCCATTTATCTTGACGGTGGATATGAAAAAGCGCTCCGGTTTATAAGGACAACCTTCCAATCTCTTGTCGATGAGTGGATCGAAAGCCCGATATACCTGGATTATAAATCGCTCCTCCAGGAGACCAGTCAGGGCAGGTTCAAATTAGTACCTCAATATCGAATTACAGGCGCGTCCGGACCGGATCATGACAAAACCTTCGAGGTAGAGGCATCCATCGGAGATATTGTTTCAACAACCGGAGCCGGAAAAAACAAGAAAGAGGCCGAACAAGACGCGGCCAGGAAAGCGCTGCAGAAGCTGGAAGAGATATGAAACCACTGATAATACCTATATTCGTGATATACAGAGGGTGCCCCAACCGTTGCGTGTTCTGCAACGAGAGGATAACCGCCGGGGATTATCCTGACAGGTTTACAGAGGATACCATCCGTAATATCTGCGACCGGCATCTGAAAAACACCGGGAGGAAGTTCGATCAGATTGCCTTTTATGGTGGAAATTTCACCGGGATAGACCGAGACTATCAGATTGAACTGCTGGATATCGCGCAATCCTATATAAATGCGGGCATGGTAAAATCCATAAGGATATCAACAAGGCCCGATTATATAGATGATGACAGACTTGAGCTTCTCATGCGATACGGCGTTTCCACTGTAGAAATAGGCGCCCAGTCAATGGTTGACGAGGTACTCTCTCTATCGGGAAGAGGACATTCATCCGAGGATGTAAGAACTGCGGTAAGACTCTTAAAGGGAAAGGGGATCGAAACGGGGGTACACTTGATGGTTGGTCTCCCCGGCGATACCCGGGAGCGATTTGAATATACCGTGGAAGAAATCATCAGAATCCGGCCTGATACTGTGAGAATCCATCCGACTATTGTGTTTAAAGATACCCTCCTGGCAAAATCTTATCTTGAGGGTGAGTACAGGCCGCCGACACTGGACGACGCCGTTGAATTATGTAAACCTGCTTTGTTGAGATTTAAAGAAGCCGGTATACCTGTTATAAGACTGGGGCTTCACACAACAAAGGAAATGGAGACAGATAATAATATCATTGCCGGCCCGTTTCACCCGGCGTTCCGGTCGCTCGTGGAGGGAGCCATATTTCTGGACATGGCATCGGACCTTTTGAAGTCGGCAAATCTGACGGACAGGGATATTGTGTTTTCCGTGGCCCCCAAAGATGTGTCGAATCTGAGAGGCATGAACAACCGGAATATAAAGATATTGAAGGAATCTTTCAACCTGACAGAGATACACGTCAAAGAAAACGAGAAACAGGAAAGATGGTCTCTAAAGATCAGTAACTGAAAGAATCAAGCAATTGGCCTTGAAATGAGCAAAAAAAAGAAAGATCGGGGATTTTATCTGGAAAGCCTGATCAATAGTCAACGACTGACCTTTGTCTTTTTTGAACGCTTCAATGTCTTATCACGGACCGAAGACGCACCTGGACATGGCGCAACGTTTCAGAATGTTCTAAAGAAAAAATAGTTCCTCCCTTGACTCTATCCATGAATTGCATGTATGAAAGGTTGTTTGTTAAGCAATAAAAACAGCGTTTGTGCAAGAAAGGATTCTCGATCGAACAGCGGGATAAACACCCGTAGTGCTTCGACATGAAGGATTTCACGTTTCCCGGTACCGGCTCCTGATGCTTCAGGGACAGGTTCCTTGAAGCATACAACCAAAGGAAGAAAAAAATGAACAGAAGATTTTTTTGCTCGCTTATACTCGCCGTCACGGCAAACAGTTTCCTGGTGGGATGTTCCCGTTGTAATGAAACGATACACTACAACCGTGATCTTTCGGCAACCAGCGCGGCGGAATCCGGATATCCGAAGGCGCTTGTGGTGTATGACACCTGGAGCGGAAACACGAAGACAATTGCGGAAGCGATGGCCAGTAATCTGAGATGTTCCTCAGTAGGACTCGACAACCTAATCGACTATACAATAAGCGATTACGATTTGCTCGTTGTGGGTTCTCCGGTTCACGGTGGAATGCCGACGAACAAGATAAACAGGTTTTTGTCGGAAATTGAAAAACCCAGGGCATCAGCCGTGTTTGTTACATACGGAGCTCCGTTGTTCGGCCCTTTTATGGCCGATACCTGCCTCGACTCCATGGAAGAAAAATTGCAGGATAGCAGTCTCGGACGATTCAAGTGTCACGGCTTCCATCACATTTTCCGGACCTATCCCGACCACCCCGATAATAAGGACAGAAAAGACGCGGCGCAATTTGCTGCCGGGCTCTGCGAGCGGTTGAAATGTGGTACTCATCTATCAATGCAGCAGCAGCGGCCTTCATCCGGGAATGGACTATTCCCGGGTTAATTGAGGACAGTGCTCTATTGTTTCCGGAAAGCCTGGTTAATAGTCAACGGCTGACCTTTGTCTTTTCTTCTCAAACGACAGGTTCGATGCCCATCACTTTCCTTGCCAAGTATGTTTTGGCAGGAATGCTTTGGTTCTCTCTCGATCCATGAATATCGTAAATGAGAGGCTCCTCAAAGGTTCAAAGCCATATAACGCCATCCAACCAGTGATCGAATAAAAGGGGCTCTGACTGTGTGGGAAGAGGCTAATTTTTACAGATTTCCGATACCCACTGATGTGATTTTCAGGGGCGGGAGAAAACGTGTTCGGATATATCCTTGTCTCCATCTTAACATTGATACAGCTATACGTGTTCTGGCGCGTCGCGCGGCATGAAGATTCAGATTACAGGAGGGGTATAGAATGATTGGCTCTCAGGTCAAAGGAATGAAATATTATGCAATGGTGATTGCCATATTACTTTGTATCTGTAGCCCTGTCGCCGCAGATGAGCTAGTATTCATCGATGCCCACAGCCAGGACGATCAGTATATAGAACTCAACGAGATTATCGGCCTGATGGATAAGGCCGGTGTAGCACGCACTGTTCTGGCGCTTCGCAGCAAGCGCACACCGGATGAACTTGTTGCATTTGCCAATCGCTATCCCGACCGAATTACACCGGCAATCAGGAGTAAAGGCAAAAAATACTATAAAAACAAGCTGAAAAAATACAGACGGTTCCTTGATAGACAACTAAACATGCCTGAATTTGGTGCTATGGCGGAAGTGATCATATGGCACGCGGAAAAGTGGAAGGCGCCAACAGGAAAGATTAAGCCGGCTAAGGTTGTCATACCATTAGATGACATCAGGGTTCAGGATACTTTGGCAATTTGCCTGGAGAAAAACTGGCCATTTACTTTACATATCGAATTTGCAGCTGCCGGTAAGGAACGGCATGAGTTTATGGCTGCTTTTGAGAGGATGCTTTGTCAACATCCCAAGCACCCGTTTGTACTTATACATATGGGGCAGCTACAGGCACCTGAGGTAAAACGACTTATCAGTACGCATAACAACATCTACTTTATCGCTTCCAAGTCAAATCCCATCCACGGTTCAATGCCGAATGGTGAATCTATCGTAAATCTGTTTGACGGTTCGACATTTGCCCCTGAGTGGGAAACACTCATTGTCGAACATCCGGATCGATTTATTTTCGGTATCGACAACACCTGGGCCAAAGATTGGCGTCAGAAATATGTCAGGGAGGTAAGACTGTGGAGGAAAGCATTACAGGGTCTGCCTGTGGATGTCGCAAATGCTGTTTCCCATCTTAATGCGGAAAGGTTATGGCGACTTCCAGTTGCAAGAAAATAAAACCCAGGAACAAAACAGGGTCAAACCTACAAATTAATAAAAGGGAACAGCTTTATTTTTACCCTAATTCGTCAATCGCTACAACTGGGACAGTTGACTGGCAGTTCCAAGGTTGTGGATGAGATCGAGAAGAAAATTGCAAGGCGGGTGGAATTTTGTGGACAAGGGAGACCGAACAAAACAAATAAATAAATCTGTCCCCTTTTACCTCCCCCCTTGACCCTTGCCCCCATCCTGCGGATCGGGGCCTTGAGATCACGAGCCCTCAGGTTTACGAGCCACAGCCAGCAAACGACTGCTCAGATTGACTATCTCCGGACACTCGGCATAGTCTTGAGCGATGGCGACCATTGCCTGACTGGTGGCTTTGTCTTCTAGAGCCGCCTTCTGTTCCGCATCCGGAGGAAAACCGAACATCGGCGTTATGCCCGCCAAGGTGCAACATTCCATCCCCTGTTCCTCAAACGCAGCCCGCAACTCGCATGGACCGAGAAGATGATGCAGTAACCCCTCTTTCCCCTCATATTCCCCTGTTGCGAGCACGTTCAGGATCTGATTTCCCCGTTTCTCCCGGAACAGTTCAAATGCTTTGCGGTACCTGTTGCCCGCATCGCAGAGCACATATCCACCGGGACGGACCACTCGGCAGTACTCGCTGATCGCCTTTTTCGGATCGGAGCACATAGTAATGGGTTCCCCGGTAGAGATAACCATGTCGAAGGTCCCAGATTCGAAGACGCTCAGATCGCAGACATCGACTTCCTCGAAACGAAGGTTGTCAACAAACCCGTGCTCCTCGGCATACTCCCGGGCCTTTGTCAGCATATTCGGGGAAATGTCCGAAAGCACGACCGAAAACCCCATGGAAGCCAACCGTTCGGCCCAACGTCCGGTTCCGCAACCCGCCTCCAAGATTCTTCCCCCAGTAATGTAGGCAAGAAGCGGCCAGATATGCCCCCACCAACTCTCATCATACAGTTTGGACATGGCATCCTCCGCCCTGCAGCCTTTTCGGGCCGCATGCACTTCGGCCCGCCGGTTCCAAATGTCACGCAATGTCTTGTTTTCCATCTGGTCTCCTTGGGGAACAAAACAGGGTCAAACCTACACATTTGACAAATAGATTTTATTCTCTATTGATTTAATATTCCGTTTTACTGAATTTTCTTTTTCAGCCTTTATCTTTCTTCATCGGCTGGCTTGAGCTACACCGACTCATTAATACCAAACCTCTTTCCACCCGATACCTCTTTACTGCAGTTTTCATATTCCCGGCAAAGCAACCGAGAATAAAACCTCTTTTGAGCCATTCGAGGGCTTCCTTTCATTTGTACGTCACTTTACCAAACCAAATAATGTCTGTCAAATATGTAGATCTTACCCCTTTGTTGACTCTTTTAGCATCAAATTTTGCCAAATTTCTGTTTGACAGGTCTCTTTATAAGCGCTATTAAATACCCCATCAAAAAACCGTTAAGGGGAAAATGTATGCAGTCGAATAGTATCAAGTATTCGTAAGACTCGCTTAATTTCCTCAAAGCGGCCGTATTGTACCGGAATTTGGAATCGTGAACCTGCGAGAGGTTATCTTTTCCCCGTTCCGCATTGTTTACCGCCTTGGCAAAGACCGTGTGAGAATTGTTCGCATTTGGCGGAGTGAAAGACCCCTGAAAATGCCTTAGCGAGATAAGAGCGAAGGTGGGGTCACTATTCCGATAGGACAGAGAGACCTTGCTGCCAACGAAAATCCAGAAGATGCTGGAAACTGAAAACAGCCTGAATTTGTAGAATACAGGTGTTAAAACCAGCTAATCTTACAGGTTTCTGAAAATGAAAATTTGTCTGTCATTGTGCGGGGGTTGGAATGCAAAGCTGTTCTACCTCGCGCGCGTTCACTAAAGATAATATAAGGAGTCAGCTTTGTTTAAATCAGGTTTTGTGGGAATCATAGGAAAGCCAAACGCGGGAAAGTCCACTCTCATGAACTTCATGGTGGGGGAAAAGATAGCAATAACGACGCATAAGCCCCAGACAACCAGAAACAGGATTATGGGGATCAAAAATACCGAGGCGGGCCAGTTCATCTTTCTGGATACCCCGGGGATACATAAAGCAAGGACACCGCTCAACCGCCAGATGGTATCAGCCGCGATGAGTGTCTTTAGTGATGTAAATATGCTGCTTCTGATTGTCGATGCCGGGACACATATCGGGGAAGAAGATAATCTTATCGTAAAAGCACTCAAAAAGACGAAGACGCCTGTCGTATTAGTGATTAACAAGATTGATTTGATCGACAAGGAAAAGCTGCTGGTCCTGATTGACGATATCAGGCATCTCCACGCCTTTGAAGAAATTGTGCCCATCTGCGCGCTGAAGGGATTCAATGTTGACAGACTTCTCAATATAATATGGAATATCCTGCCGGAAGGGCCTCAATATTTCCCGGATGATATGATAACGGACCGTTCTGAAAGATTTATCGCGGCTGAAATAATCAGGGAAAAGATCACCACATTAACGCACAAGGAGGTACCCTACTCAACCGCCGTCATGGTTGAGTCTTTCAAGGAGAATGAGGCAAAGGGCCTGATACATATACAGGCGACTGTAAATGTGGAGAAAGACTCGCAGAAAGGCATTATCATCGGCAAGAGGGGCAGCATGCTGAAAAAGATAGGAACCGCCGCGCGTCTGGAAATGGAAAGATTTTTCGGTACCAGGATATACTTGGAGCTGTTTGTCCGGGTTCAAAAGGACTGGACACAGAGTTCGAGAATGCTTGGAGAATTCGGATATCCGAATGAATAGGGAGCAGTCATGAAACCAATAGTAGCAATCGTAGGCAGGCCGAATGTCGGAAAATCAACACTGTTCAATCGGCTGTCTGAAAAAAGGAAGGTTATCGTTATAGACCAGCCCGGCGCCACAAGAGACAGAAATTACACAGATTCCAACTGGAACGGCAAGACATTCATGATAATCGATACCGGGGGTTTTGAACCCGCGACCAGTGAAAGAATGTTTATACAGATGCGCGAGCAGACAAACCTGGCCATCGAGGAAGCCAATGCCATCATTTTACTTATGGATGGGCAGGAGGGTCTCACCCCCTCGGACATTGAGATTACAGATCTGCTCAGGAAAACAAAAAAGCCCGTCTTCTACGTTGCAAACAAGATAGACAATCTCCGGCAGGAGAATCTGGCATTCGATTTTTACAGGCTGGGTGTAGATCGGATCTATTCCATATCATCCCAGCACGGTCTCGGGGTGGGCGACCTGCTGGATGACGTCGTAGAGCACCTTCCGGAAATCCCTGTTGAAGAAGAAAAAGAGGAAAGGATAAGAATAGCCGTAATTGGAAAACCCAATGTCGGGAAATCCTCACTGATAAACAAGATCCTTGGCTATGAGCGTACGATAGTCAATCCCATACCCGGAACCACGAGGGATTCGGTGGACACCGCCTTTGATCTGAATGACAGAAAATATCTCCTGATAGACACTGCCGGAATAAGGAAAAAGAGCAAGGTCAGTCTGAAGCTGGAGAGATACAGTGTTATAGAAGCAATAAAGACGCTTGACCGCTGTGACATAGCCCTTATTATGATAGACGCGCAGGAGGGTGTCACTGAGCAGGATACAAAAATAGCAGGTCTGGCTTATGAAAGGGGCGCGGCCTGTATTATAATCCTGAATAAATGGGACCTTATTGAAAAGGACAATTCCACGATCGGCAAGCATGTAATGCATGTAAAAGACAGCCTGAAATATCTGGACTTTGCACCCATAATCACAGTATCGGCACTTTCCGGGCAGAGGTTGACAAAGGTATTCGACCTTGTTGACCATGTTTATGATCAGTATACAAAAAGAGTTTCTACCTCTCTCTTAAACACAAAGCTTGCGGAATTTACCGAAAGGCTTTCTCCCCCACGCTACAGAAACAGGCCCAATAAAATAAACTACGCAACCCAGATATCTGTAAAACCGCCCACATTTGTGTTTTTTGTTCGCGAAGCAAAAGCTGTATATTTTTCCTATGAACGCTTTCTGGCCAACAGAATACATGAAGAACTGGGTTTTGAAAATACACCTGTCAGGCTGATTTTCAGAAAGAAGGGGTCGGAACGCTGAAAGGGGGGAATCTAAAGGCCGAGATATGCCTTCTTTACCTCTTCATTGGCAAGGAGATTCTTTGAGGAATCCGTGAGTGTTATACGGCCATTCTCCATGACGTAACCTCTGGCAGCTACCTTGAGCGCAAGGTTTGCGT
>Ga0307990_1004490_pt1 | contig 10271 bp, 3 predicted proteins | sample EllFjometagen129_FD_203168 | JGI IMG/M metagenome (GOLD analysis project Ga0307990, IMG submission 203168) | Marine microbial communities from Ellis Fjord, Antarctic Ocean - #129 | ecosystem: Environmental > Aquatic > Marine > Unclassified | place: Southern Ocean | collected 2014-10-08
CATCAGCCCCAAGAGACGGTAGGGAGTCATCACGACGCCGGACCACCCGGACTGGCCCATGGGATCGCCACGAGACAGCCCAATAGGATCAGGCCGATTGGCCAGGACCAGGCAGGCCTCACCAGCATTGGCCCGAATCAGACAGTCCAAATCCCTGGTCGATTCCAGGCGATTGGCCAGTTGAATCAACTGATCATCCGTCAATTCAAGACGATTAAATCCGCGTGCTATCAAGCTCCGTGTGGAGGCTTCACAAGCAATTCGCACAAGTTGGCCAATCAAAGTCGGCTCCTGCCTCAACGAACCGGCCAGTGCCATTCCATGAGACACTGATCTTACAAAAACATCGGGATCGCCCTGCTCAATTGCCACCAGCATTTGCAATGAGTAAAGCATCTGGCACTTGCGAATGTTCATAAGCCAAGGCTTCTGTGCCAAGCTTTCAATGCGATAGTCCACTGGGTATCGAGCGTGTTCTTTTTGAGCCCCCTGATCAAGCCAATGAAGCACATCTGCATTGTCCTTGAGATAGGCCTGCGCCAGAGCCAGCGTATTGGGGTCCAAGGGCTGATTGGGCTCTGGCAGACGAGCGGACCCTACAATCGGCAGCGGCTTGACTGCCGTAGCATTCCATTCCACATGCCAATTAAAGGCCTCCAAATAATCATCCGCAGCATTGTCTGCCCCATCCGGAAGTCGATACCAGTCATTAAGTTGCTCCAGCGTGACAGGATAACCCTGTGATTCCAAGGCTGCAATCTGCCGGGTCAAACGACGGGACACAGACAATCTGAAGTAGGCAAACCATGAGACCCCCACCCACAATAGAATCAAGACCACACGCCACGTGTTTTTTCGTTTCTTTCGAGGCCGTTTTTCATTGGTCATGAAGGACTCCTGTCTCTCGCATCATTAAAAACGTGAACCAAGCATACCGAATCAGGAAACAAAGGTAAAGGAGAGTTTTGAATAGGTTCACGGTTGATGGCCGTAAAGCTAGCCTTACTTCACCCAACCGTGAACCTGGAACCGTAAACCGTGAACCCTTTTGGAAAAAGCCAGGTGTCTATTGCACCATGGCAATGGGCGTCACACCTCTTGATGTGAATTCAAAGGTGCCGCCTTCAACGCGATATATCGCAGCACCCTCTTCCATACGAAGGTATCTCGCACCCTCAAAATTGCCGGCCTCTGTCACATTAGAAGCGTTTGAGGTGGGCACGCAAATAAGTCCCACTGTATTCGGCGGGACTGTGGCCTTGAGTGTGAACACTCCATTTCTCAATGTCCACTCACTGCCAATGCGACCGCGAATCGAGTCATAATTGACCTTGGCCCAGGTAATCTTGCCGCCGGGTTTCGGACGTATCCACAGCTTTTTATAGCCTGGATTCAAGAAGTCAATGCCGCCAATAGTCTTGACCATCCACTCATTGACTGCGCCAAATGAATAGTGGGCAAAGGAATTCATCCCGGGTGTCTGAAAGCCCTTTTCAGGCGTCCAACCGTCCCAGCGTTCCCAAATGCTTGTGGCCCCATGCTTGATGGAAAAGCCCCAGGAGGGAAAGGCATCATTATGGAACAGACGATACGCCACATCCAATCGTCCAATCCTGTACAGCGTCATCATCAGATCCTTGGTGCCAATGAAACCTGTGGAAAGAAGCCACCCCTTGTCTCGAATGTCTTCCACCAGATATTGCTCCGCCAAGACACGATTCTTTTGGCTGAGCAGATTAAAGGTTAAAGCCAGCACGTATACAGTTTGTGTGTTGCCCTTGATGCGCCCGTCTTCAGCCACATAGGCTTTATTAAAGGCGGTCACAATGTCTGCAAACAGAGCATTGTAGGTTTGGAATTCTTCAAATCGGTCCAGACGCAGCGATGTTTTTCCTGTCAGATAGGTACTCTGTGCAAAATAGGCAGTCGCCAGAACATCCTTGGGTGTGTCTGCATTGATACTCAACCAATCCCCATACCCCTGCGCAGGTCGCAGCAGTGTGCCCTGGGTCGTTTCCTTACAGTACTCGACCCAACGTTTCATGGCACCATAGTGTTTTTCCAACACACGTTTATCGTCATACACCTCGGAAATGGTCCAGGGGCAAATGGTGCCTGCATCGCCCCACGCAGCCGTGCCGTCGCCCATGGCCACTTTGCGCGGTGCCACGTCAGGAAACGCACCATTGTCACCCTGAGCATCTTCAAGATCCACGAGCCACTTGGTGAAGAAGGCAGACACATCCGTATTGTTGGTGGCAGTCCGCACATAAACCTGCGCATCACCTGTCCAACCCAAACGTTCGTCTCGCTGAGGACAATCTGTGGGTATGTCAATAAAATTGGCCCGTTGGGTCTGGCAGATGTTGTGATAGAGTGTGTTGGTCTGGGCATCATTGGTCTCAAAACTGCCCACCACAGGCGTGGCACTGGTCAACTCAATGCCGGTAATCGTATCCCTCTTCGGCGGATAACCCAACCCTGTGATTTCCACATACTGAAAGCCGTGAAACGTAAAACGCGGCTGCCAGGTTTCGGTTTTGCGGCTCTTGCAGATGTAGGTATCCGTGGATGTGGCACTGCGGAGGTTCGTGACATAGAGGGTGCCGTCCGGATTTAGACGTTCAGCAAACCGCAGTACAATCTTCTTACCTGGCTGGCCCTTGACCTTGAGCCTGGCAAACCCGGCAAAGTTGGTGCCCATGTCCAACACATACGTATCAGGCGTGGGCTCGGTAATGGACTTGGGTTTAATCTCCTGAAAAACCTGCACTGGCACACCGGGATGTGCTTGCATGGGTGTGCCAACGTCGTCCGTCACATCCACAGCATGCCACATCGTATCATCCAGAGAAGGGGTGCACCAATTAGAAAGCTCCAGGCGTGCATCATAGGTCTCACCCTTGAGGAAATCACTTGCCAAAATGGGCCCCGTCGTGGCCTTGACTGAGTCGTCTGTGATAATAGTGTCCCGGGTTCCGTCTGTATATTCCACACAGAGCTGGGCCGCAAAGCGAATGTTTTTCCCGTAGTGGTCACGTTTGCTGCCAAAGCCCACAAATCCACTGTACCACCCATCTGCCAGGATCGCACCAAGCACATTGTCGCCCTTGGCCAGCACCTTGGTCACGTCGTAGGTGTTGTAGTAATTTCGAACGCTGTAATCAGTCCAGGCGGGACCAAAGAAATCCTGGCCAATTCTCTGCCCATTGACATACATTTCATAAATGCCCAGGGCCGAAGCATACACCACAGCTCTTTTGACCGACTTCTTGACTGTGAATTCTTTGCGTAAAAACTGAGCCGGCGGGAGAAACTCACTGCCAGTGCCGACCTCCACCTCTCCCCAAGGGTTGCTACCCAAAACACCCAGCACAGCCACTTGAGACCAGGCGGTGCTACCAGCCTCGGTGGCACAAAGCCAGGTGTCATCAGTCAAGACAACTTGCGGTTCGCCTGCGTCGTACTCAATCTTAAACAGACCGAGTAATCCTGCGGGATTGGGGCTGTCGCCTTCATTGGTGACCTGCACAGCCAACAGGTTCTCGCCCACCTTGAGATGTTCGGTAAAGTCAAAGGGTACCGCCGTCTTGAAATTGTTGCCGCGTCCCACCTGCTTGCCATTAACCTGGCACACAAAGCTATTGTCTGCACTCAATGCAGCCCTTGCCTGCTTGACCGTGCGAGTGGCATCAATTGTGATCGTCTTTTGAAAATATCGAGATCCCACGGGGGCCGCCTGAGTTGGATCGCCCTCGGCGAACCAGATCCACTGAGCATTTGTCAGTACCAGATCGTCATGAGGCGAGATGCGGTCACGTGATCCGTCAAATCCCACCCATTTTGCTTTGAAATCATCTTCTTTTAGAAGCCCCATGGACCAGGTCGCGATCTGACTCCACGGGGATGGTTGCCCCTCTCCGTCCCAGACCCTGACCTTCCAGAAACACTGCTGGCCGGATACTAGAGGCACGCCCGCATAGGCAATCTGGTTCATTCGGTCCTTGTCGACCTGACCGCTGTCCCACAGATCCCCGGTATCCTTGCTGAGCGTCTTTTTAGAAGACGCCACCAGAATCTGATACGCCCCCTGCATCACACCCCGCTTTTTGGATGCCAGAATCCAGCCCAATCGAGGCTGTAGCGTGTTTATGGCCAAAGGCTCAACCCGGTACTCACAACGAAGAGAGTTCACAGTCAAAGAGCTCAATGAATGGCTCTTTTTTCCCGTCACATTCCTTTGACAGCCCATGACTGTCAGCAGAGTTAACGAAACAACACCAATTAGTACTTTTGCTGTGTGGTTTTTCATAGATTTCATGTCTCTTTGTGCCTCTTAATTAAAACGACATTAAAACAACAAACCAATTTCATGCTCTAAATTCCTATGAAATTCTTAGCATAATATAGGGCGACATGGTAATATAAGGCAAGTTGTGATCATAAAAAATGAGCAAAAACGGCGAAACCAGCGAATTTCTACCGAGGCCTCTAAAAATGAAACGTAGACTCATTTCTCACCGTCCGGCCGACCCAAAGCCCGTTTCTCATGTCAAAACCTGGGGCTTCACCCTGATTGAGCTTCTCGTGGTCATTGCCATCATTGCCGTGCTGATGGGTATCCTCATGCCTGCGCTAAAGAGTGCCCGTGAACAGGGCAAACGTATCTCCTGCATGAACAACCTCAGGCAACTGATGCTGGCATGGAATATGTATGCTGACGATAACGATGAGAAGATTGTCTTCGCCAGCACTAGCCAAGGAGCCGAAACCCAGTGGGGCTCGGGACGACAAAAATGTTGGGCATACTGGGTCAATCCGGATTCATCAGAAGAGCTTAAGCTTGAAGGGCTACGGACTGGCGGCCTGTTTAAATACGTGAAAGAAGAAAAGCTCTTCAAATGCCCGACAGGCGTACGGGGCGAAATCATCACCTACGCCATTACTGATGCCATGAATGGTCACCGTGGGCATATGAATGGAATTACCACGGTGACTAAACGTTCCAAAATCAAAACGCCCTCCTCACGCATGGTTTTTCTCGATGAAGGTGAACTCAGTGCATCCAGTTGGACCCTCTATTACGATCAGCCCAAGTGGTGGGACCAGGTAACTGCACGCCACGGTTATGGTACCAATGTCAGCATGGCAGACGGGCATGCGGAATACTACAAGTGGACGGATTCTCGCACCATGGACGTGGCTGATCACGAGGACTGGCAAGGGGTAGGGCGAAATACTGCCATGGCCACCCAACCCGGCAATCCAGACCTCCACAAGGTGCAGCGTGCCATGTGGGGCAAACTGGGGTATATGCCCCAATCGCAATAACAAGAGCAGATTCATATCCTGTATAAACAAAGGAGGAGGTCCGAACTAACATCACAGAAACAGTATGGGTGAGTGAATTATACGACCATCCAAATTCTATATGTTACTTTTTTGAAGGAGAGTAAGATGATTAAAACAAACAGAACCCGAACTTTATTCACACTCGCTGTCGCGGCCATGGCCATCCTCGGCCTTTTGCCCCCCTCAGCCAATGCAGGGCAGATCAGTTATGTTCAGGTCACGAATGACTCTGATTGCGGCATCAGTGCTGACAATGACTACACCCACACATTGGATTTTGGAACCGGTACGCCGGGCGCCTCAATCAATGGGGTTCAGTTTGATGCGTACAACAATGCAGCCAACGGCACCTTGAACTTCAACAGAGAGGTTTCCACAGGAACATTGGCTGATCACGGCGGCAACGCCGCTCACAACGTGTCCGGCGGCCTGGTGGACCTGATGACGGATATGTATTATAATAACAGTCACGCCCCAGGCGGGACCACGACCTGGACGCTTAGCGGGCTCACTGCAGGCATGACCTACCATGCTCGAATCTACGCGCGTCAGTGGGGCGCAGACAATGACCGCTCGGTCACCTTTGTGTTTGATCCGGATGGGGATGGTCCCATTGCTGACTCCACTGAAAAGATCAATCAGGACGATGCCACGACTGTGGGATTCGCCAGTGACAATGATGCCTATTACATTAACTACCAGTTCAAGGCTGTATCAGGCCAGGATCTTGTGATCACCGTGACGCAAGATGGGAATAATCAATCATGGCACATGTACGGCATTACGAATCAGCAGTTTTCTGCGCAATCAGCCTTTTCTCCCAAACCAATTGACGGACAAGAAGACGTACTGCGGGATGCCAATCTCAACTGGACATCTGGCGATTTTGCAGCCACACACAATGTGTATGTGGGTGAGAGTTTTGACGCCGTGGACGCCGCCACTGAGCCGACTGCCTCGGATCTGGATGTCAATTCATTTGATCCGGGACGTATGGCTTTTGGAAATACCTATTACTGGCGTGTGGATGAAGTCAATGGCACCCCGGACAAGACTGTGTTCAAGGGCGAGGTCTGGAGCTTCACAGCAGAACCCTATTCCATTCAAATTCCCGGCTCCGAGATTATTGCCACTGCATCCAGTTCTTCTAATGAGTTTTCAACGCCTCAAAAGACCCTCGACGGGTCCGGATTGGGTGAAGACGGCACCCATGCCATCCAAACAGAAACCATGTGGTTCACGGACATGGGCGATATGGACCCCTGGATTCAATATGAATTTGATGTGATTAAAAAGCTGGATACCATGAAAGTTTGGAACTCCAACAGCTCTGCCGAAGGCTTTATCGGCTATGGTGTTATGCGTGTTCAGATCGAGACTTCAAAGGATGGTGAAATCTGGACAGTCTTTGAAGATGTGAATGAGTTCAGTCGGGCATCAGGTTTACCCACCTACGATCAGTACGATGAAATCGCCCTGGGTGGCATAGCTGCCAAGATGGTACGTTTGAATATTCAAAGCAACTTTGGTGGATTCATGCAGGCCTACAGCCTGAGTGAAGTTCAGTTCTCCATAATTCCTGTGGCTGCTCGTACACCAGTACCTGAGTCCGGATCAACAGGCGTGCTTCCTGACGCCATTGTATCTTGGCGTGCAGGCCGCGAAGCAGCTCAAAGCACAATCTATGTCAGTCAAGATCCCAATGAAGTGGCTGATGGCTTGGCGCCTTCAACCACCTCCAATACCCATAGTCTGGATCTGGCCTCAGTGGATCTTGAACTGGGTGTCACCTACTACTGGCGTGTAGACGAAGTCAATGCAGCAGAGGCTGAGTCTGTGTGGGCAGGTCCTGTGTGGCGATTCTCAATCGTACCGGCATTGATCATCGACGATTTCGAACGCTACGGCAACGTCAGTCCGGATCGTCCGTTCCAGGCCTGGCTTGATGGGTTTGGCTATTCAGCGGATGAATTCTTCCCTGCCGGATATGGCGGCAATGGCACTGGGTCTGGTGTGGGGCATGACATCTGGAGCCAAAGCAGTCCGCATTTTGATGGATCCATCATGGAAACCGGCCTGGTGTACAGTGGATCCCAATCCATGCCTGTCTACTATAACGGTGCAGGCTCTCAGGTTGACTTGATTCTGAATGGTGAAGACTGGAGCCAAAACGGTCTCCAGACCCTGTCTATTCCGTTCCACGGCACCCCGGGGAATACGGGGCAACTCTACGTCAAGATCAATAACACAAAGATCACCTATGACCAGGACCCGGCTGATATTGCAAACGGCTCCTGGCTGGTCTGGCAGATCAACCTGTCTTCCATAAGCGATCTGGCCAATGTCACGAAGCTATCCATCGGTGTCGAGGGTGCTGGTGCGACCGGTGTATTCTACCTCGATGAGATTGGACTCTATGCCCAGCCTGGCGAGCTTATCACGCCTGTGGCCCCTGGCACGGAAAATCTGGTGGCCCATTATGCATTTGATGGCGATCTACTGGATATTGCAGGATCACACAATGGTACGATCAATAGCGGTATCCCAGCCTTTGTACCCGGCGTACAAGGACAGGCCATTGAGTTCATTGGCAATCAGGATGTCATCGTGGAGTATGCAGACGATCTGAGCCTCAATTCATTCACGGTTTCGGCCTGGGTCAATATCTTTGATATTGGCGGCAATCGAGGTATTATGGGAACGCGTTTTCCACTTGGCGGTGGCGAAAACACCTTTGACGTCAAGGTCGATGCCAATCGCATCCATGGTGATGTGGGCAGTGGTACGGCCTGGTTGAGCACGGCCGTGGATCTTATGACACCGTTGGAAACAGACACCTGGTATCACATTGCCTATGTCATTGACGAGGCGAGCCAGGCCGTCAGGATCTATCTCAACGGGGTACTGGCTGAGACCATTGCCATCAATGGCACGCCGCTCTTCATGAGGGCCGACCAGGAACTTCATATTGGCAACTCCTATGGTAATACAACGCCTTTTGAATACATGTATGGTACCATTGATGAGGTGTCAATCTACAATGGTGTTTTGTCCGACGCGGAAGTCGCTTCACTGGCTGGCCGAACGACGCCCATATACAAACCCTTCTAACAATAACCCTGTCTAATGATGTTTATCGTTAGACGCAGTTAAAAAGTAAATCTGAGCGATCCACAGACCCTATGTGGATCGCTTTTTTTGTTTGGTCTCTCTCAAGCGAAGAGGCCAGGTAGAATTGCAGTTTCCTTAGACCTGAATATCCTGTATAGTTTTCTTTTCAAATCAACCTATTTGAATTGAGAAGGAGTCAGGCCATGAAGAGAGCTACGCAGCGGTGGAGCTTTGTATTATGCTTGTGGTTGATGGGATCAGCCTGGGCATCCAACGCATCAGTGACCCTCTTGATGAACCAACCAGGTAGGGCGATCAGTCCGACCATGCATGGCATCTTTTTTGAGGACATCAACTATGCTGCCGATGGAGGCCTGTACGCCGAACTCGTCCAAAACCGATCATTCGAACATAAGAACCACCTGTATGGCTGGTCAAAAGTTAATTGGGGTGCTCAAGGTGAGGTAAAAATTGCCACTAAGAATCCCATGAACGACAACAACCCCACGTATCTGAGCCTGACCGTGGAAGAACCAGGCAAGGGATTTGGCATATCCAACAACGGATTTGGCGGCATCTCAGTCACACAGGGAGACAACTACCGATTCTCAGTACGCATTCGCTCCCAAACAGGGTTTACCGGCAAACTCTGTGTTGATTTGTCTGACATTGTGGGCCACATCATTGGCCAATGCGCTATGTCAAATATCACGGGCCAGTGGACCCGATTCTCAAAGACGATCACAGTCAACACCACCCGGCAAAGTGCCATTTTGACATTGCTCCTGGACAAACCAGGTCAGGTCGATCTGGATGTGGTCTCTCTATTCCCCGAGAACACGTTCAAAAAACGCCCCAATGGCATGCGAAAAGATCTGGCTGAAATGCTGGTGAAAATGAAACCCCGGTTCCTTCGGTTTCCAGGTGGATGCATTGTTGAGGGTAAGGATCTGGCCAATGCCTATCGCTGGAAGGATACCATTGGTGACATTGCTGAACGCAAACAAAACTGGAATCGCTGGCAGACCGCCTTAAAAGACAGACCCGCCCCCCATTATTACCAAACGTATGGACTGGGATTCTTTGAGTACTTTCAGCTCGCGGAAGATCTGAATGCAGAACCGATCCCCATCATCAATTGTGGCATGTCTTGCCAGTACCAGGACAAAGAACTGGTGCCCCTGGATGAATTGAATCCTTGGGTCCAGGATGCCCTGGATCTTATCGAGTTCGCCAATGGCCCCACGTCAAGCACATGGGGTGCCAAGCGAGCGGCCATGGGGCACCCTCAGCCATTTAACATGGCCACTCTGGGCGTGGGTAATGAACAGTGGGATGAGGTCTATTTTGAACGCTACCAAATCTTCTACGAGGCCATCAAGGCAAAGTATCCTGATATCACCATTATCACCACGTCAGGCCCGGACGTCGATGATGAGTGGTGGACCCTGGCTTGGGACAAGTTTAGAAATAAGACCCTGCCTGCCGAGATCGTGGATGAACATTACTATCGCCCCCCTCAGTGGTTCCTGGATCAAAGCAAACGCTACGACAGTTATGATCGCCAGGGCCCCAAGGTATTTGCCGGGGAATTTGCCGCACACCAGACCAACCGACGCAGCACGCTAAACTGCGCACTCACAGAAGCCGTCTTTATGACAGGTTTACAACGCAATGCAGATATTGTGGTCATGTCAGCCTTTGCCCCTTTATTCGGAAAACTGGGGTCGACGCAATGGACACCCGATCTCATCTTCTTTGACAACACTCGGGTCTTTGGAACCCCGTCGTACTATGTCCAGAAATTG
>Ga0307990_1004493_pt1 | contig 10264 bp, 13 predicted proteins | sample EllFjometagen129_FD_203168 | JGI IMG/M metagenome (GOLD analysis project Ga0307990, IMG submission 203168) | Marine microbial communities from Ellis Fjord, Antarctic Ocean - #129 | ecosystem: Environmental > Aquatic > Marine > Unclassified | place: Southern Ocean | collected 2014-10-08
GTTGGCGTTTATTGTCCATGAAGCTTTTGGCTTCCGCTACTTCTTTACCAAGGATCTCTGCCAGATCATCTGCAAGCATGGAGAAATCTTTATTATACATTGGAGTATAAGTTTTACGGCAGACATTCAGAGATAGTTCCCCATCTGTAATCTGTTTAAAATCAGGAATTGGTGTTCCCTCTTTTGTGTAGATTGGATGAACTTCAATCTCAAAGTCGAAAAGATTTGGAACATCTTTCTTTTCTGTGAGTGTGGGGGTAGTGATTTTAGAAGAGGGAGAGACTGCTGGTGCGTCTGCTTCTTTCTTCTCTGCTTTCTCTGCCAATCTTGCTTTGCGTGCTTCCTTGATCTCAGCACGCGTCGGTTTCTTCTGTTCTGGGGCTTTCTCAGCTACAGGTTTGGGATCTTCTTTCTTTTCTTCAGCTTTCGCCCGATATTCTCCGGTGTTCAATTTTTCCAAATGACCAGCAATCACCATTTTTCTGAGGTGCTTGCCAGTAGAGGATGAATCAGATTTACCAAATACTTCCTTGGCTACTTCTTTAGGCAATGTACCCTCCGAGCCTTTATTATTTAGATAATCAAATATCTGTTTCTGTATATCTGTCATAATTCCTTTTCCTTTTTTGTTACTGTTATTAATAACTGTTTTCTGAAATATTTTTTAAACAATTTTTTCAAAAAATCTAATTCCAGTTTAAATAAACTTTATAAAATTTTACGACCTCGCTTGGTTTTCATTCTTATACACCATTCAGTAATTGCAGCATGTATATCCTCAACATATATGCTAATTCCATTTAAAGTACAGCCACTTGTAATTATACATTCAAGTTCTGCCGTTGTCTGATACAAAACATTAAAATCTTCGTGATAAATCTCATATTTTCTTTTCATAATCTTTTCCAATGATAAAATTTTAAATGCCATAATGTGTTGATAAAAACCCCGCATCGAGAGGCGTTTGCGTTGTTATGATTTGTGAGCGTAACCGTATTTAATTAACGACTTGTAGGTATCGGCGGACGGGGTGCATAAAGCATATTCAATTACGCATGTTGACACGCCTGCAAATACTATTGCGTCAAGAGATTTACCCATATTGTTGTGTAGGTGCTTGACTTTGGCAACGGCGTTTTTACCTCTGGCTGTTAATGTGATAAGTGTTGTTTTCTTTTTCATTTTCTTATTCCTTTTTGTTAAGTTCTTTTCTTTGATCTGTCTTCAATTTATCAAAAAGCCTTAACTGATGCAAGTATAAATTAATATATTTTAATACAAACTAATATGAAAAACCCTAAGTCATTAATTTATAACAACTTAGGGCTAAAAACTTTTTTTAAAATTTCTTATTTATCACTGGCTTTTGTATTGAACTTTTTAGCCAGTCTTTTGTTTTTGTGTTTTTCTTTAAAAATACTCAGGGACATTATCTGGATTTCAATACTTTTGTAGGTTGCATAATCAAAAGGTCCTTTCCAACCATTTAAAGCTTCAATGTATTCTTGGTACATTGCGTGAGTGACGGACCTTGCTTCTGTTCTCTTGCGTATAAGCAGTTCCCCTTCGTCTAATTGCCGCATGTTTGTGGCATCTAAAATATCAGGGCGATAAAACTCATAAATAATTTTGGTCAGTACCAATATCAACTGTGGTCTATTGAAAGATGGGTAGAATGTACTCTCCGCAATATCATCACACTCTGGGCAGACAATTGCCACCGGTGTTTTACCCAAATTTACATCCACTGTTACGGTACTTTTTTTACACTTGCGACATGTAAATAAATTTACTCTTGGTTGTTGCATATTCATAATTTAAACCTCACTCCCATTTTATCATATTCTTCACTGTGCTCGTCTCTATACATTTTCTTAAAAAATTCAAATAATTCCACACGGTATTTTTTCTTTTTCTGAATCATCCTTTTTGCAGGTGAAGCGCAAAGCCTAACAACACAGTTGGTGGCAAATTTCCAGAGATTGAATTCCAAATCATTGTGTACGATTATTAGATCAATTTTACCACCATCAACATTAATTTTTATGAGGTCAAAACTGTCTGGATAATTTCTAAACCCTAAAGCACAGATTGATGGGTAACACCCTTTATTTTGGTTTCTTCTGTACTCTCTGAATAATTCTGGCAGTTTGTTTTTAAGATCCTCCCAAGTAATCACATAATCAAGATCATTGCCTGTTTTAAAAAATCTTTGGCTACCCGTAAATAATGCATGTTTGACCAATGCAACATTTATATCCTGAAATTCTAATTTTCCGTATTTTAATTCAGTTATCATTTTACTCGCTTTCCACTTTACTGATTCCAGTTTTTGGATTCTGTGTCACTATGAAATATTTATCCGCCGATTCAATTATCGCCTCTTCGTGAGATACAATAATAAACTGGATTCCCAATTTGCTTGAAAGCTCTTTCAACATCAAGCTGGCTTTATGTTGCAGATCCTTGGAAAGAAATCTGAAGGGTTCATCCAGAATAATCACAGGGCTAGTTTTCTTCAGAGACCAAATGGCAATTCTCAGAGAGAAAGAAAGTATATCAATTACACCCCCACCCTCAGAATCCATTGGGTCACTTTCTCTACCATCTTTGAGTAGGCAAATATCTGCTTCAATTGTACCTCTCTTATCCACAAAGTTCAAAGCAAAAGTGAATTCATCTGGGAACACTGAATCAAGAGCAAGGGAAACAATATTATCTATGTGGAGTTTCAGGTGCTCCTGTGTCTCGGATGCCACATGTTTCAATACCTCAGAAACTTTCACAAGTTCTTCCAGATAGATTTCTTTTTCAAGAACCAAAGCAGTCTTGGTTTTTAATTGCTCTGTAAGAACTTCCTGCCTTACCTCTCTCTTCACCACATAAGCTTTATAGGCATCAAACTGTTTTAATAAATCAGTCATACTTAGTCCCAGTCAAATGATTCTTTTAATTTACCCATTGAAGTTGCAAAAGATTCTTCCTTTTTGCTCTTTTCACTCTTAATGGATTCCAATTTCTTCTCTGCCGCTTTTACAGTGTCACATCTAAATTGTTTCAAATTTGCCATAACACTTTTCTTTTGACCAATAAGTTCTGATTTCTCAGCTTTCATATCTGCCAACTTATCTCTTAATCTTTCCAACTGCCGTGCTTCCATTTTATTCTCCTTTTAATCTACGAATTGCCAAATCAAATTCACGAACTCTTTACTAAAGGCATTTGCCTCTATATATAACTCCAAATTGTTTTTATAATTCAAGCCTTTTCCTTTTATTAATGCAAGGCTTTCCACAAATGCTTCCAGCTTTTCATTCCTTTCCTTCTCTGTCACTAGGTGGGCATCTGAAATAACATTAGGTTCGCATGGAACATCTATTGCCTCAATTTCATTTGAAGCAGAGTTCCAGACAAATACTCTTGGTTGATAATTCTTCTGTGTAGCATCCCTGCGCATTAAGGAACCTGGGTTCAAAAGCAATCTTCCGTTTAATTCGCACTGGAAACTTTCATGGTTGTGCCCAGAAATTATTAAATCCATATATGGGTTATTTCTGAGTAAAGTCCGCCCCTGTTCATAGGTGAAGTGATTATGGTTCTGCTTCTTCTGACAAACCATAGTGTGGATTACCAGAACATTCGTTTTATCGGGTGAGATAATGAAATCCGGTATTTCTTGCCCATAATGCCATGCGTGTACTCTAACACCAACAGCTATATCATCCAAATAATTATTTATTACCCTTATCTGTCCAACTTTATGTAGCAGTGATAAGGAGCCTTTTTTCCATAAGTTGATATTATGATTTTTCATATCATGGTTACCAATGACAGTATGCACCTCTGGCAGATGATCTACACACCACTGTTCCATCTCAGGATCTAACTTCCAAGAATTAAGAAGATCCCCTGCGTCTACAATTGGTGCCTTTAATTTAAAATGCAAATCATCAAGCCACCCCAGCTTCTTTCCCAGGGCTTCTAAATAATTATCAGTCCTTGCCACTGGATTATTTTGTTGTACATGAATATCAGATGTAATTATTATTTTACTCATTCAATGGTCCTCCACATGTTGGGCACAATTCTGGTAGCTTTGCGGTTTCTTCTTTAATGTTTCTTTCCAAATCTTCAATCTTGCTATCAATTGCATTGAAATTAGAAATCATACTGGTATAACTTTGTATATCTTCATCAAGGAATTTTATATCATCACGAATATTTAAAGCTACATAAAGTTCCGATTCTGCTTCTTCCGCAACCTCACATTTTTTCAATACTTTTTCAATGTCTGCCAGTGTGTTCAATGAATCAGAGATAGCCCACTGGTCTCTTTCCAGTGAATTTATTAGATCCATCTCGGCAAATAACTCTTTTATTTTTTCATCTGCACCATCTGTATCTGGCAGTTCCTTTATATCAGATTCAAGATTATTATATTGGTGGATAAAATGTTCCAATCTATCTGAAGTATTGGTCAATTCTGCAATATCAGAAACACCCCTATTTAAGCGTTCTAAGCGTTTCTTTCTGTTTTGAGTGTCTTTATACTGGTCTAACTCTTCCGAGGTCTCCTGTATCTGCCCTTTGAGTAATTTCACATCACCTAGGCACTTCAATCTTGTGGAATTAACTTTCTTCTGTGAAATGTCTATAACATCAAGGTCAATTGAAGCATTTAAAAGCCGCGCAACTTCTCCAGATGTAGCAGATACCAGAAAATGTTTATCATGTTGCATTGCCCAATTTATATCTGACATGCCAAAGAAAGCGGTTACTTCTGAAGGTGGGTTTACACCAAAGGCAGTTAGAGGATCTTCCACATCTGGAATATAGTATTCGTTCTTGCTCTTGCTTTTGAATCTCTTAACACCATTAAGAGATATTTTTGGATCTCCTCCGAATCTAGGAAAGAATGATGCCGTTTTCCCTTGATTCTTTATTACCCACGCAATGGATCTTACTATGGAAGTTTTCCCCCTTCCAGATGAACCAACTATTACATTCACCCCAGGATGAAAATTAAGTCTGGCTCTTTTCCAACATTGGAAGTTTTTTAGTGTCAGTGTTTTTAATATTTGCATTTTTATAACTTTGAATCATGGTTAATAAAAAAACCAGGATCTGCCCAGTGGAAGAAATCATCAAGTGCCATTATAATCAGTATCTCAGTATTATAATTTAACCTCATAAAATTAACTTCAAATGCTGAAGGGCTTCCAAAACTCATATATAGAGCATTAAACAGGACCTTTGATATTGTGATTAACGGTTTGCACCTGTCTTTTTTTGTTATCAGAAAGTACCAAGGTGTTTTTGCATTTGCTTGGTCTGTTTTGACTTGTTCTAAGAACTTAGGGAATGGGTGGGACTTGATTGTCTTTTTATCAAGTAGATTTGCAAAGCTCCAATCCCCATAACCACATTTTACTTCAATGGTAACACAATTGATTAGAGGCTGCCCTATAGGATCAGAAGCTTGAATATCACCATACTGCCCAAAGGTGGATTTGCCTACCTTAAATCTTACCTTTGCTCTACCTCCGGAACAGTCGGTTCTCCAGAATACATCATCGCGTTCCTGATTAGTAAACCACATTGATATTGCTTTGCAAATAACACGTTCAAAATTATTTCCTTTACCTTTTCCTGACATTCTTTCTCCCTCTCATTTTCTTTGCCGCCTGTCTTGCCTTAAAAGCTTCTATTGCTGAAGAGTAGCCACCGAACCCAGACAGATCATTGGAAAAGAACTTCTTCCAAAATTCTCTTTTCTTGCCTTCCATAAAAGAAGTAAATCCAAATTCATTGCACATATCCTCAAAGATATTAAAATCATAGTCATTGTTTAATAACTGGAAAGTTGGTGTATTTTTAAAGGGTAATCTTACTAATGGCAAATTTCTTTCAAGATACTTTTTTCTATTCAGCAAAATATTGGCAAATCTTTTATGTTTTGGATTATAATCCCCAGTAAAAAAATCTGCCACCGACTTCTCACCAACACCAGCTATGCCTTTTACTTCATCAGAGCCGCAACCAGCTATGGCTTTCATCTTTGCCCATTGCGGGGGTGTGAATCTTCTCTCTGATAATAAAAGATCCTTAGTCATGGTTTTATCTTTTCCAGGAATCCACATATCACAGTAACCTAATAATTGGAATAAATCTTCATCTGAGCCAACTATTATTTTATCCCCTTCTATTGATCTACAGAGAGAGGCTATTAAATCATCCCCTTCAAAGCCTGATTCCATAAATACATTTCTAAAACCAACTATCGGAAGTATCTCATTTCTTAATCGTGTAAAAGCTTGCCAAGATACCAATAATTCTTTCTTCTCTTCAGCGGTCATATTTGTATGGCGTGTTTTCTTATATGTTTTTTCCAAACGCTTCCGCAATGACTGCCTACTATCCCAGCAAAATACAAAATTATTGGTAGAAAACTTTTTGGCAAGTGACATTATCTCCGTAAAGAAACCAAAGATAATGCCAATAGCCAGATCATCACTGACAGTTCCACCCATAGCGTACTTTGATCTGTACCCCACAAAATTAGAATCAACTATTACTGCCTTTGACATTTTTTAATTAAACCTCTTTTTTCTTCCGAGCCTTAAACTTCTTTCACGGATCTGCCAGTTTCTTTTTGTGAGGTTTTTTAGTTTTGTAAGATTTGCTTCCTCGCTCTCAATTAAATCAATAAACTTCGCACGGGTGCACGTTATATCAAATTCAGGAATAATATAGGACGCTTTGACTTTCTTCCAAATCTTCAGAGAAATTAAAAAATCAATCATTGATCCAATATCATCAATACCATAATCATAAAAAATATCAAACTCAATTTGGCGATGTTTTCCGGTAAGTGAATTTTTCTTTATTTTTAATTGTGACTTAACCCCGATTGGCAAATCTGATTTTTTTAAAATTGCTTTTACTGCCATCCAAATTTGGTGGGTTGCGTAAAACTTTAAAGCCTTTCCACCCGATACAGTTTTTTCAGCAAAGCCCAAACCGATATTACTTCTGGTTTGTGAAATCACTATTATTAAACTTCTGGTCTTTCTTACTTTACCTTTAATTCTTCTTAGGACTTCAGAATTGCTTTTGGCTTTTGCCATACCGTATGTTCCTGGGACTTTTTTTGCCTCCCCTGTATCTCTTATTTTTTGTCTGGCTGCCATTGTTGCTTCAAACTTGGTAACATCATCCACTGCATCAAGTGAATCCATAGAATCAAGAATATATATAAAAGGCACACCATCTTCCAATAAACCGTAAACTGAATCTTGGAAGTCCTCTATCATTTCACTATTTATCGGAGATCCATCATCATCATAGCCAAATGGCGGTTCAATTCTGTCCGCTATCTTTTTGCCAAAAAGTTTTTCAATATTAAAATTATTCCTATGCTCTGCATCATCATTAATTAATTTATAATCATCAAATCTGGGATCGTTACCCACCTCAGCAAAGCAAGTCATACCGGAAAATGTTTTACCGCTGGATGAATCTCCAACAATATGCACTATTGTACCAGTCTGGAACCCGCCTTCTAATGAATCAGAACAGGCAAGATCCATTATTGTACTACCAGTTTTAACCAACATAAATTCCGAGGGCTTTTTCTCTTCAGTCCTTGCCGATTCTTTTACTTCTTCGATTATATTTTTTTTCTTTCTCATAATTTGAGTCCTAAAAACTGGGCAGTATTTCATGCCCAGTTATATTATTTATGACTGACAACTATTAATCGGACTTTTCTTTTTCATCCATGCAATCTTCCCACTTGTCGCAGGCATCACAATCATCTGGATATTCGTCACAATCTTTGCCAAACTTATAACCACATGGGCAAGGGTTATCTTCCTTACCTTCTGCTTTCTTCTTTGCTTCTTCAGCACGCTTTTTACGCTCTGTACGATCAGGCTTTGCGGGCTTCTCTTCTTTCTCTTCTTTCTGCTCGGACTTCTCCTCCGTCTTCTTAGAGCTACGGGAAGAGCGTGTAGACTTTTCTTTCTTCTTCTCTTCTTTCTCTTCTTTAGGTTTACGACTGCGGCGAGTAGACTTTTCTTCCTTCTTCTCTTCTTTCTGTTCTTCAGAAGAGTTGGTAGACTCTGGAGCTTCACCGTTGTATATTGCTTCAATCTCCTCAAAAGATTTCACAACCAGCATTGCATCAAGATCGGCGACCTTGTCCAAAATATCTTCGTCATAATCATCCCGATCCTCAAAATCAATTCGGGTAGCTTTAATGAAAGCATAGCTTCCTGCAGTATCAGAGCCCATACGAACTTTGATAGTCTTACCACCTTCAAGCTCTGCAAAATCTCCGATATCAGGACCTCCCTCTCGGATCTCTTCATCAAGCAACTTGCCAAAATTGTAATAACTGATTTCCAAAAGCTGAGGATCTTCCCCTTCTTCTGTGGCATCATTGACATTAAAAAGCTCCCGCTTCTTTGCTTTGATATCGGAAATAGTATCATCATCCACATCTGGATCTTTATACATCTTGGCAACATCTTTGCAGATAGGGCAGGGCATATTTTTCCCAAGTGTTTTTGGACAAAGGAGTGACTGTTCTTCAGGACCTACATTGTAATGGACAAAAATAGTCCTCTGATAAAACAACTCACCTTTATCCTGTTCTGGGTGGGTATCTACCGACACTTCATAGGGCAGAATATCAATTTCATTTGAGCCCTTCTTCAGCTTAAAAGATTTCATGTCGTCTGGTAAAACCAAATAACCAGAAACATTATTTTTCTCTTTATCTGCTTTTTTATGGGCTTTTGCACCCATTGATCCTCTTTCTCTACGAGCCATTTTTATTCTCTCTTTCTTTTTTGTTAATAATCGGCGGAAAGTTTTCTCGCCATGATTTAAAAATTGCGTGGCTGCCAAATCTAATCAGCACATAAAACGCAAGTAGGAAAAATAATATTCCTAAAAGTATTTTAATTACTATCATAATATTATTTCTTATTCCTTCTCATTCTACGACTGACAGAACCCTTGGTTGCACCTTCTTTCATATCACCGATTACTTCGCCTTTTATTCCTTTTTCTGAAGGAGTGGCAAAATAATTCTGGCCATGAAGTTTTACAATGTTTTCAAGTGCTGATTTTTTAATATCAATCGCCTTGACTGCATTGGAACACATATCCCTTTCATAGATTAGGTCAATAATCAAACCCCTTTGCCTTACATAATCTTTGTCCTGAATAACTACTGCATCAATTAATTGAACCGTCGGCTTAACTATAATGCCATAATCTTTTGGAGTGCGGGCTATGTCTTGTTTCAACTCAGCGGATATTACTTCTAACTCTTCCTTAGCTTTGCCAAGTTTTTTATCTGCTTCCGTTTTTTCTTCAGCGTATGAATTAAATAACTCGGCTTGGTTTAACCATTCTTCTACCAAATTAAATTCATCAATTACCAAATCTTGTTTTAAACTGTTCATAGTTTATATAACTCCCATACTCTTAATTTATTAAAGATTAATTAACTGCAACAATCCCAACATGCAAGGGTTACACCAGCTTTTTTTGAGTCATAGAAATTATTGCGGAAGTTTGCCATAACATCTGCGGCAGCCTCTTTACCAGAACTCAATAGAACAGAGTTGGCATAATTCAATACACCATATCTGATTGTTTCTGGTTCCGCATCAAGTCCTTTTATGATTGCAGAGACAATCTTCCAAGACTTCTGACCTATCAAAGCTCGGCATAATTCAATTACAGCATTGACTGACTCTGCCGTACGCTTTGCACTTTCCAACATATCTTCTGGTTCCAAATCAATTATCTTTTCCAGAATACTTAATGCCATTCTGGAAGAACCTGTGCTATCAAGAGCAATCTGATCCGCAACTTCTTCTGGGATCTTCACGCTTTCTTTTCTGGATATTTTCTGCACCAATCTCTTGATAGCTTTTTGTGGCAGAGCACGCACAGAAAACTCGGTACAACGTGTCCTAATCGTTTTCTTCAACTTCTCTGGGTTAGTAGTACACAAAATAAAATAAACGCCCTCAGGAGTGTCCTCCAGCATTTTCAGCATTGCCTCCTGTGCTTGGCTTGTCAACATGTGGCATTCGTCAATCAGTAGCAATTTTACATCACCCTGCATAGGATTGTATGGAAGAGTTTTCCTTATATTTCTGATTGTCTCAATACCATTAAAATCTGCCGTATTGTATTCAGTGAAATCCACATCGGAACAATTTAACTTCACTTTTGCAATTCT
>Ga0307990_1004494_pt1 | contig 10262 bp, 7 predicted proteins | sample EllFjometagen129_FD_203168 | JGI IMG/M metagenome (GOLD analysis project Ga0307990, IMG submission 203168) | Marine microbial communities from Ellis Fjord, Antarctic Ocean - #129 | ecosystem: Environmental > Aquatic > Marine > Unclassified | place: Southern Ocean | collected 2014-10-08
CAATCAGAAAAAGTGAATTAAATAATGTTTTCTGTTTCATCGTAGAACATCCATACTTGAGCGCTTATAAAAATTATGACCAAAAAATTACCACTACCAACCCCAACCTTTCAGCAAGACAGCAAACATAACCTTCATCGTAAATCTTTCGGTTAGGCATTTTTTGTTTCTTTTCTCGATGCGTCTAATAATAAACCGTTTTCTATTGGTATATATTTTGATGCTGAATTAATTAATGAAATAGACGTTAACTGACGAACTCCATATATTTCAACTACCACATTTAGATCCTTGCGGATCTTGTCTACCAATAAATCAAAATCACCATCGCCTGATGCCAATAAAACCACATCGGCGTCTTTGGCATACTCTATCGCATCGAGAGTTATACCAACATCCCAATCGCCTTTAGCTGAACCATCAGACCTCTGGATAAATGGCTTAAGCTTCACCTCAAAACCGATCGCTCTAAGTATATTTTGAAACTGCCTTTGCTTTTCATCACCGCGATCTATGGCGTAAGCAATTGCCTTTACCACTTCCCTGTTTGAAGTGGCCTTCTCCCAAAATTTGTTATAATCAAAATTACAATTATATGCTTCCTTTGTCGTGTAATAAATATTTTGCACATCAACAAGAATAACTATTTTTTCCATTGATTGGCCAGCTCAATTTTTGCCTAACAAGTTAGTCTATAGTTTCCTGATATCAACTTAAACCCGATATGCTTAACAAAGAAATCTCAGCGCTGCCACTTGTTTTGCAAACGTATATCATTTATTAAGGAGAGAAATCCGTTAAAAATATCCACTGGCAACCCTAAGCTTCCAGCCAAACAGCAAACTTAATCTTCATCGTAAATACGCGTAACATAATTACGGCCACGAATATGCTATAACATGGTCATTAAGTCCCTGTTTTTTCTAAACAAAGAAAAAAGGAGGCTATTATGACCGAGCAAAAATGTACGTTAGCTAATTCATACTCAATTGAGTGTAAAAATCATATTCACAGTGAATATTGCCTGTCCGTTGTTCCTCTCACTAAAAATTCCCCAACAAAACCATCATCTTCCACACCAAATCAATTTTCACCAAGTACCCGATTAGTAGAGGGCTACAGGCCAAATGAAAAAAAGCGAGCTTTAAATCACATTGTGCGGAGATTAGAAGAGAGCAAACTACCAGGCAGTGGTCATGCCATAAATCATCTCCATGACAAATATAGCCGAAATCTAGCTACAGCTACCATCCGTCACAGTGGTGGATTTATACTGGGTTTCCTAACCTTTTTCAATACATTAGGCAAGGATTTATTCGAGGGTATTTCCAGGAAAGATATTGCGGCATATGTTGAACACGAGCAGGATCGCGGCTTAAAAATAACTTCCATTAGAGGTAAGCTGGCGATGGTATATGCCTTCCTCCAATTCCTTGTAGACAATAAAATCCTTCCTTCTGAGATCCTGCACAAAAAAATTAACATAAAACTGCCAAAAGTTCTTCCTAAGGCTATTCCCGTTGATGATTTAAAGCAACTTCTCACAGTCATCAATAATGACCGGGACCAAGCTTTGATTTTGCTGTTGTTGCATACTGGCATGCGCATAGGTGAGCTACTCAACACCAAAGTGACAGATATTATCCTCTCCGAGCGAAAAATCATGATCTATATCGGGGAAAAGAATTTTGAAGGACGCGTTGTGTATTACAGCCACGATGCAAACAAGGCATTGAGGCAATGGTTATCAATAAGAAAACCGGACAAAGATTATCTTTTCTACGGCACAACACGAGATAGCCTTTGTTATGTACAAGCCTGGATGATAATGCGTGATTATTTGGGAAAGGCCAACCTTGATCATAAGGGGTACAGCCTTCACTCCCTGCGCCATACTTTTGCAACTAATATGCTTAATGCAGGCTTAAGGTTAGAGGTTCTTCAACAGATTTTGGGACATAGATGTATTGAAATGACCCTACGGTACGCCAGGATGTCAAACCTAACCCGGGAAAACGAATATTTTAAAGCTATGGCAAAGATTGAAAAAGGAGGAAGCAATGAACATCACCGTACAAATAGCAAACTACAAGCGGTATTTGAAAAGAAAAAACTGCACCGCCCAAACCGTTAAAAGTTATCTTTGCAGACTGAATCCTTTTGCCAGATGGCTTGTTATTCCAGTTGAAAAGGTCACAACTGCAGAAATTAAATCCTACATCGACTTTTTACTTGAAGAACGATTAGAGGCGCACAGTATTAACTGCCATATGTCCAGTATTCGCAGTTTTTATGATTTTCTGATCGATGAGGAAGACCTGCAACTGAAAAACCCAGTTGTAGCCGGATTGGCACTTCGAGTGCCTCATCCTCTTCCACGGTATTTGAAAGATGCTGATATTGATGTTTTCTTGCAAAGTGTCAAGAAAACTCGTGACCAAGCCATGTTTATGTTGATGCTGCGCTGCGGTCTGAGGGTAGATGAAGTCGCTAATCTTACCTTGGGTGCAATCGATTATCAACGTAGCCAGATTCTGGTGTCCTGCGGCAAGGGTAGCAAGGACAGAATTGTTTACATAAGCGACGATTCCGCCGAAGCTCTGGCCTCATATCTGGATGTTCGGCCAATTGTCAGAGAACAAAGGATTTTTCTTGTTGAAAAGGGAATATACAGAAGGCAGCCGCTTTCGGTACGGGGTATTCAAAAACGAATGGAATATTATTCAAAAAAATGTGGGATACCGGCATCGTGCCATCGCCTTCGCCACACTATGGCCACCCAATTGCTCAATGCTGATGCAGATTTAGTCAGCATCCAGGACATTCTTGGTCACTCAAGGATTAAAACCACCCAACGCTACAGCAAGCTCTCCAATCTTAAAGCCCAGCGTGACTATTTTAAGGCTATGGACATCGTCATGGAGAGAACTTCTATTCAATCTGAGAGATTGGGTGATGTGATTTGAGCCCGCTCCGGAAAAAGCCAATTATTCCGACGAGCATTTTGAGGCCCATTCTCACAATTGGCTTTTTCCTCCGCTATTCTAGAAAAAACTTGACTTTTCAATATAAAGTGATAGAATTAAACGTATCATAAGCATTTGATTTTAAAAGAGAAAACGGACTTTGTTACGCGTATATCGTAAATATACGACCCTCGCCCTCTCGCAGAGAAGCTCTACTTTGGAGAAACAAAGATTTTCAAGAAGTTTGCTGTGGCAATCTCAACCTTCATCCAGTACCTGTCGGACAATCTGAACAAGGGTGGTTCTGCTTATGGGCTTGAAGAGGTATCTTCTGATGCCGATTGCCGGTGCCTCTTTTTCCGAAATGACGGCACTGTAGCCACTACAGAGTATAATTGGCATTTCGGGCTTTATTTTTAGAATTTCCCGGGTCAGTTCAAATCCCGTGAGGTCGGGCATACTCTGGTCGGTAATAATCAAATCAAACTGGTCCGGCTGATTGCGGACCAGTTCCAGGGCTTTTCGGCTGTCGGTTGTGGCGGTTACTTTATAGCCTAAGCGGTCAAGAATGGTTTTATTGACTTTAGGGTATCCTGAAAAATTGCTTTTTTGCCCAATAGCTATGTTAGGCTCAAATTTTAATCCTCAAAATATTCAATCAGTTCCTCCGGTTAAAATCCTTACCTGCCTTACTCTTGAACAAAAGTTCTAATTTTTCAAGACATTCATTAATGATAAGGGTAAAAAATGTAGAATATCAGTGAAACTGAAGTCAATAGCCACATGCCGGGTTGTATATTACGGGCCTGACCGGAACCGATTTTCATTAGCGGATAGATAATGAAGCCGGCCGTGATGCCGATTCCGAGATTGTATGTAAATGACATTAAAACAATTGTGATAAAAGCGGGGATCCATTCGCTGTAATCATCAAAATCAATTTTGCTAATCAGGCTCAGCATTATGCCGCCGACGATGATTAGGGCGGGACCGTAAGCATAGGCTGGAACCGCGGTCAAAACGGGGGTGAAAAAGAGGCATAGGAGAAGCGCTGCAGCTGTGACTACAGAGGTTAAACCGGTGCGGCCACCGGCTTCAATGCCGGCGGCGGATTCTATGAAAGTACCGGTTGTTGTGGTTCCGAGAAGGGCTCCAACGACAGTGGCTAGGGCGTCCGCCAGCAGGGGTTTGTTGATGTCTGGTAGGTTGCCATTTTCATCGAGCAGGTTAGCGCGGGCCCCGAGGCCGATCAGGGCGGCCATGGTGTCGACGAAATCCATGATAAAAACGGTCAGGATGACCGAGAAAAATCCCCAGGTCAGGGCTCCTTTGAGATCAATTTTGAACCAGATCTCGGTCAGAGGTGCTGGAGTGCTGAAGATCTCTTTGGGGGCGGGTGAGATCCCGAAAAGCCATCCTACAGCTGTCGTGCCAAGAATACCAAGCAAGATCCCGCCGGGGACTTTTTTGTTAAGTAGCAGGGCGATTGCCAGAAATCCGGCAATCGCCAAGCCGACGGAGGGTTGGGAGAGAATTCCGATTTTTACCGGGGCACCAGGGATACCAAGTGTGACAATGCCGGTATCAACCAGTCCGATCAGGGTTAGAAAGAGGCCGATGCCGGCGCCGAAGGCATATTTTAAAGAGCCGGGGATGGCTCTGGCCAGCCAACCTCGAGTGCCGGAAATTGTCAGAATTACAAAGAGAATGCCACCGATAAAAACGGCCCCTAAGGCCGTCTGCCAAGTATGCCCCATGACCTTGACAACTGTAAACGCGATGAAAGCATTTTCGCCCATGTAAGGAGCGACGGCAAAAGGTTGTCGGGCGTAGAGCCCCATAACTAGGGTACCGAAAACTGCACTTAAGATTGTTGCCGTGGTTGAAGGCCCTTTGGGGATCCCGGCGGCACTTAAGATCGCCGGATTGACAATGACAATATAAGCCATGGTGACAAAAGTTGTAAGCCCGGCGATTACCTCTCGGCTAACCGTACTCTGCCGGGCGCTGATCTTAAAGAACCTATCTATAAAAGACAATGTGTTGCTCCTGGTAAATGAGGTGTGATTTGGGTTTTAACGTGTAATCGTGCACGGTTTAGTACAGTAAATTGTCAGCATAAAAAAGCCTGCCCGTAAATATTTGGGGGCACAGTCTAAATGGGGTCTAACAGAGTAAAATTATTGCTGAGTATTCCTTATCCCTGCCAGCCTCAACTTTTCCACCATACCGGAAACTTTAACTTCATCGTAAATATACGTAACATGATTGCGGCCGCTGATGTGCTATAGTATGGTCATTAAGTCCCTGTTTTTTCTAGAAAAAGAAAAAGGAGGCTATCATGACCGAACAAAAATACACGTCAGAGAATTTTCACTCAAAAAAGTGGACGAAACCCATCGCAACAGAATCCTGCCTATTTGTCGTCCCTCACACCAAAGACACTTTCACAGAACCTACATTATTACCCAATCAATTTTCGCCAAGTACCAGGTTGATTGAAAACTGCTGGCTCAGTGACAAACGGTGCGCTCTTGATCGGATCGTTCTTCGGTTAGAGGAAAGCAAACTCCCTGGCAACGATCTTGTGATCAGTCACCTTTACGACAAGTATAGTAGAAATTTGGCGTCAAGTACTATTAAGCAAAGTGGTGAGTTTCTACTGGGTTTCTTATCCTTTTTCAAAACGTTAGGCAAGTATTACTTTAGGGGAATTACCCGGAAAGACATTGCGGCCTATGTTGAGCATGAGCAGGATCGAGGTCTAAAAGTCGCTTCCGTGAGAGGTAAACTGGCAACAGTGTATGCTTTTCTTCAATCTTTTGTAGACAATAAAATTATTCCTCCAGATATTTTGCACAGAAAAATTCACATAAAACTGCCTAAAGCACTACCAAAAGCAATTCCATCCGATGATTTAAAGCAACTTTTAGCAGTTATTGATGATGTTCGTGATCGAGCCTTGATTTTGATCTTGTTGCATACCGGCATGCGCATAGGTGAGCTCCTCAATGTCAAAGTAGCTGATATCATCCTGGCGGAACGAAAAATCTTGCTTCATCTCAGTAAAAAGAATTTTGAGGGTCGAGTCGTATACTACAGCGATGAAGCGGGCAGTGCTTTGAGACAATGGCTGTCAAACAAAAAGCCGAACAAGGAATATCTTTTCTACGGCACTACACGAGACAGCCTTTGTTATGTACAAGCCGGCATGATAATGCGGAATTATTTGGGGAAGGCCACTCTTGGACAAAAGAGTTACAGTCTTCATTCTTTGCGGCACATTTTTGCTACAAATATGCTTAATGCTGGTCTACGACCGGAGGTTCTACAGCAGCTTTTAGGACATAAATGTATTGAGATGACCCTGCGCTACGCCAGGATGTCGAATTTAACCAGAGAAACTGAGTATTTTAAAGCTATGGCAAAAATTGAAAAAGGAGGTCATGATGAACAACACCACCGTATCAATACAAAACTACAAGAAGTCTTTGAAAAGAAAAAACTGCTCCGACCACACAGTTAAAAATTATCTTCACAGATTGAAACATTTCGTGGAATGGATTGTTATTCCAATCGAAAAAGTCACAATCGCTGAGATTAAATGCTACATTGATTTCTCACTTGAAAAACAATTGGGAGTACATAGCATCAATTGCCACCTTTGCAGCATTCGCCGATTTTATGATTTTTTGATTGACGAGGAAGAGCTACAGGTGAAAAATCCTGTCAAAATTGGTATGGCTCTCCGGGTGCCTCATCCACTTCCTCGCCACCTTAAAGACATAGATGTTGAAATCTTTTTGAAGAGTGTGAAAAAACCTTGAGACAAAGCAATATTTATGTTGATGTTACGTAGTGGTATGCGGGTTGCGGAAGTAGCCAATCTCACTTTGGACGATATCGACTATCAACGTAGTCAGATATTGGTGTTATGCGGTAAAGGATCAAAAGACAGGGTTGTTTATATTAGCGATGATTCCGCAGAAGCTCTGGCCGTATATCTGACTCTACGGCCAATTGTCAAAGAACGCCGGGTTTTTCTAGTGGAGAAGGGAATATATAGAAGACAACCGATTTCTGTACGGGGTATTCAGAAACGAATAGAATTTTACTCAAAAAAGTGCGGCGTATCGGCATCGTGTCATCAGTTATGCCACACCATGGCCACCCAATTGCTTAACGCAGATGCAGATCTTGTTAGTATCCAGGATATTCTTGGTCATTCAGGGGTCAGAACCACTCAGCGGTATAGTAAACTCTCTAATCGTAAAGCCCAGCGAGACTATTTCAAGGCTATGGACACCGTAATGAAAAGAACTTCAGTACAATCCGAAGGACCGGGTAATATGGAGTGAGCCCGCTACGGAAAAAGCCAATTGTTCTGACGAGCATTTTGAAGCCCATTCTCACAATTGGCTTTTTCCTCCGCTACCTTGGAGAAAAAACTTGACTTTCAGTCAGAAGATGATAAATTAAAAACAGTTGTAAGTATTTGATTTAATAAGTAAAAATAGACTTTATTACGTATATATTGTAAATATTCGTATGTTCGCAGAATATCTTAAGTTTTATGGAATTGGAAATTAATGTAACCTCTTACTGACAATCTCAAAAAAATGTCCGGGGAAATTTAACTGATCCATAATTCAAATTTCGGCAGCCAATACTGTATTACCGAATACCTTAAATTGCTGAAACAGTTCAAAATGAACGCTCCAATTCAAGAAAAAAAGGCCATCTATGAGATTACAAGGGACATTGAATCTTTTTTCAACCGTCAGGCAAGGCAACAGATGTTTGGTTGCCTTTCAGTCCATCCTACGACCATCTTTTTCTCAAACATCACGGATCCCTTTGAAATACTTTAGTTCGATTTACCGATGGCCCACCAGTAAAATTTAAACTCTTTTATCTTACCGTTTCGCATAGTTCATACCCCAATTTGAGCAGTTTCCGGTAGCCTTCTATTTCATACTGCATTTGGGTGGAAACGGAGATATATTTTTCAGTAATCCAAAGTTCTGGACGCAAAGGACTGAGCTTCACTAACAACTGTTGCAACTCTTCGTTCATAATTTTTCGTGCCATTGATGCATCCTGGGTTTTGACCAAGTATTGCTCATCGAATTGAGGATTACCCAATTTAACATCCTGAAAGCCCATTTTCTTGGAAAACTCTTCAATTCGGTCGGTTGGCTGGATGCGTAGCTTAAATGGTTGGCTGAGGTGGCTATCCATATGCAGTTTTGTCACCCAGACTTTACCCCCGGTCGCCAGATCATTAGTAATCGTAAAACTACGTCCACTGTGATGAACCGAGAGAACCGGATAACGAACTTCGTCGGAACGGGAAAGTTTTCCACCAGTTTCCCGGGCTAGAGCCTTGAAAACATCGTTCAGCTCTCGGTGAGCACCCCTGGATCGAAACACCAGAAAAATGACCAGTAAGGGAATGCTCCAGGTAAAAACTTTTTCAATTATATCCATCATGACAACAACCTGCGGTTATTTCTACTAAGTATAAACCAACAACTAGTTTTTATTCTTATCGCAGAATCATCCTACAATCAGAAATTACACACAGAGTCAAACTAATTTTTTAATGTGCATGACCAATAATTACCAGCCGAACAACTGAGACATCCCTGAAAATATTACTGCCAATCTTAACCTTTCGAGAAGATAGCCAGCTTAAGCGTATATCGTAATAGGATGCTTCCTCTGTATTCGTAAAAAAATCTACCAATCTAGCCCATCCATCAAATACTCCAACGATTATTACTGGCCAGAATAAGCACTGTCAATTTTTTTGCCATGTTATTTTAATTGTATGGCGTATTCTCACACTCTGTCAATCCAAATAATGCCGTTCGTTTCATTTGACTTAAATCAATCACTTCTAATCGGCTTTCTGATAGACAAGTAGATTATGAAATCCGATAAAATTTAATTTAGATCTAAATTGCAGTAGCAACCACATAAATTAATTAGACAAAAGTAAAATATTTTGCTCAAAATTTCTAACAAACCGCAGTTTGCTAATTCAAACGACGCCAAGACCATCAGAGCCATGGTCGCAATGTATTGTCGCGACTACGCAATTAACAGGCTTCAGCATTGTTCCATAAAAGAGTCAAGAACAACTTGCGGTAAATGTCAGATTCATTGTCACGAGCCGGAAATGAAAACCAAAATCAGGGAGGTTATGCGCTATGCCGGACCCCGGATGATTAAGCATCACCCATGGATGGCAATAAAACATTTGCTGGCAGGGTTGAAAAAAAACGATAAAAAGAAAAAATGAGTTCTTTTAAAAACACCAAGAGGGAGCGTTGTTTAAACAATGCTCCCTCTTGGTGTTTGATTGATATTCTTTTTTGGTTCTCTATTTCAAATTGTAGAAGACCTCGCGGCCCAAGTAGTCGCTTTGGCCGTAAAGCTCTCTTTCGATGCGTAAAAGCTGGTTGTATTTACAGATTCTGTCGGTGCGGCAGGCGGAGCCGGTTTTGATCTGGCCGGTGTTTAAGGCGACGACGAGATCGGCGATGGTTGAATCCTCGGTTTCGCCGGAGCGATGTGAGACGACGGCAGTGTAGCCTGCTTTTTTGGCCATGGCAACGGTCTCTAAGGTTTCAGTCAGGGTGCCGATTTGGTTGAGTTTGATGAGGATCGAGTTGGCGGATCCCTCTTCGATCCCGCGAACCAGGCGTTTGGGGTTGGTGACAAAGAGGTCATCGCCGACAATCTGAATCTTCTTGCCAAGTTTATCCATCATCAGTTTCCAGCCTGTCCAATCATCCTCATCATGCCCATCTTCAATTGAGATGATCGGATATTTTTCGACCATCTCGGCGTAGAAATCGACCAATCCAGCAGAATCTAGTGATTTTCCTTCAGCCTCAAGGTTGTATTTGCCATCTTTATAGAAAGAACTGGCAGCTGCATCGATGGCAATCAGGATATCTTCACCGGCTTTGTAACCGGCTGCAGCGATGGCTTCGACTATCAACTGGAAGGGCTCTTCGTTGGATTTCAGGTTGGGCGCAAAGCCGCCCTCATCCCCGACCGAGGTATTATAGCCTTTCCCTTTGAGAACCTTTTTCAGGGCGTGAAAAGTTTCAGTTCCCATGCGCAGAGCTTCAGCAAAATTTTCAGCGCCAACCGGTAGAACCATAAATTCCTGGATATCGACATTGTTGTCAGCGTGCTGGCCGCCATTGAGGATATTCATCATCGGTACCGGTAAGAGATGGGCGTTGATGCCACCGATATATTGATAGAGTGGTAGACCGA
>Ga0307990_1004495_pt1 | contig 10262 bp, 12 predicted proteins | sample EllFjometagen129_FD_203168 | JGI IMG/M metagenome (GOLD analysis project Ga0307990, IMG submission 203168) | Marine microbial communities from Ellis Fjord, Antarctic Ocean - #129 | ecosystem: Environmental > Aquatic > Marine > Unclassified | place: Southern Ocean | collected 2014-10-08
GAAAGATGGCCCTCGTGTAGAAAGCCCATCGTCGGTACAAAACCGATGGTTCTTCCTTCACGGCGCAGTGCCTGCGCGGCCTGTTGCATCTCTTTGGGGGTGCGGAGAATTTTCATGAGGGGAAATCACCCTGCTCGACCTCGGACTTGTAGTCTGAAAGAGCCTGCTGGATCTGCGGTTTCAGGTCGGCAAACTTTTTAACGAAGCCGGGGATATGCCCCTGCCCCATCCCGAGCACATCGGTGAAGACCAGGATCTGCCCATCACAATGCGGACCGGCGCCGATTCCAATGGTTGGAATCTTCACTGAGGCCGTAATCTTCTGCGCCAGTTCAGCCGGCACGCATTCGAGCACCAATGCAAACGCTCCGGCCTGTTCAAGCGCCGTTGCATCGTCCATCAGCTGGCGTGCGGCCTCATCGGTCTTGCCCTGCATTTTAAAGCCGCCGGTTTCTTTGACGCTCTGGGGCGTCAAACCGATATGACTCAACACCGGAATCCCATTGGCAACGAGCTTCTCCACTAAAGATACGCGCAAGGCTCCGCCTTCTATTTTCACAGCATCAGCTCCGGCTTCTTTGATGAAGCGACCCGCATTCTCCATCGCATGCTCCGTGGTGCCTTGATAGGACATAAAGGGCATGTCGGCCACCACCAGTCCGTTCTGAACACCGCGCGAGACGGCGGCGGTGTGATGCACCATTTCATCCATGGTGACCGGCAGCGTCGTCTCATAACCCAGAACGGTCATCGCCAGCGAATCCCCAACGAGAATCAGCAGAATCCCCGCCTCATCGGCATAACACGCGCTGAGCGTGTCATACGCCGTTAACGATGTAATCTTCTGTTCACCCTTCAGGGCTTTAATTTTTTGGGCTGTCCATTTCATATGATCAGTTCTCAGTTCAGAGTTCTCTGTTCAGGGTTTGGGATTATTTTTAAGATAATGAATAAAGCCAGCTACTGCGGCCTTTGCTTCACCGGCCAATTGATACGCCGCATCAAATTGTTCCTGAGTTATATATCCGCGATCCAATGCTAGATAAAGCTCACTTTGAACTCTTTTCACGGAAAAGTTACCACTTTTCCGTGAAAAGGCGAACATCGTCGCTAGCGGGCATCCGTTCAAGAATTTTCCGCACCGAATCCGGTGATCCCGGAAGAGTCAGATCGGGGCGCACCTCGGCCAGCGGCTCCACCACAAAGCGCCGCTCCGCCCAGCGAGGGTGAGGAATCTGCAGCAAATCGCTATCCACCACTTCATCGGCCGTAAATAGAATGTCGATATCGATCGTACGCGGCGCATTGCGATCTTCGCTACGCAGCCGGTGAAGTGTATTTTCAATTTTTTTAACCTTCGGCAACCACTCCTCCGCCGTATGAGGACTTTCGACAATCAGTACCGAGTTGAGAAATTTTAGTGCGCGGTACTCTTCTTCCACATCCACCGGCTCGGTTTCATACGCCGAAGACTGATCGACGAACTGCACCGCAGGATCCATCAAAAGAAGCGTTTTTGCCTGACTGAGCAGGCGCAAGCGCCCGCCCATATTCGACCCTAAAGAAAATCCAGTTTCCATAAACTCCCCTTTTTGGACTTCATTTCTCCTTTTGGAGTGCGGTGATATAAGCGAAGCGTATCACCGCGTTAGCCCCTGCTCTCAAATCTAACTTAACTGAGTCAAAAGCGGCGATACGGAATACCTTCTATCGTCGCACTCCAAGTTAACTTTCTAAAAACTCCAACACCTTTGCGGGATGCGCCTCTGCGTTCGGAACCTTTTTCCAATGCTTGGAAACTTTCCCGTCCGGCCCGATGATGGTTGTCGTGCGCGTTGTTCCAATAATAAGTTTTCCATAGTGCATCTTTTCGCCAAATGCGCCGTACTTCGCCATCACCTTCGTGTCGGGATCGGACAGCAACACAAACGAAAGATCGAATAGGCCGACAAATTTATCGTGCGACGCCAGACTGTCCTTGCTGACACCCAGCACCACCGCATTGAGATTCTTCAACTTCGACTGAAGGTCACGAAAGCCGCAGGCTTCTTTAGTACATCCGGGCGTGTTGTCCCGCGGATAAAAATAGATCACTACCGTTTTACCCGCATAATCTTTCAGCGAATGTTTCTTTCCATCGCTTCCCGCCAAGGTAAAGGCAGGTGCTTTTTTGCCCACTTCAATTGCCATAACTTCTCCTTCGGAGGAATATCGAATAACGAACAAGGAATTTCGAACTTCGAAGTATCCCCTGCCAGCCTTCAACACTCATTATTCCTTGTTCAATATTCTGCGGTTCCCTTGTATTCAATCATTCCCTCAAAAACATGCTCGGCCGAGCCCGTCAGCGTCACGTTGCGCGCACTCTCTTCCGTCAGCTCACCATCAACGACAAGAACATCTCCACTGAGCGTGTGTACATTGACGGGTAAGTTCACCCAGCCATTCTTCGCGGAAATCAAGCCGCAGGCCGTTACCCCCGTCCCACAGGCCGGCGTTTCCGCTTCGACCCCTCGCTCATAGGTACGCACATCCAAATCGTCCGCCGACAAAACCTGCATAAAACTCACATTCGTACCCGCCGGTGCGAAGTCACGATGACGGCGCACCGCTGACCCGACCGCCTGCACATCGACATCGCGCAGGTCACCCGTCCGCATCACGGCATGCGGAACTCCCGTGTTCACAAAGCCGTATGTCAGGCTCGTTCCCTCTAGATCGAGAGACCCTTTGAGTTTCCAATCCGCTGGGGCTGTCATCCAAAGACGCACTCCCTTCGGCAACACGGCTGCGCGAATCTGGCCCGCCCCCGTTTCAATCGTCATGCTCTTTCCGGTCATCCCGAGTTCACAGGCCAGGCGCGCGACACAACGCGCGCCGTTCCCGCACATTTCGGCTTCGCCACCGTCCGGATTGAAAAACTTCATGAAAAAATCGGCCTCAGCAGACGTCTGAATCAGAATCACGCCCTCGGCACCAATGCCGGAATGACGCGCGGCGATATAGGAAATGAAATCCCGGTCATCGACCGGGAACTGTCCGCTCCGGTCATCAAACAGAACGAAATCGTTCTGCGCGCCGTGCATCTTCCAGAATTTAATTTTCATAGATCGGACTCCCGTCTGGAATATTGGAATGTTGGAACGCTGGAATACAAGAACACTGCGGACTCCGAAAAACCGGAGAAAAGCATTTCAGAAAGGTCTGTCTGGAGTTTTTCTTCCATCAATCCACCATTCCCATATTCCACTCTTCCATTCCCCCTTTGCCCCGTGATAATTTCCTTTTCTATGAGCAACCCATTAAACAGCACCGACGCACGGAAAGAAACCCAAAAACTGCGCACGGCAATCGAACAGCACAACCGTCTGTATTACGTCGATGCCGCCCCCGAAATCTCCGACCGCGAATTCGACCTGATGCTCCGTCGCCTGACCGACCTCGAAAAACAGTTCCCAGAACTGGCCGATCCCAACTCCCCGACACAGCGCGTCGGCGGCGAACCAATCAAGGGATTTAAAAATGCCGCGCATGCCGTGCCGATGATGTCGCTAGGCAACCAATTCACCGAAAAAGAAGTTCTAGAGTACGCCACAAAACACGGTGGCCCCTTCATTCTCGAGCCGAAGATCGATGGCATCTCCATCTCTGTGCGCTACGAAAATGGAACCTTTGTGCAAGCGCTCACACGCGGTGACGGCGAACGCGGCGACGATGTCTCCGCCAATCTCAAAACCATCCCCAGCTTTCCCCTTCGCCTGAACACCGAAAACCCACCCGCCATCTTTGAAGTGCGCGGCGAGGTTTATATGACCCGTAGCGGTTTTGCAGCACTGAACGAGCAGCGGCAAGATGCCGGCCTCGACGCCTTCGCCAATCCGCGCAACGCCTGCGCCGGCTCCATGAAACTGCTCGACCCGCGCGAAGTGGCCAAACGCCCGCTCGACATTGTCTTCTACGCCACCGGTCAGCTCGACGGCTTATCGTTCGCCACCCACCGCGAACTGCTCGACACTCTCAAAACCTTCGGCTTCAAAACCGCACCCTTTACTCCGACCTGCCAGACCGGTTCCGAACTTTGGAAAGAAATCGAACAGCTCGACAGTCAGCGCGACGACTTTGAATACGAAATCGACGGAGCCGTTATCAAAATTGATGACCGCTCCCGCTACGCAGAGCTCGGCGGAACCGCCAAATTCCCCCACTGGGCCACTGCCTATAAATATGCCCCCGAGCAGGCCGAAACCACACTACGCGAGATTACGATCCAGATCGGACGCACTGGGGTTTTAACTCCCGTTGCCGAACTCGAACCCGTCCAGCTCGCCGGAACCGTCGTTAAACGCGCCACGCTTCACAATGAAGATGAGATTCAGCGCAAAGACATCCGCGTCGGCGACCGCGTCATCGTCGAAAAGGCTGGCGAAATCATTCCCGCCATCGTTCGCGTCGTCACAAAAAAGCGCACCGGCATTGAGCAACCGTTCAACATGCGTGCCGCCTGCGAAGAGCTCGGAATCAACCCGGTCAAGATTGAGGGCGAAGTCGCCTGGCGAATCGACGACCTGCACCACCCCGCCATGCTCAAGCGCTGGCTCACCCACTTCGCTTCGCGCAACGGAATGGATATCGACGGCCTCGGCGAGTCGATCGTTGAACTACTGGTCGACCATGATCTCGTCAAAAACCCTGCCGACCTCTACGACCTCCAAAAACCGCAGTTACTCGACCTCGAAGGCTTCAAGGAAAAGAAAGCCGCCAACCTCCTCGCGGGAATTGAAAAAAGTAAAAGCCGACCGTTCGACCGAATCCTCTTCGCGCTCGGCATCCGCCACGTCGGAGCCGGGGCCGCGCGGATCCTCGCCAAAGAGTTTCCAAACATTGGAAAAATTATAGAGACCGACGTCCAGGCCTTGGAAAAAATACGTGATATTGGTCCAATCGTTGGAAAAAGTATCGTCGAATTTTTTCACTCGACCGAAGGGAGAGAGGCCGCACACACGTGCGGCAACGACCAACGGGAGGGGCAAACCTTGGAAATTTATCCCGCCGCAGGCGGGAATAAAGAGCTGATCGAACGACTGCTGGCCGCTGGCGTGAACTTTGAGCGGACCACCGCAGGCGGGTCCGACGAACTCGCGGGCCAAACCTTTGTTCTGACCGGAACGATGGAAAGCCTTTCGCGCGACGAAGCGGGCGAGAAAATTCGTGCGCGCGGCGGCACCGTCACTTCAAGCGTTTCTAAAAACACCGACTATGTCGTCGCAGGCGAAAAGGCGGGCTCCAAGCTAACCAAAGCCGAATCGCTCGGCGTCAAGGTTCTCGACGAACAGCAGTTCTTGGAATTAATGGGAACCGTCCCCGCGCCGAAGCCGCAAGCGGGACAGCAGGAACTCTTTTAGCCCGCAAAGCGGAACGCCAGCATTGTGATGTCGTCGGATTGTTCGGCACCCTCCGCAAACCGTTGCACGCCAGCGCGTACAGCATCCAGCAGGCCTTCCGGCGAAAGATCAGATGCCAGCTGATCCTGCAGGCGCTCCTCACCGTAGAACTCTCTCCGTCCGTTCTCTGCTTCGGTCACTCCGTCGGTGTAGGTGAAGAGGATATCGCCCGGCTGCAGAACAAGGTTTCCTGTCTGGAACTCCAATCCTTCCATGGGCCCGACAATGGCTCCGAAAACTTTGGAGATCCACTCGACGTCACCGTTGCTCCGCTGAATCAGCGGCGGGTTGTGCCCGCCGGAGGCGTACCGGCACTCTCCGGTCTGCAGATCGATCACCGCGCAAAAAATCGTAACGAACATATTGGCGTCATTATTCAGCGCCAGCTCGTTATTCAGCCGGAACAGCGCTTCCGAAGGTTCTACGCCCAGCTGGAAAAGATTACGAAGCGATGTGCGCGCCATCGCCATAAACAGGGCCGCCGGAATCCCTTTCCCCGACACATCGCCAATCGCCAAACATACGCTGTGATCGTTCAGCATGAAAAAATCGTAAAAGTCGCCGCCGACTTCGCGAGCCGGGTCGAGTGTTGCAAACACGCTAAATTCCGGGCGAGGCGGTTCAAAGGAAAAACGCGGTGGCACAAGACCCAGTTGAATATCGCGAGCAATCTGTAGTTCGCTGTCCATGCGCGCCCGTGCAGCGGTTGCCCGCTGCAGTTCGTCGATATGTTGAATCAAGTCGCTTCTCATTCGGTCCAATGACGCCGCAAGGCAGGCGACTTCGTCGCGGCCCGGCATGGGCGGAAGTTCCATGTCCAGATTTCCACCCGCCAGTTGCTTCGCCACGCCATCCAACTCGCAAATTGGGCGGGTAATCGAGCGGGCAATCAGCCAAGCGAGCAGCGCCAGCACACACAGGCCCACGCTGCCCAGCGCTAAATTCATCCGACTGAGCGCATGCAGTTCTTTTTGAATCTCACTCCGAACAAATGTCAATTCTTCGGCACGGGTCACCGCCGTGCTGTTTTCAAAATCGTGTAGTTCGGACTCCACAATCCGGCGGGCGCCGGTGACATCAAGGGCAACAACCGAAATGAGCAGCACGCCGGCCCCCGCAAAGATCAGCACTAAAAGACGCGAGGTGATTTTCATCGATCGCAACATGTTTATTCTCCGTTCTCGAATTGCAACCGGATCACATTTTCATGGCCGCACCGTTCATAGGTCATCGACGGCACCATGCTGCGAAGCAGATGAATCCCCAGCTTGCCCGCCACTCGCTGTTCCAGCGGCAAAGCGATGTCCGGAGCGACCGTATGCTCCAATGGATTAAATACCGAACCATCGTCCTTAAACATCATAGACAGCGGTGATAAATCGATGGCTACTGAAAAAGCGCAGAGCGCAGTTTGATGGCGGATCACGTTGGACGCAAGTTCTTCGAAAGCAAGTCGGACAGCATAGCGCTGCGCCGGAGGAAGTACGTGTTTTGCCAGAAAAGAATCTAGCTGATGCAACGCACCGGTCAGATCTTCTTTTCGGTTTTGCGCCAGAATGTCGAGATGGTCACACATTTACAGTTTTTCCGCAGCGGCCTCTGCCGTATCGAATAGGCTCAGAAAAGTATCGAAGCCTGACATTTCGATGACCTGCAACACGCCACCGGACAGTCCGCACAGTGCGAGTTTTCCTTTCGCCGTTTTAATTCGTTTAGCACAGGTCAGGATCGCCCGCAGTCCAATACTGCTGATATAGCTCAGCGTCTGAAAATCGAAAATCAGGTTCCGCTGGCCGGCATCCAGCAATCCGAATACTTCGATTTCGAATCCGGCGGCCGTTTCGGCATCTAGCCGCCCGTCGGCCTGAACTACGGTAAATTCGCCGCATAGGTTGGTTTTTATCTGCATACAATTCCTCCAAAAACTGAGTTGTATTGTAAATTGTATCGAAAGACAAACAAGCTCGCATTCGTCTGCAACAGAGGAAGTGAAAATCAAAATCGACAAACCCATGTAATTCACTACGATAACTCGACTATGAATCTACCCTCTGATGACGCACTCGAACAGGAACTCTGTGATGCCGCACAGCAACTGGATTGTACCCCGCAGGAGTTAATGAAGCGGGCCCTTGGCGCCCTGAAACAACAGCGCCGCTCCATCTATCTTTCAGCGCCAGTGAACGCACTGGTGGAAGGCCTTTACGAAGAGGACACCCGAATCGCAGACCTCAAACCCCGGGGTGATTTCGGCATTGGAACCTTCAACGATCTCGATGGAGAAATGGTGATGATCGACGGCGCGGTCTTTCAGTTGCGCGCCGACGGAAGCGTCGTACAGGTGGGTGATGAAATCAAAACCCCGTTCGCCTGCGCCTGTTTCTTTAAGGCAGATGTGGACGAAGCAATCAACAAGCCTCACACCTACGAGGAGTTCAACCGCCTGCTCGCCCTCTGCCTCCCCTCCCCAAACATGCTCTATGCCTGCCGCGTGGATGGTTTTTTCAGATCGGTGCGCACACGCTCCGTGCCCAAACAGGAAAACTACCGCCCTCTGGTCGAGGTCACGCGCGACCAAATCGAATCAACACAGAAAAATATTCCCGGCAGTTTGGTTGGCTTCTATAACCCGCCCTTCATTTCCTCCATCAACGTGCCGGGCTGGCATTTTCATTTCATCTCAGAGGATCGAACCTGCGGCGGGCATTTGCTTGAGTGCGAGATTGAAAAAGGAACGATCGCCTTGCAGCACCACGCCCTGATGCAACTCGGGCTGCCCCGAACACTCGACTACCTCACCCTGGACTTCAGTCGAGATACGGCCAGGGATCTCGACGAGGCTGAACACTAGACAACGATGTTGTCTTCGTGGCGAAAAGGCCGGACAGGGAGAATTGTTCTAAGCAACGGATTATAACGCTTCGAGGCTATTCTGAAGGTATTCCACCAAAAGGCGGGTTTCGTCTTTATCCGCCTCTTTCGCAAAATCTGTGAGGGTATAGGGGGTCGGGCATGGAACAGATTCTGGAATCGCCCTTCGCATCCATAACGTTTTGAACGTTCATGGCATTCGGTCCGCGTGTCGAACGGATTCACTCCCAGATAAATTTACGCTTCGCGTTCCGCGCGACCTTCTGTTAAAACCTCTTGATTCAAACTTTCGAAAAGGCAAACAGATGGCAAAAAAAATTGGTTTAGGTCGCGGGCTCGATGCCCTGATTCAGGAAAAAAAGGTAACGGCACCTGTGGTCGATGTTCCGGCACCTGACTCGAGCGGCATTACAAAAATCGCCACGGGGAAAATCAAACCCAACCCGATGCAACCGCGCCGCACCTTCCGCGATGAAGCCTTGAAGGAACTCACCGCCTCGGTGAAGGAACACGGCATTCTCCAACCCCTGCTCGTCCGACAGAAGGAAAAGCATGTGGAGCTGATTGCAGGGGAACGCCGTTTGCGTGCTGCCACGGCCGCCAATCTGCCCGAGGTTCCGGTCATCATTCTCGATATCGGCGACCAGGAAACGCTAGAAATCGCGCTGATCGAAAATCTACAGCGCGACGACCTCAATCTGATGGAAGAAGCCGAAGGCTATCGCGATCTCGCCGACCAGTTCGGCCTCAAGCAGGACCAGATCGCCAAGCGCGTCGGCAAAGCCCGTGCCACAGTCGCCAACATCCTCCGCCTGCTCGACCTGCCCGCCTCCATCCGAAAACTGCTTGAAGGCGGACAGATTTCTGCCGGGCACGGCAAAGTGCTCCTCGGCATCGAAATCGACGCCGAAAAGGAACTGATTGCCCAGCGGATTATCCGCGAAAACCTGTCGGTTCGCGCGCTCGAAAAAGTGGTCGAAAAGATTAAGAAGCCAGTCAAAAAGCCACGCGCGCAGAAAAGCGATCTGCCGCTCGACTACGTCCGTCACCTCTCCGATAAGCTCCACCAGCATTTCGGCACGGCAGTAAAAGTCCAGTCCACCAAAACGCTGGCCAACGGTAAAAAGGTGAAAGGCTCGATTGAGATCGATTATTACTCTAACGAGGACCTCACCCGCGTCCTCGAAATCCTCGGCATCAATTCCGACGACCTCTAAGCAACTGCGTTGCAGCTTGCTGGGTTTTTCCAATCCTTGGAAAAACCGGGACAAAACATTCCAAAGGTTGGAAAACCGAGTGTCTATTGGGTGCGATACTCTCCGGACTCTTCTGCAATAGCAAGAGAGGGATGTGCGGTGCGATCTCCAAAACCCCTCAGAAGCCCCGCCACGCTGATGTCCTCATCCAGTTCATCCCAGTGAATTCCGATTCCGCCGCCACTTAAAATATAGTTTTCTAATGCGGCTTTGGATGCATGTAGAAGACGAGGGAAATAGGCCAGTGGGACACTGAGTTTGCGTCCGTCCTTAAGCAGGATCTGCAACTCATCAGCGCTAAAGGTGACGGCTTCAGCTTGTGAATTAAAGTTCAAAGTATTCATTCCATACCTTCCGCAGTTTTTCATGATTCTCTTCAACAACCTCGGCAATCTTTTTTACCTCAGCGGATACCATCCCGTAATTCACCGCAAGTTTCACCTCTGGATCCAGCCAAAACTTCGCCAGTTTTTCTCCCTTGCGAACATGAATATGACAAGCCTCTAACGGATCACCCTCATTCGAAAAGAAAAAGAAGCTGTATCCATTCCATCTTAAAACCGTTGGCATGACGGAAGTATTGACGATTTAAAAAGTCTGTCAATGAGGGATTGTCCTTGAGGAACGAAACGCGATGGGGACATCGCGTCTGCTTTTGCCGCTTCGCTTCTTGGGGAATACCAAAAGCACGTTC
>Ga0307990_1004496_pt1 | contig 10262 bp, 3 predicted proteins | sample EllFjometagen129_FD_203168 | JGI IMG/M metagenome (GOLD analysis project Ga0307990, IMG submission 203168) | Marine microbial communities from Ellis Fjord, Antarctic Ocean - #129 | ecosystem: Environmental > Aquatic > Marine > Unclassified | place: Southern Ocean | collected 2014-10-08
CGGGTGCCTCTCAGGTGATTGCACCGCTCGGTGCGCGGTTTTTGGGTGAATTGAATGATATGTCTCAGTATGGGGAACTTCAGCACGATGGTGCGGCGTTTCAAATTATGATCCCCTTTCAGCCCGGCGTCGAACTACGTTATAACTGGATGTATAATGCGGAGCAACTTGGCATTCGATTCGATGCGCCGATTCCGCCAACGGTGTGGGGTGAAAATGGCTTAGTTCACCACAATGTGGGCTGGAAAACCAGCGCCTTCATACTGTTAAAAGGCGTAGATCATTTTTGCTATAACAACATCGGGTTCGCTAATTCAATCAATGATATTATTATTTTAGATGATACGTCGGCGTGGATTGGAACTGAGACCTACAACAACATGGGAAAAATCTCCGGTTCCAGGTCCAAGGACGCGGCGATACCGGGGCCTGACAGCAATAATTGGAATGAGTATGTCACGGGAAAGACGGTTGAAAGTCAGCTGCAGAATACCGGACAGTTGGATTTTCGCCCGATCGCCAGCTCCGCTACTATTGATGGAGGAAAGGTGGTTTCAGGCATTACTGATGGGTATATCGGATCTGCACCAGACATCGGTGTCTATGAGCTAGGAAATATCAACTATTGGATTCCTGGACATCAACTCGCCGCCGCTACGCAGCCGATGCCTTCCAATAGGTCTGGAGGTTTTACGACGGATCGCGATCTGATTTGGCTGGGAGGTTTGGAGGGGACTTCATTTGATGTCTATTTCGGCAATAACAACAGTGCGGTGGCTGCGGCAACTCGGTCTTCATCCGAGTTTAAGGGAAATCAGAGCAATAATATCTTTATGCCTGACTATTCCTCAAGTGGTCGAGATTGCTATTGGCGCATTGATACGCTTACGCCTGTGGGAACTGTAAAAGGTACTGTTTGGGATTATCAAACAACGTTACCGGTAGCTGTGGCTCCAGTTGCCAACGCTGGTTCCGACCAGACGGTGACTGACGCCGACGGTAGCGGCAGTGAAAGCATCACTTTGGACGGCTCTGGTTCTACGGATTCAGACGGTACGATTACCAACTATGCCTGGACCGAAGGCGGAACGGAGATAGCTACAGGCATTGGCCCAGTGGAATCTCTCACAGTCGGCACACACACCATCACCTTGACAGTGACTGATAATGACGGCACCACCGGCACCGACACGGTTTTTGTTCATGTGAGACCGCTCATCAATACGCCGCCATTGGCCGCTGCTGGTGCCGACCAAAGCGTCACCCTGAGTGCTTCAGCACCCTGGACACCAGCCGACATCACTACTGAGGCTTGGTACGATGCTTCTGATGCCACCACGATTACAACAGACGTATTAAATCAGGTCAGCCAATGGGGTGATAAGAGTGGTAATAACAATGATGCATCACAAGCGACAGGTTCAAAGCAACCGTCAACAGGTAGTTTAACAATAAACGGCCTGAACGTGCTGGGGTTTTCTGGTGGTGCAAAAATTCTCAATACTAGCCTTACGCAATTAACCACGGCGTCTATATATTTTGTAGCAGATGTTACAGCTAAAGATGAAGCAAACAACAACAATTGCCCATTAGGTGCGGCAACGGCATATAATTCAGGAGGGTTATATATAACTTTGCAAAACTCTAGTTCGGGAGCGGCTAATAATACTGCTATATACACGACTGGTGTACCTGTTTACCTTGACGGCGTGCTTGATGAAGTAGACCACGGGTTCACTCCTTCAATTTTCAGTCATCAAGGAACATCCCTATCGACAGATAGCCTAGCTTATCGAATCGGTGCTTCACTAACCAGTGAGTATGTGCCTTATTCTGGTAGTATAGGCGAAATCATAATTTGCCCGGAAGACCATACTCAAGCGACCAGACAAAAGGTAGAAGGCTACCTCGCATGGAAGTGGGGACTTGAAGGTAATCTGCCAATCGGTCATCCGTACAAGACTGCAGCTCCCGGCATTGGAACAACTGTCACGCTTGACGGCACCATCAGCGATGACGATGACGACCCGCTCAGTAGCAGCTGGTCCGTAGTCGGCACCCCGGCTACAGTAACTATTGCTAACACAGCCGCCGTAGATACGACGGCTACCTTTACGGAAGCAGGTGTTTATACGCTGCGTCTGGAAGCAGATGACGGTATTGATTCAACCTCGGATGACGTTACCATTACGGTGACTGATGGCAGTGGTGGAATCATCGACACCGATGCCGACGGAATTGAGGACAGCTGGGAGGAATTGCACTTCGAGAATCTTGATGCGGCTGACAAGACCACGGACAATGATGGAGATGGTTTCATCGACCTGAATGAGTACCTTGCAGGAACATCCCCAACGAACAGCGCTTCACTGCTCGTTGTTTCAAGCGTGGCTCCAAGTGTAACACCTGGCGAATATGTTATCACCTGGCAGGCTGTGGCAACTCGCCGTTACTCTGTGCTGCAAAACACCAACCTGCTGGATCTGACCTGGACAACTAATGCGAGCCGCATACAGGGCATAGAACCGCTCTGCACGCACACCGTGCAGACAGAGAATGCTAAAACGTTTTACCGCATAGCTGTCGAAGAGTAGGGGGCGGGGAGCCGGTGTTTGGTCCCGTCCTGATATAGGTTGTCACTTGTCAAAAGTCGACAAACAATGAAAACGAAGATCGGCACCCATGCGGTCTATCTCCGATGCCAAGGCGGAGGCGGGCGTCTGTTGGACGCAATCGCGTTGCAGTTTTCATGACGACGATCAACACAAAATTTTATCTGATACTCCATAAGGACATATCATGGCGTTAACACAATTCCGTGATTAACCCTAAAACGCATATCCGTGAAGAGCCGTTGTTATAGACTCTTGCGGTAGAACATATGAGAAAGGATTTTATTATGAGTAGATTCAAAAAAGTACAAAAAGTGATGCTGTCGGCGGTTTTAATTTTTTCGGCGGTAGCACACGCGGCTGAAATTCAAGTTGGACCAGCGGAATCCATCAAGACCTTGCAGGCAGCCCGCAACGCGGTGCGCGCACTGCGGGCTTCCGGAGAAAAGGGCGATGTGGATGTCATTATTCAGGACGGGCGATATGCTCTAGATGAAACCTTAATTTTTAGCTTAAAGGATTCGGCCCCGGCAGGCGCGGTAACACGCTACCGCGCGGCGGACGGAGCGCATCCGGTCGTCAGCGGTGGACGCGTGATTGAGGGCTGGAAGAAGTCGGAATTGGCCGGCGGTAAAATCTGGGTGGCGGACGTGTCGTGGGCGAGGGGGGATGCCTTTTTTCACTGCCTGTTTGATGGGGGCAAGCCGCTGCAGCGGGCGCAGTCCGGCAAGATCAAAATCACAAATAAAGGCAACGTAAGGCAGTACACCGCCCCGCTCAAGCAACGGGTTGAGTTTACGTTTCCATCGCGCTCACTGAAGAACTGGGACAATCTGGGAGATCTGGAGCTGTACGGCAGTCCCACACGAAAATGGATGGTTAATTTTCTGACGATCAAATCGGTTAACCCGGGAACTGGCAAAGGCATGCTGGCGACTCCCGCAACCTATCTGATGAGCGGGAATTTTGTGGTTGAGAACTGTATCGATCATCTGGACACCCCGGGCGAGTGGGTGTTGAACTCGAAAGAGGGAAAACTTTATTACTGGCCGAAATCGGGAACGCCGGGTAATCAGGTCACTGCTCCTGTGCTTAACGAACTGATCCGCGTGGAGGGCGTGAATGATTCGTCCGTTGCAGGAACACAAGACCAGCCGGTCGAAGGAATTGTTTTCCAAGGGTTGGAATTTTTATGTGCTGATCGCCAGCAGTGGCTTCCAGAAGATAAAGGCATTCAGCACGACTGGAATATGTGGGACAAAGCCAATGGGCTGATTCGTTTTCGTGGCGCGCGTAACTGCGCGGTGAAAAACTGCACGTTTGCGAACAGTGGTAGTGACGGGGTTCGGCTCGATCTGTTTTGTCAGAATATCACGATTGAAGATTCTATCTTCCGCGACCTTGGCGGAACCGGCGTGCTGCTGGCCGGTTACGGTCCAGGAAAAAAAGATGTGAACAAAAACAATACGATCCGGAACAATGAAATCACGCGGGTCGGGAACCTGTTTTTGCATTCGCCGGGCGTCTTTGTCTGGCAAAGCGGGCACAATCAGATTGCGAACAATCATATCTATGATCAGGCCTACACCGGACTGGTCGTCTCCGGGGTACGCCGCCGATTCTTCAATCCCATCTTTAAACAGATGGGGAAGGGGAATCCGTTTAAGAAATGGATCTTTGATAAAGACACGCGGGAACACTCCAGCACGATTCGCTGGGATGAGATCACGCTCGGCGATATCGAAGCATGGGCATCTTATGAACCCTATATGCACTCCCGGGGAAATGTGATCGAGTTTAATGAAATCCACGACTGCTTGAAGCTTCTGCACGATGGGAACTGCATCTACCTGTCGGGGAATGGTGACGGAAATATCGTGCGTCATAATGTGGCCTATAATCACCCAGAAGGTGCCATGATTCGGACGGATGACGATAGTCATGGTACGACCATTCAGGGCAACCTTTTGTTCGGGACGACGGGGAACCAGGGGCTTACGATCAAAGGGTTGAATACGGCTACCGATAATATGCTGGTGAACTGTCAAATGCTTACGGGGCGGGCCGGGAACCCTGTTGACCCCAATGCCACGCTCGCTAGAAATATTTTTTATCACACCACGACCAAACTATCGGATGGCTTCCATTACGGGCTGGAAACCGTCGGCAAAGGGCTGGATTATAACCTCTACTCGCATGATAAGGCAGGCGTCGCGAAAAGCCAGTTGGACGTGCAGCGTAAGAAAAGTAGAACCAAGAAAAGTGATCTGCACAGTCAGACAGGCAACCCGATGTTTGTGGATGCGCGTCACGGGAATTTTGATCTAAAAGCCGGATCACCCGCGCTTGCTTTGGGCATTCAACCCCTGACCCTGGAAACGGTGCAGCAGATGGGAACGTCGAACGATCCTTTTTTGAAGCGTTTCGCCGAGGGGATGCCGATGAATGTAACGTGGAAAAGTTCCGCTGGCGCAGCCAAAAAGAAGGGCAAGAAGGGCAAGAAACGGCAAAAACCGAAGAACAATGAGCTGGGTCAGTTGGCGAATCAGGGAATGCGCTTTGATCGGGCCTACGTGGCCAACTCGATCTGCGCACCGAGTTTCTTTTAACAATAGTTGACTTTGATGATAAGGATAAGGCCCATAATCCTGTGTTTCTGCGCCTTGTCAGGCATGCGCCTCGACACAAAAATTTGTGAATTTATTTCCGCGCAGACCCTAAGCCGTCACCAGAGCAGGTAAAAGCACGCTTAGAGAAGATGCGCGCGTATGTGTGGAGTTCTTACAGGGTGTATGGCGGTTACGTGAAGACTCCTGCAGGGTTGACTACAATAGAAATATTGGGGCGAGCGTCAGGTAAGTCAGAGAAAAAGCAGGTGTCCTATTTGAGTAAGCTGTAACTACCTACGTGCCGCAAAACGCCGAATGTTGCATGTTGAGACGTGACCCCAAAGGCATATTCCCCAAAGCGTCGATCCGAATGGCAAATTGTGATATGAGGTAACGGGCCGTCGGGGGTTACCAGATCAAGATCATTGTGCCCTTGGGTGTGGCGACATACCTGACTAGCATTTCGGGGCGCTGCGCGACCGATCCCTCAGATGAAACAAAATACTTGCCGGTTAGGGTATTGATCTCGTTACCGCGAATGCTGAAGCCGTAATTTGAGGTTGGGTCGGTTTGCCAGCCTTTGACGAGATCGGTGACATCAAACTCGATGTATTGGTTAAAGGGGCCCGCACTGTTGACGAGGATACCGAGCGATGTGCCGACGGGTTGTTCGAAGATGACGTTTTCATAAGTCCAGCTTGAGGTCACGGCGTAGAGCGAGGCATTCGCGTAGGTGTCTCCGTATCCCTCAATATGATAAAGGCGCAAAACGGCATTGGAGATGGAGTCGGAGCCGAGTTCTGAGAGATCAAATTGAAGGAACGCGCGACGCACTTTGGTGCTGGCTGTTCCGGGCCTTCCGGCGAGCAAGGTGGTGTTATTATCCTTTGTGCCGTCGGAGTCCATGAAGAGATCGGTGCTGACAGTAAAGGTGCCAGACGCCACTGGAGTCCCGGCGTCACCCACTTCCGGAGGAGCACCACTGTACGGATGGCCGGCTCCGGATGGTAACTGTCCTTCAAGCCCCCACTTCCATGCTAGATAGCCTTCAAGTCTTTGACGGTCATCAGTGGTCACTGTCCCATTTATGACAATGAACTCTCCGATACTTGTAGCCTGACAAGCATCAGGAACTCCAGCGTTCGCATAACTACCAACGCATATACCACCTGCTGTGGTAACAGATTCTCCACTTGTATTACCTACAAGAAGACTGCCATTTTTGTAAACTTGCTTAACATTATCTGTGGCTGAACCATAATAAGTAACTAAAACATTATCATCTACGGATATATTATAGCTAGCAGATATACGTTCGGGGGACGCTACTCCTCCAACATCAAAGTACAAAGTGCCACCCGCCCACGGGGCATGAGATTGCCATCTTTTTGCCGCATCATCCGAACTAGTAAGCGAAAAGAAAATGCCTTTATCGATGGCGTTGACTTTGTGGACAGCGATAACAAATGCGTTGTTGATAGTTGCTCCAAAGGGATTAGACGCGGTTAACATCTTGTCATCCGTACCATCAAACTCAATGGCATTGAGTCCACCGATAGTGTCTGCTATTGTGGGCTGACTTGCTCCTGTCGTTTGAGTAATATTATTACTATTGCCACTCTTATCTTTCCATAGAGCAACGGTAGTCGTGGCAGGAGTGGTTCCAGCCGTGTTAGCCCACAAGTTAGAGCTGTCGGCTGCATCATACCATCCGACGACTGTGTCCATATCTGAGGGCGTCCAGAGTTCCGCGGAAGCCTCAAAGCACAAGCCGCATAGCCCTACCACAGTGAACATAAAAACAATTATACCTGATAATTTTTTCATGACTCTCCTTTTCCTGATTTAACTTTGAACCTTAACCGCTACTCAAGCACAACGATGATGCTATCAAAAATAGCAGCCGAAAGATAGTATTTATTTGCGGCTTTTCGGGGAAGCACGAGAGCACCCAGCGAATCACCTGCTTCTGGCCAGTCGTTTCGAAGCTCATCAGCACGCGGCCGTCCCGTTTCCCTTCGGTCGGCTCTCCGGCACTTGAAGCAGTGGCCGCAGCAGGCGGAACAAGCCTGCCTGTCCCACGCCCCGCCGGACAACCCGCCACCCCATAGGTGTTAAGCTAAGAAGATTTGAACGCCCAACAACCAACATCCAACGTCCAATTTCCAACTTGGCTGTTGGCTGTTGAGCGTTGGTTGTTGAACGTTCTGAAAAGAGCTATGAATGGCAGAACAGGCACTAGCTTAACACCTATGCCCGCCGCCCGACGGCGGCGAACGGATCGTCGAACTCTGTTTCGATGATCCGTTTCCCGACTACGATACTGAGCCGGTCTACTTGTCCTCCTTCCCGCCTCATATGCAGTCTTGGCCAGAGCGGTCGCCCTTGTCGGCCGAGTTAAACAATTAACATTGCAAAACGAAGATTAAACATGGCATACTGATGTCATGGAAAGCTCTCTTAGAGTTGAATTTTTCGGTGCGATCTACCACGTCACCTGCCGAATGGTAGGGAGCGGGAAGACAGAGAAGACCTTGCTGTTTAAGGATGATGCAGGCTACGCCGGGACAAGCGAGGACTTCAAAGTCGCGCTGAAGATTTCGCCGCGTAGCATCGGTAGCGACGGCTTCTGCCTGTCGCAAACGGTTGATCAAGACGGGAAGCGCTTTGCAAGGGAGAAACGACATTTTGCGTCCTCGCGCAGTCACTAGCCCCCCGAGGTGGGTGATCGAGTGGGAAATAAACGAAAAATGAAGGAGACAGAAGTATGAAAAGGATGGTTTTGATCGCGATCTTGGTGGGTGTTGGCGGGGTGGTGTCTGCCGCCGACTATTATGTGGCGACGACCGGCGTGGATACTCATGCGGGCACGAGTGTTTCTTCTCCTTTCAAAACAATCTCAAAAGCCGCATCCATCATGACCGCTGGTGATACCTGCTATATTCGTGGCGGGACGTATCGAGAGACCGTTACTCTTCCACGATCTGGAACCGCTGGATCACCGATTCGCTTTCAAGCCTACTCCAATGAAGCAGTCACCATCTCCGGGCTTGATCAAGTATCCGGATGGAGCCTGCATGAAAACGACATCTATAAAACTACAATCAGCGAAGCATCTCAGCTTTTTGTTGACGGATCATTGATGAGTGAGGCCCGTTGGCCGAATACAAGCACGGACTATTTTTCACCTACGTACCAAGCTGTCGACTCCGCCAACGTGGGCGCATATGATGCGGTTTCCACTTTAACGGACGCCCCTCTGGACAATTTTTCAAATGGATATTGGACTGGAGCGAAAATGTGGTATTTGGGCGGCTCGGAATGGGGGGCGTGCTCTGCGCTAATTACCGATCATACCGGGGATACACTGACGTTCAACAATACCAGCACAATCACTTCGCTTAACATTATTCAAGGCAGTAGTTACTACCTGTATGGTACGCTAAACGCACTCGATACCGAGAATGAGTGGTTTTATGACGGAAGCCAATTGTACTTTAAAGCCCCAGGCTCAGTTGACCCTGATTCCATCTCCGTTGAAGTGCGGACCAGACGATATAGCTTTAATATGGGGTCGCAAAATTACGTTGAAGTGGTTGGACTGAATCTGTTTGCCGCGACCGTGAAAATGGAAGGCAGCCATTGCCTTGTGGAAAACTGCCGCATCCTGTACCCGACGCCCTATTTTGATCAGAAAATCTGGGGCGGGGATGATGGGGTGGAGTTGGACGGTAGCTATAATACCGTGCGACGGAGTGAGATTGCCTATTCGTGGGGCGATGGTGTGACCACCCCTACGGGTTCTGACAATAATACGGTAGAGAACTGCCTGATTCATGACTGCAACTGGAACGGCGGCTGGGCGGCTCCCATCAATACGAAAGGAGACGCTCACACGTTTGCGAAAAACAGGATCTATAATGCCGGTCGTAGTGCGGTGCGTTTTTATAGCACCACCCGCATGACCCTGATCAATAATCATATTTCTGATATTGGTTGGCTGACCAAGGACCTCGGGGTTGTCAAAACCGGCGGCGGTGATTCTTTGGGTTCAATCATTGCTTACAACTGGATGCATGACCATCATTCCAAGGCCTGGGTATCCGGTATCTATTTGGATACCGGTGATGCAGAGAACTATGTGCTACATCACAATGTGGTCTGGAATTTGGACAATGCTATTCGGATGAACCGGGATTGCCGACACAATCAAGTCTATAACAATACGTTGTATAACTCGTCCAAAGAATCAATGGCGCAATATAATCCGGCGGGAGAAGTATACACCGATATTCGAACCTATAATAATGTCGGTACTACTGGTCCATTTCGAGGCACCGACCTGCAAAACAATTTAAAGGATACGGCAGTGGATTTCCGATATGCAGGCGAGGGTCACGGTGATTTTCGATTGCTGGAGGGGTCGTCTGCAGTTGACTATGGCCGCATTATTGACGGTTATACCGCAGGCTACGCCGGAGTCGCCCCCGATGCCGGGGCCTATGAGTTGGGCGGGACAGATTGGATTCCAGGCATCGACTGGACTCCTGACTGGAATGCGCTTCCTGTCGCTGCATTTTCGCACGTAGGCGACACGTTCAATGCGTTGGCCTCCACGGATTCCGACGGCTTCATCATGCGCTACGACTGGAACTTCGGCGATGGTTCTTCAGGCATTGGAAAAACCGTTTTGCACACCTATGCCTCCAAGGGAACCTATGCCGTGGTGCTCACCGTCATGGATGATCTGCACGGAATCACCGCCACCACCAATAGTATCACGATCGTGGAGACCCGCACCTTTACAGACTGCACCGATCTCTTTATGGAATCCGACGGTACAAAGCATGATACGGATACTTTGCTCGCCGGAAAACCCGTTTCGGGCACCAATCTGCTCGATGCGCGTCGCGCGTTCCTTTATTTCGATCTCTCAGAACTCGGCACCGACTCCATCTCCAATGCCGTTTTGCGCCTTTATCATATTGAGGGCGACGGAGACACCTGGGGAAATGCCTCGCTCTACGCCGTGACCTCAAGC
>Ga0307990_1004498_pt1 | contig 10260 bp, 11 predicted proteins | sample EllFjometagen129_FD_203168 | JGI IMG/M metagenome (GOLD analysis project Ga0307990, IMG submission 203168) | Marine microbial communities from Ellis Fjord, Antarctic Ocean - #129 | ecosystem: Environmental > Aquatic > Marine > Unclassified | place: Southern Ocean | collected 2014-10-08
TGTTGAATGGATTAGAGAAAACATGGGGACGGAAAGTCCTAGAGCGAGAACGCCGCTGGCAGTTAGCTGAGGAAACGGCAGTGTATGGCGTAAAAAATGAATCGTTCCCTCAGGGTTGGCCCATTACTACTGAACATGTTTCCTGACACCTGAAACCTGACACCTGAAACCTGACACCTGAAACCAAATAGCCATAGCAATCTTAGCAAACAACAGTCTTGATTTACACCCATTAACACACTTAAATACCAATACGGGGAGAAGACTCCACCACGACGTAAATCTCTTTCCAAGAAAAACACGCCGTGGGAGGCTACAGCGAAATCCAATGCGTTTACCCTGAGCTCTTATCAAATTATTGTTGACACACAAAACCATCTTTGGCATATATTTTCTATAAAAAGCAAATTCTTATCTATCTATTAACATAGGGTATGCCATGATCACAATCAGGCCCGATCAGATGGTTCTTTTCAGCAAACACGCTCGAAAGCGGTTTGAAGACCAGATGGTAGCACATATGCAAATAAGGTCAAAACAAGGCGACAGCCTGCCTGAGGCACAACTCCGTGAGCGGATGATTGACCTGATTGCATCTGCTGAGAGTCACCAGATAGACTACGAGGATGATGTGCAGCATTACATCGAACTCTTTTTCGACCGTTCTCCGGATATTTTTCAAGACCCCGAAGTAAACGCCATCCTGAAAGCAAACGACGCTTCAGCAGCCACCTGAAGCCTGGCGGCTTTTGGTGTCTGCTGAGCTTTCCGTTGGCGTACCTTTACAATGTCATCATTCAAGTAAACGCTTGCTTTGTACATCAATTGGTGATACATGTAAAAATACAATAGGAGGTACGCAATGGGAAAACTTATGAATATCCTTCCGGTAAGCGATTTGAGGCAAAACGCTGCCAAAATACTGAAAAGATTAAGAGAAAACAATGAACCCATTATCATTACACAAAGAGGGCGGGCAGCTGCCGTCATAATCGGTGTCGAAGCGTATGAGAAATCTGAACACGATAAAGAAATACTTAAGCTTTTGGCTAAGGGAGAAAAAGAAATAGGCGAGGGTTATGATCTTGATACTGTTCTTGCTGAAGCCGATTTAATCCTATCCCGGGAGCCATCGTGAAAGTCCGATTCACGCCTTCTGCCAGAGCCCAGTTTCTGTCTGCTCTCGCATATATTCGGCGGGATAAACCTTCTGCAGCAACCAGTTTTCGAGAGCATTCCGAAACAGTTTTGCGAAGGCTTGAGGACTTTCCTGAGTCCGGAAGAATCATACCGGAATTTCCAGAACTCCCCTACCGGGAGGTAATCATACCTCCATTCCGATTTTTTTATAAAATCAAAGGCCATGTTGTTTGGATAGTTGCAGTGAGGCATGGTGCTCAGCTTCCAAAGCAACCTCCAAAGCAACCAAGGATTTAAACGCCTATCGGGATAGGGAATGGCAAATTAAACGGTTGTATTGGTCAGGTGTAAGAAACTCCGGTACCGTTTTTTCGATTTTTGGATGGGGTATACCGGTGGCGATATTTTCAGGTATGATCCGGTGAAGCGTCAAAAAAAGGCAAATTGCGCTAACTGCGGCGTTTGTTGGTTATACTATATTTGTTGGTTATACTATAAAGGAGGACTATTATGGCAGCATTACCAGAAAAAGTGAGTAAAGCATGGGAAGACCGGGAAGGTCCCATCATTTTATCAACTGTAAATGTAGATGGAATTCCTAATGCTATATACGCTACCTGCGTGTCAAAATTCAGCGAAGATACTATAGTGGTTGCAAATAATTATTTTTCTAAAACACTGGAAAACATACTTGCAGGCAGCAAAGGATCAATTCTTTTTATAACAAAAGAAGGAAAATCCTTCCAGATTAAGGGAAGAATTGAACACCACAAAGAAGGTAGTATCTTTGAGGATATGAAAAAATGGAATCCTAAACAGCATCCAGGTCATGCTGCAGCAGCATTGATAGTGGAAGAGGTCTATACGGGAGCAGAGAAACTTCTATAGGAATAACCTTTAAGGATAGAGACGATTTTTACAAGGTTGGGCTCCATCTATTGTTCAAGAAGCCCGGTGCTTATTAAATTTTCCTGTAAGGGTATTGCTTTAATGATATAGGTGAGGGAGGCACCCCGGAATCGATAAAATTCGGGGTGCCGGAAATTAACAAAGATTTTTTATCGGTAGAAAGACATAATTTTCAAGAAATAGTTATGGGTGTTCGGAGCCAAAAGCCGGTTTAAGTCTCAGTACAGTGGGCAGCCGCTGTTCCCGTTTTGAAAGAAGTCAAAAGCTCGAATTGTGAATTAATGTTTGGCAATTAAGCCGTTATCATTCAGTAGAATCAATATGGGCAAAGAATGGCGAATTGAATCTGAAGGTGCATTATATCATTTAATGTCCCGGGCAAAAAACGGACAGGATATTTACCCTATCGTTGCATAAACAACACATCAGATTATACGTTAAACGGCTTAGACAATGGCTTTGCGTTGATTGTAGTAACCATTATAAGATCTAACCGTTGATGGCATCCAATGAAAACACCTTTTTTGCTGTGTTGTTTCCCTTTCAGGAAAGCCCGCCCGGACAAGCCGATGACATCGCATCTCCTTGGTTATCAAGACCTTGAGGTAGACGACGGAGGTCTATCCCGCTTTGTATAGCGGGGCTGCGGCCTTAATGCCTTGTCGCAGTGAAACGAAGATCCCGTTATCGGGGGATCTGCGGTATCTTCGACTTTTGCAACGTTAGTTTATTTAAATGACGCTGATCGAAATTTGTTTTTAGAAATGCAATATTCCGGTCGAATGGTGCGGTGTTGGGAATATTATTGATCCGTTTTGAAAACGGCTCCCGCAAATATTTGCCTATCCATTTTATTCTTTTCATCCGATAGTATTAATCATATCCCTATCCTTGCTCATGACTCTTTTTTCTGGACCGAGCCTTTTTAAATTTTTGTTTCGAGGCGCATTGTTTTTAGTTGTACTCAAGTATTCTATAGCGTGGATGATGATGTTATGCAAAACACCCGGCGCGTCAAGGCGTGCTAATCTAGGCATGGGCTTCTGATAGCTAAAATGGTTACATTTGTCAAGTTATTTACTTATTTATGGACGTCCCGCATATCCCCTCTTCTGCTATGGATTGCTCGAAAACCGGATCAAGTTTTGCACATTCTTGAGCCAAGCGGCTCTTTTCAAGGCGCATCAGTTTTTCTGCAACGGCCTCCTGAATAGCCTTGCTTCGGTTTGGGAAATATTTCGATTTAACAAGAAAATCAAGTTGTCTCAACATCCTGTCATCAATTGTAATTGCTATTTTTGAAGCAGCCATTTTTATCACCTCCAGTATGACAATAAATCATACCAATGCTGTTTTCAAGTTAAAGTTGATGAACTCGTAAAAAGTCAAAATTGAAGCGGCAAGGTAAAAAGTTCAAGTTCCCCCGCATAAATCTATCAGGATAAAAAGGCGTCGTAAATTTGGTGGAATGGGATGTACTTATGTGCGCCGCAATGAAGCACAACGCAGAAACTGGGCTTTTTACGAAGCCGTCATCTCTTGATATGAAAATTCCCACAGTCCTGCATTAGCTTTTGCATGTTCAATCGTCATGTTCACGATATTACCTTTTTCATCAATGTCTATATAGATATTTTCACTTATCTCTTTTGTTTCATAGACATCTTTATCCGTAAATTCCACATGAGCGGTGTCCGTATCAGAAAAATATTTTACTTTCATGCCTTAATCCTCCTTAAAAGACCGATCAAAAAAGGCGTTATGACCTGATAGTCGCGGTTGAAACCGCGAACCGTAACTACAGGACCCATTGTAAAAACTTGATGGAATAAGACGGAAATTGGTTTTTTATACATCTTCGGATCTATAAGAGAAGTTTTTTCTTAACGAGCTTAGGCAATATAGATGTTAAGCCGTTTCCGGTAGATAAAAAAGGGATTTTTACGCTGTCTGGAATTGAATAGAGGATAGTTCTTCTTGGGAAGCTCTCGATGAAATACGCAAAAATTCAACACCAACAACTTGATCGTTTTCATCGAAGTCGAGTATAACGCCGGGCTGGACTTCTTCAGATTCGACTATCCGGTTTTCATCAAGACGGAAATAAAGGCTGTCATTTTCTTTGTCAACTCTAATTCTCATAACTTGGTTTTCCTTAAACGCCTGTCAAAAAATGCAGTTATAGCTCGATTAGGATTTGTCCCCACATTAATCACAACTTGAAGCCAATAACATCATACTCTATGAAGTTCAAAAAAATTGCGACATCAAATCATATAAGCTTTTAATAATGAATTATACGCATGTTTTAAGGGAGCAAGACGTATGCAGAATGGGAAACCCGTTAGAATTTTAGGTTGTTAAGCGGTGTTGATTAACTATTTACCAGTTTTTTGATTTCATCCAATAGCGGCGGCTTTAATGTTCGCCATTTCGGCTGTATGGCATTGTTCTCAAGCCATTTAAATTCAACAGCATCAAATTTTTCCAAAATCACATGTTTATCATCAACACCATATTTATGCTCCGGATAATATTCTATCCAGAGCATACGGTGGGGATCGATGTTAAACTTCTCTGCAACCAGGGTGGCAACATGGCTGATGGCGCTCTTTACCGGCATTTTACTGTCCGGGACATCTGAAACCACCACGATAATGGGTCTTAAATGCATCAGATCCTTTTTATCATCCTTTTTAAGATCATAGATCCGAAGTCGGCACTTACCGCTTCCCAGCATGAGTTTGCCGCCCCACCCGCTCCATGAAAATATATCATCGTATATCAGCATAGTTGTTTCAGAAAAAGCGCTTACCGTGTGTGTCCGGGTATGTCATAGGTGGTGCAGCTGCCGCTTGAACAGGTCCTGTTCTGAGTTTTTACCTTGGTGCCTGCCCCGGGACCATAGCCCATGGTGTAGCTGGTGGTGCTCAAAACCCGTTCCAGGTCCTCGCCGCCGCACTTTGGACACTTTAATTCAATTTCATCATCTTGATTCATGACCAGCATCTCAATGAATTCCTCGCATTTTAAACATTTGAACTCAAATATCGGCATTTATATTCTCCTTTAACCATCTTTAGTAAAGAATCCTGAACCAAAGGGCCAGGCTTTGCTTTGACCCTAAAAGGGTCTGTTATCCTACAAGCCGGACAAGTTAAAAGTGATAAGTGAGCTAAAGTGCCTAAAGTTATGGAGTCGCTGCGCTCTCTCCGAGCTGTAGGCTCTATGAGCCGGAAGCCGGCGATTTTATATAATTGACAAAATTCCTTAACTTTAGCTCACTTTAAACTTTAGTTCACTTCAAACTCTTTCGGCGTTTCTTCAGGAAGAGTCGGCTAACTCTGACGTGGCCCAAAGAACCGAGATTTCAATGTTAGATTAAATATCTTTTATCATCTTTTTGAAATTGTCAAGATTGACGTTTTCGTAAAAAGTTCAAATTCCGCCGAATAAATCTCTCGGGATAAAAAGGCGTTGCAAATTTTGTAATCATGATGCGTACTTATCGTACGTTGAATGATTGCGAAATGCAGCACAACGCAGAAGTTGGACTTTTTACGAGACCGTCAAGATTTACCATCTATGGGCAACGCTACCTCAAACACGGTACCCGGTCCGTCACTGTCCCTGAGTTTTAACTTGCCGCCATGTTTCCGGACGATTTCATGGCAGATGTATAATCCCAGGCCGGTTCCATGGCCAACCTCTTTGGTTGTAAAAAAGGGCTTGAAAATGTCCTGCCGGATAGATTCGGGAATGCCGGGCCCGGTATCTTTGCAAGAAAAAACCACCCGGCGTTTATCAGGGTCAAACCATGTATCTAAGTATATGACGCCCTTGTTATGGATAACAGACTGAATGGCATTTTGAATAATATTCAGCGCCACCTGACCCAAATTGGCAAAATTCCCCTGGATATCCGGTAGGTTCCGGTCATAATTTTCCACGATTTCCAAACCGTGATGTTTATACTGGTTGTGCATAATCCGTAACGCATCTTCTACCACCGAATTGATGCTCACCGCTTCCGAATAGGTCTGGGTCTGTCGGGAGAGCCCTAACAGACTTGCCACAATGGACTTGGCCCGACCAAGCTCCTTATCCGCATACTTTAAGTCGTCTATCAAGTCCGGGTCTAAAGGTTTTTGTTCATCCCATTGCTCAATATCTTCTATGGTGGCCTGTACCAGACTGGTAACGGTGGTCAGCGGATTATTCAGTTCATGGGCAACTCCTGCAACCAATTGACCGATTGCGGCAAGACTTTCCGAGCGAATTAACATTTCCTGGGTCCGCTCCTTTTCAGACAGAGCGTGTTTAAGATCTATGGTCCTTTCTTCGACTTTTTTTTCAAGATTCTCCTTCAGATCATTAAGTGACTTATAGGAACGCGCATTTTCAACCGCCAGTGAACTCTGGCCGGCAAGCGTTTCAAGAAGATCCACATCTTCATGTGTAAAAAGATCCCCGGAAAGCTTCTCCCCTAAAACAATAAATCCGTTCAGGTTTTCCTCAAAAATCATGGGAAGAATGATTTCCGCGCTCAGTCTATCCATATCTTTGAGGACATCCGGTATCTCGGGGGATGAAATCTTTTGTTTAAGATCTTTGCTCATAACGGGCTGTCGGTGATTTTTCATGAATTTTATCACGGGAGTTTCCCTGTTTATCAAAATGGGGCGCCCCTGATCCATGGGTTTCCCACGGGAAGAAAAATTTATAAAATTCGAACCGGATGTATCCCATAAAAAAAGAGCGTAATCACGAACCTTCATGGTATCAACAACCGTATCCATCAAAAGTTTGCCGATTTCTTCATAATCGAGCACAGATACGATCAACTGGCTGACCCGTTTGATGGTTTTCTGATAATCATACGTTCCTTTGTAGAAGATGCCATCGACAACCACCTGTATTTTTGATTTCAGCGGTCCGAAAACAAAAGCGATTAAAAGAAAAAAGCATATGGGGAAATAAATGGAATCTGAAAAATTAAAATTCTTAAAGACCTTATCCGCCATAATGATGATCAGCGCATATAAGCAGGTTAAACATGCGGTCAAAATGGAGTAAATCAAACTCTTTTTAATAAATATTCCAGTGTCAAGCAAATCGTGCTTAAAAAGTCCGATAGCAAAAACAACAAGGGGGACAAAGCTCAAATTCCCGAGAGGATATACCGAATATCCACAGATCGTTAAAACATTAAACCCGTTCAACAGGCCCATCGTGCCAAATCCGGCAAACAAGTATTTCAACCGGTTTTTGTGGGAACTGTTTGTTTCTTTGCGGATAGCATTCACCACTAATATCAAGACATACAGGGTAGCGAAACACACGGCCAGTCCTGACAAGAGATAAAGGCTTCCGGCGGTTGGAAAATAACCGAAATAATGTTTCTGCATGGATTCGATAAAATAAGACGTTGGCGTCAGGCACATCAGAAAAAATGCATAGGCATATGCACCCCGGATAAGCCATTTTCGCCCCGGAATATTGAGATAGGCGTGAAAAAAATGAATGAATACGGGGAATGCATACACAATAAAAAAATGGGCGGTACGACTGACCCAAAGAGCGGTTTTGGCAGATCTTGCATTGAATGCAAAAAGTATGTCGATATATAGAAAGGATCCGAAGACGCAGATCGTAAAAAAAAGCCGGTTGGTTTTGGTTCTGGGGCCGTAGAAAATAGCCAGAGCGGCAAGCCCCATAAAGCAGCACAATGTCAAAAATGGCGGAATGCTATAAAACGTCATGGTATTTCAAATTTGTTCGCTTCGCTCACAATTGGAATGTTGGAATACTGGAATAATGGAGTAATGGGTTTTGGAAAAATGGAAAACCGGGTTTTTGGCAAATTTTTATTGATATGAGGTAGAAGTGTTTAAAAATGATAAACTTCCTTTCAAAATCAATATTCCAATACTCCATCATTCCATTATTCCATTTGCGAGGTAAATAGATCATTCCTCAATAATCACGATTAATTTCAACAAGTTTATAATTTCCGAAATGTTAGACTGTTTTATCCAGCATCTCATGTGCATGATCAAGAGTGGCGCGGGTAATTTTTTCCCCTCCAAGCATCCGGGCAATCTCTTTGACGCGTTCCGCTTGGGTTAAACGGGTTATGGTAGTTCGGGTTCTCCCGCGGGTAACCTGCTTTGAAATATTGAAATGATGGTCGCCGAATTTTGCAATCTGAGGCAGATGAGTAATACAAATGATCTGATGGTGACGGGCAAGGGATGAGAGCTTTTTCCCCACCACCTCCGCCACACTCCCTCCGATTCCCGCGTCCACCTCATCAAAAACAATGGTCTCAACCGCTTCGGTCCTGGCCAGTATGGCCTTTAACCCAAGGACAACCCGTGAAAGTTCCCCGCCCGAGACAATATTGTTGAGCGGTTTGAGCGACTCTCCCACATTCGGAGCAATCAGGAAGGTAATGCGATCGATTCCGGTTTCAGTGATGATGTTCTCTTCTGTTGTAAGATAGGCATCTCTATGTTCATCCACAGGTAGTGTTCCAAAGGAAATCTGGAATTTTGTTTGGGACATCTTAAGGGTGCCCAGCTCTCTTTCCACTTTTTTGGAAAGTGTCGCTGCTGTGCTTTTCCTTTTGTTTGAAAGGGTTATGGCCCGTTTGATCAACTTGTTGTGCAAAGAGGAAAGGTTTTTTTCGGTATCGGCGATATCCTCTGATAGATTATCGATTCCTGAAAGCTCATGATCTATGGATTCAAGTTTCAACAGGACATCCTCAAGAGACGTTCCATATTTGCGCTTGAGCCTGGACAGGGTGTCAAGGCGTGCTTCAACCGCTTCAAGACGGTTTTCGTCGATCTGTATATTTTTCAGATAAGTTCTAAGCGCTTCAGCAATGTCTTCAAGATTAATGGCTGCTTCGGCGATACGCTCTGTCTTCGGAACCAGGCCGGGGTCTATGCGGGAAGCTTTTTCAAGATCTTTTTTCACCGCTACAAGGCGTTCAACAGCCGCACCCTGTGCACTGTAAAGCGCTTCAACGCTGCTGTGAACCGCCTGAAAAAGTTCTTCTGAGTTTTTCAAACGGATCCGTTCCTGCTCAAGCGCCACGTCTTCTTCCGGAATTATGGATGCCTGCCGAATCTCTTTTTGCTGGAATTCGAGTAGCTGAACGTGGTCGGCGTAACGGGCCTGTTTCGCCTTCAGATTTGTAAGATTCCGGATCAACGGAACTATTTCATGAAAACACGAAAAAACCTCATCACGCAGGGAAGTCAAATCTCCAAACTGATCAATGATCTCCAACTGGTTCTCTTCTCTTAGCATTCTCTGATGAGCGTGCTGCCCGGATATGCTGGCAAGATTTTCGGTGATCAAATTCAATGTTTGAGTGGTGGCAAGATGTCCGTTGATATAAATCCGGTGGCGGTCTTTGCGGGAAACAATCCTTCTTATCAGAAGCCCTTCTTGGGGATGAAAACCGTTTTTTTCCATAATACCGGCGATGGTGCTTTGCTTTGCAATTTGAAACAATGCTTCAAGTTCCGCTGTTTGGCTGCCCGTACGAATGAGCCCGACATTTGCCCGGCTTCCAAGCAAAAGATTGACCGCATTTATGATGATAGATTTGCCGGCGCCGGTTTCGCCGCTCAAAATATTCAGACCGTCTGAAAAGGATATCCGAAGATCATCGATGATCGCAAAGTTTCTAATGGAGAGTTCTTGAAGCATACACGCAACTGTAAATCATGGAGCGGCGCTTCGGGTTAAATAGCGCCTGAATGAAAACTGTGAAACAAGTTAGTTCGCTTCGCTTACAATTGGAATGTTGGAATATTGGAACACTGGCCCCGGTGAAATAGAAAAAAGTTTCACTGGGTAAAAATATTGGGTCCTGGGAAAATGGAAAGTTGGGTTATTGTAAAATTCCTCTTAACGGAAATTAAATAGAGGAATGTCATTTTCTTTAAATCGTCATTCCATTATTCCATCATTCCATTATTCCATGGCCGAGTTAAAAATATAATCCTAAAAAATACTTTTACTTTCAATAAATTGTAGAATTTTCGAGACATTTAATTATCCGAGCCCTTGGGCGGCGGAGAACCCGAGATCGAAAGCCTTTAAGTTGGACTCAACAAAAGCGTTTCGGGTTCTTTTTATTATTGCTTCTTTGACATTTTCGGCGGACAGGGGAACGGTATGGGTTTGAATCAA
>Ga0307990_1004501_pt1 | contig 10257 bp, 10 predicted proteins | sample EllFjometagen129_FD_203168 | JGI IMG/M metagenome (GOLD analysis project Ga0307990, IMG submission 203168) | Marine microbial communities from Ellis Fjord, Antarctic Ocean - #129 | ecosystem: Environmental > Aquatic > Marine > Unclassified | place: Southern Ocean | collected 2014-10-08
AAAATTGGCATAATGAATAAATAAAACTGCCCCGAGGTGAATTAAAAGAACAATCAAAAAGAGCGATCGAATAGTTTTGCTCTTTATTCTAAATTTAGAAAGAATTAAAAAAGTAATTAGGGTTAGTAAACCAATTAAAACAATCCCAACGGCCAAAACTTTATCAAGAAAAGAAATACCGACGACAATCATTATAAATAATATTATTGCAATTATCTTTTGAGGTTTGAAAAAATTTATAATCATTATTTATTAGTTTTTAAAAAATTTATATCATTAATCAAATTCAACCATTCTGACTCAAATTTTTCTGGGGTAAAATTTTTAGCAAAATTATATCCATTTTGTCCCATTTTTTCTCTAAGACGTGGATTGTCTAACAAATCTTGAACTCTTTCCTTCAAATTTTTAAAGTCTGAACAAACTATTTGCTTTCCCCCTTCTAATAATTCTCGCATCCCTCCTCTGCCCGAGCCTATAACTGACGTTTTCGATAACATGGCTTCGTGCGCAGTCCTACACCAACCTTCTTTAAACTTAGACATAGCTATTACTACCGAAGAAGCTTTTAATAAAGTTAAATAATCCCTATCTGATAAATTTAAATTCAAAGCAGGAATTTTAACTTTTCGCTCTCCTGAAGTTAGAAAATGAACATCTAACCCTTTTAAAGCCTTAAAGCTCTCTTTTACTCCCTTTGCTTTCTGGCAATTCCCTAAATAAACAATCGGTTTATTTTGAAGTTTATATTTTTTCTTAAAATCCGATACATCTTCATCTGAGACATTAAAATCTGATAAATCGAAACTATTATATATTTTATAAACATTTTGACACCCTTTTTTTAAAAAATATTGTTTCCAATATTCAGATACTGTTAGGATCGCGTCCATTTTTTTCAAATTATGAAAAAAGAAAACGTTTTTGAAAAAATTCAAAAACGGTCTAGCGATTAAAGGAAATCCTGAAAAATCAAGGTGAGGAATTATTAATAAATTTTTACCTTTTGTTTTTTTCGGACGAAAAGCAACAGTAGAGTAAAAATCTCTTATCCATAAATCTTTTTCTCCTTTTAGCTTCCAAAGATAAAATAAAGATTCTGGAATTTTTAAATATCTAATTTTCCTAAAATATTTTGATTCGCAAACCACCAAATCTAAATCAAAAAATTTAGACAAAGCCTTTCTCGCTTGTTCGTTATAAACAATTCCTCCATCTTTTTTTAATTGTTCGTTATAAACAATTCCTTCATCTTTTTTTACAATAATTTCAATCCAACCAATTTTCATATTCTTATCTCTTGCTTTTTTAATTCTTTTCGTATCTCTGCTATTTCTTTTCTGAGCACGATATTATTCATAATCTTCATAGTAGTAATAATTTTATGTTTAAGCAACGATAATTTGAAGTAAAAGGTTGTTGGTAAAAATTTAAGCATTAATGTTCCTCTGCTCTTGGAGTTTAGTAAATATCTTTGCATTACCATCTGATGACTCTTCATATGTAAAAAGGATAATTTTGAAAGATGTTCGTTTTTTTGGGCTCTTATTATAAAAAGAATCTTGGACACAAAATCCAGTTCGTATTTTTTCGCTAGTCGTAGATAAAAATCATAATCATAATTACTCTTTAATCTTTCGTCGTATAAACCAACAGTATCAAAAACTTCTCTCTTAAGCAATATATTCGTAAAGATTTGATTTTTAAAAATATCATTAAATATTTTTCCTTTTTTCTGGAAATCAACGAATCTCAATGTTTTCCCGTTTTTATGTGTCCACCACGACCATCCGTATATACCTCCAATATTTTCATGAGAATCCTTAATTTTATTGAATAATTTTTCTAAAGCCCATGGCGCCATAAGGTCGTCATCGTCCAGAGAAATAATATATTTTCCTTGAGCTATTTTTATGCCTGTGTTTTTCGCAACCGCATCGCCTCTATTTGATTTATGTCTTACGTAAATAATTCTTTTGTCTTTAAAATCCCTAATTGTTTCTTCTGGATTATTCAAAGAAAAGTCGTCTACTATAATCAGCTCAAAATTTTTAAAATTTTGACTTAAAATACTTTTGATTGAATCCCTTAAAAGCTTGATCCGGTTATATGTAGTGATAATAACGCTTATTTCTGGCATATCATTTTTTGGTAATATCTTTATAGGCAGGAGAGCCAAAAATGAAACGTCCAAAACGCGAAAATAAAGGATGCAAATATTTTCTTAAAGGCAAAAAAGAATAGAAATAATGGAACCAACCAAAAAAATAGGCTTTCCAGAAATCTGGAAAATTCTTTCTGTATTTTTCTCTCAATTTTATATTAATTTTAGCATTGGCACGAACAATAGACTTTTCTTCGCTCGTTTTGTTTTGACCCGCCTTAAGATAAATTAAAAAATATTTTTGAAAATTATAGTACTTTCCCAATTTTCCAAATTTCATCCATAGATCCCAATCTTCCGAAAAGTCTAAAGTTTCGTCATATCCACCAGCACTCTGCCAAGATTCTTTTTTGAATACGACCGCTGAATGGGCAAAACAATTATTTTGAAGAATTGCTCGTCTAATGTCTTCGTCTTCTTCAGGAAGCATGTAACGAACGATTTCTCTTCCTTTTTCGTTTATTTTAATCATTCCTCCTCCTGTCAGAACATAGTCAGAATTATTTTCAAGAAATTCAATCTGCTTTTCTAATTTTTGTTTATCGCTCCAAACATCATCGTCGTCTATTCTGGCGATATATTTTCCTTTTGATTTAGTTATTCCTTTATTCAAGCTTTTTACCAAACCTATATTGGTTTCATTCTTAATAGTCTTTACTCTTTGATCTTTCTTAGCAAATCCATAGATAACTTTAGACGTCTTGTCGTTAGAACCATCGTTTATAATAATTAATTCCAGATTTCTATACGTCTGACCCAAAACACTTTCAATTGCTTTCCTTATATATTTTACTCTATTATAGGTTGGCAGAATAACTGAAACTAACGGTTGATTGTTCATTTTGTCAAACTTATTAAATAAACTAATTTCATCGTACTCATATAGATTTAAAACATAGAATTTTTATTTTTTATATGCCGGAAAACCAATCATCAGTGTTTTTAATTTAAACAATACTAAATATAACTTTCGCCTGAAAGGTAAAAAAGAATAAAAACAACTAACCCAACAAAGTAAAACAGCTTTTCGATAACAAGGATAATTATTTTTATACTTCTTTCTTAATGCGACATTAAGTCTCAATTCTCTTCGTATATTGTAATCGCGCATACTATAATTGCTATCATACTCCTTGTCTAAATAATAAGTAGAATGTTTTTGGAAATTATAAAATTTTCCTAATTTTCCGAGTTTAAGCCATAAATCCCAGTCAGCGAAGAAACCAAAATGTTCATCATACCCTCCGACTTTTTCAAAGATATTCCTTCTAAAGACAACGGTGCTATGAACAAATAAATTACCAAGAAGAATCAATTTTCTGATATCTTTATCTTTTTCGGGGAAGAGATATCTATCAATTTCTTCTCCTTTTTTATTTATTTTGATAATTCCATCACCTACTAAAACATAGTTGTAATTTTTCTCCAAAAAACAGATTTGTCTCTCAAGTTTTCTTCGGTCAAACCAAGAATCGTCATCGTCTAATCTTGCAATATATTTACCATGAGCCATTATTGCCCCTTTGTTCAAAGTTTTTACAAAGCCAAGGTTAATCTTGTTTGTTAAAATAGTTATTCTTGAATCCGTTTTACGAAACCCAGAAATAATCTCTAATGTTTCATCGGTCGAACCATCGTTAACTATAATCACCTCTATATTTTTATAGGTTTGCCTTAAAACGCTTTCGATTGCTTCCTTGATATACATCGCTCCGTTATAGGTAATAATTATTACTGAAACCAATGGTTGAGTATTCATTTTGTTGTGTTGGTTTCTAAAGATTTTGTCCATAGCCAAGGTCTCTCAGATTTAGATAATCCCAATGAACCTAAATATTTTTCTCCATCGAATTTCATTGGGAAATGCATTGGATGTCGAGCTAAAACTGTAGCATTTAGATTAGTAATAATTAATCTTCCTTTTGGGTTTAGGTGGGTGACTAAATTTTCTAAAACTTGCTTTTGCTCTATGACATGTTCTATCATATCTATGCAAAAAATTGTATCGTATTTTTTACTAAGATTATCTTTGCTTAAATTAATCATTTCTATCTCGCATCCCTGTTTTCGAAACAACCATCTCGCGAATTCAAAAATTACTCCATAAACATCTGCATAGTCGCAACTAAAACCTTTTTTTGTAAGTTCAATAGATAAATCTCCAATCCCTCCTCCAAAATCTAAAATATTTCCTTTAGCAAGATTAATAACATCTTCTCGGAATTGTTTTTGATATCTTTTCATATGCCAAAAAGCTAATTCGAAAACATAAAAAGGACAAGTACTATAAAATTGTTCTATCTCTTCTTTTGTTTTTGGATTTAAAATATGCCAAAGATCGCCATTTAATCTTTCTGCCGACATTAATAGCCAAATAACTTCTTTTTCGCCTAAATTAGAATATTCTGCTAAATTATTTACCATACCTTTGTCGACTTTAAAATTCCACTTGTCGTATATGAAGCTAAGGGGCTTTTTTATGAATTTCGGTAATTTTTTTCCTATTTTTAGAATTATTTTCATTTTTATTATTTAGATTTATAATTATTTTTTCGTTCTATTGCGTCGACTGCTTTGAATATCTCATTAAGTCTTTTTTCATATCCATGACATCGTAATATTCGTTCGTATCCTGCCTTAGCAATAGCTTCTCTCTCTTTATTATGACTTAGGTAATATTTAATTTTTTTAATTGCATCATCAAGATCATCATATGTAACAATTTCCTTTCCAGGCATAAAATAATTATAAATATTTGGTATATCATGTGTTAAAAGAAGACTCCCGCATGCAGGCGCTTCAAAATCTCGCCCATTTACCGTAAGGTTTCCATGCGAACTATAAGAAATGTTAAATACTATTTTGCTTTGATTATAAATTTTTATTAGATCGCTTTGATAAATCCTTTTTTTATCGGGCCAACCACGTCCGAACGTGTGTACTTTTATTCCTGCTTTGCGTAACATATTAATGGTACGAAATCTATTTCCGTATGCTTGTCCCACAAAACTCACATCATATTTACGTTTAAGGCCAAGGTCGTGATAAATAAATGGATTTACTCCCCATTGCGAAAGAAACACATTCGAAAATCCTTCTTCGATACGTTTATCGTATGCATCTTTATCAAGGGTAACCATAACATTGAATAAACTCCATACAGGTCTCGTAGATTCGTGTCTCCAAAAATCATCTGCGAGATAAATTATAGTATTCACAGAGAGCTCATTTGACATTTCTTGCCAAACTGAATAATCAACGATGTCACGATAATGAAAATAAAAAAGAAACTTCGGTTGATAATTATAAACTACTTCGCGAAGCATGCGAGACATCCGTTTTGCTCCAACGCTCTTTGTAATACGATCATAATCGAAATAGATGAACGAATAACCTGAACGCAAAAATGTATTATAAAAATTATAGTGTTCATATCCTAATCCTCTTGTAGGATCTCCATAATCATATCGATTTGCGACATAAAGAATAAGAGGTTTTCCTAAAACAATATTTTTCTCGATACATTCTTCTGATAAAACTTCTATAGATCTCGAATGAACCATTCTATTGTATTGTTCTTTTATGATTCGTTTTAGGCTGACAGGAATTCTTTTTTTTATTTGTTGTATAATCATTGTTAAAATTTCTTTATTTTTATTAATTATCGTCGGAATTAGTACTTACCTAATGCTTATCAAAAAAATCTCTAATAGCAACAGAGATACGAGCAATATCTTTATCTTTAAAAAAAGACGAAGACGGTAACCGTAAACCTCGTTTTGATATATTTTCTGAATTCTTAAAATTTCCTATAATCCATCCTTTTGTAAAATTGTTTAATTTAAACTTTTTTATTTTATTTCCAATAAATTCTTAAATAGAGAAAGGTCAACATCTTCATGGTGCTTAATTTCGAAAACATTAGCCCCACTCTCTTCTGCAACAACTATACCGTACTCAGAATCTTCAAGAATAATACATTCTTCGGGTTTAGAATTCAAGACTTTAAATGTTTTAAAATATATTTCCAGATTTGGTTTAGGGTTAGATATTTCGTCATTACCTATAATTAAATTGCTTTTATTGATAAACGATATCATCTCTGGAGTATTCCAATTAATGCGACAATCACTTCTTAAACATGAAGCAGTTTCTCATAATTCTGATTCACGCCATTTATAGCCTGTTGTTCCACTTTTTAAAACTGCCTGCTTAGCAAGATAGCGAGCGTCTACATTAATAAATTCATTTCCTACATTAAAATTATCTGGTAAAATTTAAAAAAATATTTTTTAATTGATTAGATTTATTTTTTATTTTAGATTTAAAAATTCTATAAGCATTAAAAATTTTATCGTACTTCTTAATAAAATTTAAAGATATATAACGACTTTTGCATAAAAACTCAGATTTATAGTGCCCTCTCCTTAAAACCTTTTCCTCCAATCCATCTCTATAGCTTAATCCCCAATATTTTTCATAAATTCCTAAAAAATCTTTTGCTTGCTTTTCCAAACTAAGATTTTTTAAGATATATTCTCTAGGGGAAAAATTTTGCCAATCATTTTCCATATGATCAATAGCGCTTGGCAACTGGTCGATTTCTTTTACTTTAATACCACACGATGAATCGAAATAAGGAGCCGAGGTTGCTTGGCCTACATATTTTTCCATCTCTTTTGTAGTAAGCGTTTTTTCATCTTCTGCGGGTATCCAATGATAAACATAAGAAACATCGAATAACAGAATAGGAATATTGCACGACAATGCTTCTTCTAAAGCAATGCCTTGAGACTCTACTCGCCCAAGCCAAATAAGATAACGGCAATTATGCAATAAAGTTAAATATTCTTTCTGATTATAATGCCTATACTTGATTATTTTAAATAATATATTCCTCTGATTTAATATTTCGATAATAGAGCGCAATTCATTGTCGAATCGTTGTTTAGAATAAATTAATACATAATCATTGGAGCTATTTGGTGACGGTTTAAATTCATTCGAATCAATCCCGGTTGGCCAAACCTCTATGGGGCATTGATTAAATCCAAAGTCAAGCTCCATTTTCTTTATCCATTCTGATGGTTGTAGATAAACAACATGAGTAAAATCAAGATGCCTGGGAAGATTAGGAAAGTTACGAGCTGGAATAAATAGATTAGGACCAATTACAACCTTTATTTTGGGATCTAGTTTGGGTAATTTCTCTAAAGCGCCAACATCAGAATGAATCCACAATCTTTTGCAAGAATCCAATCTACCATTAATAATATAAGGATAGTTTAGCTTTTCTAAACCTTTAATCAGGTTTTCTGCAACCTTTTTTGGACCACTGACTTTATTTGAAAAAAGTGATAAAGAAATAATATTAATCATAATTTAGGAATTTACATTTTTTGAAAAATAAAATTTGTTTATTATTTTTTTATACAATAAAAAAGAAATAGAATATGACAGCGTCCCAATGAGAATTAAAATAAAAATATTAATACCATAAGTTTCGGATTTAAATATAAAAAGATACATGATCAAAGAAGAAATACAAGCGCCCAAAAGGTTGATAAAAAGATTTAAATTAAAAATTTTAAAAGGAGTAAGCTTTGGGACAAATTCTAAAAGTAAAACAAAAATTAAAATCATAGTAATTAGCGTAGAAATTGCCGCTCCATAAAGAGTATAGCGAGGAATCAATAAAATATTCAAAATAACGTTTAAAACAGCTCCGCTAAAAATAATTATAGAAAGATTTTTTTGTTTTTTAGCCGCAATCAAAATACTATTAAATAAATTAGAAAAAAAAGCAAACCCTGCCATTACAATTAAAATTTGAAAAGCTAGAATAGCAGAAGAATAAGTTTGGCCATATATCCAATCTACTATTTTAGGAGCTAAGACAACTCCTCCTACCGTTACTGGAATGGCAAAAAAAATTATTATTTGCATTTGATAATCGCCGATTTTCTGAAATTCTTCTTTTTTACTCTCTTTGAATGTCTTACTTAAGGCTGGGAAGAAACTGGCTCCAACAAGAGTAGCAGGAATCATAACCATTCTAACGAGCCTGTAGGCAGCATTATACCATCCCGTCTCAATAATCTGCCCCCAATAACCCATCATTACCGAGTCTATCTGAGAATAAATGGTGGCAAATACTCCGACCAAAGCTATTGGCCAAGACATTTTTAAAAACTTTTTCCAAATAGATTTATTGCAATAAAACTTTAATGGAAAAACTTTAAAATAAAAAAATAACAAAGCAACAAATAAAGTGATAGAACCTGCAAATAAATAACTATAGCCTAGATTCTGTATCGAAGGAAAATTCAGAATTACAAAAAGTCCAATACTCGTTTCCATGAAAACTTGGAGAGTCTTCATCCAAGATTCATGCTCCATTTGTTGACGAGAACGGAAAAAAGCAAAAATAATTCCGCTTAAATCAGTTGTCATAATATAAATTCCCAGAATCCAGATTGTCTTTCTAACAATAGGGTCTTGGCTAATAAAAAAAGAACCAATAAATATTAAAAACAAAACTACAATTCCTAAAAGAATTTTTAAAGAAAAAATAGCTAAAAATTCTTCTTTTTTTCCCTCTTTATGAGAAAATTCTCTAGTAACAATTAAGCCAAGCCCAAGGTCAAAAAAAGTAGCGAATAAAGTAACAAACGCCAAAGAAAAAGCAAACATCCCATAGTTAACTGCACCCAAAATTCGAGCAACATAAATAATTAAAACTATTTTTAAGAGTTTACTTACTCCTTCTGCCCCCACCAACCAAAATGTATTTTTAAGGATCGTCTGTCTAATTCCTATATTTTCAAATAATAAGGATTTTATTTCTATTTTTCTAAAATTCATAAGCTTTGAATCAATCAACTGTCGCTTTAATTCTTTTTTCTAAATTATATTTTAGTTACCAATTTAGCTCTTTTTTAATCTTAGAAAAATCTAAGCAACTTCTCTACTGTTTTCTTATTTTGACTGAGCCGTAATTTACTGAAATAGTTTTTCCAACCTCTCTGGTGATTATCTTGTAAAAGTTATTTACGCTAATTTCTATTCCTGCTCATACATTAGATGTTGATTCTTTTGTCTTTACGGCGATACATCCATATTCAATTGCTGAATTATCGTTACGGACATCAGAAAAAGTATTTTCTATTTTAAAACCAAGGTCAATTAATTTTTTCTCAAAGATGTCTTTATCTTTCGTAATATTTCTATGCTCACCATCTATGCCTCTTAAGTGCCACAAATCAGTCCATAAGAGTAACTTGCAGTCAGTAGAAGCATATTGAGAAATATTCTTTAAAATTTTCCAGGGGTCTTCGCAGTGATCAAGAGCATTTCTTACTACAATACAACCATTGATAGAATTTTCCAATGAAGAAATAAATATTTCCGCATCTTGAGAATATCTTTGAATATCATCGGTAAAAAAAGTTTTACCAAAACGACTCAATTGAAAATTTTTATATTTATCTAACAAAGGGTCTATCATAATCCTCTCTCTGATCCACGGCATTAATCCCAAAAATCCCACGGGCCCGCTTCCAATTTCAAGGCAACGTTTGTTTTGGATATCATCCGAAAAAGCCTTGTATTCCTTAATATCCCTAAAAAAATTGCTAATATGGCAAAGAGGATATATGACTTTTTCATACAAGCTACGATTCTTTAACGCTTCAACGTTATAAACTAATTCCATAAATTTGTTTCCCGAAGTCATAAAACGAATACTGCTTTCAAACTCTCCCTTTTGTGCCGTTTTATGGTTAAAGCCTTTCCATATATAGTAACGATACCTCAACCTAACTAGAGTATTGATAACAGAATTAGGCAGATATTTTTTTAATATTTTTTTCATAAAAATGTTTTATTGTTTTTTCTATTCCTTTTTCTAGATTATATTTTGGTTGCCAATTTAACTCTTTTCTGATTTTAGAAGAATCTAAGCAACTTCTTGCCTGTTCTCCTGTTTTAGCTGAGCCGTAATTTGCCGAAATATTTTTTCCAACTTTTTTGGTCATTATCTTATAAAGATTATTTACACTAGTCTCTATCCCTGTTCCTATGTTAAATATTGG
>Ga0307990_1004502_pt1 | contig 10255 bp, 6 predicted proteins | sample EllFjometagen129_FD_203168 | JGI IMG/M metagenome (GOLD analysis project Ga0307990, IMG submission 203168) | Marine microbial communities from Ellis Fjord, Antarctic Ocean - #129 | ecosystem: Environmental > Aquatic > Marine > Unclassified | place: Southern Ocean | collected 2014-10-08
AAGCACTTGGCTGGCTGATTCGATTTCGACTCATAACAGGAGCAGACTTGCGTGATAAAGAAAACAGTTAGATTCATGATCGTCGCGGTGCTTTGGGGCTCCTTCCCGGCTTTCGGACAACAACTCCGTTCTACCGCAGAACCAGGTTATCCGCCTTTGTCGGATATTACTACGGCTGGCCGACCGACCGGCTTCTCGGTTGAACTGCTTCAAAAAACGGTAGAAGCTATTGGGCAAAGCGTTACCTTCGAAACCGGGGCGTGGTCACACATCAAATCCGAACTGGCCGCAGACAAACTGGATGTGTTGCCGATGGTGGCCCGAACCCCGGAACGCGAAGCCGTTTTTGATTTCACAACCTCCTATCTAACCCTGCACGGCGCTCTGTTTGTCCGTGATAATGAAACCGCCATTCAAGGTCTAGTAGACCTGTCCGAACGAACCATCGCGGTCATGGCGGCAGACTCCGCGGATGAATATGTAAGCCGTGCCCGCCTTTCAGACCGGGTAATTCGCACCGAAACCTTCGAAGAAGCCTTTCAAATGCTATCCGATGGACGGGCCGACGCAGTCGTTGCACAGAAACTGATGGGCGTGACACTGGTTAAAGAACTGAGCTTGTCCAACATTAAGGTGGTTGGAAAACCCAACGAAGAATTCAAACAGGAAATGTGCTTCGCGGTTCCCAAAGGGAAAACAAAGGTGCTCCACGGGCTCAATGAAGGACTGGCCATCATCAACAAAAACGGCATAGCTCGGCAACTAGAAAAAAAGTGGCTGGGTTCCGCGCGCTATAAAGCGGCTGTCGCCCGAACACTGATCTATGCTGGAGACCATGATTTTTATCCCTTTGAGTTTATCGATGAAAAGGGCCGGCCGGCCGGATTCAACATTGATCTGATTCGGGCGTTGTCGCGCCAGACTGGGATTAATATTGTTTTGGAGCTGACCCCCTGGAGTCAGGTGCGGCAAAAAGCCGATTCAGGCCGCGCGGACATCGTAACCATGTATTATTCAGATGACCGCGCGGCGCTACTGGATTTTGCCTCCCCGCTACTGTTGAGCCACCAAGCCGTTTTCGCCCGAGACGATTCCCCGCGGTATGACTCGCGCGATGCGATGAAAAACCACCGGGTGGCTGTCGTTGAAGGAGACATGACGCACGATTTTGCCTTAGAACAGAACCTTTCATCCCATCTGGTTCCCTCGCCTGATCCGCAACAGGCGCTGGCTCTACTTCAAAAAGGAGAGGTTGATTTTACGATCTGTTCCATGATTCAGGGGAATCACTGGATCCGGGAAAACCGATGGAAAACCCTGCACGTTGCCGAACCGCGTCTTGTTTCGCTCGAATACTGTTTGGCCGTGCCCCACGGCCGGACGGAACTTTTAAACCTGATCAACTCCGGTCTGGCGGAACTCCATGCCTCCGGTGAATACCGCCAAATCCATACCCAATGGCTCAGCCCGCTGGACGACTCCACAGACTGGTCACGAATACGAAATTATTTCATATTCACCGTTTGCGGTTTTCTGTTGGTTGCCGCAGGGGTGTTCATTTGGATCTTTTTGTTGAAACGGCAGGTGTATAAAAAAACCACTGAGTTGCGTAAAAGCGAAGAACGGTTTGAACTCGCCACCGAAGCGGCAAAAATCGGTGTGTGGGATCGGGACATCATCCACGACCAGCTGATCTGGGATAAGCGGATGTTTGAACTCTACGGCATCCAGCCGGATGAATTCGGCGGGGCGTATGAGGCCTGGCAGAGCGGCGTCCATCCGGGTGACCGGCAACGGGCGACCGCGGAAGTAACCGCTGCCGAATCAGACGATAAACCGTTCAACACCGAATTTCGCATTGTCCGCCCCAATGGCGAAATCCGTTTCATCAGCGCGTTCGGTAAAGTCATTCGCGCCGAAGACGGAACTCCCTTGCGGATGATCGGCACCAATCAGGACATTACCGAGCGGATCGAAAGCGAAGAGCGTTTCCGAATGCTGTTTAAAACCATGCCGGCTGGCGTGGCGATCTACAAACCGGTGGACAACAATACAAATTTCGTTTTTATGGACATGAACGCCGCCGGTCTTGAGCACACAAAGGTTTCCCTTGATGAAATCGTCGGCCGCAACGTGACCGACGTGTTTCCCGGCGTGCAAGAGTCCGGAGTTTTGGATGTGTTGAAAACCGGTTCCACGCAGAATTTTGTGGTGAAGGGAACCGAACAGGAGAGTTTTTAGACGGGATTACAGGACAGACAGGATTGGCATCTTGTTAATCATATAAAAAATAAGGACATGGAAATGAACAGCACCTGCCTCGTAAGGTTGGAAATTTAAAGAAAACAGCATCGAATCGACTGTGATTGAACAGGATTTCCTGAATAGCATCCTGTACATCCTGTAATCCCGTCAAAAAATAGCCGTTGCATGGGTTCCATAAAAATTTACGTAGAACCTGAAAACCGTTGCAAAAACCGGACAGCCTAAAAGTTATCCGCTCACTCAATACAAAGATGAACACATTGAGATTTCGGTTGAAAATTACATCTTCAGACTCCCCTCCGGCCTAGTCGTTGCTGTATTCAACGACATCACCGAAAAACATCAGGCGGCGGAACAACTGAAGGAGTCCGAACGGCAATTCTCCTCCCTGATATCAAACCTTCCAGGAATTGCCTACCGCTGCAAAAACGACCCAAACTGGACCATGGAATTTATCAGTCAGAGCTGTGAAAAGCTGACCGGCTATCCGGCGGAAAACCTGATTGGAAACAGCGAGACCTCTTACACCGACCTGATTCACCCGGATGACCGCCAGGCCATTTGGGATGGCGTGCAAAAGGCGCTGGATCAGAAAACATCCTATGAGCTGGAATACCGAATTCTTACCTGGCAAAAGCAGGAAAAGTGGGTCTGGGAAAAGGGTTCAGGACGATTTTCTGAACAAAATGAACTCCTCTGCCTTGAAGGATTTATCACGGACATCACCGAACGCAACCGGGTGAAAGAGGCACTGCAAGCCCGCAACAACGAAATGGAAATTTTCAACAAAGCCGCGGTCGGCCGCGAACTGCGGATGATTGAACTAAAAAAAGAGATCAACACCCTCTGCCGGAAATTTGATGCGCCGGAGATTTACCTCTAATCATCAAATAAAAAAATACCAAGCGCGGCAACCTGTCGCGCCGTATTGAAAAGGAGGCGGAAGCCGCAACCAAACAGGAGCAACGTAGGCAGAATGATTTGTAGGCAGAATAATAATTTTCCACTCTTCGGAGAATCCGAATCATTCTGCCTAAAATCGATGCCTTATTATAGAAAAAGAAACCTGAAATGAATGAACCTGACGCGGCAACCTGTCGCGCCGTATTGAAAAGGAGGCGGAAGCCGCAACCAAAGAGTTTTGACATAATGATGGATAACAAAATAATTTTTACTTCCTTAGCAGATCGGCAGAACAACAGGCTGCCACACGAGTCTCTTCATCATTTTGTTATCAATCATTCTGTCGAAAACCGCCCCTGTTTAGCTATTGTTGAACAAGCGGCTGCAGAGGAAAAAAATGAAAGTAAACAGTCAGCAGATGGATGAACTTCTAGAGGTCGTTCGGACTCAAGTCGGAACGGATCTGACGGGCTATTCCAGATCCGTGTTGTCGCGCCGAATAGCGGAACGTCTGACACACTGGAGACTGGATGCGGATCAGTATGTTTCTCTTTGCCGTTCCGATACAAAAGAGTGCGCCACGCTGGCCGATACGCTGGCCATTCATGTCAGCTCATTTTTTCGCAATCCGATCGTGTTTGAGATTCTCGCTCAGTCGGTTCTCCCGCGACTAATGGAAGAGAAGGACGAGATTCGCGTCTGGAGCGCAGGGTGTGCGGCCGGAGAGGAACCCTACTCGATTGCGATCCTCATTCAGGAGGAGATCCGAAAGTCCCGGCGGTCGAATATTCAGCCGATGATTTTTGCAACCGATGTGAATCGGGAGATTTTGAAAGCGGCGGAAACGGCGCGTTATCCAAGGGAGAGCCTGAACGACACAAGGTTGGGATGGGTGAATACCTATTTTTCATCCGAAAAAGAGGGCTTTCAACTGTGTTCTGACGTAAAAAAGATGGTTCACTTCTCGGAAGGTGATTTGCTCTCGAAACAGACGGGGGCACCTGCCGAAAGCATTTTCGGCTCTTTTGATTTGATCTTATGCCGGAATATATTGATCTATTTTACCAAAGAAAACCAGAAGCAGATTCTTCAGCGGCTGTACGCCTCTCTGGCCAAGGGCGGAACCCTTGTTCTTGGGGATTCCGAGACGCTTTACGGGGAGTTGAAGTCGCGTTTTCGACCGGTGGATGCACGGAACAGGATTTATCAGAAATAGAGGGGGCAGGAGAACAATATGAACATAAAACTGCATTTCAAGAGTTTGAGAGCACGGCTGGTCTTTTGGTTCCTCGCCGTAACGATGCTGTCCCTCACGGCAGTGGTCACGATCCTCTATTTCCAGCGGGCGAGTGCTATTGGCAATCAGGAATTCGAGAAGCTACAGATCGTTCGCGATTTAAAGGTCCGGGAGTTGACTAGCTGGCTGGATCAACGGATGGGCGATTTAGAAGTGGCTTCGGGGGATGATGAAATCCAAGTCCTGGAAAAAGTTTTTATGAGCAATGGGGACGAATCGGACCCGTCCACCATCTCGACAGCACGAAGCCTGTTGCAGCGGTATTTGGATCATTATAATGCCTATGACGAGATTTTTATTGTCAGTGCATCCAGCGGCAAGGTGGAGATCAGCACCGATTTAGCACACGAAGGGCTAGACAAAAAAACGGATCTTTATTTCACCGAGCCCGTGCGTACACAGCATTCGTACATCAAGGATATTTATCATTCCGAGACCGTGCGGGGCCCGGCCATGGCCTTTTCCACTCCCATTTTTTGTCTGGCCAATGATGGAAAGCACCTTATCGGAGTATTGATTGCTCGGATCAATTTGGAACAGAGCTTATACTCGCTGCTTCAGGAGCGAACGGGAATGGGGGAAACCGGCGAAACGCTTATTGTAAACAAGAACGGGGTTGCCTTGAACGACCTGCGGTGGCATGAGGATGCGGCCTTGGAATTAAAGATATCGGCTGAGCCTGCCGCGAGAGGTGCTGCCGGAGAGACCGGGATTGTTGAAACCGGAGACTATCGCGGCGAGCAGGTTTTGGCTGCCTATACGCATATTCCGCAGACGGGGTGGGGCTTCGTGGCAAAACGCGACATGGTCGAGGTCTATGCACCGATTCGTGCCATGCTGAGAGGAATGGTGTTTGCGGCGACCGCCGTCATCCTGTTTGTCATCGTGGTTTCGATCCTTCTGGCTCGGGGTATTTCCCGCCCGATCATGGGTATTCAGGATGTGGCTCACCGCTTCGCTGCTGGCGACCGGGAGGTCCGTTGTTCGGTTGAAGGCTCCGATGAGGTGGCCGCTTTGGGGGTGGAATTCAACGAGATGGTCGCGGCACTCGCCTCTCAAATGGCGATCCGGAAAGGGGACGCCGAGATTTCCGAGGTCATGGTTTCGGCGGGCGATGTCGAGGGCTTTACTTCGAAGCTCCTCATGAAACTCATTGAGGTTTCTGACTCGCATCTGGGCGCGTTTTATCTGCGTAACGAGAGCGGCGATGTGTTTGATCGGGTCGCTTCGCTGGGGCTGAGCGCCGAGGCATCGCAACAGTTCAATATCAAGGCAAATGAAGGTGAGTTCGGCAGGGCGATGGCCACGCGTAGCATCTCTCTGATTCGGGACATTCCCGCCGACACCCTCTTCACGTTTAAAACGACCTGCGGCACGGCGATTCCACAAGAAATTCTCACGATTCCGCTTTTCGTCGGGCGCAATGTGATGGGGTTCATTTCCCTGGCCACACTCAATACCTACTCGGACACACACCGGGAGATTCTCGATCATGCGCAATTTGGAATGAGCACGGCGTTTTCCAACCTGTTGGCAGGCGTGAAAACCCAGCATCTGGCCGAGGAGCTGGGCGCAAGCAATCAAGAGCTTCAGGCGCAGGCCGCAGAGCTGGAAGAGCAGACCGTAGAGCTGGAGGCCCAGCAACATCAGGTGCTGGATGCCAACCGCCTCAAATCCGAGTTCCTTTCCAACATGAGCCATGAACTGCGCACGCCATTGAACAGTGTTTTATCGCTGTCGCAGTTAATGCTCGAAAACGAGATGGCAGCCGACGGGGGAGAGAATCGAGAGCACATTGAGATTATTGAGCGCAACGGACGGCGACTACTCAATCTGATTAACAGCATTTTGGATCTATCCAAGATTGAGGCGGGGAAAATGGACCTCTTTGTCTCCTCGTTTTCCGTTGCAGAGATGGTGGATTCGATTGGGGCCTCTATGCATCCCATGATGAATGACAAGGGGCTTTCGTTCGAGATTGATGTCGCAGAAATGGCCGAGATGCACTCCGATAAGGATAAGCTTCAGCAGATTCTGCTCAACTTGTTGTCGAATGCACAGAAATTTACGGACACGGGTGAAATCAGCATGCAGGTTCGGTCGGTCGGGAAATCTGTGGTCTTTACGGTTCGGGATACGGGCTGTGGAATTTCGGTAGAGGAGTTACCACATATTTTTGATGAATTTAGGCAAGCCGATGGCTCGACCACGCGTCAGCATGGGGGAACAGGGCTGGGGCTGGCGATCAGCCAGCGTCTGGTTGCACTACTCGGCGGGGAGATTGATGCTCATAGCGACGTCGGAAAGGGAGCGACGTTTATCGTCACCCTTCCCCGAGTGATTACGGGCGAAAATAACGACGTCGAAAACGATCTGTCCATGGAGCTGAAAGACGTCCAGCACTGGACACCGGGCGCAGAGCCACCGCGCATTCTGATTGTGGAAGATAATGCAGTGGCGGTTCTTCAGCTCTCTCGGATGCTGGAAGCCAGCGGCTTCGTCGTGGATGTCGCGGCGAACGGGGAAGAGGGGTTGGCCAGGACTCGGGAGCATCTGCCGGATGGAATTCTGCTGGACTTGATGATGCCCAAGGTGGACGGATTCCAAATGTTGGAAGCCATTCGCTCCACCCCCGAGACGAAAAAACTTCCCGTGTTAGTTTTGACTGCCAAGGATCTGACAGCCGCTGAGCGGGCCAGTTTAAGCTATAATAATGTTCAGCAGCTCATCCAAAAGGGCAGCTTGAACCGCACCAGCCTGATCCGTGCAGTCCGCCAACTCATCGGGATGAAAGAGGAGCTGGTTGTAGCGAAAAAGCCTGCGGAAACCCCGGCACGGCGGGTTGCTCGGAAAAAGGGCGGGAAGGCAACCGTTCTAATTGTTGACGATCATGCGGACAACATGACCACAACGAAGGCCATTCTCAGTAAGTTGAATCTGGAGATTCTGGAAGCTGGCAGCGGGAAAGAGGCGGTCGAGGTGGCGAAAGCCATACGCCCGGAACTCATCCTGATGGACATTCAAATGCCTGTAATGGGCGGGATCGAAGCCACGCAGCTGATCCGGAAGGACAAAACCCTGCAGGATATCGTGATTATTGCGCTGACGGCCTCGGCCATGATAGGCGATAAAGAAGAAATTCTGGCGGCCGGTTGTGACGACTACCTGTCCAAGCCTGTCGAACCGGGAACATTGCAAGCCACAGTTGAAAAATGGATGAATGGAGACGCTGAAGTATGAAAACGACCCAACAATTCCCAGAGGCCTCGGACACGATTCTGATCGTTGACGATAGCCCCGATAACTTGACCGTCATGAAAAAGGTGCTGGAGAATGCCTTGCCCGCCGTAACGGTTCTGACCTGTCAGCACCCGGAAAAGGCGCAGACCTTGTTGCAGGAGACGGAGGTTGCGCTGGCCGTGCTCGATGTGCAGATGCCGAAAATCGACGGGCTGGAGTTGTGCAAGCGAATTAAAAACGACACAGCAACCCCTTTTGTGTCCGTGATTCTTATCACCTCTCACGACTCCGATCCGAGGATGAGGGCGAAGGGAATGGCTCTGGGGGCGGACGACTTTGTTACGCGGCCGATGGATAATGCCGAGCTCTGCGCCCGCGTCAAGGTGGCCCTGCGGGTTCACCGCGCTGAATCAATCTTACGAGGCACGGCCGGTCGGGCCGAGGCGGAAGCCGCGCAACTCGGCCATGTGCTGGAGGAGTCACTCAACGAGATATTTATCATTGATGCAGAGACGATGCATTTCCTCAATGCGAACCGGGGCGCACGGAAAAATATTGGATACTCTATGGAGGAGTTGCGCGGGATGACGCCTCTGGATCTCACCCCAGAAATCAACCCCGAAGCGTTCGAAGCACTCATTAAACCTCTTCGAGACGGGAGTGAGAAGAAAATTCAGATTGAAGGCCTTCATCGTCGTAAGGATGGAACGGACTATCCCGTGGAGGCGCATCTTCAATTGATGTCTGGAGACCTTCCTGTTTTTGTCGCGATCATCATCGACATCACCGAGCGCAAGCTGGCGGCGGCGGCGTTACGCGAAAGCGAAAACAAATATAGGGATTTGGCAGAAAACCTGGAGGCGATCCTTTGGGACTATGATTTCCACACAGACTGCTGGACCTATGTCTCTCCGCAGTCCGAGCGGATTCTGGGCTATGCGCCCGAAGAGTGGGTCAATTTTGATTTTTGGGTCACCCATTTACATGAAGAAGACCGGGAAAGGGCGGTTTCCTTTTGTGAGGTGCAAACTCTGGCGGAAAAAGCACATGAGTTTGAATGCCGATTTCTCAAAAAGAACGGGGAGATCGTTTGGTTGAACGATGTGGTAAACGTCAAAATGGAGGATGGAAAGCCGGTCTCTTTGCGCGGAATGATAACCGACATCACCGAGCGCAAACAGGCGGAGCAGTCGCTGAAGGAACGCAACAGAGAGTTGGAACGATTCAACCGGGCATCTGTCGGCCGAGAACTGAAAATGATTGACCTCAAAAAAGAGATTAATGCCCTCTGTGAAAAGCAGGGAAAACCCCAGACCTACCCGGTCGCCCAATCCCAAGGAGCCTCCTAATGGAACCCATTGAAAAACTCCTGAATCTGATCCAAGAGTCGGACCGATCAACAGCCAACAGCATCATTGATCAGCTCTTTAAAAAACAGACTGAAGAACGAGATCAAACCGCCAAGGAACTCAACCAAGCCCGACAAGCCGCGCTCAACATGATGGAAGATGCCGTGCTCGCCAAAGAAAAGCTGGAACTGACGCAATTTGCGGTCGACCACCTCGGCGATGCAACCTTCCGAATCGGAAAAGATGGATTGTTTGTGGAAGTCAATCAGGCGGCGTGCCAAGCCCTCGGCTACACCGAAGAGGAACTTCTTGGGCTCCACGTGAGTGATATTAGCCCGGAATGGCCGAAGGAACGCTGGGGGGGTCACTGGAAAGAACTGGCAGAGAAAAAACATCTTCGGTTTGAGGCCCTGCATCAGCGAAAAAACGGCGAGACCTTCCCCGTTGAACTTCAGGTCAACTACGTGCGCTTTGGTCAAAAGGAATACAGTTTTACATTCGCTCACGACATCACAAGCCGCAAGCAGGCGGAAAAACAGATCCAGTTTGAACAGAACCTCTTCCGCGAGTTCATGGAAACGATTCCTGCGCTCATTTTCTTCAAAGACCTCGACGGCCGGATTGTCAGGGCCAACCGTGCTCTTGCAGAATATCATAACACCGACCCGCAACTCCTGATCGGAAAAAGCGACTTTGATTTTTATCCGGAAGAAGCTGCACAAGATAAACTTCGCGAAGAACAGCAGGTGATGAAAACCCGGCAGCCGATTCAAATCGAGGAACTGGACCACGACATCTGGCGCATGACCACAAAGGCCCCCCGATACAACGTAGATGGCGAAATCATCGGAACGTTCGGGATCTCTCTGAATATCACGGAACAAAAAAACGCCCAGCAGGCTGTCGAAGAGAGCGAGAGCCGCTATCACGATCTGTTTGAAAATATGACATCTGGTTTTGCACTGAATGAAATGATTTATGATGAGACCGGCAATCCGGTTAACTACCGCTTCCTGCAAATCAACCCAGCCTTCGAACGACAGACCGGCCTTTCAGCAAAAAACATCATCGGGAAAACCGTCTTGGAAGTGCTTCCGGGTACGGAGCCGTCCTGGATTGAAAATTACGGCCGCGTGGTAAAAACCGGAGAACCGATCGCCTTCGAAAACTACTCCAAAGATCTGGATCGGCACTATGGAAT
>Ga0307990_1004503_pt1 | contig 10251 bp, 11 predicted proteins | sample EllFjometagen129_FD_203168 | JGI IMG/M metagenome (GOLD analysis project Ga0307990, IMG submission 203168) | Marine microbial communities from Ellis Fjord, Antarctic Ocean - #129 | ecosystem: Environmental > Aquatic > Marine > Unclassified | place: Southern Ocean | collected 2014-10-08
ATGGTGCTACACTCTTTGGAAATCTTTTTCTCACATGGCTAGCCAGGAATGCTGAAGACTCGATTGCTCGACGTGCGATCATTTGGCATTTATTTATTTATGATGCCATTGCACTTGTTGCTACATTGATAATCCAACTTTCTGGTGGGCTGAGTGTTCTCGGCTGGGGAATTATAGCTGTTTATTTATTCTTCACAATCGGTTTTGGATATTTTCTACTGCCACAAAATATTAGTAAATAACAGAAAAGAGGGATACTATTATGAATAGAATTTATAAGATCATTTTAGGATCTATTTTATTGTCTGTTATCATTTTGAATTGTACAAAACCGGGGGCCTCTACCACATTCAAACCACTAATCGAGTGAATCGGGGTCACATCTTGAATAGTGATTAATAGTGACATTTCTATCATTTCCTGCTATTCACCTCGATTATGACACGCGCATGGCGAATAGAATATGATGGCGCATTGTACCATGTCCTGTCCAGAGGCAATGAACAACAGGATATCTTTCGTGCCGATCAGGACCGAACACGGTTTTTAGAATCGACAGTGAGATAAATGGGGTCAAACCTTGAACAGTGATTAGCACATTTTAAATTGAAATATATCAATTGGTTACATTGATAGGGTGGATGGCTTGTTGATAATGTTAATCACAAATCAAGGTTTGACCCCAATCGCCCATTTGCAAATTATTAGGCAAAAGTATGTCAGGCGCAGCATATGCCGCCCTTCCATACGGCCCACAGTTGAATAACTATGTCGATCTAATCGACGAAATTAAAAATTCCGATGAGAGTTCCGCTGATCCTCTGAGTAATGATGAAATAAGAATTATAGAAACAATCACCGAAGCTTTTCCTGTGGAAAGGATGGTTTATGATGCAGCGCACCAGGAGGTCGTTTGGAAAAAGAGACCGATTGGTGCAACCATTCCTTATTCATCATCTGAAGAAATAACAGGGGTTTAGAAAAATAAAGTCGTCATGTCAGATGTTATGATTTTCTCACCAAAAAGAAACGCCCCTTTTAAGGGGTGTCGGCCCAACGATACTATCGCTGGGGCAGCTACATTTTGATAAACTCTATAAAAAACCGGTTTAAAAGTCAAGCTGTGATTGATAATCCAGGAGGGTTGAATCATGTTGATTTCAACAATACCCGCTACGACTTTCCACAGGGTGCGAACCCCGGCGGGTTTTTTGTGTCTGGAATCAGCCATGCAAACATTATAAAGATAACCAATATGACTCAAAAATATTATGCGCATAGCCTTGAAGGAAAACCGACCTCTGACTGGCAGCCGTTAGAAGAACACCTGCAAAAAGTGGCAAAGATAGCCGCGGAATTCGCTCACTATTTTGGTGCATCAGAATGGGGTTCTATATTAGGCGGAAAACATGACCTTGGTAAAGGTTCCCGGGCTTGGCAGGCATATTTGCGTCATGCAAATGATATTATCGATGAGTTCCAAAAGTTTTATGAAGGCCATCCAGTTCATGCTGTTGTTGGTGCCCGGTTACTCTTTAAGCACTCAAAAGAGGCGGGAAAATTGCTGGCATACTGTATTGCCGGACACCATGGGGGATTACCGAACTGGAACGGTGATACGACCTCGGCATTGGAAGCAAAACTTAAGCAACAGTATCCTAAAGTTGAGATACCTCATTCAGTTCCTAATTTTCCGGCAAGCCTACCTTTTTCTCCTGATTCCGGGCGATTGGGTTTTCAACTGCAATTTTTCGTGCGAATGCTATTTTCCTGTCTGGTGGATGCGGATTTTCTTGATACAGAAGCCTCACTGGATAAAATGAAGTCGGGCTGGCGTTCCAACTATCCAGAACTTGATGGGCTTCACGGAAAATTTTGGATAAATTTCAAAGCCCTGCGCGACAAAGCTGATCAAACAACAAAAGTGAACCAACAACGTGAACATGTCCTCGAAGATTGCTTACAAGCAGCAGAGTTAGAACCAGGGTTGTTTTCACTAACTGTTCCAACGGGTGGTGGCAAGACATTGGGGTCATTGGCCTTTGCCCTCAATCATGCAAAAAAACAGGGGAAGAGGAGAGTCATTTATGTCATTCCCTTTACCAGTATTATCGAGCAAAATGCCAAAGTGTTTCGAGATATGCTTGGTGAGGATGCTGTTTTGGAACATCACTGTAATTTTCTCCCTGATGATTCGGATTGGAAAACCAGGCTGGCTTCAGAAAATTGGGATGCCCCGGTCGTGGTTACAACGAATGTGCAGTTTTTCAATTCTTTCTACTCTAATAAGCCATCGAAGTGCCGGAAGCTTCACAATGTAGCGAACAGCATTATAATCTTTGATGAAGTTCAGGCCATTCCGGTTGAGAAATTGCAGCCATGCCTTGAGGTTATCAAAGAGCTGTCGCTGAATTATGACGTCACATCAGTCTTGTGTACGGCCACACAACCTGCAATTGAGTTTTCAGAAAGATTCAAATCGGGTCTTAAAGATGTCCGAGAAATAATTTATGACGTTCCCGCGCTTTTTTCCGACTTGAAACGGACAGAGGAGTTTTTTGTCGGAAAACTCAACGTGCAAGAGGCTGCAGACCGGCTTTTGGCACATGAACAGGTATTGTGCATCGTGAATACCCGGCAGCAGGCCTTGGACATATTTAACGCTTTACCGGAATCTGACTCAAACATCCATTTGAGCGCCTTGATGCACCCTGTTCACAGAACTGAAAAACTTGATAAAATAAGGACCAAATTGTCACCTTCAAACAAAATGCCATGTCGGGTGGTCAGCACACAACTGATAGAAGCCGGAGTTGATGTTGATTTCCCCTGCGTGTTTCGGGCGGTAACCGGGATCGATAATATTGCTCAGGCCGCAGGGCGATGTAACCGCAATGGATTGATCAAAATCCCATGCAAGGTGTCTGTTTTCGAATTCCCGGAAGAGTCTGGCTGTTCCTTTTTTCGTCATGCTGCGCAGTCGGCTGCAAAGCTATTCGTGCCATTTGCAGGGAGACTTACGACGCCTGAATGCGTCCGGGAATATTTCGAGGATTTTTTCTGGAAGAATGAAGATCGGATGGATGAGGACGGTGTTATCGAGAATCTGTGCCGTCCGGCGCAATCGGGGAACATTCAATTCAAGGATATCGCCCAATTCCAAATGATTAAATCGCCAACTATTCCCATTGTCATTGCCTTGGAAGAGAATGCTATCAAATTGATACGTGCACTCGAATATGCGGAACACAAGGGTGGAATTCTCAGGAAGCTCCAGCAGTTTAGTGTTCAGATATATCCCTATCAATTTGAAGAAATAAAAGATTGGTTGGAGAACCCGGTGCCAGGAATTTGGGTGTTAGGTTCGGAAGAACTTTACTCCAAGACAACGGGGCTTAAGTGTAAGCCGCCGGAAGGAAATGCGTTTTTTGGATAAAAAAGAGGAGGTGTAAGAATGAGCTATGGAATCAAGCTAAGGGTGTGGGGGGATTATGCGTTGTTTACCCGCCCGGAAATGAAGGTGGAAAGGGTCTCGTATGATGTAATGACGCCCTCCGCCGCCCGCGGGATCTTGGAAGCTATCTATTGGAAACCTGCCATTCTCTGGATCATTGATCGTATCCATGTATTGAGACCTGTTCGTTTTGAAAATATTCGACGCAATGAACTGGCCAACAGGGTCGCGGTGAATCAGCGTGATATGGACGAAGACAAACCGGTCTGCCGTTACATAGAAGATGATCGCCAGCAACGGGCATCCATGGTACTGCGCGATGTCGCTTATTTGATTGAAGCCCATTTTGAGTTAACGGGAAGCGATAATGCCGACCCTGGTAAGCATTTGGCCGTCTTTGAGCGGCGGGTGAAAAAAGGACAGTGCTTCCACCGACCCTATTTTGGTTGCCGTGAATTCCCTGTCAATTTCGAGTGGTGCGACGAAATTCCTGCCACACCATTTTCCGGGGAACAGAATTTGGGATACATGCTGCACGATATTGACTTTGCCAATGATATGACGCCGTGCTTTTTCAGGGCGGTCATGCAGGACGGCATCATCAACTGCATACAGGAGGTGGTCACATGATATTTCAGTCGTTAGTCTCATTGTATGATCGTCTTTCAAAAACAGATGAGGTGCCACCCTATGGGTTCAGTGTTGAAGATATTGGGTTTGTTATTACTGTCGACAAGGAAGGAAAGCTTATCGGGCAGCCCGAAGATTTGCGGATAAAAATCAAGGCCAACACCTTTGATTTCCGTACATCGGTTGTTCCTTATTCGAATAAAGTGGATGTCCGATCCGGGAATGCCTCTACCACACCAAATTTCATGGTGGATAAGGTGGACTACATTTTTGGTATGTCAGGGAATTCGAAAAAGGATGTGTATCATGAATCTTTTAAAAAACGGATTGATGAGGTCTGTGGTGCCTCCAAGGATGATGGTGTTCTTGCTGTCAGATTATTTTTTTCCAGTTGGAATCCCGAAAATTCAGGAGATTTACGGGGCTGGAAGGAGATGTGTGGAATCCATGGAAAATGGGTTGCTTTTCGATTGCAGGGTGATTCGAAATTCATCCATGAACGTTTGGAGGTAAAAAAACTGTGGTCTGACTCTATTGCCAAGGAAAAGTTCCCCCAGGGAATCAGTTTTCTGGACGGTAAGGTTCATGATCTGCAGCCACAATATGCACAGTTCAAGTTCGGATCCGGGGCATCGTTGGTTTCATTCAACGAGGTGGCTTACGAGTCCTATAGAAAAATGAAAGGTGAGAATGCCCCTATTTCAGTTGAGTCGGAATTTAAAAGTTCTTCGGCGCTCAAGTTTCTGCTGCGTAGCAAAACCCAACGCATATGGATAGGAGATGCGGTTACAGTCTTCTGGGCGGAGCAGGCGTCTCCTGTCGAGACCTTTTTCGGCCAGGTAATGAACCCATCGGTTGAAGACAAGGTGGCGGCAATCACGGTTCAGAAATTTCTGGAAGCTGTTCGCCGGGGATCGCTACCAAATGATCTTGAAGGAGACAAGAACCTGCAATTCTACATTCTGGGGCTTTCTCTCAATAAGGCGCGCCTTGCCCTGCGCTTTTGGCATGTTTGTTCAGTAGGTGAATTGATGGTACGTTTTCGCGATCATTTTAGGAATCTTGAAATGGAACGATCTGACAGGGATATTCAATTTCCCGGCGTCTGGCATCTGCTTAAAGAAACTGCCCGAGAAACAAAAAACATTTCTCCGGTTTTAGGTGGTACTTTAACTCGTTCAATTTTAACCGGCATGAATTATCCGCAGAATCTTTTTCAAGGCGTTATCGGGCGTATTCGTGCGGATCAGCGAATCAATTATTTAAGAACTTCAATACTAAAAGCAGTCTTACAGAGAAACCATAAAAAGGAGGTCCCAATGGCTTTAGACACAGAAAGGAGAGAGGTTTCGTATCTGCTCGGGCGTTTGTTTGCCGTACTTGAAAAAGCGCAATTGGACGCATTGGGCAAAGTCAACTCAACCATCAAAGACCGTTTCTTCAGCGCAGCATCCTCCACACCCGCAAGCGTCTTTCCCCGGTTGCTCCGTCTTTCTCAACACCATATCGAAAAAGCAAAAAATGGCCACGTTTCCGACCGCCGTATTTCAGAGGTCATGGAACATATTAATGGGTTCCCCTCGCACTTGAATTTACAGGATCAGGGACTATTTGCCATTGCTTACTACCAGCAAAAAAATGCCCTGTACCGAAAAAATGAAACCAAAATAGAAGGAGGAGAATAATGAGAGAGCCAATCAAAAACCGATATGAGTTTGTCCTGTTCTTTGACGTGAAAAATGGCAATCCTAACGGGGACCCAGACGGAGGAAATATGCCTCGTATTGACCCAGAGACCGGGCACGGAATCACGACTGATGTCTGCTTGAAGCGTAAGGTTCGGAACTACGTTGATTTGGTTAAGGATAATCAAACTTTCTATAATATTTATGTGAAGGAAAAAGCAATTCTCACTGAACGTAGACAACCTGCCTATGAAGCGGTGGCAGATGAAACAGATAAATCAGCGAAGATCAGTAAGGCGAGGGCCTGGATGTGTAAGAACTTCTTTGATGTTCGCACATTTGGAGCGGTCATGTCTGTAAAGGAAAATAATTGCGGTCAGGTTCGTGGGCCTGTTCAATTTGGATTTTCGCAAAGCATTGATCCCATTGTTCCGTTAGAGGCCAGCATTACCCGCATGGCAGTCGAAACCAGAAAGGAAGCGGACTCACAAGATGGCGATAATCGAACAATGGGACGTAAAACATATATACCTTATGGTCTCTATGAAGTCCACGGCTTCATTTCCGCCCCCCTTGCAAAACAGACAGGATTCTCCGAAGATGACCTGGAACTTTTCTGGAATGCCCTCCTGAACATGTTTGACCATGACCGTTCTTCGGCCAGGGGGGAAATGGCGGCACAAAAGCTCATAGTATTCAAACACGCGAGTGAGCTAGGCAACGCACCGGCCAATAAACTCTTCGACCTTGTTCGGGTTGAGCGGACAGTAAATAGAGATTTACCGCCCCGATCCTTTGCTGATTACAAGGTGCTCGTCGATAAATCCGGCGTCGCGGACGGGGTGGATGTAATTGAAAAACTCTAATTGGCAGCAGGCGGTGCAGAATGGACAATCACAGCAGGTCTCCGCACCTCATCCCGCCCCACGGCGGGTACCGTGAGCTGCAGTCTTATCAGATGTCGGAAATTGTCTATGACGCGACAGTGGCATTTTGCGACCGGTTTATTTCAAAGCGGTCGCGCACCTATGACAATATGGTTCAGGCGGCGCGGAGCGGAAAAGTGTAGAAGACGGAAAGGGCCAGGGAGATATCTACTCTTTATTAGCAGGAGGAGTGATGGAGACAAACATAGCTGTTTTCAGAGATAAGAAAATCAGGAAGACGATTCACAACAATGAGTGGTGGTTTATCATTGTGGATGTAGTTTCGGCGCTTACTGACTCAATTAACCCAAGTGGCTATATAAAGGACATGAGACGTCGTGATAAAGAACTCTCCAAAGGGTGGGGGCAAATTGCCACCCCCCTTTCAGTTCAAACTGAAGGCGGGCCTCAGCGAATGAATTGTGCCAACACCGAGGGCATTTTTCGTATTATTCAGTCCATTCCATCCCCGAAGGCGGAGCCCTTCAAACGGTGGCTGGCAAAGGTCGGTTATGAACGCGTGCAGGAGATAGAGGACCCTGAACTGGCAACCAAAAGAACCCGCGCTCTGTACAAGGCAAAAGGCTATTCTGACGACTGGATTGAGAAACGAATGCGCGGCATCGCCATTCGGGATGAGCTTACAGACGAGTGGAAAAATAGGGAGGTAAGGCGCGAGAAAGAGTATGCGATACTAACCGCCGAGATCGCAAAAGCCGCCTTTGTTGTTACGCCCGTCGAACACAAAAAACTTAAGGGGCTGGTTCGGGAAAATTTCAGGGACCATATGACGGACCTTGAATTGATTTTTTCCATGCTTGGAGAGGCGTCTACGACTGAAATAACGCGGGCGGATGATGCGAGAGGATTTCAGCAAAGCAAGCGTGCTGCCCACAAGGGAGGAGATGTTGCCGGGAAGGCGAGAAAAGACCTGGAACGAAAGACCCGCAAGAAAGTTGTCTCCCCCGAAAATTATCTGGACATTCCTCAGAAAAGACGGAAACAGTTGAATGAGAAAGAGTAACAGAGCAAAAAATGACTTACACGGAAGACAACCTACTTCCCCTTTCAGGCTTACAGCACCTTCTCTTTTGTGAGCGGCAGTGCGCCTTGATACATATTGAGCAGGCGTGGGCGGAAAACGTCCTGACAGCGGAAGGGCGGATTATGCACGAACGGGTTCATAAGGAGGGCAGAGAATCCAGGGGTGATGTCCGCATTGAATACGCTATGCCCCTGCGGTCCCTTCGGTTGGGGTTGATTGCCAAAGCGGATGTTGTGGAGTTTCATCGAGATACGAAAAACCCTGGTGGCGTTTGGCGACCGTTTCCGGTCGAGTACAAGCGCGGCAAGCCGAAGAAGGACAATTATGACAAGGTGCAACTCTGCGGCCAGGCCATGTGCCTTGAAGAAATGCTGGATGTTGAGATTCCTGCGGGCGCTCTTTTTTACGGGAAAACGAGGCGCAGGCAGGATGTGGTTTTTGACGACGTTTTAAGGCGGGAAACAGAGGATGCCGCGAAAAATTTTCACGAGCTTGTTGAATCAGGGATTACGCCTAAAGCAGTGTATATGAAAAAGTGTGACAATTGTTCCATGTACGATTTATGTATGCCTAAAACAGTTGAGAAAGCCCGGTCAATAAACAGTTATCTTGCGGATGCAATAAGGGAATAATGAAAAAACACCTGAATACTCTTTTTATTACGACCCAGGGCGCCTATCTCGCAAAGGAAGGCGAAACCGTTGTTGTAAGGATTGAGAAAGAGACCCGTCTGCGTATACCGGTCCATACGATCGGTGGAATTGTCTGCTTTGGGAATGTAACGTGCAGTCCATTCTTAATGGGATTTTGTGCTGAACGGGATGTGGCAATAAGTTTTCTAACTGAACGGGGAAGGTTCCTTGCGCGAGTCCAGGGACCAGTGTCAGGGAATGTCCTTTTGAGGCGTGAACAATACCGACAAGCTGATGACATGGATATCTCAGCTCAAATAGCAAAATCGGTACTGACAGGAAAACTTGCCAACTGTCGTACAGTTTTACAGAGGGCATTGAGAGACCACTCAGCCAAGTTGAATGCGGAAGAGGTTCATGAGGCATCGAAAAAAATCGGTTATTCATTAGAGCGCATACAACAGAACCTTCCTTTGAACGTCTTGCGGGGCATTGAAGGAGAAGCTGCCCGCACCTATTTCAGCGTTTTTAATCATTTGATTATCTCGCAGAAGGAGGGTTTTATTTTCCGGGACCGGAATCGCAGGCCGCCGCTGGACAATGTCAATTGCCTGTTATCGTTTCTTTACACACTCATACTACACGACGTACGTTCAGCCCTTGAGTCGGTAGGATTAGATCCTTCTGTTGGATTTTTGCACAGGGACCGCCCAGGAAGGCCAGGTCTGGCCCTTGATATGATGGAGGAATTCCGGCCCTTATTTGCGGATCGTTTAACGCTTTCGTTGATAAATATGAACCAGGTTCAAAAAAAAGGGTTTAAAAAAATGGAATCCGGGGCCGTTTTGATGGATGACGAAACCAGAAAAACGGTTTTGGTCGCCTACCAAAAACGAAAACAGGATGAGATATTCCACCCGTTTATTGAAGAGAAAGTCACAATCGGATTGTTGTTCCACATGCAGGCATTGTTATTTGCACGCTGCTTGCGGGGAGATCTGGACGGTTATCCCACATTTATCTGGAAATAGGATAAGAAATGTTAGTGGTAATATGTTACGATGTATCTACAATTGAACCGGAGGGAGCACGTCGTTTGCGCAGGGTTGCAAAGGCATGCAAAAATTACGGCCAACGGGTTCAGTTTTCTGTTTTTGAGTGTGAAATTGATCCCGCCCAATGGACAGCTTTGCGTCAAAACCTGATTGATGAGATTGACCCTGAGAAAGACAGCCTGAGATTTTATTTCCTTGGTTCAAATTGGAGGCGTCGAATAGAGCAGATTGGCGCGAAAAAATCATATGATCCTGGCGGGCCGTTAATAGTCTGAATACCAGTTGCGAACCCGAAGTTCACAAATGCTCGATATGTGGGATTGCCTTGAGAGGGCAGGGTTTTAGGCTGTTTTTGCCCGTGAAGCTCGCATTTTAAATATAGATAAATAAATCAATAGGTTACAGAATCGTTCTTTGACAATTGAATATGTTACAGGATGATAAAAGTGTGGTTCGCAGAAATGTACAAATATTAACATGTAATACAAGAAGTTAGAAGCAAACAGTCGCCCCCCATGCGGGGGCGTGGATTGAAACAAATAGCATCTGGCTAACATCATCACCCTTCAAAGTCGCCCCCCATGCGGGGGCGTGGATTGAAACATGTGGGTAGTTATCGAAACAGAGCCACCATACGGTCGCCCCCCATGCGGGGGCGTGGATTGAAACCATAATAATATCATATCTTCTCATCTCTTCTCTGTCGCCCCCCATGCGGGGGCGTGGATTGAAACAATAAACTCCCGCTTTGACTTGCTTTTTATCTCAAGTCGCCCCCCATGCGGGGGCGTGGATTGAAACAATAAACTCCCGCTTTGACTTGC
>Ga0307990_1004504_pt1 | contig 10251 bp, 4 predicted proteins | sample EllFjometagen129_FD_203168 | JGI IMG/M metagenome (GOLD analysis project Ga0307990, IMG submission 203168) | Marine microbial communities from Ellis Fjord, Antarctic Ocean - #129 | ecosystem: Environmental > Aquatic > Marine > Unclassified | place: Southern Ocean | collected 2014-10-08
GGACCCAGATCTACTATCGGGTGGAAGCGCAATGGCCATAGCAACGGGGTGGTTTAGAAAACGACGTTGATTATCTGCGCCCGATTGTCCCGGACGTAGTGAGCAAGTTCCTCGACTGCGGCGATCTCGAACATGGTTTTGCTTGCATCCGCTGCGACCACTGCAAGATCTTCACCCTCTGCGATTTCATAGCCGCTATCACCCAGCACATTCCCGACAAAAGCTTCCAGCTTGTGCGCTATTATGGCTGGTATTCCAGCAAGATGCGCGGGCAGCGAAACCAACGGGCCCTCTTCCGAAGGGGCACTGTCGCCCAAGGCGATCGGAATCATCGATGTCTCCGAACACCGTCCCCGACGAACGCCCTCCAGAAAACGGCGCGAAAATCTCAATGACGGCATTGCAGAGGAGTTTAGTTCTATGCCGATTTGACTCTATTTGATCGGAGAATGACGCTCAGTGATATGGGGATAAGGCCGAATTGTGATTAAATATTTACTCGTAGTGAGTGCGGCGGTTGTTCAAGTGAATGGCTGTTTGAGGCTTGTGAAGGAGCACGCCTCAAGTTGGGTGAAGGAAACAAATGGAGAAACACATGAAAACAATCCACGACATCTTTCACCATGAAACGGCTATCCAGAACGATCTTTAGGGGCGCGTGTCCCAATCGCCTGAAAAGCGATTTTCTATCAATCATACGAATCTGATATTGGCGAGAGGTAAGGCACTCATGCAATCGTTTTTTACAACACCCATGTGGCGACGAGCGCTGGTAGGAATGTGGCTTCTGGGGCTGGGTGGCCCGGTGAACGCATCCACACCCGTGGCTAGGGATACGGCGGGTAGGCCGCTCGTCCTCGTCCACCCGAAAACGGGCATCCAACTGGCCGTGATCGGCGAGCGCGTCTGTCCGCAGATCAAACTCCTGCTGCCGGGCGAGCCCCTGACGAACCCAGGCATCGAGGTGGAGTTCCCCGAGGCGATCTGCGCCACCGACGCGAAGACCAAGAAACATGAGATCTTATACGTCATCAAGCGCCGCTACAAGCCCGGCCAGATCGAGCTGCCTGCGCACGCTTGGAAGCGCGACACAGATCGGCTGTCGTATCGGATGCGCTTCGACTCGGACATAGAGATGCTGGCCGAGGTGATCCTCGACGAGGACGGTGTGCGCTTTCACTACGAACTCACCAATCACGGCGAGCTCGCGTGGAGCCGGGTGCAACCGATGACCTGCGTCCGCTTGAGAGATCACGAATCGTTTGCCGATGAGCGGCTCGACCGCACCTGGGTTCACTGCGATGTGGGCTGGGAACTGCTCGCATCCGACCGGCCCGATCGCCACTCCCTGCCGCTGGAGGACTGGCGTGCCTCGCGCTATCAAGCTTGTTTCCAGCCACCTCCCACGCGCCGCGAGGTTCGGCATGAGCACTCCGCCTTGCGTGAGGGGGACTTCACCCGCTACTACAAGGACCGGCAACTCGACGCGTCGATGATGGCGACGGTATCGGTCGACGGCGAGTGGATTGTGGCCACGGCATCGGCGAGCAAAGTCGATGTCTGGACCCATACCGAGTGGACCAGCCACCACTCCGATCCTGTGGTGATGGATCTCCCTCCGGGCACCACCGGTAACGTGGATCTCAAGACCTTCCTATTGCGCGGCACCCGCGACGAGCTGTGGAAGCAGTACTCGGCCGCCTACGGCGAGCCCGAGAAGGCGACGACGACGACTCTCGCGCAGATCGCCAAGACCCCCGACGAGGTGCCGTTCATATCAGGCGCACTTTGGGTTCCGGAATTGTTCTCCAACAACAACAATAAGTTTTTCGCTAAACGCCAGGCCACGGTCGACGGGCTGACCCACCTCGAGGTCTACCTATTGTGGCGGTACATGGAGAAGAAGCCCGGCGAATGGGATCTCGAGTCCATGGAGAAGGCTGCCGGCTACGCCCGCGAGCACGGCTTCAAGATTGAGGTTTACCCGTGGGTGCAGTTCGCGCCCGATTGGTTCAAGGAAACTAGTGATTATGTTCAACTTTGCAATGCCGAGACCGGCGGAACCGTCGATCTGCTTTCGCCGTGGGCACCGGGCACCCGCAAGGCCATGGAGCACTTTTACAGCATGCTCGCTGAGAAGTGTCGCGAGCATATCGATATCATTTCAGTCGGTAGCCCCACATCGGACTTCGCCGAGATCGGACTGGTCATTGGCGCGCCCGCCTTCGTCGGCCCCACGCGAGGCCCCTCGATGCATACCTATTTCCCGCAGGATCCTGAGCATTGGAAGGCAGGGTTGTGGTGCGGTGACCCGTACGCCCGCAGCGACTTCCGCGAGTGGGCGCTTGGGCGTTATGGCTCGGTTGACGAAATCAACAGGGTGTGGGGAACGGCGTTTGAAACCACCGAACAGATCACCTATCCAGATAGGGCCAGCCGGTTGAGTCAGCGCCGATACTGGCTCGACTTCATGCGTTGGTATCACGACAGCCAGACCGAGTTTTCTGAGTGGATGGTGGCGCTGGCCCGTAGACATTTTCCAGGAATCATGCTCGAAACCAAGCTCGGGTTCGGGTGCGACAACCCACTCTACGCACTGGACCGGACTGACGTATCGCGCCGGCTGGCGCGGTTCGCGCCGTTCACCGTGCGCTCGACCCACGCCGGCGTGAACCGCATGACGTACGGCCGGGCCTACTGGTTCTACAAACGCATGGCACCCGTTGCGCGCGCCTACGGCGCTGGGTTCGGCTCCGAGCCGCCGGGTGGAGACATGAAGGCGCCGGAGCTCAAGATGCAGCGCTTTGAGGATGCATCGGTGGGTGTTAACTATTTCTTCCAGTGGCAGCAAAACTGGTTTGTGCACGACCGGGTGGTGGCGGAGTTCAAGGAGGTGCTGCGGCCTCACGAGGCGTCGCAGGTGGAAGTGGGCATCCTCTATCCCACTTCGCAGTTGTGGCTCGACATGGATGAGTTCCCGCAACAGCAGACCGAGTTCTGTTTTGTCGCGCGCGATCAATTCGACTACGACGTGGTGGACGAGAACATGATCTCATGGGGCATGCTCCCCGACTACAAAGTGCTCGTGCACACCGGCGGCAGAATCTTTGAGGCGGGCACGCTCGCGGCGATTGAGCGGTGGGTGCGCAACGGGGGCGTGCTCGTGCTGCGGGACGGTCACCGGGTCGAGTCCGTGGAAGGTGCCGACCGTCTGTATAAGAATCTCGGCCTCGACGACCTCGACCGGACGTCGGGTGACGGGCCGCGGGTTGCGGCAATAGGCAAGGGCGCAGTGGCCATCGTGAACGGGCCCGGCAGTACTACCCCCGCGGAACTGAGCGCCTGGACCGCCCGCGTCTGCAGTGGCATAGAGGCGGCGCATGAGTTGCAGCCTGGTGTCGGCCCGATAGCCGGCTACGTGGGCAAGAGCGATGGCAAGTGGGAGACCGAGTTCCCCTCGGGGACACTGATCTACGATACCAAGTCGCGCGAGACCCTCTTCACCGAGCGAGCGACGGGGCTAGAATGAGTGGCCCCATAGAGGGACTCGTTAATACATTACACGTTGAATCAGCCCTGGCGCGTAAAGGGTGCATTTATGGAGCGTTATGATTATACATGAAAGTGATGAAGAAGAATCCGTTTGCATTGTTTGTGGTAAAAATCTGGAGTCTGGTGAAGGTCGGTACAACACACCCTGCGGTCAGGTATGTATCACTTGCTATCCCCGGCGTCATTTTGTGGCAAAAACTGGACCCTGCACGATCCGAAAAATCGACGGTGGAGTTAACGGAACAGGTTGTCACCCCATAGCGTTTAGACAAAAAAATATGGAAAGTGCCGTTGAAGTCCTCCACTCGGAGGGGATTGTCGAGCTGTTTTCTGATGATCTTTTTCCCGACTACAGCATGGATCCAGTCTTGGATTGTGACGTTTGCGCGAACGCCTGAGGGCATTCGCGGCAGGGGAGGTTTGCTCAAAATAGGGCGGGTTTTTCAATCTGTCCGCCGTTCCTGCCCATCCGGGGCATGCCCCGGATGGAGCGGAAGCCAATCTTCACAAAACCCCAGTCTTTCACTACACCTTTCACCATGAAACTGCTATCCAGAACGATCTTTAGGGGCGAGTGTTCCAATCGCCTGAAAAGCGATTTCCTATCAATTTTCAACGGCCCTGAAACCTTAATTCAGGAACGGCAGGTTGTATTGCAACCCGATACGAAAAAAGGGCTCTCCATCGATGACGGTGTAGGAGTCGTCCAGATTTTCGATATCTTCGCCCAACAGATTTTCCACTTTTATGAAGACGGTGAGGTCACCGCGTTGTACGGAAAGGCCCATGTCGAGTTTGACATAGTCGTCGAGCGAGGTCGTCAGTCCGTTTGCGTTGCCGGTCGAAGAACCCGCCTGCGGTTTCCAATTCCAGGCCTCACGACCTAATGTGGCGCGCGTACCCAGAAAACCGGTAACGGTCAGGTCGGTTGAGATCTGTTCGGTGAGTATGAGTTTGGCGAAGGCCGAGGAACCCGGGGAGTACGGCAGGCTACGGCCGGTGCTTTGATCTTCGTTTTCGGTCCACGTGTATCCGCCTTCAAGCGCCAGCCAGTCGCAGGCCTCCCACTTCGCAGCAGTTTCAACTCCATAAACGATGGCCTCTTCAATATTGGTTCGCCGCCAGACATCAATATTGGTGTTAACCATCCAAGCGCCTTCGTACACCGGAACAATCATGTTTTCAAACTCGGTGTAGAATCCGTAAACGGACAGCTGGAGAGAATCGACCGGCTTCACTTCCAGCCCCGCCGTGAGGGTTGTGCTATATTCCGGCTCTAGGTCGGGGTTTCCGAAACGGTAGGCACTTCCGCCATGGCCGTAGCCTTCTTCGTAGAGCTCCTGCAGAGTGGGCGCATGAAAACCGCGGCCCAGCGAGGTACGCATCGCAATCCGATCAGTCGGGGTGTACAACATTGAGATTTTCGGGCTCAGGGCTCCTTCAACCCCATCGACCTTGTCGTAGCGCAAGGCGCCCATCAGGGTAAACTTGTCGTTGGGGATCCATTCGTCTTGAATAAACATGCCGTAGGCGCGCTGATCCGGTGCATTCACCGATGTTCGTTCAAAGTCATTCCATCGTCCGTCTCCGCCGACCATTAGAATATGAGATTCGCCGATTATCTGGGTCAAATGCGCTTCAGGATTAACAACCCGGTTGCGCTCACCGCTTACCTCGGCCTCCCATTCGGACAGGTTGAGCCGTGCGGAAAGGGTTGTCATTGGATTGATTTCCTGAGTCAGGCCGATGGACGGGGACACCAGGGTGCTTGCCGCGGTGCCGTCCTGCCAATCCATCCAGCTCCAGACGTTATGCAACGTTGCATAAGCCTCCGTGGTATCGCTCAAGCGCAGGTCAAGCCGGTTGAATAGAGAAAAGCGTTCGTATCCTGTTTTTCCAATCCGGTGTGCCGGGGCCTTCAGGGGGGTGCCTTGGCTCTGCTCCCAACTTGCGGAAGTGGACAAACTGGCATTTGTGCCAACGGGAAGCGTCAAGTTGATGTTGCCCTCGTAGGTCTCGTAATTTCCGCCGGAAAACCCGACCGATCCATAGGGCTTCCCATTCCACTTGCGGGTAACAATATTAACGACACCGCCGATGGCATCGCTTCCGTACTGAGCGGAAGCCGCGCCGCGCATAACCTCGATTCGTTCGATACACTCGGGTGAAATTAGCTCGATGTTCTGCCCCGTGTGAATATGTTCCGACAGAAGCGGAACCCCGTCTACCAAAACCAGTGTGTAATTGGGTGGCAGACCGTTCAAGCTCACCACACTACGATCCGGGAATCCGCTGCCGGTTCCGGTTGATATAGAAACGCCAGTGGCGTAATCCAAAAGCTCCCCGGTTGTCGAAGGCTTGATAGTTTCAATTTCTTCCCTATCGATTATCTGGACGATTTCAGCCTGATTCAGATAAATCAGCTCATTTCTGGAAGCCTTAACGACAATCTTCGGCCGATCATCAGCCTCCTCAGAAAAACTAAAAAAACATGAAGTAACAAATAAAATGAATATTATTTTTCGCATAGAACAGGTTCCTTTTATTCATCCGTTTTTTCTCCGGATTTCTTCCGGCAAAAATCCCTCGCGAATTTACAGCAATTCAATCTTCAACCGGATGAAGCGGTTTGGATCATCCATCGGGACTTCGTTGATAACTTCATTGTACGCCCCGCCAATCACGTTGGTTCTAACAACCGTGTAGACTGCACCCGTCCAAATGCCGCTCACCAGATTCGTCGTGGATTCCACGGTATAGATTAGACTGGAGTCATCGTTGCGCTTCAGATAAATATATTCGTATGTGCCGCCCGCCCGGATGAAGTTCGGATCAGTCCCCTCATCAAGACTGTTTTCCGGGTTCCCGTTCAGGGCGTATTCATAGAGGTTGTTCCGTCCGTCGCCATCGAAATCTTCAGAGTAAGCTGTTCCCAAATTACCGGGCACCACCGTGGTCCAGATTGCATTATACGGATCAACGGAACTTTCGCTTACATCACTGAAAAGCTGGACTTCGGCGAACTGTAGGATGGCACCGCTGTTGTTGGTTGCATCGAACCTGTAATATTCATAGGCCGTGCCATTACCTAAAGCATTGAATTCCAGCGTCTGCTCCCGGCCGGTAAAAATCACTCCGGACCGGCGGTCGATCACGGTCCAGTTACTGCCGTCATTCGACCCGCTTAACGTCCAGCCGGCAGGATCCATTGTTTCAGCGTCCGGCGGTGAAGTTTTTAATGAAACATGGTCAAACCAGGCGGTTCCAGAAAATGAGCTCGTCGTATACATTCTCAGCTGAACGCTCGTGTTGGTTGCGGTAAAACTGCTCGAATATTCAGTCCACTTCCCGTTATTTTCTCTAACCGGAAACTGGCATCTGTCGGGAGGATCATCATACTTGTCCGTTGTGTCAAAAACCACATTGCCCGTCGTTAACCCTGTTGTATTAATCCACACGCTGAGATCATATTTTTTCCCGATCTCAATTGGAACCGTCTGCCGGGTTGTCTGCGGAATATAATTCGAGACCTGCAGCGAATGACTGCCGTCCTGAGCCTCTGCCGTTGACCAGCTCCCCGATCCGCCTAGTATCCAGTTATCCGGACTGAAAACGCCTGCCTCCATAGAGGGGTTCAATATCAGATTAGATGATGAAATGGCAGGGGCATCCATGGCGGATGTGACGCTGTACCAAACAACCTTATATTTATGACCATGGCCAAACTGATGCTGTACCCAGCTGGAACTGTGTGTCGTGATGTATTTAGTATTCACTTCGTTATCGAACACGTGCGCAGGGCTTGAACCGGATGGCGAGTCAGTGTACTGAGCCGTGATGGTCGCGCCCGATTCATCTGTGCGATCAATCAGTCCGTTTGGCTTCACGACAGACCGGGGAGTAAAGATATACGCCGCATCACTGATGCGCACTTCGTCGAGAACTCCATTAAACCCACGGTTATGACCCCAATTGTTCAACATCGTAATCGGCGCTGAACCGACGGCATCTTCTAGGACAAACCCGGCAAGATTTGTAGACCCCTCCTCAACTCCATCAATATACAGCGTCAGGGTCTCCGTTAAAGCGTGCCAGGTTCCCGCAACATGATGCCACTCATTTGTCCCGATTGAGGATATGGAATCGATCGGATAATCGATATTGGCCCGGCTTCGAACTATAAAACGCACCTTGTCGTCCGCCAGTTTCTGGAACTGATAACCCCCTAAAAACTGGTTATCAAGAATGACGGAGGTCCCTCCTGCAATATTGTTTTTGACCCAGAATTCAACCGTTATACTGGGATTGTCTCCTGTCGGGAAATACACATCATCCGACGCTGTCGTGCCATTTACTTCAGTCCATTCGCTACCCGTTGTGTTTTCCAGTCCGGTTCCAAACCGTCCCTCCGCAACAAACCCGCCGGAGGTGTTTCCGGTTAGATTCAATTTTCCAGCCGTTGCGCCAGTATTGTCCTGTTCGCTCGCGGCATCCATATGCCATAAATCGATCGTATTCGGTTGCGTCCCGTTATACGGACTAAGCTGAACCTGCTGCTCAATGGCCAGATCCAGATTGGTATTGGTTGCCGTGATTTGAATTTCACTGAACGGAAATCCGGAGACCGCTTTGGCGGCCGTCAGCGAATTGTAATTCACATTTTTATAGCGATAAAGCAGTGAAGCAAAATTGGAACTGGACTGCCAAATAACGGATCGGATCGTGCCGTCGTTTTTGCGAATGACAATGTTGTCCATATAATAGTGATAATAACCGGCGGACGTACTGCGTAGAGCAATGTAGTTGATCGGAATCATCGCCGGGCATAAATTCCCGACCCCCACAACCTGCCGCACCCAGACTCCCTTCGGCAGGTTCAGGTCGGGCAGTAAAATCCCGTCCTGATTGATTCCATTATTCGATTTATAGAAAGGAATCCAGCAGCGTCCCGGTGCATAGAAACACCCTTTGGTAATCGCACTGTCTTCACAGACATAGATATCAAACTCCACCCGGTCCCCGGGATGAACATTCGCCTGATAATCATCATCCCAGCCTGTCCCGCCAGAAAACCGGACAAAAACACCGTTGAGATCCGGTGAGCTGATGGCCGCAGTCTGAGTGGCTTTAATCTCAAGCACTTCACCGGAAGGGGCGGGGTTGGGATAATCGATATCGCTTCCGTCGATTGCTACATATGACATCGCATAACTGTTGGTGGTAAGCCATTGCTTGTAGAGCTCGATCAACTGATTCCGCTCCACGGGATGCGCGGCCTGAACATCTGTTGTTTCCCCGATGTCTGCATACAGGTCATACAGATCAATCTGATTTTTACTCTCCGAATAGAACAATTTCCAGCGCTCGGTTCGGGTGGAGCCGTAATCAGACCACATCCAGAACATCGCATCGGTCAGATCAGGCCGGCATTCCGTCCGGGTCTGAAGATACGCCCAGCAGTTTTTACCATTCAGATTGGTTCCCAGAAGAGGTTGTTCGGTCATCGCCATTAGTGTGGGGTAGATGTCGGTATAGCCGATGAACCCGCGGTATTCGTTGCTCGCGGGAGTATAAGGCGCCGTATTCTTATCGAATGTTCCTGGCCACCAGATGGCGGCAGGGACATGCACCCCGCCATCCCACAACGTGTGCTTGCCACCTTGAAACGGCGTGTTAATTCCATTCGGCGTCGCCCCGTTATCGCTGGCAAACACGAAAACAGTATTCGCAAACTGGCCGATATCCACGACTTTCTGAATAACGGTCCCGATGCTCTTGTCGAGGGCATAAATATAGGCCGCGTAAATGAGCGGTTGCAAATGGGTTTTCCCGGGATCCAAAACAGAGAGGTCAAATTCTTTTCCTGTATCGAAACGAAGTTCCGCCACATTCTCAATCCGGTTGCTCGTCGAAGGACTCTGAATCGCTTTCACATAATCCCACTGCCCGGTGATCCCGAGCTCCGTGTCGAGCAGTCCGCAAAACTCCTGAAGATCGGATTGTTTCAGCTGAATTGGATTATGAACGGCTTCCTGCGGGATATAACAGACAAACGGAACCGCTTGATTGGTTTCGATAAACTGAGTTGCATACAAGGTAATCAGATCAACCGTGTACCCGGTCTCATCTCCGTGATACTCCCGGTCATGCCACCAGTCGACGTCATGATGCCAGTCAACGTAACGATCGAAGAGATCGCTGCCGCCGTTGTAGTAACCGACCCATCGATCAAAACCGTAGGCATTTGCGCCTTCCCCCCACGGCCACCCCTTATGGTTTTCAAAAATATTATTGGTCAGATTCAACGTATTTTCGCCGTGCAAAACGCTGTACGTTCCAACCGCGGACCAACTAACATTGATGCCATTTCCATCCGCCGGGAAGTTCGGCATTCCATTGTGCCATTTGCCGAAAGCCCCCGTTGTATAGCCGGCCGCCTTAAAGTCCTTGGCAAAATTCTGAATATTGTTAGGTAGCGTTCCGTCGGTCGCAGGGCCGGCACCCACCTCGGCGTAGTGTTTTCCCGTGAGAAGCCCGGCTCGCGAAGGAGAGCAAACCGCGTGGGTCATATAGTTGCTCAGCTCAATACCTTCGGTGAAAATGCGATCCATATTCGGGGTATACCGATAATGCGCCGGATTGGAGTTGTGCAGGCGAAGATCGCCCCATCCGAAATCATCGGCGTAAAAGATAACCACA
>Ga0307990_1004505_pt1 | contig 10250 bp, 8 predicted proteins | sample EllFjometagen129_FD_203168 | JGI IMG/M metagenome (GOLD analysis project Ga0307990, IMG submission 203168) | Marine microbial communities from Ellis Fjord, Antarctic Ocean - #129 | ecosystem: Environmental > Aquatic > Marine > Unclassified | place: Southern Ocean | collected 2014-10-08
CAACTCTTTGTAATTCTTTAGCATTTCACTCGAACCCGTGAACCCTTGACCCCTTGAACCCTCTTGGATCACACCGACTCACTTGAAGATTATTCACTTGACTTGCCTTAATTTGCTACAACTAATAGGGAGATGATCCTTACTTCATTATTCCAAAATGTTATAACTTTGAATCCCTGACTTCTAAGCCATTCATCTCTTTCCGTATCTTTCTTTGTTTCTACCGCGTGTTGCCCTCCATCGACTTCAATGATTATTTTCTTTTCAAAGCAAACAAAATCAACAATATATCTTCCGATTGGCTGTTGCCTTCTGAATTTCAACCCTTCCATTTGTCTATCTCTCAAACATCTCCACATTAACATCTCTACATCTGTTGATCCCCCTCCCCCTTACCCCCTCCCACAAGGGGAGGGGGATAACTTACCAACTCATTTTGAGAAAGAGCCACTTATATAGACTTAAAAGATACTATTTGCCTACACAAAAAAGACTGTTACTGTTCATGGCCAGGCCTAATGAATTTTCTAAAAACAACCTGGCCTTGGATTTGCATTTTAATTTTATCAGTTTGAGGGCGCCAAAAAGGTGGCCTATGAATCCTGACTACTCTTCAACTGCAATTTATATTTGCCATTAATGCAACAACTCAGATACAGGCACCACCCTGGCCTTGCTTTTTAATGTCTGTTCGTATGCCTTTAATATATTGAGCGTTTTTTTATGGGGGTGAGCAATGCCTATGGCCTGGCCTTTGTGTCTTGCAAGGCTGCAGAGTTTCTCTAATTGTGCCTTTATGGCATTTTCCGTGAGATTGTTATCTAAAAATACATCCCTGTTTGCCGTATTAAGGGCCAACTTTTTTGCAACCTTGAAGGCCACAGTATCAGAACTTGTTCTACTGTCAATAAAATAGAGGTTTCTTTTCTTCAATTCCGCCATGACTATTTCCATTTTTTTTTCATTCTTTGTGAGCCTTGATCCCATATGGTTATTAACGCCGGAGATAAACGGTATCTGTCTTAAATCATCTTTAAGTACCTTTAAGATAGCCCCTTCATCCATTGACTCTAATAAAACCCCATCTCCTGGATTTATTGAAGGGTAGCTAATAGGTTCCATAGGCAGATGAAGCATGGTCTCTTTGTCCCTTTTATGGGCATTTTGTGCAATAAATTTCGTATATGGGGTAAAGGGTAAGATGGAAAATGTAAGGGCTAAATCAAGATTTATCAGCTCGTTTGCAATAGGTTTTTTATAGCCCAGGTCATCTATTATAATGCTTATTCTTGGATGGGACAAAGAGCTTATGGCCTTATAGTCATCTAAGGTTATTCTTAACATATGGGTATGGAAGCCCTTCCAAAAAATATTGCAGACAGTCACCTTTTCTGATTCATCATATATATTTACTTGCACAGGAGCCTTTAGGCTATCAATCGTCCCCTTAATTTCCATCCCTATCTGTGAAGTAGAGTATTTGTTAGAAACCGTGGCTGTTAGGCTGCTGAATTCCCAACTATAACCGTCTTTTCGCATTGGTATAACCGATAAAAAAAGTATGTTTTCTTGAGAAACACCTATCTTGTAGAATTCACTGGAAATAGCCATGTCTATAGTGGATATATCTCTATGGAGCTGCTTTGAGGGGGCATAAACCTCTTCAAACGGCAATAAAGGCTTTCTTTTGCCTGAACTATAAAGGTAGGACATTGATATTGCTACGATTAACGCTATTAAGCTTAGGCCGATAATGGCAATACCGCGTTTCCCTTTTTTCTTGTATATAGATTTGACCATTAGAAAACTATCCTGGGAGGCTGTCCGAGAATGCCCTTTTTCCTCAACTCTTTGTCATGCTCAAAAAATTATCCTCGGAATATCAACTATATACCTGCGGTAATTTTTTTCGCATTCCTCGAGTTGAGAAAAAATTACTATTCTCGGACAGCCTCCTGGGCCCATTATTTCTCCTCCAGTCCATATATTTCTGAAAAAAGGCTCCATGACTGTAGAATTTGTAATGCGCTCCGGAGTTGATTGTCGCTGTCGATTCGCTTTTGTGCCTTAGTTTTCTCATCCGGTGATGGCTCGCTTGTTTCCTCTTTTTTTTCATCTGTTTTACCATCAGACCCTTCTTTTTCTATATGGCCCTCCAGATCACTTTCCCGGAGCATGTGATGTTTTTTCTCCTCTTCTTTTTTATTTGGAGGTATAAAGGCAACCTTTATATCCGGCTCAATCCCGCTTGCCTGTATGGATCTTCCGCTTGGTGTATAGTATACTGCAGTAGTAAGGCGCAAACCTGAACCGTCTGAAAGGGTAAAAATTGCCTGCACAGAACCCTTGCCAAAGGTTTTTGTGCCTAATATGAGGGCTTTCTTATTGTCCTGCAATGCACCGGCCACTATTTCTGAAGCGCTGGCGCTCCCACCATTAACCAGCACTATTATAGGATAATTTCTATTGTTTTTGTTCTTGTGGGCAAGGCTTTTTTCTTCCTGCTTATCACGACCCTTAATGCTGACAATCACCCCTGAGTCGAGAAATTCGTCTGAAACCTTGATTGCCTGAGAGAGAAGGCCCCCAGGATTATTCCTTAAATCTAAAATAAGGCCCTTCAATTCTTTTTCTTTAGCCAGGTCTTTTAACGCCTTTAAAAGCTCCTTGTCGGTTTTGCTCTGAAAAGTCGAAATCCTTATGTAGCCAATTTCAGAAGGAAGAAGTAGTGAACGGACACTTTTTATAGGTATCACATCTCTTGTTATTGCAAAATCAATGGGTTTTTCAGCGCCCTCCCTCCTAATAGTAAGCTTAACCTTGGTACCCTTTTTACCCCTGATAAGCTTTACCGCCTCCATAATCACCAAATCCTTTGTCGGCTTACCTTCAACCATAATAATCTGGTCACCTGCCTTTACGCCTGCCTTAAATGCAGGAGTTCCCTCTATGGGAGATACTACTGTAAGAATATCGTCCCGGACGGTTATTTCAATGCCTACACCGGAAAAACTTCCCTTTGTCTCTATCATCATCTCCTTATATCCATCTGGTTCCATAAAAGATGAGTGAGGATCTAACGCCTTTAACATTCCCTTGATAGCGCCATGTATAAGTTTTTCTCTGTCTACATCATTGACATAGTTTTTTTCTATCTTTCCCAAGACCTCGCTAAAGACCTCAATGTTTTTATACATCTCTTTTGTATCTGCAAAGGCGCCATAATTTCCATAAATTATTAGTGCAATGGCTATCGACCCAACAATAGCTGCCTTTAAGAAAAAATAATTACGTTTAGGTTTTACCATTCTCATTCTCCCCTTCTGTTTTAAAATCTATTGTCTCGTAAATAATCAGTGGATATCTATGTCAGACCTTGTTATTTATAGCGTATAATGGTGTAATATTTTGGACACAAACCTCTGTTTCCAACCCAGGAGTTGGGTTAAAAGGTTCACGGTTCAGAGGTTCAGAAGCTGAGCTCTCGTGGTATTAACCCAATGAAATCAATTGTTAATGGAAAAAGCGCAAAGCGGTTAACCTTGAACTTTGAACCCTGAACCCAGACCGAACTGATGTCCAATTAATTTGCAATCCCGCTTGATATAAAGATCTTCAGTCATTTTTATAATGAAATGACGAGGTCTGTATGTATAATTGCATGAGCTGCTAATTTATCCTGAACCATTTCCTTGGGTCAAGGTTAAATCCCCCCTTTCTTATTTCGAAATACATGCCGGCCCCAAAATTCAGCCCCGTGTCTCCTGCATTCCCCACTATTTCTCCTTCTGAAACCACTTCTCCTGCCTCTTTTTTTCTCTCCTCAAGATGGGCGAACATGGTAAAATATCTTGCCCCATGATTAATAATAATCATCTGGCCATAGCCTTTAAACCACCCTGAAAAAACAACTGTGCCAGGAAAAACCGATTTAATCTTATCTCCAAATTTTCCTTTAATATATATTCCCTTTCTATGCATAAACGGATCATGATTTCGGAGTGCGGAACCGTTAATTATTTTCCCCCTTAGCGGCATAGGTAATTTACCCTTCATTTTAACGAATGTTTCTATTAATGTCTTTTTTTCTTCTTTTTCCAAGCCTGCAATTTTTTGGCTAAGGGCATGGGAGGCTTCCTTTAGTTCCTTGACGGCTTTTTCATAAAACTCCTTCTCTTTATGTGTCTTCATTAACAAAAGAAATTTTCTTTCAATATCCTTTTTCAGCATTGCCGCGCTTTTTTTCTCGGCTGCTTTTAATGTTTCAATATTGAATCTATCTTTGTTTAATAATCCTATCTCCTTCTCAAGCTTTTTCCTCTTTGAAGACAGATTATCCATTATTTTTCTATCATGATCAATAATGGCCTTGATATATTTTATTTTCTTCTGAACTCCCTGCAAGCTTCCATTGGCAATTAAAAGACTCAGATATCCGGATTTTCCAAATTTATAAAATGCCACTAAGCGACTTTCGAAGGCCTTTTTAACCTCCTGAATGGAGGCATTAAGGTCTTTGATTTTCTCCCGACTTTCAATTATCTTAGCTGAAAGTCCTTTTATCTCGTGCGATAGTTTTTTAACGTATTTCCTGTTTTCCGCAGTGTTTTTTTCTAATCTTTCTAACTCGTCCAGAATGTTTTTTTCTTCAATGTATACGTTTGAGAGGCCCCCCTGCTGTTTTAAAAGCTGTTCCTCTATATGCTGGGCTTGAGAGACAGCCTCTTCAGCATAATCCTTATCTCCTGCTATGGAAAAACAAATACCAATTACATTGGAGCCGATCACAGATAAAATCAACAAATATGCAAAGGCAATAATATGGTTCATGTTCTAAAAAACCTGCCTAAGGCTATACTGCTCCCTGCAAAGCCTACAATAACACTCATGAGCAACAAAAAAACAGTGAGAAATGGCGAGATAAAGACTATATCAAGTGTGGCAAAGCCAATTCTGAAGTCTGCCCTGATTATGACTGTCATATAAGCTGCAAAGAGAATCATTAAGGCGGCAAGGCCTCCGAGTAAGCCCTGAATTGACCCCTCAATTAGAAACGGGGTCTTTATAAATAGATTTGTCGCGCCAACCAAACGGAGTATCTCTATCTCATTTTTCCTGGCAAATACAGTAAGTTTTATTGTATTGGTAATAATAAAAAGTGTTGCCAGAAAAAGCAAGCCACCAAGAATGGATCCAATGAGTTTTATTCCCCCCATTATCGCCTTAATCTTTCTTGTCCATTCCTGGCTATACTGAACCTCGTCAATTATATCCATTTTCTCCAGTTTGCTCTTTATACTATAGGGAAGAGAGTCCTCTCTATCCGCTATGGAAAAAATAATTTCAAGAGATGCAGGAAGGGGATTTTCATGCAAGCCACTGAGCAGTCCTGCCTTATCTCCCAGCTCTTTTGCCAAAACCTCCATTGCCTCTTCCTTGGAAACAAATTTATCAATAGTCACTCCTTGGATATTGATTAACTCCTTTTTTATCTCCTCAACCTCAATGCTTTGCGGCCGGCCTTTGAAATATATGGACATTGTTAATGATTTCCCCAATTCATCGGTCCAATGGTTTATGTTTACATAAACAAGGATAAAGGAAATAAAAATGAGGAATGCTATTGCTATTGTTCCTATCCCTACTAAGTGCACCATCCTGTTATCAGCAATGTTAGTCAATGCCTGCCGGAAAAAATACTTTACAAACGCTGTTTTCATTTAACTATCCTACCCTTATTAAGGGTTACTATCCTTTTGCCTGTATTTTTCAACAGCTCTTGGCTGTGTGTTGCCACAAGGACAGTTGTGCCCCTTTCATTTATTTCTCTTAATACTGCCATTATCTCCATGGTCAGGTCAGGGTCGAGGTTTCCAGTAGGCTCATCTGCTAATAAAATCAAAGGGTTATTGATTATTGCCCTTGCAATAGCAACTCTTTGCTGTTCCCCTCCTGAAAGCTGGGGCGGGTAGTAACGCTCTTTTTTTGCCAGTCCCAGGTGCCTTAGGGTCTGATGTACCTTTTTTCGTATAATGGAGTATTGTACTCCTGCTATTTCGAGGCAAAGAGCCACATTATTAAACACATTCCTGTTTGGCAATAGTTTAAAATCCTGGAAGACTATCCCTATCTTTCTTCGTAAAAACGCCAGCTCCCTTTCTCTTATTCTATTGAGATTTATTCCATTTACCAAGGCATTACCGCTGGTAGGTTTTTCCGAACAAAAGATTATCTTGAGAAGTGTGCTTTTTCCTGCACCGGAAGGCCCGGTAATAAAAACAAACTCTCCTTTCTCTATCTTTAAGCCTATGTCAACAATTGCCGGATTTTTTGGACCAAAGCTCTTACATACATTAAATAGCTGAATCATCATAAAAGACCATAAAAGTTCGTTAGCTTATAGAGATACACCTTTTGCAATCTTGCAAATACACCAAAAAACGATTTTCAGATAGTCAATTTTTATTGTTTGTTTGATATAATAATAGATTTCAGGGAAAGGGGCAATAATTTTTAACCCAGGTTAGATACAGCAATGATATTGTGGGATTAAAGAAGAAATTTAAATGTTGGAGCAATAAATAATCCACAGAACCACAAAGACATCAATGGATAATTTTTCAAGAAAGGAAACAGCTCAACATGAATTCTTTGATTAGAAGATATAATTGTGACTCAACAGGACATGAAGCCCTTTTTTTAGGTGGTAAATTAGATGCCTGATTTCATAGGCTGGAGATAGGATTAAAGATTATAATCAGGAAGGATTAAGGGTCGGTCTCTCATGAACAATACCATATTATGCGTCCAGTACTCCCCTGACTGTTTTTAATGCCTCTTGAAAACGATAAGGTTTGGCCACAAAGGCCAATGCCCCTGCATTTAATGCCTTTTTAACCCTCCCGTTTATGGTATATCCACTGCTAATTATTACCCTTGCCTTACTATCAATCCTTAGCAATTCATCAAGGCATTTTAGCCCTCCCATTCCCGGCATGCCAACGTCTAACATTACAATATCAATGGCGGAATTGGAGTATTTGTGTATAGCCTCCTCGCCACTGCGTGCTATTATGACCTGGTAATTGTATTTGCCAAGCATTTCTTCCCCTATATCTAAAATAGAACTGTCATCATCTACTAAAAGGATTGTTTCCGGTCCATTCAGGGGATGTTCCGTCCCTATTTTCTTCTTTGCCTTAACGGGAATTGTATTGGAATCAGCCACAGGCAAATATATATCAAAGGTTGTCCCCTTATTGGGCACACTAACACATTCAATAAATCCTCCATTATCTTCGATAATATTCTTAACTGTAGACAGACCAAGACCTGTTCCTTTTCCAGGTTCCTTGGTTGTGTAAAAAGGCTTGAAAATATGCTCTTTTACCTCTTCAGGCATGCCAAGGCCTGTATCGGATACCTTTAAAAGAACGTATTGCCGGCCTGCTTTGGCATATAAACCACCTTTATTTAATGAGGCATTATCCGTCAAAAATTTAAGTTCTCCACCGTCCGGCATAGCGTCTCTTGCATTAATTGCAAGATTAATTATTATCTGCTCAATCTGCCCGGCATCAACCTTTACCCTTTTCAGGTCATCTGCTAACACAGATTTTATACTAATCATCTTTGGAACGGTTCTTTTAAGGAGATCGGCTGTTTCAATTATCTGTGCATTTAGGTTAATATACTTAGATTTATTGTCTGCCTTTCGCCCTAAAGTTATAAATTGGCGGCTTAATTCGCTCCCTTTTGTGGCTGCTTGCTGAATCTGTATTAATTTCTTGTAATCTCGATCATCCTCGTGCTTTCTAAGCAAGAGCAGCTCAGCATTTCCCAATACTGTCTGTAAAATGTTGTTAAAATCATGGGCAATACCCCCTGCCATTGTAGCCAGGGCCTCCATCTTTTGCGACCTCTTGAGCTGTTCTGCCATTTGTTTATATTCACCCTCATGTAAACTGAGGGTTTCTATTTCTTTCTCGAGATTAATTATTCTGGTCTGCAAATCTTCAGTAGACAACTCTTTCATGTATATCCTTGTCGGATTGTTAAAAAATTTTCCCTTAATTTCTGACAGGGCATCACCATTTTTGGAATTTATAAAAACGTGTATAATATAAGCAATTCCCATGCCATTTGAATGTTACTTGTATGAGTGCGTATCCCATGGATTATTTGCCCCTTATGCCACTATTTTCCTGCAATATGCACTTATTAGTGTGCATTAAGCAGGAGAATTTATAATTTTCTTGAAACATAAGGAGGCTTATGGATGATGGTGAAAAAAATTATGAATTTTTATTACCTTAATGTTGGTAGAGGTCGTTGGGCAGTAAGGCTGTAAACTATGAAGTTAGCCTTAAATAATTCAGCTTTGATGCAAGGGTGTTGCGATGGATACCTAAAATTTCAGCAGCCTTTGTTCTGTTCCAACTTACACTTTCAAGTACGGTACCCACATATTGCTTTTCAAATGTTTTCATTGCATCCTTTAAAAGCATATCTTTGATTTCAGTCTTTGTCATTGTGAATATGGGTATATCCTTAAGATGGATTACAGGTCCCTTGCACAAGGTAAATAACCTTTCTACTAAATTTTCAAGTTCCCTGACATTGCCAGGCCAATCGTATTTCACAAGTGTGTTAATTGCCGGCTGTGAAAAATTCTTTCGTTTTGATCCTTTAATCTTAGATCGTACTTCTAAGAAATGGTTTAGAAGGAGAGGAATATCTTTTCTCCTTTCCCGCAAAGGAGGCACCTTTACGGGAAAAACATTAAGTCGATAGAATAAATCATTTCTAAATTTCCCCTTTGATTTCATTTCATTTAGGTCTTTATTGGAGGCAGCAATAAATTTTGCATCAACTTTAATTACCTTGGTACTTCCCAATCTTTCAAATTCTTTTTCCTGTATAACCCTAAGGAGCTTAGCCTGCATATTAATATCCAGGGTGTCGATATCATCAAAAAAAACAGTGCCTCCCTGGGCTATTTCAAGCTTACCGATAACCGTATTTAGGGCACCTGTAAACGCTCCCCTGTTATGGCCGAACACCTCGCTTTCCATAAGGTTCTGCGGTATGGAGGCACAATTTATAACGACAAAAGGGTGGCCTTTTCTTGGACCACGCTGATGTATGGCCCTGGCAACGAGTTCTTTTCCTGTTCCACTCTCTCCCTGTATAAGAACTGTTCCGTCACCTTGAGAGATGTTTGATATGAGTTCAAATATTTGCATCATTTCCTTGCCTTTGCCTACCATTTTTTCAAAGGGCTGCACCCTCTCCAGTTCATTCCTCAGATAGGTTACCTCTTTAACAAGGCTGTGCTTCTCTAATGCACGATGAATAACTGAAATCACCTCATCAACATTAAATGGTTTAATTATATACTCATATGCCCCAATCTTTATTGCCTTTACCGCTGTTTGAACCGCATTAACAGCAGTTACCATGATTATCTCTATACCTGGGTCCATTTCCTTTAATTTCGCCAACAAATCAATACCATTCATATCAGGCAAAAGTATGTCGAGCAATATTAGGTCAACAGGGTTTTTAGAAAAGATATCAACGGCATCTTCCCCAGACTTAGCTAAAAGAACATTAAATTCGTCTTTTAAAACCATGTTAAAGGATTGGCGAACGCCTCGTTCATCATCAACAACAAGTATGGTATTTCTCTTTTCCATTCCACCCCTCGTATAAATCACGGAATATTTCTGATAGATTCTTTAAAAACAAGGTTTTACTGTTTTTCATATTTAACATATAATTCAAAATTCGTCAAGATACTCAGGCATATAAATCTGATTGGCTTACAAAGGCCTAAAAGATGATATGCACTGAAAAGTGTGCATCACTGCACAAGTTTATGTGCAAACCAATATAAACTTCCGATTGAGGAAAATCTGCATTATATTGATATACTGTCTCATTGTATTTTAATCTAAAAAAATTACTATTTGGCATGAATATTGTTAGATTAATTTGGATTGTATGATAAAAATAAATTAATGCCTGCAGACAGTGGCAAGGGAGGAATTTTGAATCGTCACCCTGAATTTTCATGCAGGCTCAAAAACTATCAAAAAATTGCGACCTGTGCGGTTAGCATTTAGCCATTAGCATTAAAAAGTGGTGGAAATGAGAGATTTTAGAGAACTTAATCAACAGATCAATGAGGTAAAGAAGATATTGAACAGTTTTATCCAAAAGCTAATCCCGCCTATCTTTGGCGGGAC
>Ga0307990_1004507_pt1 | contig 10250 bp, 5 predicted proteins | sample EllFjometagen129_FD_203168 | JGI IMG/M metagenome (GOLD analysis project Ga0307990, IMG submission 203168) | Marine microbial communities from Ellis Fjord, Antarctic Ocean - #129 | ecosystem: Environmental > Aquatic > Marine > Unclassified | place: Southern Ocean | collected 2014-10-08
GCGCATGATGATGTTCTGGCAGAAGAGAAAGATAAAGAATGTTGGGATGGCGGCGATGATTAATGAGGCATACATGACTGCTTGTCCGCTACGTTGCTGGAGCTGGTAGAGCCAGACCATGAGCGTCCACATTTTTTGATCTTGGCAGACGACAAAAGCGAACATGAAGTTGGAGTAGGCCATAGTGAAGGCCTGCAGGGCTATCACGGCTAGGATTGGTTTGGATAACGACATTGTGATCTGCCAGAAGATGGTCCATTCACTGGCGCCGTCAAGTTGTGCGCTCTCGTATAGCTCACGCGGCTGCGCGTCGAAGAATCCCTTAAGCAGGAAGATGGAGTACCCGTTGGCCATGCCGGGTAAGACAAGCGCGGCAAACGTGTTGAGCAAACCCAGCCTGCGCAGCATCAGGAAGTTGGGAATCTGTGTAACCATCGGTGGAAAGGCCATGGTGCACATTAGGAAAAGTAGAATCTTGTAGCTAGAAGGCATTTTGTAGCGACTCATGGCGTAGGCCGCCAGCGGATTGATGGTCAGAGCCAGAAGAATCGCCAGTGAGCAATATATCAAGGTATTGAAGATGCCGCGTCCGTGTAGCAGCAAGTATTCCGCTACCGCCTTGTAGTTGCGCGAGATAAACTCCCACTTCAAGAATCCACGGTTCGCTTTGAACCACGTATAGTGCAGGCCCGCCTGGGGGAGGGGGGAGACGTGGGAAGTGGGAGGTGGGACGTGGAGGGTTCCTCCTTCGCCAAGGCTACGGAGGACAGGGGGGGGGCGGGATGAAAGCCAGTCGCGGAATATGAATTCGGGGCTGTGGATGCGAATATTCTCGACTGCAAGCTTGTGGATCTGGCCGCTCTCTGGATCGCGCCAGCCGGCTAAAAAGGCCTCCCAGTCGCTGGCCAGCAGACCGAACGAGGGTGGCTCTCCGACAAGGGGTATCTCGTCGAACGATATGTAGTGCGTGCCATAGTTCTTGTTGAGCACATTCAGGGATCCGTGCTTGGCCTGCAGAAATGCACGGTAGGCCGGTAGGGCTTCAGCGTCGGCCCGAATCCAGACCATTGCCAGCGTACTGCGGACAAAGGCCTCCCAGTCATCCTTTTCCTGAACACTGCCGTTCGATGGGAAGCTGCGTGGTAGCGGCACGTCAGCGTATGAGGCATACTGCGTTGCATGCGTATGGTTGTATTCCTCGATTTTTGTCGAGTACTGCGGCTTGAGAAAGGCCTTCTTGTAATATCCCTCGACCGATGCGTAGACCCGCATTCCCAGCGGCACCTGTGCTTGGTAGGCGTAGAGGGCGTCGCCAAACGCAGAATCCATAGGCTTGTCGCGGCGTGAGAGCGGGATCTGAGCACTAACGGTCAGTGTGCTCCAGTTGACAAACTCGGTTCCCAGGGCGGCATTGATATCGTCAATGGAGCGCCCGTGCCGGTCTCGCAGAAAGTTTTTGAACCCGCGCAAGTGGAGTGGGATTGTACGCGAGACGCTAGCCTCAAGATGCCCAACGGTGAAGGCATACGGTGGCAACTCCACTTCGGTTAGGAACTGCTTCCATTGAGCAACTTTTATGGTCGATATATCTGACGGCGGCTCGATCGTGTCAAAGGCGGTCGCATCGTCACCATATGCTTTGTTCCTATCGGACATACGTTCGTTAAAGAGCGACTCGACGTGCCTGCGGTAAAGCCACGCATCATCACGCAGGAAGTGCGGCACCACATCGAAGTATTTCGTATCAAGCGCCCCTTTTGTGCTGCCGGAGATCATGAGCAGGAACGGGTAGACCATGCTCGCTGCACCCAGTATAAGGAATGCGTACATGCCGAAGTAAAGTGCTCGCACCCTGAAGCTCTTTCGTCCAATTCTGGAAATGATTGCCATGCTACTTACCGGTTGTTTTGAATTCGAGTTTAGAAAGAATGCGGAGTTGGTGTACAGTGAATCCAATCAGCATGGATCCTAGGATCCAGGCCATGGCTGTTGCGGGACCGAATTTGAGGAAAAGGTAGGCCTTGTAGAAAATATGGAGTCCGGCGACCGTCGTGCCGCTCGCACCTCCGGTCATGGCCAGAATGAATGCGGAACTTTTCCATGAACCAATAAATACGCCCACGAAATTGATAATGAGAAGCGGCTTCAGTATGGGAACCACCACGAAGAGCACCTTGTCAATGAAGGTAGCTCCGTCAATGTCAGCGGCTTCGTAGAAGTCGGGTGAAACTCCCTTGAGGGCAGCTAGGTAGATAAGGCAACCCGGTCCCATTCCCGCCCAGACCATTGGCATCACGCAACAGAGCATGGCGGTCTTGGGATCCTGCAACCAGCGGTAAGGTTGCTGCGATTTCATAAAGAGCGCCTGGAACCACGTTACATCGTCTTGGGATAGGATAGGCCAGGCAAATCGGAACATAAAGACGAACATCATTATGCCCACCAGCAGGCAGAGCGCAGCTACCCAGTAGACACGGTGAATAAATAATCGCTTAGCGAAAGCAAACAGGATAAAGAAGAACATGGCGCCGATCAGTATATACCCTATGGCAGGAATGCTCAGAACAAGAGCGTTGAGCACCCCGTACTCAGTCTTTTCGTAGAAGGACTTCCAGAGATAGATCACCACCAAGCCTGTAATCATGGCTGGCAGGTAGAACAGCATGCGGAAGAGCATCTTGCCCTTCGGAATCTCGGCCAGCAACACGGCTAGTATAATCGGTGGCATAAAGTTCAGGCCGACGACAAGTATGCTGTAGCGCAACGAATTCCATACCGTCAGCCACCAGACCTTGTCCCATAGCACATCTCCGAAATTGTCGACTCCCACCCAGGTTTGGTCTCCCATGATGCGGTAGTCCTGAAAGGCCATCTTTGATCCGAGTGCTAATGGAATATACTGCCAGAGTAGAATCGAGAGCAATGCCGGGATCAGCAGTAGGTAGGCCCAGCGATATTTCCAGAAACCCCATCTGACATGCTTTTCTGATGCCAGCGTGATGGGTGGTTGAAAGGCCTTCATCACATTACGGAAGACCAAGCTGAACAGGATCGTGATGCCGATCAGCAACGCGATGGCTGCCAATCGGCGTATGCGGCGTTGCTCGGGGGAGATACGTCCGATCATTTTCTCCTCGGTCTCCTGCACGGCCTCATGTAGCAGTCCTTGTAGCAACGCCAGCCGCTCTTGCTCGTTTTCCGGCAACTTTCCATTCAGGGCCAGGTTCTCGGCCTTGACCAAAGGTCCAGTCATCATCGTATAAACCAGTTGGCAGTTTTTTCCGTAGGGTTCCGGCTTACCGGTCTCGATTGCAATCCGGAAGCACTCCTCCCATCCTTTGGGCGCCAAGCGCACGATGTCCTCGTAGCCGAACATGCGCAGATAACGCGGGTTCACAAAACGCCCCAGGCCACCTTCGACCATCATGCGCGTATTGATCGCGGCTGAATCTTGCGAGCCACAAAATTTAAGGTACTCCCAGGCGGCATCGCGGATGACAGGGTTCTCGACTCCGGCGAAGATGCCCTGCATGCGTGAATTGATCTCCGCGCCACGGTTTCCGTCGGGGCCGATCGGCACGGGTACCATGCCTGTCGTGTCGGGATTGATTGTCGCGAAGAGTTGTTCGTCAATATATGAAGCCCTAAAAGCGATCTGCCCTAAAGACCACTTGTGGCCGATAGCCGAAGCATCTTTGACGGCGTAGCCATAGCGAATCTTACCATTCGTATCGGTCCACGGCTCCGTGCAGAGTCGTGTGTAGAAATCCAAAGCCTTGGCCGCGGCAGGTGTGTCAAAGACTGCTGACCATTGAGACGTCGCTTTGTCATAGGCCATCGCCTCGCCACCAGCCGACCAGAGGTACGTGACCCAGTGAGCGCTTTCATCGCGACCTCGGCTGAAGAGTATTCCATAGGTCCCGGATCCCGGATCGGTTACCTTGCGGCAGGCCTCGTACAAATTGTCCCACGTCCAATTGTTTTTAGGATAGGGCACCCCGTGTGTATCCAGCAGATCCTTGCGGTAAAGCATGACTTTGCCTAGAACTCCACTCTGCGGCACGGCCCAAGTATGCTTGGCACCGGCTGGCCCCCGGCGATTGATGACCGGCTCGACCTTCGGGTGGATCCAGAATTCCCGCTCCTCCTTGGATAAAGAGCTCATGTAACCGTCTTCCTTTTTGTCGAGCGGATAGAGGAATCCCTCCTGGATATAGGTGTCGGACTGGCGGAAGTTGACGTAGAGAATATCTGGCGAAACGCCGCCAGCAATAGCCATCAACGGACCGGAGTCCATTCCCATGCCCTCGATCGTGATACCGGAAAAGCGGTGCATCTCAATCGCGACATCATCCCAGTTGTATTCGCCGTAGCGCTCCGGGTCCGCCTTGTAGCGCTCGCTGTAGCGTTCCGCAAACGTGGCTGGAAACCCTTTTATGAAGGCCTTGAGTGCCTCCGTTTTAGCCTTGGCTGCGGGATCCGTAAGCGTTGGATCCGGGAGCGACCAGGCTTTGACATGAATGATAGTCTTGCCGTCGCGGTCCTCGAGCCACCCAGCGTCTGCCGGCAAACGGCATGTCGCAAGCAGAACGCCAGTCAGCAAGGTGGCTCGGACTAGGGAAATAGCATGACCTTTAAGTAAATGTTGAACTGATTTTGGCATGAGCTAAAGTACCAAACATTGGATCTAGATGCATTATAAAAATTAGCTAGTTGGGATTGGGGGAGGACTAAGTGTAAGGGACTAAGTGTTTGAGACTAAGTGTGTGGACTAAGTGTAAGGGACTAAGTGTTTGAGACTAAGTGTGTGGACTAAGTGTAAAGGACTAAGTGTGGGGATTAAGTGTGAGGGACTTAGGTGTTTTGTAAGATACATTTATTGAAGTATTTTCTTCGTCTTGTAAGTTGTGGTGATATTTGGCATCTTTTTACTGAAAGGGAAAAGAGTCTGATTGCGGTAATTACTGTCGATAATGATTCCTGGGTTGAACCAAATGAGTGATCTGATTAGAGAGTTTTGTGTTGGAGATGAAGATTATCTGCGTGATGAGTCACGCAGAGTTGGCAGTGCTGAATTTATTGCATTTCCTAAATCAGAATCAGATCTGATTGATGTTGTTAAAGAAACTGCTGCAAAGGGTGGTTTTATCACAACTCAGGGCGCTCGCACGGGCATTACAGCTTCGGCGGTTCCAGAGGGTGGCTTGATTCTTAATTTAAGCCGGATGAAGAAGGTGGGCGGATTCCGCAGGGATGAGTCTACAGGCAAGAGCTTTCTCAGCGTAGAACCGGGGGTCTTGCTAGATGAAATTCGCGATGTCGTTCAATCTGAAAATCTATTTTTTCCTCCGGATCCGACCGAAAGCTCGGCCTCTATAGGTGGTATGGTTGCCTGTAATGCTTCTGGAGCCATGTCTTTCTATTATGGATCAACCCGCAGATGGGTTAATGCATTGCGGGTTGTGCTATCCGATAGATCTGTTGTCGAATTGAAACGCGGTGAGCAGATGAGCGTTGGAAGATCATTCAGGCTAACTACTACGAGTGGACGAGTGATAGAAGGTAGACTTCCTTCGTATGTGATACCAGATGTGAAGAATGCTGCGGGATATTATGTTGCCGACAATATGGATATGATAGACCTCTTTATCGGTATGGAAGGTACTCTGGGAGTTATCACTGAAATTGAGTTGGAATTAATTAGGAAGCCCGCTGCTGTCTTGGCTTTGACCGCTTTTTTGCCTTGCGAGGAAGCTGCCATTAAGTTTGTGCGCAAGCTGCGTTCTATGGCAAATTCCAGAGCTCGGCTGGTGGCTTTGGAATTCTTTAATAACGGTGCTTTGAACCTGTTACGAACTGCACGAGAAACACATGCTGCATTTAGCGATCTGCCAGCTTTGCCCCAAAAATTTAATTCTGCTGTTTATGTCGAATTTCATGCTGATGATGAGGAGATGCTTGACGATAAAATTATGGTAGTGGCTGAACTTATCGCAGAGCTTGGTGGGTCTGAGGATGATTGTTGGTGTGCGACTACACCGCAGGAGTTGGAAAAGCTGCATCTGTTTCGCCATGCAACTCCAGAATTGGTTAATATGCAGATAGATGAACGCCGTAAGATACAACCTGAGTTGACGAAACTGGGAACCGACATGTCGGTTCCTGACTGCGAGCTTGAAAATGTGATGAGCATGTATAACGCGGGGCTAAAAGCGAGCAACCTAGAATATGTGATTTTTGGGCATATAGGAAATAACCATGTGCATGTTAATATTATTCCCAAAAATATGGAAGAATATGCGGCAGGCAAAAAGCTTTATCTTGATTGGGCGCGGCAGGTAGTGAGTTTGGGAGGGTCTGTCTCTGCAGAACATGGTATAGGTAAAATCAAAGTGCCGTTCCTAAAGCTGATGTATGGCGAAGTACATGTTGCAGAGATGAAGAAGCTGAAGTTACTATTTGATCCAACTGGAATATTGAATCCAGGCAATCTGTTTTAGGTGACAGGGTTATGCAAGGTGTTTTAGTGCGTGCTTTTATTTTGTTGGGAAAGGATGCCCACGGATGGCAAGGCCGACCCACGGATGGGGACTGATGTTCTGCAGGGGGATGTAGCCACGAAAAGCACAAAAAGGCACAAAATTTTTGGGATGCGTGGGGAAGTTTTATTCGATGTTGAATGTTGAATGTTTCCCGCATATGCGGGATTGGATGTTCAATTTATTCATTCGTGTTCATTCGTAGTTCTTCTACCGCCAATTTTTTTCATTCAGCATTTACGAAAACCACAAAAGATACGCAACATCGTAAAAGGATAAACATAAACATCAAGGGACAAAGCGCTCCGACTCTCACCTCCCCATCCGTGGGTCGGCTTTGCCATCCGTGGTGCATTCTCCCCCAGCAGAATCCAAGCCCCTATCAACTTGTTTTACCCGCCATACTGCGAAGCTGTGGGCTGGGCAACTTATCAATCATCAACCAGCTTTATTCGACTGATATGATTTTGAATGTTTGGGGGATTGGCCCCATTTTGATTTCAAAAGTGTCGCCGACTTTTTTGCCTAAGATTGCTTTTCCCAGAGGTGCCTTGGCTGTGATGATGGTGACGGTTTCTGCGTCTGCTATGACTGTTTCTCCACCCGAACATGGACCGAATAAGAGGGTGCGTTTGTCTTTGCCATCAGTTGATTCTAGTTTGATGAGTGCGCTGAGTAGGATTGGGGTGGTTTCATTAAATTCTTTGAGTATAAGTTGTTGTAGGCATTCAAGGGCATCTCTGAGTTCCTGAACCCGTTTTGCTTGTCCGCGGGCAAGATATGATGATTCAAGGCTGAATGTGTCGTATTTGCCTTCGGCATGGTGGGCTTCGTTGGTGGCGGTAGCAATGGTTGATTTTGCGGCAGTTGTGGTGGATTCTAGTTCTGCACGTATCTGGGCAACGAATAGGTTATGGATATCTTTTTTAGTCATGTGGGCAGTCTATGTCCATTGTAGGCAAAGGGTCAAGCTGAGCTTTTTCTATGCAGCCTTCACAAGGCTTCTCATATTGTCAGCCTGGTTTTCCTTTATTCTTCCAAGAGCTATGGCGAGCATAGCTATGTAAGCCATAGTCACACGCAATTCCATTTTATTATGACCACGTATGGTGTGGTTTTGGCTTCGGTTTTGCAGAGAGTCAGGTGCAGATAGCTAGCAAGACGTGCGTTTTATTTGGTTATATTTGTGGCGTTGCGCATTTTAGCGTTGCGCATTTCTGCGACATTGGCTATGGTTATGTTTATGAATCCGTTTGTTTATGGAAAAATTGTTGAAAACAGGCATTTTTGCCCACGCGATGTGTTGTTGTCGGAATTGTGCGGTTGTATTGAATCGGGGCAGAATAGCGTTGTTTACGGACGTCGTAGAGTTGGCAAGAGTTCGCTTGTCCTGAATGCGGGCAAGCGTTTCCCAGACCGAATGCTCTTTCTCGTAGATCTGTTTTTCACAAAAGATGCCGGTATGTTTCTGGAATATTGTACGAACGCCCTCTTAACATTCAATCACAGCCGCAAGGGATTTCTGGAAAAAACAATGGGTGCGTTGAAGCGTATTCGTCCAAATTTGAAATTTGATCCTGATACAGGAATTCCATCGTTTTCGCTTGATGTAGCTCAGCGTGATGAAGGTGTTCTTCTGAACACTATTGATGATTTTTTTGGATTCCTTGGTGATGAATTTGCGGCAGATCAACTTGTCGTATGTTTTGATGAATTTCAGAGTGTGTTGCATTATCCTGGTGCTGATTCTTTGTTGGCTAAAATACGGGGTAAGGTTCAGTATCACCCGTTTGCATATATCTTTACGGGATCCGACAGAAGTGGTTTGAAGAAGATTTTTACGCAACCGCAGTCACCTTTCTATAAATCGGTTCGCTCGATTGAGGTACCTGTTATTCCGCAGGAGGTATTTCGCCCGTTTCTGGAAGAAAAGTTCGCAGGTGGTGAACGCACTGTTTTGGATGAGGTATGGAATGAATTGTTTGAACTGGATGTACCTGGGGATATCCAGCAGTTATGTGCGGCTTTATGGGAAAGCAGTGATCAGGGGGATATGATAGGAGTTACTACGTTGCGGGAGGCGTGTGAACGGGTATTTTCTCAGGAAATTGAAGGTTTCCGCTCTTTGATTACTGATTTGACGGCATTGCAGTTTCGTGTGTTAAAGGTTGTTGCCAGCAATGGGGTTGTGAACCTGTATTCGTTGGATTCTCAACAGGCAATAGGCGCATCGTCTTCATCAATCCGGCGGTCGATGACATCGTTGGTTCGGAAATGGATTCTGGTGGAAGACCAGGGGCTTGTATATTTTAATAATCCATTCCTTAAGCAGTTTCTGACTCTGCATCAAATATAGCCTGGTTGTGTGAATGGCGCTGTTTTGACCGGGGACGGCCAACGCTACAGGGGAATTGCGAAAATCGGAAGATTTGACCCGTATTTTGTGTTAGAGCCCTTTATCGGTACGGTGAATACTGCATCCGATAGTTAAAGGGGGTCATGCCCTTCTCTTTTTTGAATACTCTGGCGAGGTTCTTGGCATCAAGAAAGCCCAGCTTTTCTGATATCTGAACTATAGGTAGATTGGTCTCCATAAGCATACGGGCGGCGTAATCCATCTTTGCCCTGCGGATCTCTTCATATATCGAACGGCCGATGGCCTTCTTGAATCGCTGATATAGAGCACGGCGAGATAGAGGTATAATTCTGACGATATCATCCACATGTAGGTTCTCAGCAGTATGCGCATATATATACTGTATAGCTTGCGCTATCAGTTTGTCATCAATTGCGAAAATATTGGTCGAGTGTCTTTCTACAATTTCACGAGAGTCACAGGATATGTTTTTCTTAGCTCCTCTGGAGTTAATCATTTCCACTAGAGCCTCTGCAGCTTCATAGCCGGCATGTTCCGTATTCATCGCCACACTCGACAACGGTGGGTGTGCAAAGTCGCAAACAAGCTCATCATTACCTACGCCGATTATTGCCAGGTCATCAGGTATCTTGAGATTCGCGCTGTGTGCTGCATCATAACAGTCAACAGCGCAGTCATCAGTAGAGACCATAAGACCAAGCGGGCTCTGCAAACCGCTGAGCCACTCTACAAGGTCACGATCTTCATCTTTATCGCAGATCTGCACTTCAAAGCCCGCCTTCTCAACCGTCTGGACAAACGCCTGCTTGCGGGATTTCGAAAAATAGCATCCGTCGCTGAGTCCATAATAAGCAAAGTTTCTGAACCCGCGCCCCAGGAGATGATCCGCCGCCTTGGCTCCTATACTTGCGTCGTCCGTGACAATATTCAGCAGTTTCGGATCAGGCTGAGTAAAGGGAGCAAAGATTATCGGCAGGCCCAGCGACTTCAGATCCAGCTCACTATATCCCTCACGCCAAATAATACCGTCGGGCTTCCACTTCTTAATCATATCCAGAGTGATCTTTTTCGGTCCACCGGAGACGACGTTTTGCTTGCGCCAGAACGAGAATGGGCCATGCAGGCGCGAATATTTCAGTATACCAAGTAGAAGACCGCGCTCGTAAGCACGGTTCGTATCCATTAACAAAACTATTCTTGGTTGCTCGTATTTCATTTGTATACATTAGCCCCATCGTAATATGAGTTCAAGCGCAAGTGTATATGAGCCTGTTGCGATGTTGTTCCTGCCATGTGGTTGTTTCGTAAATGCTTAATGAAAAAACTTGGCGGTA
>Ga0307990_1004508_pt1 | contig 10246 bp, 8 predicted proteins | sample EllFjometagen129_FD_203168 | JGI IMG/M metagenome (GOLD analysis project Ga0307990, IMG submission 203168) | Marine microbial communities from Ellis Fjord, Antarctic Ocean - #129 | ecosystem: Environmental > Aquatic > Marine > Unclassified | place: Southern Ocean | collected 2014-10-08
TGCTTTTTGCCTATTCTAAAGATGCCTTTGCAGATTTCCATTTTATGAAACAACGAAAAATGCAAATCCCAAAGAGCGGATCGCTGCTATCACTAGCAATTTTGCCCAACGCTAGGCTAAGAAACGTAGGGGAGTTTGAAACACTGCCCTTTCGGTTTACCACTTAGCCAAGCCAAATATTTTTATTATTAATTTTCTTTTTTCATTATCAAAATTTTGGTTTGGCGGTTTTCAATCGAAGCTCTGAACTCTCAATTTACCACCAAAACCCCTATGTTTTTTAGCCATTGTTACCCACCGTTTGGTTTTCTTTTTCATCTGTGGAGCGTTGGAAAAAGGCATACTCTTTGACAAGTTTTGGCTCGTGCGGTTGGCTTTTAAGCGACTTGGCAATGTGTATGGCTTTTAGGGTGGCTTGATTATTTACGAGTTCAGCTAAAGATTTTCCTATATGCCACATCAATACAGGAGGAACCGCATTTCCAATTGCCCTATATTGTCTATTTTCAGAAACTGAGTCCAATTTGAAAGAAGTTGGAAATGACTGAATATTTGCAGCTTCTCGTGGCGTAAACCTCCTATATCTACCATCAACCATTAAAACAGGGTCTGTGCTGTTAAGACTTACTTTTGACAAGTGTGAACTTATAGTATTACAGGATTCTTCTAAATTTTGAGCCCGACCTTTATTCATTTTTTCTTTAACCCTTAACATTCCTTCAACTGCTTTTTGGCTAAAAAACCATTTTTCATCCTTGTCCGCATTTGTATCAATTACGGTGTTTAGCTTAACCCTCGAACCGTTTAATGTAGTTTCAGAAGGAAAATTGAAATATGCAAAATCTTGGTAATTCCTAAACCCAACAATAAAGACTCTTTGCCTTTTTTGTGGGATTCCGAATTCTGACGAGTTAAATAATTTGTATTTAATATGATACCCTGCTTTTTCAAATTCTTTAATAATCATAGGGAAAGCTTTCTTCTTATTAGCAGATAATAAGCCTTTAACATTTTCAGCAATAAAGAATCTTGGTTTATTGACCTCTAATGCTTTTACCATTTCAAAAAATAATTTACCTCTATCATCTTTATATCCTAATCTAGGAGGGTTTTGTGCACTAATAGAAAAGGATTGACAAGGAAAGCCTCCTAACAATATATCATAATTGGGAATTTTATTTAATTCTATTTCTCGTACATCTTTTGTCTCACATTTATGATTGAAATTATCATTATATATTTTGGTTGCGTATGCATCATTGTCAACAGCATATGCAACTTCATATGGTAGGTTATGATATTTTTTATTTAAGTATTCAAATCCTCCTTGAATTCCTAAATCCATTCCTCCACATCCGCAAAAAAAGGAAGCAACCTTTAATTTTGTATTTCTATCAATTTTTGCCATTGTCCCGATTTTTTTGAAAATTCAACTACTAAATTTTTATCAATTTTTAAATGACCTTTGTTGTACTCGCTGACTGGGTCATTTATTACGAATATGTTTTTACTGTTTTCATTAACCACTAAATAATAGATAAAATAATTTTCACCAACTGTTTCAGCAGTATCCCATTCGTTAGGAGTTAATTTGAAGCGGTTATTCATTAGAGCCTTTTTCGATTTTGTGGTTTTTACTTCTATGTACCTCTTTTTCGACTCAATTTCTATACTTTGTATATCGTAACCAACGCCTAGTGGTGTTGGTATTTTATTAATCAAATGCTGACGTTTGGATTTTTCTTTTGTTCTTAAATATTCGTGAGCAAGTATTAGACTTTCTCCATAATCTCCGATTATTTTTGTAGGAACTTTTTTATCTCCTTTAAGTCGTGTATAGTATTCTTGAATTAATTTGGATATGTTTTCCTCTTCTTGTTTATTAAGTTGAGGAGAAAAGGCTTCTATTTCATCAAAGCTATTTACAAAATCAAACCAATTAGTTTCAATTTTAGTTATGTCTGAAGTTTCAATGCTAGGTTTATTGTAAAAACCATCATATTCGCTAAACCAAGAAGAATTTTTCAGATGGAAATTAATTGCAGTTAAAGCATCTTTATTTATATAGTAATAGTACCCTGTTCCTTTGTGGTTTAATAAATTTGCAAGAACCATATAATCAAGAATATCTCCTGCATATCTATTTACATCCCCTTTAGAAGGGAAATTACCACTTGTAGATTTTAGTTGATTGTATTTATGGTCATATTCTAATTTATCCTTACGATTTTTAATAATAATTTTTGCTACGTCTTTAGGACTTCTCCCATCTCGTGTTACTCGCAAATCATAATATGCACATTGAGTAAGTTCTTCAGCAGTAATACTGAAAGGTTTTCCAGTTAATTTTTCAGCTTCAATTAATAAAGACAGTATAAAAGAACAAGGTTTAAACTTAACTCCGTGCTCAATTTGATTAGCTACATTTTGGGATTTAATATGGCCTCCAGGGTATTGAAATGAATAGAGGAAGTAATTGAAAAATTCATCTAGGTATTGATTATCAGCTAATCTGGTTGCCATTTTTCCAGAAAAAGATGTGGTATCAGATTCTTGTGTAAATGCAAATAATGCTGATATTTCAGTTCTCCAATTATCAATTGTTTTTTGAGTCGATGTTGAGTTTTTCTTGAATTTTAAAAGTACATCATTAAGAATTTTTTTAAAATCTTTTTTTGGTAGAGCTTCCATTTCTGAAATGCTTGTAGCTACATATAAAAGAACTTCTTCAACGTCATTTTTAAACCGTGGTCGAACGTGATGCAGTCTGAAAAAATATTTATCTGGTATTTTATACATTTTCTTTAAGTTGATTAAGAATTGATATAGCCAATTTTTTCGCTAAAATTGGAGGAACAGCATTTCCAACTTGTTTGTATTGACTTGTTTTACTACCCGTAAAAACAAAGTCGTCTTCAAAAGATTGGATTCTAGCACTTTCACGTACTGTAGGCACTCTGTTGAATTTATAGTGAAAGTGATGTCTATGTCCTGTGTCTATAGTGAAGCTTGGTTTTTTACTATTTAGCCTTGTCCAAGCAATATTTACACGTCTAGTATTTCGCAATTCTTCAGGTAAGTTTTTGTAATTCCCTCCGTCAGGCACTAAAGAAATTATTTCAACAGTTTTTTCACTGTGATTTGTTATTTCGTGGTTGAATATAGCTTTAGAGCCATTTCTGATTTGTTTCTGGTAATTAGAACGAGGAGTGACTGGATAATTAGTACCATCTTCTAAGCTCTGTTCTGTTAAATCAGAAATTGCATCTAAAGATGTAATATGTTCAATAGTATCAGTTTGAGGGAATTCAAAATGGTGTCCATTTTTAAATCCAATAAAAAATGCTCTATTCCGATTTTGAGGAACACCATAATTTGAAGCAAGAAGTTTGTCAGTATTAACTGTATAACCTATTTTTTCAAAATCCTTTATAATTTTTTCTTTTACTAAACCTTTACCCATAGATAGTATGTTTGGGACATTTTCCATTAGAAAAACTTTAGGCTTATAATAGTCTACAAATTTGACAAAAGATTTATAGAGTTCATTCCTTTCGTCTTCAATAATTCTTTTTCCAGCAATTGAAAATCCTTGACAAGGAGGTCCTCCAATTATTATATCAGCTTTTGTTATTCCTGTTTTAGTGGATATCGTTTCAACGGATTCGTTGTAAAGGTCAGTAACAATGCCAGTTGAATTCTTGTGATTATAATTAAACGTTTTTATCGCATCTTTCCAGTGGTCTATTCCAAGGACTATTTTATAGCCAGCATCAATGAAGCCTTGTGATAAGCCACCACAACCGCAAAAGAGGTCTATTACAGTTTGTTTTTTCATTTATCTTTAAATTTTAATAGACCTTGTTTAACATTCTTCTTTTTCAAGTATTGTATTTTTTCTTCTGCTACTTTTAATATTTCATTAGGGTTCTCCTCTTCCATAAGTTGATAAGCGACTTTGTCGCTAAAAAGAATTAGGCTTAATTCTTTTTCGTTTTCATTGAATAATTGAGCAAGTAGTGGCAACATTTCTTTGTTTGCTGTTCTTTCGCCTCTTTCTATTTTACTCAGTGTTGAAGGGTCAAGGTCTAATACAGAAGCCACTTTTCTAAGTGGCAGTTTGTGTTCTTCCCTTAATCTTTTGATGTGCTCCCCAAATGATTCTCTGACAGTCATTCTTTTTTTTTGTTCTTGATATTTATTTCAGGACATTAATTGTCCAAATGTAATAATCTTTTTTGAGTTTCTGTCGATAGCGTTGGAAAGATTTTACTCTTTTATTTTTTTAGTATTGGGCTTGTGAGTTGGCAAAAAAAATAAATGTGTAAAATGTGCGGAGGGCTTTCTCTGCAATGGTGGGTAACGTTGGTATAAGAATATGTAGCCGACTTCGGAGCACTTTCCTGTCAAATTACAAGAAAGCTGAAGTGGGCTACAACCCTTGAATTCACTACTGTCTCGGCTATTATTTTTATACATTGTTACCAACTGGCCTTTATTTATTTTCAATCAATTTATCTATCAATTTTGCAGTCTGCCGTGCGTTTGGGTAGGCAAGCTCTTTGGCTGGTTTTGGACGTGTGTTGGCTTTTTCGAGCGACCAGACAATGTGCTTGACTACGAAGCGTTGGCTTTTTATTAAATCTTAATTTTATCAATTTCTTTCATTAATCTGTCCGTTTCTGAAAGAGCAACAATTATTTTTTGATAATGTAAAATATCATCAAAATTCAAAGTTCTTTCTTTACGGTCTTTAAGCCATTTTTGGGCAGGTTGATAACCGCCAATATAAAATTCCCACGCTTTAAGTGGTATATTTTCAAAATACTGTTCAGCATTTATCCAAATTCTGCCAAGTTGATTTTCTTTATCAGTTATTTCCCAATCTTTTTTACTGATTTTTGTTGTAACTGTATTGTCGCCATCAATTGGGTAGCCTGTAATGTATTCTTCTACTTTTGGGTTTTCTAATAAATGGATTTGTCTAAGCTCACCACCTAACTTAACCAGTTGCCAAAATGTATTTTGGACTTTTGGGTAGGGTATACGTGGAAAATCTATTTTTAGAAATTCTTTATACTTCTTACGGTATTTTGGTGAATGCAATACAGCATAAATGTAATCCAAAATATCTATTGGAGCGAAAGTGCTATCGGTAATCTCTTTTTCATTAGTAAAGGGTAAACCTAATTTATTTGCTAATTGCTTTACAAGCTCGGCATTTAGGTTTGGTATTCTTTCATTACTTTCTTCAATAATTTGTTGGCCATTGGCTTTAGGATATTGGTAGAGGGGGAAAATGTAGTTGTTATCCAAAGAGGAGCTTATACTTTTATCGGTAATGTTATTGGATATAAAGTAACAACTTGCATCATTTCTACGACTTCTTGTTGAACTTATAGCTAAATTATCCTTAGTCAAATGATTCATCGTTTCAGAGCGTGGCCTTCCCATAAAACCACTTGAAAATCCAGAATAAGCCGTATATCGACAATCGAAAGGACGGTATGAAATTTTATTTATTTGTGGAGAATTCTTAATTATATCAATTTTCGCATTTTTATAATTCCAACCTGAGCTGTTTGGTCGTTTATACTTTAAAAGTAATTCCTCTTCGTTTAACCCTTCAAAATCAGATATTGTTTTTGTAATCTTATTTTGGTCAAATGCAACTGTGATGTCATCACACTTAGTCTCTATACCAGTACTAAATACTTTAAATAGCAAAGACAGTTGAATCCCAGAATTATATTTTTCTATTTCTTCAAAATTCTTTTTTACAAAAAAATAATTAGGTTTATTATTTTCTAATTGAGTCCATTTTAAACTTGAAAAAGTGTTCTTATTTAATAAGTTGTATTTATTATCTCTTTTCCCATAGAATTCAGAATGATAAACATTTCCTAAATTCGTTTTCTTTTTATTCCCTGTTTTTACAAAAATATTAATGGAAACGCCTTGCATTATATCAAACACATTTTGGTCTATACTTCCATCTGGTGCGGCTTCCTTTTTCTTACTATTACCATGCATGTCAAGGATATATATTTTATCGAAGCTTTCCAATAAGCTTTTTCTCATTTGACGGTGAGTAATACCATCAATAAAACTATTATTAGAAATGTAGGCTAGAATGCCTTCTCCATTTTTATCAATATAATGCTGGCCATATCTGATAAATTTTATATAGTCATCATCGAGGTTTATTTTTCTCTCATTCAAGTCTTTTTTGTAATCTTTTAAAAGGTTTTGTATCCAGTCTCCTTTATTTGTGCTACTTACAGCATAAGGTGGGTTTCCAATCACACACATTACGGGCGTATCACGTTTGATGTGATTCGCCTCGTTAGCTTCTGTACTTAACCAATTGGAGAATAAAGTGCCTGTATCTGGGTGATGTTCCTCGAGTGAATTTGTTAGAAAAATATTAAACCTTTGGTTTTTGGTTGCTTTATATCCAGTGTCACGCAAAAGCATATCTAATTTAAGATGTGCCATTGAGTAAGAAGCCATTAAAAGTTCAAAACCGTTTAATCGTGGTATTAAATGTTCATCTACATAACCACTCCAAGCTCCTTGCATTGCTTTAAATCGTTTGCTGTAGATATATTTTACAACTTCGGCAAGAAAAGTACCTGTGCCAGTTGCAGGGTCAAGAATTTGTACTTTGTGTACTTCCTTTTCTTGCATTTTTTTACTGCCTTGTATTGGTACTTTTATTTTCGTTTTGCTTGTATCGGCAAGCCCTTGCGGTAACTCAAATTCAGTTTTTAAGATATCGTCAACTGCACGAACAATAAAGTTTACAACTGGTTCTGGTGTGTACCAAACCCCTCTTGCTTTTCTTAACTTTGGGTCATATTCAGCAAGAAATGTTTCGTAAAAATGAATTATAGGGTCGTTAGTTTGAGTACTTTTTCCGAAATTCTTTAAAAGTTGTTCTACGTTGGTAGCTCTAAAAACTTCTGCAAGATTGTCTACTGTTCGCACTATTCTTTCGTCAATATCTGGCCCTGCTACATAGCCAAAAAGTTTACGCAAGAATGGATTTGATTTAGGAATTAATTCGGCAGCTTCCTGTCGGCTAAAATCATCAAGTGTTGTATCGTGCAATCTTGCAGCAAACATACCATAAGCCAATGTTTGAGAATAAATGTCAGCAAATGCTTTTGGTGTTAAATCGTGAATTAAGATGTTTTTAAAAGTTTTGTATTGTTCCCTTAATGAAGTATTTTCTTGTGTTTCTTCATCAGATGTAATCGCACGTTCCAAAATATCTTGAAGTAATCGGGCTTTTGAAGCCATCATTTCAGCAAGTTTCTTGCTTGATTTGATAGTCTGACCGATATGAATACAAAAGTTTCTAATCAGGTTTTCAAATTTCGTAAAATTGTCCGCTAGTGGTTTAATTGTGTCGTTTTCAATTTCTCCAATTCGTATTTCATGAATTAGTTCTCCGTTTTGAAAAAACTGAAACCAAACGTAATCTGTTATTATCAGGTTATCAAGAGCTTTTTTGTAGCGGTCAAATTGTTCTTTATATCCTTTGCTATTTAAGTCTTTCCCAATGTCTTTAGCTTCGATATATCCAATTGGAATTTTCCCTTTCGTTATCACGTAGTCAGGATTTCCGCAGTCGGTCACATTTGCAGGTTCGTTTGTTATCTCAACACCTTTTACCAATTCTCTAATCAATGTTTCAAGGTCGCCACGATATGAATGTTCTCTTGAAATTCCAGATTTCAGTCTTGTACTTATTTTTTCAATATATTGTTCAATTGTCATTTTATATCAATCCGTTTCTAATAATCACAAATATATCAATTTACCACCAATGCGCTGGCAAGAAAACAGCTCTTTTGCAAGCAGAAGCAACGGCTCATGTGTCGGGGCTTGCAAATGTGCTGTTTTGTGCGGTGGCTGTTTCATTTTATCTTTTTTCTCTAACTGCAAAATTACTACTGAAGTTTCTTTCTTTGGCTTGTTGGTAACGGTTTGGCGATGGGCAGTAGCGGATTTCACGTCGAATGGTCTGTCCGAAGGACAGGGCTTTCTACTTAAATCTGCGGTGTCCATGAAACACCGAACCCGCTATTGCCTATGCGCCTGTGTTAACTGCTGGTTGTTTTTCATTCTTTTTGTCTTTCAGTAAAAATAGTAGTCCAAAAACATACGGAAGTCCATATATTGAATATGCAACATTCATTAATTCTATTCTATGATTTAAAGTCAATAATGCAGCAGCAATGAATACAAGTCCATAAGAAATGAACATTGATATTACGAATATTTTCAAGTTCTTTAAATTCACAAATACTTCATTCTTTGATTTCAATGTTCTGATTCCGAAAATGATGAATAAAATCACTGCTGAAATATATACAATTGACAAAATGAATCCTGGAATCACTCCATAATAATATTGAATTCCCTTTATTATAAATGATGCAAATTCAATAACAATTAGTGAAACCAAAATCTTAATTTCAGTCTTGTATTCAAATGGTTTTAAATATTTTATTAATGAATAATAAAAACCAATCATGCTTAATGTGAAAATCAATCTACCAATGGTCTCATAGAATTCAACGACTTGAACGTTGTCAATAAATAGTAAATCAATAATCACATTTCCGATATAATTTATGATTAATAAAATCGAACTAATTATTCCTATTATTTTTCTTGTCTCCATTGGTGTTTTCTTTTTTTCAACTTGCAGTTAACGTTTTGAATATGGTGCGTGCCGCACTTTATTCAATAATTGTCTTAGTTTTTACTATTGTTCAAATTTACTAATTCTTTGTCTATGAGCAACTAACCGCGGCATGCACTATATTTTTTGTTAGGCGTAGTAATTTATTTAGTCAAATGGCATAACAATACTTTTATAGTTTTCAAATTCAATATAGTATTCTTCCAATGCTTTTTCGTCAAGCTCAATTGTCAATACTGAGTTTAGAGTTAAAGATGTTTCTCCTCTTTCTAACTTCTCTTTCATGCTTTTTAGTTCTTCCATTTGGTCAAAAGGGAATTTCCAAATTTGATCCAAGGTTTTGCTTGATAAGTTTGATAGTTTGACTCTTAGGTTTATACATTCCTCTGGAACAAAAGTAGTTGATGTCTCAATAGTCCATTGGACAATATGCTCATAGATTCGGGCGTATGTTTCTGATATGTAAAATATCCCTTTTAAGTCTGATGGAACTCCTGGTTCTGCATAGAATTTAGGGAATGCTTCTTTGATTAGTCTATTAATAGATTCAATCAAATTAGATAATACTGATATGCGTTGCTGAATCCAACCAATTAAATCTTCATTCTCAAATATTGCATGTTTTGACTGTAATAGAATCTTGTAATGATAATCATTCTTTATTGTCTCTTTCTTGCTTAATTCATCAATTAGGGTTTGGAATAAGAACTCAATCTCAAAAATATCACCTTTGTTAAACAGAATATTAAGTGCATCATTCGATAGGCGTTTTTTAAACAATTCTTCAACTTCACCATTATATTTTGCTCTAATATTCAATGACTCTTTGAATAAATATGACATTTGTGTTCTTAATATTGAAATAATGTCTTGTGCGTTTTCAAACTCGTAAGACCAGAGTTGTGAATCATTTCTTAATGTCGAAATAAACTCAAAGATTTTGGTTGTGTCAACAATATTGCTGTAATCACCTGTTTTGTTCTTTTGCCAAACAGGTAGGATATTAATAATTTTTTTGTCAATAAAAATATATAGAGGAATTCCTTTGTCCTTTGCAGTCAAAAATTCTGTGTTAGTAATAGATTTTCCTGACTCAATTTCACTCCCATATCTATTACCAACAATTAAAATAAAGATATCAGCATTATTTTTTACTGCATTAATACAATTGTCAAGAATTCTACTTGTTGGGTTAATTGGGAAAGTTTTAAATTCTGAAAGTACTGGAACATGTCCACTTGATTCGATATGATCATGTAAGTCTAATCTAATCTGAGATAAATCATAACAAGTTGAACTTACAAAAATGTTTAGTTTATTCATTATGTGTTAATTTTGGTTTTATTACGCCTAACGGATGCAGCTATGCACCGTAGCCGCTAGTTTTAATTATTTTTGATTTGAAAATTTCATTTCAAATTTAGCATTAATTTTCTAACCGAAGCCGTTTAACCGGCTATGGTGTATTGTTGCTGTTGGGCAAAGTGCTTTATTCTTTTTAATCTTGCTGCTAAAAAAAATGGCTGACTA
>Ga0307990_1004509_pt1 | contig 10246 bp, 16 predicted proteins | sample EllFjometagen129_FD_203168 | JGI IMG/M metagenome (GOLD analysis project Ga0307990, IMG submission 203168) | Marine microbial communities from Ellis Fjord, Antarctic Ocean - #129 | ecosystem: Environmental > Aquatic > Marine > Unclassified | place: Southern Ocean | collected 2014-10-08
GCTGTATTTATTAGCTATTTTAATTTCCATTGTTTTGAGTTTAGAGTGCGCTTTATAAATCCGATCCAAGTCTTTGGTTAATCTGATAAAATCCTTTGCTGATTGTTTTTGGTATTTTTTAGGGGTATTAGGGTGGGTAGTTGATGCTTTCATATTCTTTAATGCTTTTTCTAATATTTCAATCATAATGTTGCTCCTTATATATTATTGTTAAAATCGATTTAGAAAATTTTAACCATAACCACGAAAAGTTAAAATCTTTTAAACAAATTCTAATTTCCAATTGCGGGATCATTTAAAAGGTTTCAATCCTTTTAACTTCTTCCTCCCCTGTCGACCATCACCTCCGTTTAAAAAAGTGATTGGTTGATTAGCTGTCTCATCGGCACCGGGAGCTAATCCCCGAATGGACACCCGAAAGGGCGTTTCGACTGTGTCCGGTGTATGTGGCGGATCTTGGCCCCCGGTCGGGCTCCCCTCTCACATTCGATTCTGTTCTCACGGCTGTCAGAGTTTCCCTTAATTGTGCGGTCCCCCCTGCTCGGATCGAATCCCCTGCTATTTGCTGAGGCTGAAATTGTTGGTCTGTCGCATCCACCATCCCCTTGACTCGTCCCTCAATTTCAACTCCATTATATCATACCAATGGGGGTCTGTCAAGTATTTTGTTTATAGTACACCAATTGGTACTATGTTTTGTAGTACAATACTATGCTTGCAAAATACCGTTGGTTAAACACTAATAATTTGTTCTACAATTCTACGGGTTGAACACTGGAAATGGCCTTGAGATATCTCAAGGCCATTCAGATATATTTGACGTACGGTCGGATATATTTGACGTACGGTTGACATACAGTCGGCCCGAGTGGGTTAACCTGCCACTGAGTGGTATTTCACCAGTTCATTTGGTTACTCCAACACATCCTGTCGGGAACTGATCATCTGTCACTAAGTGGTATTTTGTGGTTTTACTTGGGGGTCGGTTCCGGTCTACTGGAAATATCCCGGTTGACAATCCGGTCGTCTAAATCCGGCCTGACATCCAATGTGTTGAGAGCTGACAACATGCAAAACATGGCAGCTGCAAGGTGGTGTTTTTCTACCCCGTGCTTCGATGCTGCCGGGTCCATATTTTCACCCTTCCAGTAAAATTCCTCGATGTGCCGAAGGGCTGCATCCATCAAAACACTTATTTTGAAGCCCAGTCTCCAACTCTCCTCCCAATATTTCTTGTTTCCTTCTTCGTATGCTGGTATAAGATATTTTCGCAGCAGGTCCATTGGGAGAAGTGTCATTCGGTCTTTCTTGTCTATCTCGTTGTTCTTTGGTGCTTCCATTCTTTGTTTGTCTCCTCTTGAATCTTTTCAATCCAGTATGCTTTGTTGTTTGCCTTCTCGCTTCCTATCACGAGACGATATTTGGCAAAGTATCTCACTTTATCATCTTTCTCTTCTTTCCATAGAGCAGTATGGTCGAAGAAATACATCCAGTCGAACTCTTTATCCCATACGAGCACCCACACTCGGCCAGCCTTTTTCCCCCTGTTGTGTATCCAGTTATATTGTTGTGGTGTCATACTTGGAAGCATTATAGTTTGAAGCTTCATTGGCCCAGTGACCTTCAGCTCAATCCAACCATGGCCAGCTGGTGTGGTGATGGTGATGTCTGGTATTCCGAGAGCAAGACCCCGTGGTTCTACTCTATCATAAGAGAGAGTTTGGATCGCCTTTAAAACAGTTTTTACCCGGTTTTTCCACATCCATGCCTCGGGTTTCATATGATGTCGTCTATATAGGTTTCAGGATCTTCTATCAGTCGGACCAGTACACCATACACAGCGTCCCAGGCACAACCTGACCAAATCCCCTTTACGGTTTCGATATATTGCTTCATATCTTTATATAGCCTATTATAGATCGATACAGCTTGACCGTTCAGCCCTTCCTTTTTCAGATACTTCAAGGCGTCGATATAATCGGCTATTTTTACTACAGCTTTTATGTCACCAGAGATACTAATTTCATACTTTTTCAACTTTGGGTCAACCTGTTTTTCGAGTTCATCGAACTTTTCTTTTGCCATCCGTTTTACGGGTGATACGGCGTCACCGATGATGACCTCGGGCAGGTCGTGGATCAGAGACCACTGCAGGATATCCAGCTTGTCTTTATCGTCAAAATGTTCTTCACCAATGGCCGCTACGATGTGCAAAGAAATCATCGCCACCATGTGGCTGTGCTCGGCCACGGTCTGTTGCCTTGAGGTATGGATGATATGCCACCGCTTCACATGTTGTGCCCGGTAAATGTCGGGCAAAGAAAGGCTTGTAATGTTAGTCAACATATATTGTTTGCTCCTTATACATATGTTAGTCGGCATATCCGTCGTCCTCCTGATCTTCTGGCTTGTAACCAGATTCTACGTGGCTCATGATGCCGGTTTTAGAGTTCATGACCCACTTTCGGGCTCTGTTGATCTTCATCTTCTCACGAACAGCAGAAGCAGCGTCGATTCCCTTCAAATAAGCCAGATCCAGCACCAGAATCAAAATGTCCGCATATTCCATCGGGTCGTTTAGTTCGCTCTTTACGAGCTCCGGAATCTCTTCAAACACCAGCTTGTTGAATGTGTGTTGTGGTTCCCTGTCGGGCATCACTTTATTGGCCCAGGTAGCAATTTCTTCTTGAAGCTTTTTGATACTCGACAATTTATGTTTCTGCATCGGTATCCTCCTTTTGTCTCTTTTTCGCTTTATTTCTGTAATACTCCCGATTAGTACTCTTGCTGCACGATTTGCAGATCCAGTCGTACTTCTTCACTCTGCTTGGGAATATGTTGTCTTCGTCCTTTAACTTCTTTTTGCACAATCTGCAGATCTTCTCTTTGATATCCATTTTCCCCCCCTACGATTGTTTTACGACATCCGCACAACTCGGACCGAAGCTCATATATTTGACCGGGTTGATCTTGTCACCGTGAACTGTTCTATACATGTGGTTTATTTTCTCTTTTAGCTTTTGGGCTTCGTCGTCGTCCAGATAATCACAAAAAGAGAGCCAGATCTCGTCTGGGGCGCAAATTTCGAGAGCTTGCAACGTCTGAACATCAGAGAACGAAAAAATCCTGCGCTCCAGTTTGGTGACGGTCGTCTTCTCCGGTTTGAACCCTAAGTCCCCCCAATTAAGTTCTGTTTGATCCACATAACCCGGTCCACTGTAACCAATCATATTTCCTTCTTCGTCATATCGGTTTGCTACCCGAATCGGAAAGGTTCGCATTACACCAATAACCCTATCCACTTTTCGTGCGTTTATCAGAGTGTCAGACATAATTTGTGCGGGGGAACATTCCCGGCTAGTGCAGTACGGATAAAAACCACTATTTATTCCTAAGCTGAACCCCTGCGCCCCTTCCACCACAATTTTATCAGAACAGTCTAAATAAGCCAGCCATTTTCGTGTATCCACTACGTCCACTTTCCTGACGTACCCTTTCAAAATTTGTTCGAGAAATTCCCTAAATTGCCCTGTTGTGATGTCAACATCCACCTGTCGGCTGAGCTTCCCTATGAGAGCAGCACCGGAACCCTTTTTTGTGCTGCCGATGCCGGTCATGGTCTTTTCTTCAGTCCTGACGTGATCCTCCTTCAAGAGAGCCGCATTCTCGTGGATAACCAGTACAGCATCTTTTACATATTCATGGCACTCCGTCAACTCTATGATCAGCCGGTCTACGTCAAGGACCGTACCGGGAGCGACCATGATGGTTTTTAGCTTTGGTGACACAATGCCATTAGCCAGAGCCCGATGTACAAACTTTCTTCCTTCGTAATCTACAAAGGTATGTCCAGCATTCGGGCTCCATGCCGTAACCACTGTATCGGGCTCTTCCATCAAAGCCGTATACCCTGCTGCAGCACCTTTGCCAGTTGATCCGAATTGTAAATCGCAAATAATCGTTACGTTCTTTTTCATCCTATACCTCTCCTTTTGTGTAAAATTGTTGTGGATATTTGTTGCCTTTTAAATCGTTTTCTGCTTGTGGTATTATTCTTAGATTTGTTTCAACATTAAGCCCTGAAACTGTGTCATTCTGTAAAAGGTGATAATGGTCTAATAAGATATATCATCGTCAAATTTATTTGGGGACAGGGCATCCGCAGGACTCTGCGTCCGCTGGCCTTCTTCAATCGGCGTGACCGACAAAGAAAGGTATTTCTCCCCGTCACCTCTCTTGTAATTGGTCCATCCGGACAGGTAGTATTCGGTCCCTTCGATGTCGATCTTTCCCATCACAGTCGGACTCTTGTCGGACTTCTTGTTGTTGTTGATGAAAAGGACTCCCCGGTTTGTGTTGTCATACTGCGGCATTCTGTTCTCCTTTCTTTTTCAGTTTATGTTTAATCTTTTCTCCATCATCCAGAACCATCCTACCACACCAGACAGCTCTTGTCAATGGGCGTTTGCTTAGTCATGAATCTTCTTTGTGTTTGTGGCTTCCCACCAATTTTTCCCAGGTTTGCAAAAGTCTATCCTGATTGGTATCCGGAGTTTGGGTGCCCCTGGTCTGGTTTGTACCAATTCTTGTATTTTGTTTAAGGGTGTCTTGGCTCCCTGTTTTAGCATGGATATGTTTAGTTCGTCATGGATCGATAAGAGAACGTGTGCATCAGGGCATTCAGCCTCTAAATATTCGCAGGTGTTGCAGATGTCCAACTTTACAAGGTCGGCAGATGTTCCTTGAAAGATCAGACCGGAAGCTTTGTATGTGAACTCTCCACCGGGAAAGCGAAGATGTCTTCCCATCAAGGTCCTGACGTAGCCTCTTGTCTTTGCAACTGATGCGGCATTTCGTGCTAACCCCCTCACGCCCGGAACTGCTTCAAAGTATCGGTCTATCACGTCCTGTGCTTCGGGTCCCGGCTTTTTAAACTCCCGTATGACACCTTTAAATTCTTTCTCTTCGACGGTGAAAGGAAGGTTCATCTTCTCGGCCAGAGCACCACCGCCCATGTTGAAGACCATGGCCAAGTTGATTTGTTTAGCATTCGCACCACCGGAGACCTTCGGGTTTCTCGGAAGACCAGTGAGAGCCGCTATCTTCCCGTGAATGTCTAAATCAGGATCTTCCCGGTAAGCTTGGGTAAGGTCGGGAGCGTTCACATAATGAGCGAAGACCCGAAATTCGTGCTGATCCAGATCGCCGTAGAACCATCTTTGTCCTTCATCAGGGAGAAATATTGGCCGAACGATGGCAGCAATGTCTTTGTCTCTGCTCGGAATTTGTTGTAAAGCTGGTCTTGTGTAGGACAATCTGCCTGTGCCGGTCCCTTCATCATTCCCACCGTGACTCGACTTTGTCTGGTTGATGGTCGGGTGCACCCGGTCGCCATGTGCATGTCCCAATATGTGGTTGTGGATAAATGTGTCACGAGTCTTCATGAGTTTCCTGCAGCGAAGAATCATGGCAGCAGCCGGATGCTGCATCTTTCGGAGTTGGTCGGCTCCAATACTCGCTTTCCCGGCCTCTGTTTCCGGAAGAAGTGTGCCATCTACAGCTTGCCATTTTCCATCCTTTCCCTTCTTCGGTTCAAAAAGTTTATGGATCGACCCTGAAGGGTTCGGATTGACCGGAAAGCCAGCCATGTCGTTGATTCCCTTTTGTGTGGACTTGATCTCTTTGGTCAGTCGGTCCGTAGTCCGTGCTGCTTCGTCCAGATCAACACGAATACCATGTCTCTCCATCCTCAGTCGGTGAGGGAAGAGTCGCATTTCGAGATCCAACACCTGTTGAAGGCCCTGTTTTGCGATCTCTTCTTCCTGCCACAAATAAAGTTCCAAAGCCACTCGGGTATCCTGCTTGGCGTACGGAGCCACCATAGACTCTGGAGCTCGGTGTAGGTTTTTCATTTGTGCCGCACGGTTCGCCTTGCCACCAAACATATCGGCTAACTTCTGGTAAATGTCCGTTAGTTTACCTTTATTTTTTCCAAGATATTTCTTTGCGAGAGCGTCCAGATTGTATTGTAACAAATGTTCATTTATTAAAGCAGCTCGGATCATGGTGCACTGCACTCTTGCTGGGTCGATGTTGATGCTTTTGTTCCAGAGCATGTGGATATCAAAGCCGATATTCTGGTTGACGATAAGAGGACATTTCGGAACTTCTTCTCTTAACCACGAGAGAACTCTATCATCTGTCCTGATATCAAAATAATAGTCATCCGTCATTGTTGAAACGGAGATACCAAAGAGATCTTCGGTTAGCCAGTTGATGCCAGTAGTTTCGGTATCCAGAGCTATGAATGGATGTTCGCTTATTTTTGGGTAGATCATGGTACTCCTTTGTTATTATAATGTTAACACCCATCTATTATTGCAAGATTTCTTCTGTAACCACAAGATGAGCAGGTAAACATATAGCACCCAGCTCCGTATGCTGACCCCATACTACATTCGCCTTCGTCCTGTACCTGTGTCCGTTCTAGTGAGTTTTTGAATATGATTTTTTCGTCTGTAATATATTTCTGTCCATCCAGATTATCCCATGCCCCGTTCTCTCTGCAGTCATCACAGCACGGAATAATATCAATTTTGAATAATGGACAATTACATTTCTTGCATTTCATTCCAGTTCTCCTTTCGCAGTTTCTGAACCATAAACTCTGCCAATTTTTTATCGCTTTTGACTACGAATTTCCCCTCCCAGAAGAAGTCTCGAATGTATTGTTTATTTCTTAAGTCATATTTTGGATAAAATACCCGTTTAATGTGTGGACCTATTAATTTTTCAGGTGGTTCAATTTCAATGTTATTCAGGATAAAAAATTCAGGATTTTCTATTACGTTGGAATCGGTAATCATTACTTCAAAGTAACTTGCTCCCCTTTCCATCTTTTCGATAAAGGTAAATTCATCTTGGATAATTTTTTCCGCTTGCCTTTTTGTCAGGTGTTTTTTTATTACTACATTCACAATTGGTTTCCAGTTCATTTAAGTTCTCCTCTTCTTATTTTAATAATGATTTCAGCAGCCAAAGGCGCCATAAACAATAGCCCCACCAGTTTCGAAAAGATGAATAACGAAAGCGGAGCAGCGTCGGCCATGCAGATAAATAATCCAATTAGGAACAGCAGTACAGTTGATTTATGCATTTATTTCCTCCTTATTCCCATCGGGTTTTAACGTATTCTTCAATTTCTTGATTCTTTTTATCAATGCGGTTTTGTAAATCTGCTTATTCTGCTTGCAATCGGGTGTATTGATTAGTTTGTCCGATCAGAAAGCGCAGGAAAGAACTTAGCACATTATTTTCAACTTGCCGTTCTGTGAAATTCCGACGATCACGACGATCAGATGACCAAGCATCCTGCGAAACTTTTTTCAAATATTCTTCTTTCTTTTTCTGCAGCATTTTGATGAAATCTTCAAGCTGGATCGGCTGTTTCGGTGCATCCCCGTTCACCTGACTGCCTGGGATTAGTGTTTTAGGATCTTCGCATGCGGAAAGGTGTTTTATAATTTTGCTATGTAAAGTGTACTGTATTTTATCTAAATACAGCGCACCACCTTTAATTGCTATTTCAACTGCATTTTTTATTTCTTCTGTTATTTCCATAACATCTCCTTTATCGTTATTTTAAATTGGTTTGCTTCCTCGTTCGACATATCCCCTGGATCACAGCGCATATCCATTCTATTGTTCTTTTTGTTTCCGGTTTTCTTCACGAACCCAAGCGTCGTATTGTTCCACTGTCCATCCCCAGGTTTTAAACACAACCTCAGCCCAAACTTTATCTGACTGTAACTTTTCTTTGACGACATCCGCCTGTTCAGCCGCATCCACCCAGCTCTCACACCAACCATGCATCCAATTATCCCAAAGCGATTGGACGTATTTCTTATCAGCCAAAAACGATTGCACATCATCCCATCCGGGCCGGTATAACTTCAGCCGTTCGGTTTCCTGCCGGTCCCGTTGCTGGATTCGGTATGCCTCGTTTGCAGGGTTCATTGTGCCGACGCCTTCAATGCCAACAACGTCCTAAAACTATCCAAATCCTGTTCCACCTTCGCTTTTTCATCACACAACATTTGGATTTCAATCCTGTAACATCCATTGAGGAAACAATCATACGCTGTTGTGCCTTCCGGGTACTGTTCCCCGGCCAGCCTTTCCGCTGCCAGTATTCGTCTCTGTGATTCGGTCATATTATCCCCCCCAAAAGTTCCCGCAACCGGGCTTTTAATTTCGATTTATCGGTAAACCGTTCAGTCGGTCGGACGCCGTTATCAATGTAAATAACATACTCTTTTGGGGTGTTACCGGTAGAATGGTGCCAGTATTCGATTGAAAGACAGCATCCAACGCCGTATTTTTCATGCAGTTGTTTAAGTATCTTTTTCATTTCTTTTCATCCTCCATCCTCTGATGATAATATTCAATTTCAATCTCAAAATTCCCTCGGCACCCCGCGCAAACAGCCGGGTAACTCCCCGCCGCGATATGCGCGCCTCAGTAAAAACAAGCCGTGACCATTTCGGGGTCTTCTTCGTAATCGGCGATTATGTCGAAGCAGTCGGTCATCTGAACTTCCCTTCATACCATTTTCGGAAAGCATCCCACGCCGGACTTTTCTCACCGGGTTGTCTCGTCATGTCAGTTCCATCTTTTCGCAGAAACAAAGGGCCGAAACGAGGGTTAAACGTCCACCGCCATACTCTGCCATTATTGTCTTTACCGTTGCCCCAAAAATTAGCGTGAGAGCATTTGGCGCAATATTTATGCGGTGGGTAACACGATAGGCTTGTACAAATATCAGGAGTCATTCAAGATTCCCTTCCATCTCTTCTTTTTTAGCCTCCAACTTTTTTATCTCTTTATTTAATTCAGACCGCTCTTTCAACATTCGCTCAACATCCCTTATGTCTTCGAGTTTAGCTTCCATGCGATTTCCCATTGACTGAGCTTCTTCGATTAACCCGGATAGACAACAAAAATTTAAAGTTTTAACACTCATTCGCATTTCTTCTAAAACGTCACATAGCGTTCGATTTAAGTACATTTTCCATCCTTTCCAAACTCTTCCCACCATCGTAATAAATACATTCGTCGCAAAATCTCCGGCGTTACCAGCAAGGCTTCATTTACTGACGGAACATATTCTTTACATTTCTCTTTTTTACACATCACTCGTTCCCCGTTGTCTGATCGTTTTCGAGGCAGGCAATGAGTCAGGCGCAGACACACTCCCGGTGTTGATAGTGATAGATTCCCGGCGAGGTATTTTTCTCTACCTTAGATTATGGTTAAAGCGTTTTGCCCGTACACGATGTCCAGAATCTTCTTGGCACGGGTGACGGCAACGTAAAAGTTCCGGTACTCTGAATCTGGATCGAAGAGTGAATTTTCTACACTGCGTTCGCCCATGCCGTTGAGAACCACCACACGATCAGCTTCCCGGCCTTTGCTGCCGTGGATTGTTGAAAGATGGATGGTTGGTTCGCAAAAAAGACTATACTTCTCTTCGACGGCTTTGAGATACTTGATGTTCTCGTAGATGTCCATGTAGTGAGGGCCACGAATGATCTTGTCCCATGGCTTGGTAACGAAGCTATAGTCGTCGGCCTGAATCATCCGTTCGTAGCCCATACAGAAGCGCATCAGGTTCTTCTTCTCATTACCCTTCAGGAAGGTTCGCCCGACGTTCTTATAGTCTCTTGTTGCCTTAATCAGGGACCGCACCGCATGCGCTACAGGAGAATTGAACATACCATACTTCCCAGAATCCACGACGTACGGGAGCTGGTTGTTGATCAGCAGATCTTCGAAGATATTCCTCATAGAGTGATTGCGGTATAGAAACAAAACGTCGTCTTCGTGCTCCGGAACAGGGAGCGAATAGGCCGAATCATAGCGACGAACCACCCCAGCTTCATCCTTCGGCTGGTACTTCTTCTCAACACGATTTTTGATGTATCGCACAATCTCTTCGGCCACAATATGTACGGCACGAGGGATTCGGTGGGACTGCCCCAGAATTTTCTTTGCTGATGTATTCTTTTCTTCGAAGTTATACATACCCTGCGGATCTGCACCACCCCACACATATATGGACTGGTCGTCGTCACCAGCCACAATCACAGACTTGGCGTCGCTGGTCCACTTCCGGACCAACGCCCACTGAAGTGGTGAAAGATCCTGTGCTTCATCGATATACCACATGTCAAACTTCAGCTTGATG
>Ga0307990_1004510_pt1 | contig 10245 bp, 8 predicted proteins | sample EllFjometagen129_FD_203168 | JGI IMG/M metagenome (GOLD analysis project Ga0307990, IMG submission 203168) | Marine microbial communities from Ellis Fjord, Antarctic Ocean - #129 | ecosystem: Environmental > Aquatic > Marine > Unclassified | place: Southern Ocean | collected 2014-10-08
AGCGCGAGGTTACCTTCTCTGCACTGGCGGACAAGGGGCGCCGCTTCGGTGCTGGGTTGATGAAGCTTGGGGTGAAGAAGGGCGATCCGGTGCTGCATGTTCTTCCCCGTCTTCCCGAGGCGCACATAGCCCAGTTAGGGACGTTCGTTGCCGGCGGCGTGGCCGTGCCATGCTCGGAGATGCTTAAGCCAAAAGAGATCGCCTATCGCTCCCAGGTGAGTGGGGCAACGGTGATCATCGCCCACATATCAACTGCGGAGGCGGTGGAGAAAGCGCAGAAAGATTCGCCGCTGTTGACGATGATCCTCATCGGTGGGAAGCGCGACGGCTGGGTTAGCTTCGACGATCTTGTGGCTGAGAACTCAGCGGATGGGGCAAAGGTTTCTCTAACTGCCGATGATCCGATGACGATCAACTTCACGTCGGGGACTACGGGAAACGCTAAGCCTGTCGTGCACAAGCATCGCTGGATGTACGTTCATAACCACATTACGGGTCGCTACTGGTGGGACGCATCGTCAGACGACGTGATCTGGGCGACAACCGCCCCCGGCTGGGCAAAGTGGTATTGGAGCCCGATCGGTGTCGCCCTGACAAACGGCGCATCCCAGCTCATGTACAACGGTCGTTTCGATGGCGAGCGCTATCTTGAGCTGATGGAGCGTTACAAGATCACCAAGCTCTGCGCTACCCCCACCGAATACCGCCTGTTCGCACAGCTTCCCGACATGGGTAAGTTCAAGCTTTCCCTCACTGATGCCGTCTCTGCTGGGGAGCCGCTGAACGTGGAGCCGATCGAGGCGTTCAAGCGGGCATTTGGGGTGACAATCCGCGATGGTTACGGACAGACGGAGAGCGTCTGCTTGGTCTGCAACTACCCTGGTATTGAGGTGAAGCCGGGAGCAATGGGCAAGCCAACGCCGGGGCCGGGAGTAACGTTGATCGATAATCAGGGTAACCCAGTTAAGAAGGGAGAAGTGGGCGAGATAGCCCTTCGTCCGGACAGCCCGGCGATCTTCGACGGGTACTGGAAAGCACCGGAACTGGACAAGGAAGCTTTCTCTGGTGGTTGGTATCGCACGGGAGATCTGGCACGGATGGACGAGGACGGTTACCTCTTCTTCGAGGGGCGGGCCGATGATGTCATCATCACATCTGGCTATCGCATTGGGCCGTTTGAAGTGGAGGACGCGCTCGTCAGCCATCCGGCGGTCGTCGAGGCTGCAGTGGTCGCCTCTCCTAATCGTGATCGCGGAGAGATTGTCAAGGCGTTCATCGTCTTGGCTGAGGGGTATTCCCCATCGGACGAGCTCGTGAAGAAGCTGCAGGATCACGTGAAGAACGTCACCGCACCGTACAAGTACCCGCGTGCCATTGAGTTCGTAAAAGAGCTTCCCAAGACGACAAGCGGGAAGATAAAGCGCGCTGTCCTCAAGCGCCGCGAGTGGGAAGGATGGGATAGACATTGAACAATAATAGAGTGCTGGCAAAGGGATTGGTATTTGGGGTAATCATTCTCCTTTCCTCCTTTGTTGCGTTTCCCGGAGGGGTTGGCTTGGACTTATCGGTCTGCACGGTCGACCTCTCTGGATCGTTCAGCATGGTTCACGGTGCAGCAAGCGATGCTCTCACAGCTCTTGGTGTACCCACCACTGGCATTGCATCGATTCTATCTGATCTGGACACGAGCTTGGCCGACATCGAAGAAGAATACCCGATCGAGTACTTCCCGCTTCCTCTCGTCGGGGGAACGATCGAGTTCGGTCTTCCGTTCATCATCATTGATAAGGTTGTCCTATCGGGAGGGCTGGTCAACGATTCTCTCGTGCGTGGGTTCGCCGACATGGCTGGGTACACCATTCCGCAGCCGATCGTCTTTGATGCGCAGGTTGACCTGGGCAGCGAGACGGCAAACGTGACTGCCGATCTGAGTCTATCGGCATTCAAGCTGACGAGCGAGGTCGTGAAGCACCTTGACCTCCTCGTCGCCGGGATCGAGTTGGGCGCGGGCGTTGACCTCATGCAAGGAAGCATTGTTCCTGTGGTTACAATTACTGCCCCTGGACATCAAACAGAGGTTGATGCGGCACTTGCGGCGCTCCATCTCGATGGACTTACCTGGACGACATTTGCCGTGCACGTCTCCGCGCAGATTGAGCTTGGCCCACCGTTCCTTAGATTTGTGGTGCAGGGAGCGTACGTCCTTCCTCTGAGCGAGGAGAGCGGTTGGTGGGGGATCAAGAGCGGCACAGTATCAGCAAAAATAGGGGTGATGATTCGGTTTTGATCGATGATAAGGCTTTGTTACAAAAGGCAAACGATGTTAGAAAGAACGCGTACTGTCCATACTCCAAGTTCCCCGTTGGAGCGGCACTCCTCTGCTCTGATGGCACGGTCTTCACTGGTGTGAATGTGGAGAACGGCGTGAACGGCCTTTCGATCTGTGCCGAGCGCACCGCGATATTCAAAGCTGTCTCCGAGGGACATCACGACTTCGTCAAGCTCGCGGTAACGTGCAAGGGAGATCACTGTCAACCCTGTGGGGCGTGTCGCCAGGTGATCTACGAACACGCACCAAATATCGAGATCCTCATGGGAAACCCAGATGGAGAGTTTGTGCGCACGACAATCCGCGATCTTCTCCCGGAAGCGTTCTCACTGTAGAAATTGAGTGCTCGGGAGATTGAAGCATTGAGTGATTGACAGATTCAAGGAGATAGGCGCCTGCGCATCAAGAGAATTCACCACGAAGCGCACGAAGGGTCAAATTTGATGAGCTGTCAAATCGGGGGCCTGGTTGAGCGATTGAGGCGCACCGGGAATTGGGTCCAAACTTAAGAGTGGAATCAAGCGCTTCGTCCTTTGACTCCTTCGTGCTCTTCGTGTCCTTCGTGGTGAGGAAGTTTTATGTTTCAGCTTTTGACATCCCTTTCTTAGCTAAAGGCAGGTGACCAAAAAATGAAGTTTAGAGCTGTTATCAGAAAGAGCGAAGACTGGTGGATCGGGTAGCTCGTGGATCTGCCAGGAGTGAATGCTCAAGAGAGAACCAAGGAAACGCTGATAGAGTCGCTGAGAATTGGTGCTGAGGATATGCTTGCGACGCCCATCTCAGCACCTAAGGAAGATGAGGAACTGGTCACGATCGAACTCGATTGAGCAGCAGTGTGCTGATGACCCGGCCAGCGGCTAGTGTATTGGCAGGAGAATCCATTAACCAAGTTCAAAAACGATCTTCAAAGCGTGATTGATCTCTTCCAGCTTCTCGGGGGACACTGCTCCGCGAACCCCAACCAACCTATGGAGACGATCTATCGGCCGCGTCTGTAAACAGTCGGCTATAGACTTCTTGGATAGGCCATTTCCTTTGGAAGCACTAAGTTCTATGTTAGTGAGAATCAGATCCTTCTTGGCGTTCCATGCGGTTATTGGAACGACTTGAATGACCGGAACTCTCTCATTATAAACGTCGTTAGTCACAACTACGCACGGTCTTGTCTTGCCTGTCTCAGAGCCTACAGTTGGATCAAGATTGACATTAACGATCATACCCCTTTTCAGGACGGTCACTTTGGCCATCCATTCAGTGCTGCTTCAGTTAGGCTCTGCAAATCATTGTCTTCGGAGTAGACCTTAGAATACGCGATGGCTGACAGCTTCAGTTGCTCAAGTTCAAGCTCCCTCCTGTAGTGATCGATGGCCGCTCGAAGCAGCGAGCTCTTGTCCTTGAATCCGTACTTCGCGTGATCGCTCAGGAAATGAGTTTGCGACTCTTCAACGCTGAATTTCGCCTGTATCATATTCTCCCCCTTAGCGCCAATATTGGTACCTTAAGTACGCACCTATTATAGGGCCCAAGATGATGGATATCAAACGAGATTCACCACGAAGAGCACGAAGGACACGAAGAATGGAAGTGGTGGAAAGCATCGGATTCCTGATGGACTGTAGTGTCACTTTGGAACGTGCAGGAAACAGGCCGCCCGCCATCACATTCTCCTCCGTTTCCAAGTAGTGGGGATCCTTCCCACATCTGCGAGAAAGCAGTAAGTCAACTTCCCTGCAGCGAGTGCGAGGAGCCAAGAAAGAGCAATGCCATCCTCCCTCTTGACATTGCCCGTTCAGTGGTGGTAGTATGGTTTAACGGAATCAGCGGTAGATGCGGACAATTTCGGGATATAGAGAAAGACTGCATTGCTGGACCTTGCTTTTTGGGGCTTAAGGGAAGTGATCGGGAGATGTGCGTAGGCTCGTTCTTGCGCAAAAAGACGGCTGTGTTTGTGGTTCTTCTCTTTGTTGTGTTCGCTGCCAGTGAACAGACAAAGGATGAGGGTGCTCGTGGCTCAGTAGTGCGCCTTCGATTTGTTGGAGCGAATGGAGAAGCAAGAGTAGAAGGAGAGAACCTGCGAGGTTGTCGCGGAGGCAGGGTAATGTGATACGCATACTTGGGCGAAGCATCTCTTGGCGTATTCTAGCCAGTAAGTCCGTCTGGATACCAGTGGCCATCCTGTTCCTTCTTTCGACGAGTCCTCTCTCGTCTTGGGGGCAAGAGCATCCGGCTGTAGCATACGGCGCAGAGAACTGGCTCGTTGTTTGGTACGGTGATCACGCCGGCAGTGACAGCGTATACGGGATGAGAGTAGCTCAGGACGGAGAGCTGCTTGATGCTGCTGCCTTCCTCATCCATCCAGGTGGATATAGAGCATACCCAGATGTGGCGTTTGATGGCGAGAACTGGGGCGTCGTTGCCAGGAGGTCTGTCGAAGGCGGTCTCTACGCGATTGATTTTGCACGAGTCTCGCAAGACGGTGACATTCTCGATCCGCCATCCACGGAGATCTGTACGGGCAGTGTTGGGTCTCAGTCCGTCTCCTTCGGCGATTCGTGTTATCTGGTAGTCTGGCATGATTGGCTGCTGGACGAGATTCGCGCAAGCAGAGTAGCACCTTCGGGTATCGTGCTGGATCCCCTCGGTTTCACCGTGTGCACGGGCGGTCAATCCCCGGATATTGCCTTTGACGGAACGAATTGGCTGGTTGTATGGCTGGATACTCGAAACGGTACGAGCAACACTGACATCTACGGTGCTCTCATAAGCCCCTCGGGGGCAGTGCTTGGTCTCGGGGAAATACCGATCTGCACGTCATCTGGCCGACAGCTATCCCCCAGTGTCTCGTATGGCGCAGGGCACTACCTTGTGGTCTGGAATGATGAGCGCATGGGCTCTTGGGATAGTTATGGAGCATTCGTCTCGACATGCGGAGGCGTCGATCCAGCGGCTGGTTTCTGCATCTCGGATTACTACCATTCACCTAGCACCTGCTTCGGGCTGGACAACTGGCTGACAGTGATGGAAAGGCCCCACTCCACCTTCGTTACTCCTCGCATTCACGCTCATCTCGTTGAGCCGACATCGCTGGTTGTGCCCCTCGACGTGGACTACCTTGGGCTTGGCGGCGGTTGGGCTCCATTCTCCATTGCCTATGGTGAGACAGGTTGGTTGGCAGTCTGGTGCTCGGGGACGAACTGGAGCTCAAACCCTCCGAACATTGTAGGCAGAATCGTAGGCGAGAGCGGCGAGCTAATGGCAGCCGTGAACCCCAGCAAGTTCCTTGGATGCCGCACCTTGCTACATTCGCAAGGCACAACGGACATCATCGGTTCTGTACCAGTGGGAGAGCCCTTTGACATACGTTTTGAGGCGCGCGCAATGGGGAATCAGCCAGAATCTGTGCGCTTCATGAGCGATGAGTCACAAGATGGCTCAACTCAGGGGGACTGGACAGACTGGTACGAGTGGACCAGTGCCACAGAGGAAATGACGCACTCGTGGTCATTTGCTACTCGTGGCCAGAAGGAAGTGTGGGCAGAAGTTCGCTTTGCGTCTCAGACAACGTGCAGGAGTAGTGCCAACATTGAGGCAACTGACTCAGTTGTTGTCAGCTTTCCCGACCCAGGACTTGAGGCAGCCATTCGAGACGCGATAAGCAAGCCAACGGGGGATATTTACGACTCTGACCTCGTTGGTTTGACACAACTAGACGCTTCACACCGAGCGATTTCAGATCTAACGGGTTTGGAGCATTCCGTTAATCTGCAAGAGCTCTATCTCTGGGATAATATAATTGGTGACATCTCTGCTCTTATAGACCTTGATAAATTGCGAAAGCTCCAAATCGATCACAATCAAATAAGTGACGTCTCACCTTTAGGAGCTCTTACGAACTTGGAGTGGCTTAATCTGGAGAACAACCAAATCTACGATATAACATCCCTGGGGGGGCTTACGAAATTGCTCTTTCTTGAACTGTGGCAGAACCAAATCAGTGATATTTCCTTGCTTAGCAACCTTAAAAACTTGCAAATACTCAGCATTGGTGGCAACCAGATTAGTAATATTCTTGCCTTAATTGGGCTCACTTCTCTGCAGAAGCTCTACCTTTCATTTAACCAGATTAGCGACATCTCCCCTCTTCTAGCCAACAGCGGTCTCGCTTCTGGCGACCACGTCGACTTACGCTATAACTATTTGGACCTCACACCCGGGTCTGACGAAATGCAGAATATCCAAGTGCTGATCAATCGTGGGGTAGACGTAGATTACGAACCTCAAGATTCCCCTGAAAACCATCCCCCCATCGCGCAAGCCTCTGATATTAGCAGTCAGCCCCGAATAATGTATCCCGACACCGTTTATTCCGCAACTGCCAAATACTACGACCCTGACGGAAGGGACGATCTCAAGGCGTGTTATCTTAGGCTTGATCAGCCTTCAGGCGGTAAAGACCTCACGATGATGTGGTACCAAGATGATGGCCAATGGACTCTGTACGCCGGCGAGGAAGGCGAGACTTATCTCACCATAACTGATGTCAACCCCACCGAAATAACCAATGCCGCCGGCAACGAGGGCTACGAGTTGACCTGGAGCTTTCAGCTAAGCGACCAGTGGCCAGAGGCGGAGAGCTCCATTGATTTCGGCGTATTCGCTTCGGACGATAACGATTTGACAAGTGATTGGGATTATGACGAAACAAACGCATCCTTTGTCGGGACAATCTCAGGAAGCGTCCAACCGCATGTCTCAGTACCAGTGTACTCGCCTGTGGAGTCATGGGCGCATGAGGGAGCTACCATCACCCAAGCAATCACTGTTCTCAACGATGGGCCCGCTGCGGGAACGGTGACCTTATCTGCAACAGACGTTCTGGGATGGACAGTCGGGATTGAACCGCAGTCTGTCGATCTTCAGCCGGGAGCTTCTGAAGACGTCAAGTTGTCTGTCTCTTTCCACGGAAGTAACGCAGCTAACGTGGTTACAGTAAGCGGGTTAGTGGAAGTGGAAGGTGAACAGCCCAGAGTTTCTTCGTGCACGGTAGAATTTGTAAGCCAGGTCGGAGCAGATCTATTCCTCGCCCGTCTTACGTTCAGCAGCTCAACTGAGCAAGCTTTGCACCTGAGCGCTCAGGACGCTGGCGGCGAGGATGCCCGGAGCTATGTGAAGCTCAGCAGTACCGGTCTTGTGCTCGGGCCATCAAGCTCTGAGGGGTTCATCAGAGCACTATTCGACCCCAAGAAAGACGACACATCCCGGCGAGGCTACACCCTTGTTGTCAGCAAAGGTGGTACTTCAGAGAGCGGAAAGCTGAGCTATGATTTCCCTCTAGATGCTGATGGTCTTCTGGCTACCAACTTCGACATAGCTACTGATTCCTTCAGTTTCCCGAATTGGGGCGATGGATACTGCTTTGGAATGTCCGAAAGTAGTATCCTCTATTTCGAAGATAAACTCACTCGCCCAGGGGGGGCGACGGAAACATATGAGCTAGGCAAACTCATAGCGCAACCTGTCATACAAGACCATCAGAACCGCAAGTTGGGGAGGTTTGCAGATTGGGACTGGTGGCCGTGGACAAAGCCGAATGACTGGTATGAAGAGGTGAAAGCCGGCATAGAGGAAGGGCTTCCAATGGTCCTAATCACGGCGCAGCAAGATGGACAGACACACGCGGTGGTTGCATATAGGATTGCCTCAAGAGGGACCCGGCACTACGTGTTCGTATATGAGAATGAAAGCATCTACCATTCGTTGCTGGGCTCGGGATTCCCTTATGCGGTTTACGACGAAGACGACGAAGACGGCGAATCGTTCACTTATGGCGGAGACGTAGTCGGCATCTGGAAAGCGAAGAGGCTTCCGTCTGAGTGGACGGACGATCTATTAGACAACACCTTGGACGATAATCTTCGTGTGTTTTTCCAGTGTCCTGTACACATCACTATCACGGATCCATATGGTCGAGCAATATCTAATACTGGGGTAAACGACATCCCAGGAGCAACGGTAACAATAGATGAGACGATAACTTTCTCGCTCCCTCCTGGCGTTGCCTATTCTATCGACATTAATGCGTATGAAGCAGGGTTCTTCTCCATGGCGATTATGCAACCTCCGGAGGCTGCCGACGATAGCATGCAAATAGCGATTTTCGACTGTATTGCAACACTGGAAACCACAAAGGCCACAGTTTACCTGCCTGAGCGCTTTGGCAATCCAGTGCTAAGAATAGATCAAGACGGTGACGGGGTAATTGATGAAGAGTGCTTCCCTGACTTCTCAACACACGGCGCCTCTGTTCCCGTTTCTGAATCTGTGAATCACGGCCCCAACCCTGTCCCAGCAGAAGGCTGCATCTTCTGGCTCGACCTGCCTGATGACACTGTGGATGCCACCCTCAAGGTACTCGATATTGATGGGGCGTTGCTCGTCAGCATCCCACTCGACCCAATGGCTGATTGGTATCCAGCAGCCGGACGATGGCTGCCAGAAGACGACCAAGGAAGACTACTCGGAACCGGATTGTACCTCTACGTCGTCGAAATCGAACATATAGATGGAACTATCACTTATTCTCCAGTTCAGAAGATGGTAATTCAGCGGTAAAAGGAGGCTACTGTAATGCGGGGGGCATGCGTAGGAATTGGGCTCATATTAAGCCTTTGTATGGTGCTGCCTGCTCTGGCTGATGACAGCTACATCAGCACCGTGTCGATTTTCGAGCTCGGGGTGTCAGCGCGAACTCTTGGCATGGGCGGAGCTTTCATCGCCCTGGCCAATGATGAAGCGGCCGTGTTCTACAACCCCGCAGGACTCCCGCAACTCTCCAAAACAAGATTCTCTTCTCTCTTCACCCGGCCGTTCGGCGCTTACTCTTATGGTGTGCTCAGCGCAGCTGAACGAGGTTGGGGAGGCTATCTCTTGCTCCTCGACTCGGATACTCTGGAAGAGCGCGACCTCTACGGTAACCCCATCGGTAACTTTCGTTACACAAGCACCGGACTCCTGTTGGGATGGGGACATCAACTGATCGGCAACTTCTCCCTCGGCCTTCAAGCCAAAGGTTATGGCCTTGCTTCTCCTACACAAGCCTTCGGACTTGCGCTCAGCCCGGCTATTCTTTTTCAAGAAGGCCCTCGCAGTTACGGACTCGTGTGGCGGAATCTCCTTTCGACCGGCACCCGATTCAATGATGGTCACATAGAACCCTGGGTATCGGATATGGCTGTAGGCCTGGCCTGGCGATTCGACAAGCTCACCTACTGCATTGACTTCACCGAGAACCTGATCACGCGTGGTGATATTCGCTGCGTGCGGATGGGGTTTGAATGCACGGGTTTTGGCCCCATTGTTCTGCGGGCGGGCACCAACAGGGACTGGAGCAGCGTGGGTGGGTCAGTCCACTGGAAGGATCTACGGATAGACTTTGCCTATCTTCTTCACTACGCCCTTCCTGATAGCTACATCGTCTCCTTGAGTTACGAGAGCACAACCTCTCTTGCTGCTGAGCTAGTCAAGTCAATCCGCTGGTTCGGGAGCCTGCTCAGGAAGGCCTTTTGACAGTATAGCTACTGCTATATTGAGGTAATGCCACACCCCGTCAAGATCCGTAAGGCAAGAACTTCTGTTGCGCAGCTATCCGCTGCACTCCTTCGGTGTTTAGAAAGTTGACCGCAGTTGTTGCGGCGCGTAAGATAATCTTACTAGTAAGCAACCAAGGAGGAGCGTCATGGTATCGGCAACTAAGATGTCCACCAAGGGGCAGATCGTTATCCCAAAACGATTAAGAGAGGAGTTGGGGCTTCAGCCTGGTGATCCGTTGGCTATGGCCGTGGATGGCGAACGGCTCATTCTTCGCAAGATCACGCTTGATGACCTGCTGCAAGAATCAACCAAGAATTACAGCGAAG
>Ga0307990_1004512_pt1 | contig 10244 bp, 6 predicted proteins | sample EllFjometagen129_FD_203168 | JGI IMG/M metagenome (GOLD analysis project Ga0307990, IMG submission 203168) | Marine microbial communities from Ellis Fjord, Antarctic Ocean - #129 | ecosystem: Environmental > Aquatic > Marine > Unclassified | place: Southern Ocean | collected 2014-10-08
TTTAATGAGCTATCATATCCAGCTTTAGACCCAGCCCCTAATACTGTACCTGTTTCTGAAAATGCCTCCCCACTTCCCTCTTCAGCATAAATTACTTGTCCAGTCTTAATATTAATCAACCTAACATTGACTTTTGCATTTGCGGTTTGTTTTTTTGTTCTTGAGAATACTCCAACTTCACTGGTATTCTTTCTTCCAAACTCTGAAACAGAACCTACAATTAAATAGTCTGATACAAGCTTGAATTCCATCATTTCTTCTTTCGATTCATTAGTGATCTTCTCAATGTCAGGTCTTTCAAATAATAAGAACTTACCTGTTTGGGTTAGTTTTGTACTTAATATATCCATAGCTTGCTTACCGATTTTGTTATGAGTATTGAATAAATTGCCTTGCCCATATGCTGTTTCATTCGAAAATCGTGCGATAGATATTTTCCGTTTTAATGAGTGTTCCTGTTCCATTTCAATTGTCTTACTTACATCAGGAGATTCACTCGGCAATTTTTTAACAATAGGTTGTTGTATTGTAGCACATCCACCTATTAACATAACAGTTAAAATAATACTTAAGAATGCATTCTTCATCTTTCCTCCACATATTTAATCATTGTTGAAATTTTTCTTTGATTATTATTGCTTGATAATTTCAATCTTCTGCTGTTTAATATTCTAAATCTTTTACTATTAACTTCCTGTCAATAACTTTAACTCTTTTTTTTACTCGCTATTAACAATAACCATTAGTTGGGATAATTTATTATCTTTTGTTTTAACCTTTACCCATTTTCCATGCACATCTTCATAAATATTCTTAAATGTCACAATCTCACTTGCTCTCAATCTTCTTCTATTTGTTTTCCTGGGAACACCAATGCTCCATCAAAACTATCATGTTTCAGTTTAAGTAAAGTTCTTCCCGACTCACAATAATAGGAACCATTTATGAATGTTATTCTAATCATATTTTCGTTTACTCCTGCACTCAGGTACTCAGGCACTCAGGCACTTCGTTTTTTGCACTTTTAACTATTTTACTTCACACTGTCAAATACTTACTTGTCAGCTTTGCTTTTTTGCAAAACGATCAAGCTTTTCTTTCTATTATTCTTGACACTTATTCTCTCAATTCCATTTTTCTTCACGGTTACGAATCGTATTTCGAAGAAAACGATTCATCGATGAGATTTGTTCTGCTGATCTTTTATCTTATCTCAGCAAACACATCGGTCGATCACAATAATTAACTATAAGGAATATAATATGTTCGAACAAACTTTCAAAAACATTGATGATATACTTCACGAAGATGCAGGCTGCAGCAGCGAATTAGATTACGTAGAACAAACTTCCTGGATACTCTTTCTAAAATATCTCGATGATCTGGAAAAGGATAAAAAAGCTGCTGCTCAATTATCCAGCCATCATCACACTCAAATTATAGATAAAGAATTTAGCTGGAATGTCTGGGCTGCCCCAAAGACAGCAAGTGGGAAACTTGATCATCATAAAGCTCTAAGTGGTGATGATCTCAAAGATTTCGTTGATCTCAAACTTTTCCCATATCTCAAGAGATTCAAATTCACGGCAGATAATCCGGACACTATAGAATACAAAATCGGTGAGATCTTCAGCGAAATTAAAAATAAAATTCAAAGCGGCTATACTCTACGTGAAGTTATTAACCTGGTCGATGAACTCAAATTCATGACCCATAAAGAAAAACATGAAATGTCCCATCTTTACGAAGGTAAGATCAAAAACATGGGAAATGCCGGTAGAAATGGGGGAGAGTACTACACTCCACGTCCGCTTATCAAAACCATTGTCAAGGTTGTAGCTCCCGAAATTGGCAATAAAATTTATGACGGTGCAGTCGGCTCCGCTGGTTTCTTAGTGGAAGCTTTCGAATATTTGAAAGAGCATAACAAACTCACAACATCCGATATAGAAATTCTACAGAAAAACACCTTCTACGGTAAGGAAAAGAAATCCTTAGCCTACATCATCGGCATCATGAACATGATCCTGCACGGCATCGAAGCTCCCAACATCATTCACACCAATACACTCGCAGAAAATATATTCGATATCCAGGAACGTGATCGCTTCGATATTATCCTGGCAAATCCTCCTTTTGGGGGCAAAGAACGTAAAGAAGTCCAACAGAATTTCCCCATCAAAACAGGGGAGACGGCTTTCCTTTTTCTGCAGCATTTCATCAAAAAGCTCAAAGCTGGTGGCAGGGCTGGTATTGTCATCAAAAACACTTTTCTTTCCAATTCTGATAATGCTTCCGTTTCTCTTAGAAAGGAACTTCTCACCAGCTGCGATCTACATACTGTTTTAGATTTACCGGGTGGTGTTTTCACCGGAGCCGGTGTTAAAACAGTTGTCCTCTTCTTTGAAAAAGGTAAACCTACTAAGAAAGTCTGGTACTACCAGCTCAATCTTGATAGAAACCTGGGGAAAACCAATCCTCTTAACGAAAAGGACCTTTCAGAATTTGTTACCATGATTTCATCTAAGGGCGACAGTGAAAATTCCTGGTCTGTTGATGTTTCCACCATCAACGAAGAAACCTTCGATCTCTCAGTAAAAAATCCTAACAAGCAAGATGACACTATACTTCGTAAACCCGAAGAAATACTTGAAGAAATTAATAATCTTGATCAAGAAAGTGGAAAAATATTGAAATCTATCATTGAGCTTATATGAAAGAAAACTGGGTCATTAAGGATTTTGAGAACTGCCTTGAAAAGATAGTTTATACAACAAAAATTAAACGTAAAAATTTCCTTGAAATTGGTGAATTTCCTATCATTTCTCAAGAAAAAGATCATATAAATGGATACTGGAAGAATTCTAATGATTTATTTAGAATAAAAAAACCAGTTGTGATATTCGGTGATCATACTCAAGTCTTAAAATTCGTTGATTTTGATTTTGTTTTAGGTGCTGATGGTGTGAAAATATTACAACCTATTAATGAAATTGATCCAAGATATTTTTATTATTATTTGCAAAATGTCAATTTAAGTGATTTAGGTTATGCAAGACATTATAGGCTTTTAAAAGAAATAAAAATCCATTATCCCAAATCACTCCCCGAACAAAAACGCATTGTCATCATTCTTGACAAATCCTTTGCAGCCATCGATAAAGCTATTGCCAACACCGAAAAGAACCTGCAAAATACTAAAGAACTCTTTGATTCATATCTCAACGAGATCTTCTCAAATTCCGAGTATGATTGGGAAGAGATGAAACTTAAAGAAGTTTGTGAAATAACATCAAAGCTTATAGACCCTAAAAAACAAGAGTATCTTAATCTTATTCACGTTGGTGCTGGTAATATTGTCTCACAAAAAGGAATGTTAATTGATTTAAAAACAGCAAAAGAAGAAAATCTTATTTCTGGAAAATTCTTATTTGATGAAACAATGGTACTTTATAGCAAAATTCGTCCATATCTTATGAAAATTATAAAATGTAATTTCAAAGGATTGTGTAGTGCCGATATTTATCCATTAGCTCCATTTAGAGACATTATTACACAAGAGTTTTTGTTTCACTTATTATCATCATATTCTTTTACTGAATATGCAATTGAAGGTTCACAAAGAGCAGGTATGCCAAAGGTAAATAGAAAGCATTTATTTGATTATGTATTCTATTGCCCTACAATTCAAGAGCAAAAAAAAATAGTCCAAAAACTCGATTCTCTATCATCCGAAACCCAACGTCTAGAAACCATCTATCAGCAAAAATTAGATAATTTAAAAGAACTAAAACAATCAATCTTGCAGAAAGCCTTTGAGGGGGAGTTGTAATATGAAGAATAATACCTTTTTTTCTGGTTCTGGAGTAAATTATTCAGGTTCAATAAAGAAAGTTAGAAAAGGGAAAGATTCCTTACGTCCAATTTATGAAGCTCTTACTAATTCTTTAGAAGCAATTAAAGCAGTTGATACAAATGATAATTTTATTCAATTGGATATTGTTTTCGCGACTGATATTCATTCAAAAGAAACAGGTGAAATTTATTTTAATAAATTCATTGTGTCTGACTCTGGCATTGGTTTTAATGATATAGAATTTAGGAGAATAGAAGATCTTAATGATGATGGTAAGGGCAAATTTAATTTAGGCACTGGTCGGATACAATTTCTTCATTTCTTTGATAAAACAGATATCATTAGTGTTTATAATGATCCTACTTCAAGTACTGGTTACTATGAAAGAAGTTTTACATTATCTAAGTCAAAAGAATTCTTAAAGAAAAATGCTTTGATTTATCATAAACATACAAGGGCAATAAACGCTACTAAATCATTCACCCAATTATCACTTAGCAAACCATATACACAAGAAGACCTAGCCTACTATCAAGATTTATTGGTACATGAGCTAAAGAAATCAATAATTGACCACTACCTACCATACTTCTGCGAAAACAAAGAAAATCTCCCCAGAATAAGTATCAACTATGTTGTTGATGAACAAATCTTGAAATCAGAAAAAATTACTATTCAAGATATTCCTGAACCAGAAAAAAAGGAATCTGTTTTAGTAAACTATTGCCGTATTAATCGTGATTCAGGCGAGATTGAGAAAACTGATAATCAAGAAAATTTTGAATTAAAATCTTTTTCTATTGATAAGAATGATTTGCACGAGAATGTCCTCAGACTTACTAGTAAAGGTGAAATCGCTCAGGATGTAAAACTTGAATGTATTGGAAAAAAAGATACTTTTGATGATAATCGATTTTTATTCCTTCTATCAGGAGAATACATTGATGAAAGAGATAGTGACGATAGAGGAAATTTACAGATTTCTACCGTAAAAAGTTATCAAAAGTATAACGAAGGTGGATTATTTGAAAAAGAAGAAATTCTATTTGAACATATTACAGAAGAAACACAATATATAATTATTCAGATATATCCTGAAGTCCAAGAAGAAGTTGAGAAGAAAAAACAAAATATAGAAAAATTAAAGGAAATGTTTCTTTTGAGCGATGAATCAATTGAGCATACGAGAATTAGTGTCAATGATACAGAGAGTGATATATTAACCAAATCCTATCAATCAGATGCAAGAACAATTGCTAAACGTGATGCAGAGTTAAAGGATCAGCTGGAATTAATAAACTCTCTCAATCCGACTGATGATGGTTATGAAGCATCCCTTCACCAACAAGTAGACTGTGTCGTTAAACTTATCCCACTTCAGAACAGGACGTCTTTAACTCATTATGTTGCAAGACGCAAATTGGTGCTGGATTTATTCGATAAGATTTTACAAAAACAATTGTTAATTCAAAACATATCTATTCGGAATATTGATGAAAAACTTCTACATAACCTGCTTTTTCAGCAGAGTTCAGAAAATCCTGATAAAAGTGATTTGTGGATAATCAATGAAGAATTTATTTATTTCACTGGCTCTTCAGAAAAACAATTAAGCAAGGTAAAAATATTAGGAAGTTTATTGTTCAAGAAAGAATTCTCAATTGAGGAGGAAAGATATTTATTTTCTTTGGGTGAAAATAGAAAAATTAAACGCCCAGATGTACTTCTATTTCCGGAAGAAGGAAAATGCATAATTATTGAATTTAAATCACCTGATGTCAATGTATCTGATCATCTTACACAAATTGATAAGTATGCAAATCTTATTAGGAATTATTCTAAAGATGAGTTTATCATAACAACTTTCTATGGCTATTTAATAGGTGAGAATATTGAACCTAGAGATGTCCTAGGAAATGTTAGTAGTTATGAACATTCATATCACTTCGATTATTTATACCGTCCATCAACGAAAGTGATTGGATTTGATGGAAGATCAGATGGTTCAATATATTCTGAGGTTATAAAATTTTCTACCTTGTTAAAAAGAGCTCAACTGAGAAATAAAATTTTTATAGATAAATTGAAACTTAAAAGGTAAGCTATGAATGAAGCTGAAACCAGGGCAGAACTGATCGATCCCATACTCACCCAATGCGGTTGGGGTACTGTAGAAGATACTAAAATCCTTCGCGAATACTATTTCACAACCGGCAAGATAATCGTTGGTGGTGGTAAAAGAAAGCCCTTAAAAGCAGATTACATTCTCACCTATAAAGGTCAAAAGCTTGCAGTAATTGAAGCCAAAAGTGATGTATTAGATGTCGGTGAAGGAGTTGCTCAAACCAAGAATTATGCAGCTAAATTACATCTCAAATATGCCTATTCTACCAATGGGAAAGAAATTTATCGCATCAACATGGAAACAGGTGAAGAAGGTCTTGTAGATAGCTTTTTTACACCAGATGAATTATGGAACAAGGTTTTCCAAAAACAAAATAAGTGGCTCGATAAATTCAATCAAATTCCTTATGAAGATATTGGAGGTTCCAAACCCATACGTTTTTATCAGGAAATTGCAGTAAACAAAACGCTCTCTGCATTAGCGGTCGGTAAAGATAGAATTCTACTTACTCTTGCCACAGGCACAGGTAAAACCTTCATCGCTTTCCAAATTGCTTGGAAGCTCTTTCATTCTCGTTGGAATATCAAGTGGGATGGAACCAGAAGACCCAGAATTCTATTTCTCACAGATAGGAATATCCTTGCAGATCAAGCTTATAATGCTTTCAATGCTTTTCAGGAAGATGCTCTGGTTCGTATTAAACCTTCAGAAATTCGACAAAAGGGTCGTGTTCCCACAAATGGTAGCATCTTTTTCACTATTTTCCAAACCTTCATGAGTGGTACAGATGAAGAAGGCAAACCTGCTCCATACTTTGGTGAATATCCTTCAGATTATTTTGATCTTATCATTATCGATGAATGTCATAGAGGTGGTGCCAATGATGAAGGTAATTGGCGTGGGATAATGGAATATTTCTCTCCTGCAGTTCAGCTTGGTCTCACCGCTACACCCAAGAGAAAACATAATATCGATACCTACCGTTATTTTGGTGAACCGGTTTACGTTTATTCTCTCAAAGAAGGCATTAATGATGGCTTTCTCACACCTTTCAAAGTAAAACGTATTCAAACTACACTTGATGAATATGTATACACCTCAGATGATACAATTATTGAAGGTGAAATTGAAGAAAGTAAAATTTATAAAGAAGAAGATTTTAATAAAATTATTGAGATCAAGGCTCGTGAAGAGAAACGTGTTAAAGTTGTACTTTTAGAGATAGATCAAAAAGAGAAAACAATTATATTTTGTGCAACTCAGCTTCATGCAGCAGCAATCAGAGATCTTATCAATCAAAATAAAGAAAGTACAGATCCAAATTATTGTCACCGTGTTACAGCAAATGATGGTAAATTAGGAGAACTACATTTAAGAGACTTCCAGGATAATGAAAAAACAGTTCCTACAATCCTTACAACTTCCCAAAAGCTTTCTACCGGTGTTGATGCCAGGAACATTAGAAATATTGTTTTCCTTCGTCCAATCAATACAATGATAGAATTCAAACAAATTATTGGTCGTGGTACTCGTCTTTTTGAAGGAAAGTATTTCTTCACAATTTACGATTTTGTAAATGCCTATCATCATTTTTCCGATCCTGAATGGGATGGTGAACCATTAGATCCTGAACCAGTAAAAACAATAGAACCACGCGAATCGTGCCCAATTTGTGGTCAAAGTCCTTGTATTTGTGAAAAAGTACCTCCAGATCCTTGTCCTGTTTGTGGACAGCGTCCATGTATCTGTATCAAGAAAGTTAAGATCAAATTGAGAGATGGCAAAGAACGTGAGATTCAACACATGGTTTCAACTTCTTTCTGGAGTGCAGACGGGAAACCAATTTCTGCAGAAGAATTCCTGCAAAGCTTGTATGGTAAACTTCCGGAGTTTTTCAAAGATGAAGATGAACTTCGTAAGATTTGGTCAGTTCCATCAACCAGGAAATCTTTTTTAGAAAATCTTGAAGAAGCTGGTTTCGGCAAAGAAGAGCTCCTTACCTTACAACGTATCATAAGTGCAGAGAATTGTGATCTATTTGATGTTCTTGAATATGTCTCTTTTGCAATAAAACCAATTACCCGTGAAGATAGAGTTAAGAATTCAAGATCATTCATTTTCGCTCATCTGGAAGCAAAACAAGTTGATTTTATTGATTTTGTTTTAGCAAAATATATTGAGTCCGGTGTTAATGAACTCGATCAAGAAAAATTACCAAGTTTATTAGAATTAAAATATCATTCACTATCAGATGCAACAACAGAGCTTGGTGATGTAGAATTAATTAAAAACACATTTATTTCATTTCAGAAATACTTATACAGTATTAGTTCTTCATAATTATCAGGAGATATTATGGATAAAAATGAACAAAAAGAAAGAAATGAAGAAGCTTGGTTTTTTTGTAAATTTTGCAGACAACCTGATAATAAAATATTAGATATTATTTTGGATAAAAAAAAATGGGATAAACTCCCTTTATCGCATAAATGTGGTTGGGCACGTATATGCCAGGTAGCAATTAAAGAAAAAATTCAGCATGATGATATTTGGAGTTCTCTTTGTAGTGAGAGAAGTTTTCGAAATAACCATCAATTAGATGGTTCTTCCAATTATTGGTTAGAAGATTACTGTGATATATATAAAAAAGTGAACGATAACATTGAGGATTAATTTTCATTTTCCGTCCCCTCGCTTCCAGCAAGTAGAATTCTAAGTATTAAATAAAATAATTTCTAATCTTCTTGACATAAATTTCTTATTTTTCTATAAATTGCACGCTTTCAGAAGCATAATAATTAAAATATTAAAATTAGGTCGGAATACTCTTTGGCAAAAGGTAGGTTTATTATGGATTCAAATTATCCCTCGGGAATGTACAAATGTACATCTTGTCTTAATGTAGAAACGCATATTCAAGGTGAAGAATTTACGCCATGTCCAAAGTGCAATACAAACAATTGGGAGATCATAAAGAAAGATAAAGATTATCTTATATCTACTCATCAAACTAACTCTGTACACAGTGAGATCAAACTACATAACTATTAATTATTAATTGAATTCGCCCCTCACTTGCAGCAGGAAGAAGTCCCAAGTATTACATAATATTACATTATAAGGTGGTATCTCAAAGTCATCTGGTACTCACTAAGCTTATGCCAGCGTGGAGTAACGTGCAGGGCGTCAAATCTTGTCTCTCCTTCGCTTCATTCAGCAAGAAGTAAACAACTAATCATACACTCTCAGCTAATTGGAATGTGGATAATATTTCATCGTTGGGATGCACAAATAAAATTCTGATAATGTCCACTTGGCCCCCCCCCCTAAGTGAATGAGTAGAAATTCAACGAGAATCAAAGCTGGTACAAATTGTAGGATAATTAAAATTCTCATTCATACTATTCCTCATATTAACCATCAAGTAATTATATTTCTCCCATATTCATAATAATAATCTTAAGAATTGTCTTATAAATTACACATTAAATAATATAGTAGGTACTGTTTTGAGGAAGATAATTTTAAATAATACATTCTGGGAATGGAAACTTACATTATGGTCAATGCTAGAAAGTTGCTATAGGCTACATATTAAGCTTTCTAAACGATGATAATAACTTTTCTTTGTAAACCTTCATATTTGAAATTTTTGATTGAAATAGACCTGACAGAATCAATGTGAATCTCTTTCAGATATTTTATTACAATTTGCATTTACACTTGACTTAATGAATCAGTATTTTTTTTTGAAATTTAATATGATGTAAATCATATTGTTTATCTAGTAAAGTTTGATCTTTAAAAAATGAATAGATGTGAAATAGTGTGGAAACGTAAGTTATCAAGATAGTCTGCTGACATGTAATATTGGTTAAATCATCTTAATAATAGGCAGTTTTTTCATTGCCTCTTCCTTTTTTTGATCAATAATCTGGGCATAAATCTGAGTATTTTTAATTTCAGAATGTCCTAAAAGTTTACTAACTGTATAAAGGTCTACACCATATGTTAAACATAATGTAGCAAAAGTGTGTCTCCCACAATGAAATGTTATATGTTTTGTAATTCCTGAAAGTTTGACCCATTTCTTTAGGTGCTTATTGGTGTTAGAATCAGATTCTGGAACATCAAAGATTCTTTTACCGGTTGTAATAATTTTTTGATTGTTAAGAATATCTAATGCACTCTCATTTAATGTTAAGATATTTTTTAATTTTCTACTTTTTCTTGTTTTTTGTTGTATGAACTCTAATCTATTAT
>Ga0307990_1004513_pt1 | contig 10243 bp, 8 predicted proteins | sample EllFjometagen129_FD_203168 | JGI IMG/M metagenome (GOLD analysis project Ga0307990, IMG submission 203168) | Marine microbial communities from Ellis Fjord, Antarctic Ocean - #129 | ecosystem: Environmental > Aquatic > Marine > Unclassified | place: Southern Ocean | collected 2014-10-08
CAAAGAGAAAATGAGCGCGGTGGTGCGCACCCTGCCAATCCCTGAACGAATGGAGATCGTCAAAGCGAATGAACCGCTCAGCATCCAGTGCCAGTTCTGCAATGAACGTTATGAGCTGACCATCGAGGACTGCATCGCCGCCTGGAAGCCATAGCATGGCGGCTCGCTTCTTTTTCCAATGCTTGGAAAATGTGCGTGCTTATGCAATAGGCTTGCCGATGAGGGAAAATGGGCCGGTCCAGTTTATTTTGACGTTTACGAGCTGACCCAGACAGTTGGCGTCTGATTCAAAGAAGACCAATTTGTTGTGCGGTGTGCGGCCGCGCCAGCGGTTTTTCTTTTCGTGAAATTCTTCAACGAGCACTTCGACGGTCTGCCCGAGAAGCTCCGCTGATTTTTCGACGTTAATTTGGGTGGTCAACTCGTCGAGCCGGATGCGGCGGCTCTCTTTTTCGTCCGGTGGCACATCGTCTTCCATTTTGGCGGACAGTGTGCGCGGGCGCGGCGAATATTTGGCGATGTGGTGCATATCGAGCCGCAACTCTTCAGCGAGTTTCATGGTTTCCATGAAGTCCTCTTCGGTCTCGGTCGGGTAGCCAACAATGATGTCGGTGTTGATGGCGGCATCGGGCATGTACTTACGGATACTGGAAATAATGTCGCGATACTCAGCCTGCGTGTAACCGCGGCGCATCGATTCGAGGATGCGGTCGCTCCCCGACTGATACGGAATTTCAATGTAGGGGCAGACTTTATCAGTTTCGGCCACGGCGCGGATCAGTTCTTCATCCATGTAAGCCGGATGGCTGGTCAAAAAGCGGACGCGCAGAATACCGTCGATTTCAGCAACCTGTTTGAGGAGCCAGGCGAGATTAATGCCCTCCTCCAGATCAAAGCCGTAACGGTCGACGATCTGTCCGAGCAGGTTAACCTCTTTGATGCCCTGCGCCGCCAGCGCGCGCACTTCGCCGAGCACTTCGTCCGGCAGACGGCTGCGGTCCGGCCCACGACGATAGGGAATGATGCAGTAGGAGCATACGTGAGAACAGCCGAGCGTGATCGGAACAAAGGCGGTGACGGCTTTGTCGCGGCTCACCGCTGGCAGGCGGTAATCCGCCAGCTCCACCTGTGCTTTGTTGAGATGTTTATAGACATCGTGCTGAAGAATGACGTCAATCACGGTATCGGTCTGCGACGGCGAGGCGAACACGTCAACAAAGGGGAAACGTTCGGCGAGACCTTCCGCCTCGCGCTTGCCAACCATGCAGCCCATCAGGGCAATGATCATGCCGGGACGCTTGTTTTTCACCCCACCCAGATCGGTGAGTTTGCGGACGGCTTTATCTTCGGGCTGCTGACGCACCACGCAGGTGTTGAGCACCGCAATGTCGGCATCAATGGCTCGGGGCGTTTCCACAAAGCCCAGCGCCTCGAACTGCGAGGCGAGGTGGCGACTATCCGCCTCATTCATCTGACAGCCAATGGTCCAGATATGATAGGTGTACGGAGGAATTTTGGATTCAGAATTCGGGATCATAAAAATAGTTCCAAGCATTGGAAAAAAGGGATTACTCGCTGGCTTCGTCTTCTTCATGGGAATCGGAGATGCCGATTTCGTCGCAGATGATCTGGGTGACGCGGGTGGCGGGATCGCCATGGCCGAGTTTTTCTTCCACGATTTTGAAGCTTTCGATCATGGCTTTGCGCTGGCGGGTGTCCTCCATGAACATCTCAAGATTACTCGCCAGTTCCAGCGGTTGCATATGAAATTGAATGCGCTCAGGCATCACTTCACGCCCGGAGATGATGTTGACGATTCCGAGCCATGGAATCTTTATAAAGTAGCGACCGATTGCGTAGGTGATGGGGTTGGTTTTATACACCAGTACGGTCGGGCAATGGAGCAGTGCTGCCTCGAGGGTGGCGGTGCCGGAAGCAACCAGCGCGGCGTCCGCCTGCTTGAGCACTTCGCGGGACTGGTCGACAACGACCTTGTAGTGAAGCGGCACACTTCGAACATCCTTGAGCACTTCTTTGACCAGCTCCTCCCGATTGGAGGGAACAGCGATGATGAAACTGATATCGAGGCGCCCGCCCTGTTCTACCCCAAGGGCGGCTTTGAGCAGACCGGGCAAAATCCGTCGGATTTCCTGTTCGCGGCTTCCGGGAAGCAGCGCAATTTTTTTGCCTTCATCCCACGGAAGTGGCTTCCATTCTTTTGTGCGAAACCGGCACAAGTCGTCCACCATGGGGTGGCCGACAAAATCGACCTGCAGATCGACATCTTTAAAGACGTCGACTTCGAAGGGGAAGATCACCATCAGCCGGTCGATGGTTTCGGCCATCATCGGAATTCGATCTTTTTTCCAGGCCCAAACCTGTGGGCAGATGTAGTAGAGCACTTTTACGCCGCGCTTTTTCAGCTCCTTGGCAAGACGCAGGTTGAAACCGGGATAATCAATCAGCAACGCGGCATCCGGTTTGCGGTCGTCCACTTCCTTTAGAATTTCGTTAAACACCTTTTTAAAAAAGGAGTAGCGATTAACCACTTCGACGAAGCCGAGCACATCCATCTCGCTCACATCATGCAGAAGCTCCATCCCCATGTCCTGGAGTTTTTTGCCGCCGATCCCCCAGCAGTTGATGCCGGGACTGCGCCACCGCAGCGCCCGGAGCACCTCAGCCGCATGCATATCGCCGGACGCTTCTCCTGCAATAATTAAAAGTGATTTCATACTGGGTCCCTCCCTTTCAGCACAATGATGGCCAGTCCCATGGCATCTGCCTGTTCAACCAGTTTTTTCTTTTCGAGCAAGATGGCACCGCCGTCTTCGATGGCAAGGCAGGAGACTCCGGCCTTGCGAATGGTTTTGAGCGTATGATTGCCGATGACCGGGATATCAAAGCGCATATCATGCCCGACCTTGGGCACTTTGACAACCACCGCGCCCTTCCCGCCGATTTTCCCGCCGCGGCGGATGGCTTGATTGGTTCCTTCAAACGCTTCGACAGCGAGAATCATCCCTTCTTTGACCACCACAGTCTGGCCGATTTCGAGATGAGAGGTGTCTTTAATGACCCGTCGGCCGATGTCGATATCGCGATGCTCACGCTCATTGGGCGAGCGGGCGGTGAGGAGTCCTGCTGCGGGCATGTAGTCCTGCATAAACGAGCTAGCGGGTAGCAGTTTCACACCGGCTTTTTCAATTTCGGCGGTGATGCCACCGAAAATAGTGTGCGCGTTTTTGACTGGAAGATTTTTAAGTAGCTCGATCAGCGCTTTATCCATGCGGACGTTGAACAGGTTGTTCGGAGCAATCTGTCCGGCCATAACGGCATGCGTCGCGCCAACGGATCGAATGGCATCAACGAAGGCATCCAAAAGCCCGATCCGCAACCAGATCACCTCGTCAGCGACCTGCGTGATTTCGCGGCGGGTTTCGCCTTTAAAAGCAACCGCCACAATCCGGCGCACGCCCTGCTTGCGGGCAGCGTTAGCGAGTAGCAACGGGTAATCCGCCTGTCCGGCGATCAGTACCAGCGTTTTGGGTATGTCATTCATAAATCAAATTTCCAACCATTGGAAACGGACTAGAACAGCTTGTCAAACTGCATCTTTTTCTTCGGGGCGGGCGCCGGGACGAGGGTGCAGAAGCGCTTATTGTTGTAGAGCGGACGGAATCGGGTGTCCTTCAACAGCAGAGCCCGGACCGCATCGCCGCCCTGCCCGACGGCCTTCTCAATTGCATCGAGAGCCGGCGTGGTCCGGTTTCGGGTCTGGCAAATAACGGCCAGCTCAATCCAGACGCGGGTGTCGTCCGGTTTCTCCGCTAGGTATTTTGTCAGCACAGCTTCGGCCAAATCAAAACGGTGTATCTGGGCGAGTTGCTGTGCGAGCTGAAGCGAGAGTTGCAGGGGGAATTTGGACGCAAGGATATTACGAACCACTGCGTTCACTTCATTGTGTTTTTGCATGGCATTGTAAATTTGTATCAACTCAAACAGATTCTTCGGATTGACGGGTTTTCCTTCCGTCGAATTAAGAAGAGCTTCCAGTTCGGTCCGACGGATGTTCATTTTATCGATCCGATCGATTTGCTTCAATGTCGGCGCCACTCGATCATTATAAATATCCTCTTTCCCGAAGGCGGAGATTACGTCGCGAGCTTCTTGGTATTTAGCGGTTCGCATATAAAGATCGGCCAACCGGAACGTGGCTTCGGGGCTGAGCGGATAGAGTTCAATCGCCTGTTTGAAGGCATACTCCGCCTCGGCCATGTGGCTGCGGGCCACATATAGGCCCGCAATGGCGGAACGCAGTTTGGAGAAGCTTTTGCGGGCGACAATGTCGCGAATAAATTTGCGGTCGTTGACGAGTCGATCGGTATACCAGCCCCAGAAGTCATGATCGTTTTTGGTCATCTCTTTGGTGATCGGGGTCGGCTTGTTGTTGAGTTTCAGAATCAATCCGTGCGGAGTGAGGTACGGATACATCCAGCCGATCGCATAACTTTCCTCCACAAAGAAGTCGCGCTGACGCAACTTGCCGTCTGGACCAACCGGATCAACCGGAACCACGGCGGCACCGGACTGACGGGTGGACTCATCCGTTTTCACTTCAGTAACGTACTGGTTGTGATCAAAAATCTGACGGCAAAGAATCCCGTTGATCTGCATAACCCCCTGTACGCCCTGCACCTGAACACGTCCACCTTCTGTGTTGACGTCGGCACCGGCCTTGATACGGCCACTTTTCACGCCGTCAACATACTGCCTAAAGGCGGCGTTGCTGTCCTTTTGAGCGGAAATCCAGATCTGATCGCCGTAGAGGTCACGCATGACCGCCATGTAGGTGTTATCGGCCAGCGCATTCTGAGTGATAAGATAGACATCCGGCCGCACCTGCGGGCAGTAGATCATATAGGTTGGCACAAACCGTCCCGGATCGGTTCCGCCGAAGAAGATGGCGTTGGTTCCCATCGGCGGCGGATAATCGGGGGTGGGATAGTTGGCCCACTCCTCAGCGAATTTTTCGTCGTCCTTCCCGCACTCATACCAGAGGTCTTTTTTGATCCCAACGACCCCCTGCAACTGCCAGTTGCCGAACTGCCAGCCGAAGTCGTGGCCGTTCTGCTCGGAGCCGCCAACCACATGCTCCTGCTGTTTGCTATAGTAGTTTTTCCAGACCAGAGAGAACGGAAGCAGAAGCACAAGTATTACACCGATCAACGTAACAAAACGTACAATCGTCGTGCCGGTACGATCAGATGATCCCTTATAATCATGCTCGGATGTAATCAGCTTGCGGACCAGTATGGTCAGCACGGTGTCTAGCAGCGCCATCAACAGCAAAAGACCATATCCGATCCAGATCGCGTAAACGGCGTGCGACTGAATGTACTGCACACGGGCGATGAAAAGCGTCTGCATATCAATTTTCGGGTTTTGCAGAATCATGAAAAGAATACCAACCCCGATAAATGCCGTCCAAGTTGTTAGTAGCCAAAAGTTATTCTTTTTGCCGAGCCAGCGTACCGAAATGAACGGAATGATCGCCAAAAGGGCAACGGGTGTAAGGAACTGGGCGCTCAGGTCGCGCAGGTAGGCACCAATTTGAAGCAGAAACTTAAAGGAAAACACATGGGCCAACTTAACTTTTTCGTACTGTCCGCGGGTGATGGCGTGCATGAGCCCCTCCCACGTACGCGGGTAGCCCCAGTTAATCGGCGGGTTCTGGTCGGACGAAAACGGCATATAGAGATAAAACGACAGCCCAATCAGCATCAACAGGTAGGTGGCACAAACGGTTTTACCGTTCGGCAGAAATAACCCCAGCATTGGAATAACCACGGCGTAAACGCTCCAGAACCAGAAGGATGTGTGATCCCACCCGCGGTTCCATGCCCACTCTGCCGGGCCAAATTTATTGAGGACGACCATCAAAACATAGAACAGCCCCACAATGATGAAATCGCGCCCCAGTTTGATATTGCGCAGCAAAACGCCCAACCCGACGGCCAATCCCATAAAAAGAAGCGTCTGATGGTTGGTCAATCCAAGACCGAAAACAAACGCCATAACGAAGAGCGGCTTCGGATTATCCGGCTCGCACATCCAGCGATAAAGAAACAGCAGCACCGCAGTCTGGAAGAGAATGTTCGGCGCATACACCTCAGCGATAACCGACTGCGACCACATCCCCTGACTGAACGCCAGCAACAGTCCGGCGGCAATCCCAGCCACACAGCAGAAGAGGCTTTCGGTCTTCTCTCCGATCACCGCTGTCTCTTTTTTCAAGTTCCGCAAAAAATCCATACCGGAACGGCTAACCAGCATCGCGAGAAGCCCGCAGGCCAGTGCGCCGGTGAAAGCGGAGAAAAAGTTAACGGCCCAGGCGGGATTCGGGTAACCGTGAAAGGTCATCTTGTGAAAGACCCACTGGAACGCCCAAGTGAGCAGACTCCAAATTGGATAGCCCGGCGGATGCGGAACCCCGAGATAATCGGAGGCCACAATCAGCTCTCCGGAGTCCTCCAACCCCACAGTAGGCTGAAGTGTCAGCGTGTAGACGATCAGAGAAATTAAAAAAGCAAATCCGAGGGCAAACCAGTCGGAGCGGCGGAAGAAAGATGTTTTGTTCAAAATATGACCCTTTGTTAAAAACCACGAACCTGAGCAATAAGCCTTTTTTGCGGCAAAAGGTCAAGTTTACAGGGCGCGATAACTCCTGTAGAGTTAAATTTATGAATAGCGAAAACAAACCGATGACATCCCGTTTTGCCACCGTTTATGGAAGCCCCGGACAAGGCCCACGCACGCTGGGCCCCTTGCTTGTCTTCTGGCCGCTGGCACCCATCTGCCTCGTTGCGGGCTGGTTGTTGCGCGCCGCGCTTCCGTTCCCAAAACTTTCCACCACACAGGCGGGCTTTCTTTTCCTGGCCCTGGCTGTCGTGCTGGCCTTCTTTACGGTCTGGAGTGCCCACCGTCTGCGCAGCTTCCTCAAAGGTGCCGAAGGCGAAGAGAAAGTGGCTCGCAGCCTCTCCTTCCTGCCGGCAGGTCACACGGTTTTTAACGATATGCAGCTCGACGACGGCGGACCGTCCTTCGACCATATTGTGATCGGACCCTCCGGTATTTTTGTGATCGAAACCAAAAACTGGAGCGGAGAAATAACTTTTGAAAACGGACAGGTTCTCTACAATGGAAACAAACCGGGCCGCCCACCGCTCAAGCAGGTGAAGGAGGCCACACTGGCCCTGCTCGACCATCTGAGCGACGCGCAGTGCCCCGACCTACCCGTCTATCCGGTCCTATGTTTTGTGAACAACCAGCCACAGGGCGGGCTCACCAACATCGGCGGTGTGCGTATCTGCACGGATACCGATTTGCATGAGCTGTTCGAAAATGCACTGGAAAACCCCGTGGGAAGCGGTGCCTGCGCCATGGTCGCTGCGGAGCTCGCGCGTTGCATAGAAGAAAAATAAGGAAACCGCCATGACTCGAACACTCATCCCCATTGCAAACGGCTCCGAAGAGATGGAAACCGTTATTATTGCGGACGTTCTCCGCCGTGCCGGCTGGGAAGTGGTACTGGCCGGGATCGACGGTCCGGGCCCCATCACCGCCTCGCGCGGCGTAAAGCTGATTCCCGACGAACAATGGGAACGGCTCGACCTAAGCACCTTCGACATGCTGGTTCTGCCCGGCGGACTGGACGGCACCCACGCGCTATGCGCCAACGATGGCGTGCAGGAGGTGCTGCGAATTTTTGACATCGAGGAACTCTGGATCGGTGCCATCTGCGCCGCGCCACTGGCGCTTCACAAAGCGGGCATTCTTAAAAAACGGGCCTTCACCTGCTACCCGGGAATCGAAGAAAAAATGAAACGCGCCGACCGCTCCGACGACCCAGTGGTGGTCGACGGACATATTGTCACCAGTCAGGGACCCGGTACGGCAATCGCTTTTGCCCTTAAACTAATTGAGCTGGTCGACGGCGCGAACGCAGCAGAGCAGGTTGCCAGCGGCATGATTTATTGAGATTTCTATGAGCCACCAAAGAAAAGTCCGCGTACTCATTAACCCGAACTCTGGCATCGGGAGCTCTTTCACACGCACCCGCGACGCCCTGCTCGAACACTGGGATCTGCCCGGAACCGAACTCACCTTCCAGTTCAGCAAATCCAAAGAAGACAGCAAAAACAAAGTCCGGTGGGCCATCGAAGACGGCGTCAGCACCCTGCTCGTTGCCGGTGGCGATGGAATGATCAATTCGATAGGAAGCGAACTAATCGGAACCGAAATAGCGATGGGCGTCATCCCCACCGGAAGCGGCAACGGCTTCGCCCGCCACTTCGACATTCCGCTCGACCCCGCCAAAGCCGTCGCCGCACTCGCCGCCGCGCAGACCAAAGCCATTGATGTCGGCTACGCAAACGATATTCCCTTCTTCGTCACCTGCTCTCTGGCGTGGGATGCCGCACTCGTACACGCCTTTGAAAAATCACCCGTCCGGGGTGTCCTTCCCTATATTTTTGCCGGCGTCTATGAGTTTTTTGAATATCAGCCACAACCGTTTACCTTCACGCTCGACGACCGGGAGGAGATTTGTATTCAGGACTTGCAGCTGTGCACCATCGCCAACCTCACCCAATACGGCGGCGGCGCGCAGATCGCCCCGGGAGCCAAATCCGATGACGGCAGACTCCAGCTCGTCACGATCCGGCGGCGCGACTTTGCCAAAATCCTTCCAATGCTTGGAAAAGCCTTCGACGGCACCATCGACCGGATGCGGGAAATTGAAACACACGCGTTCAAAACCCTCATCGTGCAACGCGAAAAAGAGGGGCCGATGCAGTTCGATGGCGAACTGGTCACGGCCCCTGCTGAGGTGCGCTTTCGGGTGCAACCCCGCGCACTGAATGTATTAGTCCCTTAGAGGGATTATCGATTTCAGATTGTAGATTTACTGATTTAACAGCAGATACTACCCGCTAACAAATCAGAAATCCTCAATCGACAATGGTTTTTTGCCTTCGTTATAGATATGCACATCGCTTTGTGGGAACGGGATGGTCAACCCTTCAGCTTCCAGACGGTTCTTAATGGCTTCATTTAGCGCAAAGAAAACATCCCAGTAGTCGGCAGATTTCACCCACGGACGAACCGTCAGATCAATACTGCTGTCGTTCATTGTCGACACGCCGATAAACGGTACCGGATCGGTCAGTACTTTCTCATTTTTCGTAACCTCATCCATCAGAGCCGCCTTAGCCGTATCGATACTGTCGCCATAGCTGATGCAGGCGGTCAGATCCACACGACGCGTTCCTTCAGCGGCATAATTCGTGATCTTATCCCCCATCATCTTCGCGTTCGGAACAATCTCTCTCTTATTATCCACCGTTGTGAGCGTTGTAGTAAAAATATGAATTTCCTTCACAACCCCGGTAGCTCCACCCGCTTCAATAAAGTCGCCTACCTTGTAAGGACGGAATAGAAGAATCAGCACCCCGGCGGCAAAGTTTGCCAACGAACCCTGCAAGGCTAAACCGACGGCCAAACCAGCGGCACCCAAAACAGCGATAAACGATGTGGTTTGAATTCCGACCTGCCCAAGAGCGGCCAAAATCACAAACACCATAACGGCGGCATGCACTAAACTACAGGTGAACCCGACCACGGCTGCATCGACCTTCGTGCGCTCCATTGTTTTCTGAAGCACATTTTTGATCAATTTCGCCACCCAGCGACCGATCACAAAAACAACAATTGCCGCGATCACCTTCAGACCGAACTTCGTCAGAAGCTCCTGCGCAGTTGTAATCCATTCCGGTGTGCTGGAAAACATCCCCTGAAGGTCCAGTCCGCCGACAGCTCCATTGATTGAATTTGTTGCCATGATTTCCTCCTTTGTTATTACCTTAATACCCAGTGATTGGGTTGACATTAATGTTTTTTCCAATCTCTGGGAAATATCTTTTTAGTTTTTCTAATGTTCGGAATGACGGTTTTGCACCGGCAAAAAACGAAAACAAAAGCTTCTGGAGGGGCCGCAAAAGGGTATAGTTTGCATTCTGCTGGGGGTGCGACTGGAAAAAGACGCTGAGAAAAAAACCCTTTGAACCTGCGCGGATCATGCCGCGAAGGGAAGTGGATATCCTTAACCGGTCTCCCCTTCCCGCCCAACGAAAAGAGACCGAAAATGATCAAATCCTATTTCCCGCATTCAAGCAAAGTATAC
>Ga0307990_1004514_pt1 | contig 10241 bp, 6 predicted proteins | sample EllFjometagen129_FD_203168 | JGI IMG/M metagenome (GOLD analysis project Ga0307990, IMG submission 203168) | Marine microbial communities from Ellis Fjord, Antarctic Ocean - #129 | ecosystem: Environmental > Aquatic > Marine > Unclassified | place: Southern Ocean | collected 2014-10-08
TAATGAAAATATAAAATAAATCTGCAAAAATTTGTAATATAATAAATTATTTTGTATCTTGCCAGATATTTATGTCAAAATAAATTCTCCTCAGCAAACTTAAAAAACTGGTAATAAATATTATGACATTAACAGAAGATGGAAAAGTTGGAGTTGGAACAACCAATCCTCAAAGAACGCTCCATGTTCATGGTTATATTTTAATTAGCGGACATGAAGGCAGTATATATTTTGGTAATGAAGACCAGGAGCAATATTTGGACAATGGTGAATGGGCAATAGAATTTGCACCAGAATATGAAGGTAATCAAAGCGGGCTTAATTTCTGGAAACCATCAGGTAGTCATAATCTGTCAAGTGAAGATGGTTATGGAAATTATTATCTTTTTATTAATGATGACGGCAATGTTGGAATTGGAACCGGAAACCTTGATGCAAATTATAAATTAACAGTAAAAGGTGAAATATTATGCACACAGGTAAACATAACAGAAATAAACAATATACCTGATTATGTATTTGATACTAATTATAAATTAAAATCATTATTAAACGAAGTTGAGCCATTTATTATTAAAAACAAACATCTTCCTGATGTTCCCTCAGCAAAAGATATTAAAAATAACGGAATGAACATCGGTGATATGAACGTTATTCTTCTTAAAAAAGTTGAAGAATTGACTTTATATACAATTGAACAGCAAAAAACAATTGAAATTTTTAAAGAGCAGATTGAGAAATTAAATAAACAGGTTAATGAATTAAATAAAAACTAAAAATTTTAAATTATGAGAGCAATAATTATAACAATTGCAATAGTATTTACAAATTTAATCGTATTCTCACAAAATATTATTAAATTTAAATATGATGCAGCAGGAAACAGAACAGACAGATATATAGACCTTTCTACTAAATCTACTGAAATTAATACAATAGAAAATACAGATACTACATTTTTTAATGAACAGGAGCAGGCATTTTCAGAAAAATATTCTTTGGAAGAATCTTATGTTGACCAGATTGGTGAACAAAAAATTACTATTTATCCAAACCCAACAGGCGGACAAATAGTTGTTCATTTAGAAAATTATTCATTGAATAATGCAATTATAAAACTCTATGATTTGAATGGAAAATTAATTTTAAACAAAAGAATAAGGAAAGATTTTTCTTTAATTGATATCACAAATGCACCAAACGGAATTTATGTAATGAAAATATATATTGGAGATAATACTTCTGATTGGAAAATAGTAAAAAAATAAATAAAAATTAATAAAATTATTTGAAATGAAAAATATAATAAAAATATTATTATGCAACATATTCTTATTTATGTTTGTTCAATATTCCTTTACCCAGCAGCTAATTGAAAAACAAGGAAAAAGTTTTGAATTAAACACTCAGGATGATGGTGTTGATATTATTAATGCAAATTCATATATTTATACTGCAAGAGATTATATAAAATTATTACCGGGATTTAATTACAAAGCAGAAAATGATAATACTTTTGTTGGAAAGATTGATGAGTTTATTGTTTGCGATGTAGATTATATACCCCAGGATCAGGTTCCTGACGTTTCTGATTATCAAATAAATACTTCATTATCTGTTGGTGCCACTCAGGGAATTTCAAATGTTTCCAATACAGGTGCTGCCACTTATACTATACCTGTATTTACTCCAAAAGGTACTGCCGGTATGGAGCCAAATATAAGTATTACTTATAATAGTCAGTCAGGAAATGGTGTTTTAGGCTGGATGTGGCATTTATCAGGTCTGTCTGCAATAACCAGAGTACCAAAAAATGTTTATTTTGATAATGAAGTAGGAAGTATAAATTTAGATAATAACGACAGATTTGCCTTAGATGGGAATCGTTTGATTTTAATGTCTCCTTGCCCCACTATTAATGAAGAAGATACTTATGGACAAAATGACACAGAATACAAAACAGAAATCAACAATTTTAGCACTATTACTTTTTATAAAAATGCTTCAGGAGAATCCTACTTTATTGTAAATACCAAAGAAGGTCTGACATTAGAATATGGCAATACTGATGATTCAAAATTAAACCCAATTGGATCACAAGAAACATTAGTATGGTATATAAACAAAATCACTGATAGATTTAGCAATTTTATGAAATTTATTTATAAAAACGAAAATGGTGAATGTGTTATACAGGAAATTAAATATACAGGAAATACTGATGCAAATTTATTGCCTTATAACAGGATTTTGTTTTTTTATGAAAAACGCACCGTTGACCCTAATAAAATATTTTTCGCAGGACATGCAATTAAATCAGAAAAATTGCTTTATAAAATCAGAGTAGAAAGTTGTGAAGAAACTGTAAGAACTTATAATTTTAAATATACTTCTGATTTTTATTCAAAATTGATAGAGGTTGTAGAATCAGGAAGAAATAATGAGGAAATTAACTCAACTATTGTAAGTTTTCCATCTGGTGAAGCATCCATTGATGATGTGGAAGCCACTGAGATTGAGGCACCATTTCTTGCTGGTTATGACTTAATTCCTGTTGATTTTAATGGTGATGGATTAACAGATATTGTCGCTGCTAAATATGCAACAACAACTAACGAAGGATTTAAATATTATACTGAAATGGTGCTTTATAAATCAACACCCACAGGTTTTCTATGTATCAATACAATATTATTACCTGCTGTTACTTTTTTGACAGTTATTGATACAAAAACGGATATTAAAATACCTAATTCCCTGGGTTTTTTAGCAAATGATTTTGATGGTGATGGAACAGGAGATATTCTCTTATATAATGTAGAACCTTTTGGTTTATACCAATACAATGTTAAGAATATAAAAATATATTATGGTTCAAAAACACTTGATGAAAATATTTTTAGTAATTCAACAGATATATTATCTAGTACTGACCCTTATAATCGTTTTACTGGAATGGAAAAAAATTTCTTACACGTTGGTGATTTTGACGGTGATGGTAATACTGATATTTTTACTATTTTAAAATGGCCTACCAACAACAATAGGTGGAAGGGTACAATATATTTTCCTAGTAAAGAGATGTCAATAGAATTTACTTGTGACGACATTTTACTTCTTATTGCCAGAGCTCATTCTGTTAGAATTGTTGACATAAATGGTAATGGAAAACAAGAATTAATGGTTGTATATAACAGTATTGATGCTACATGGGATAAAAAAGGTGATATTTATGAATTTGGTTCTGTCATTCCAATTTCAATATCATCAATATCAACTTTAGATCTTCATCTTCTTTCTACATTAGATATATTTTATACAGGTGATTTTAACGGGGATGGAAAAACAGATTTATTAATAAAATATCCGGATAATTCCTGGTATATTGGATATTCAAGAGGTAATTCATTTAAAAAAATAAAAATTGACCAGGATTTTATATCAGATTCGAACTTTTTGGAAAATAATGTTCTTATAGGTGACTTCAATGGAGATGGGAAATATGACATTTCATATGGTCATTGTATTTATTATTTTAATGGATATAACAATTTTATAAAAAGGTCTTGGCTTAGCGGCTTTATTCCTGCTTATTTCCAAAAATGTACTGGCGATTTTAACGGAGATGGAAAACATCAAGTAATTCTTTACGGTAACTCTAGCTATGGTTCGTGGATAGTTAGTTTTAACCATAACAAAAGAGACCTTTTTGTTAAAAAAATTCTTAATGGATATAATAATTATGTTGAATTCCAATATAATCCTATTACTACAGGTCCAGAACTATATTCTCAATCAAGCAGCTCAGATTTCTTTAAAGCACCAATTTATGTGGTAAATTCAGTACTTGTTCCTAATGGTATAGATAATACTGATGATAATTATAATACAATAGTTTATTCTTATGCTGATGCTAAATATTATAAAGATGGTAAAGGTTTTGCCGGCTTTGGAAAAGTAACCAAAAAAAATATCTCAACAAATTTACAAATTGAAAACTGTTTTTCTTTTGATAATACACGTCATATCAGTTTACCATCACAAAGTATAAAAAAAGTAAGTGGTCAGGATATCTCTTCTACTGAATATGAATACTTTTTTCCTGGTAGTTATTTGAGTTGTAGTGGTTATATATATTTCTTTCCATATATTAAAAAAATAACAGAAATTAATCATTTAAATGAAACACAAACAATAACAAATAACGGCTATAGTAATGATGGTAATTTAGTTTCTAAAACAATTAATTACGGAAGCGATGTATGTAAAATAATAAGTTATGAATATGATTATGATGCAGCTGGCTTAACTATACCTCATAAAATTTCCCATATCAAAACCATGTCTAAATACTTAGATAACACAAGTTACTACTTCTGGAAAGATGAAGATTTTACTTATTCATCTGCTAATGGCTCACTTACTTCTTATGAAAAAGATGATATTACTACAACTTACGAAAATTACGATGACTTTGGTAATCCATGGAAAATTACAGCTTCTGCTGATGATATGCCTTCAAGAACAACCTTATTTGAATACGATAACAAAGGCCGCTTTTTAATAAAACAAACAAATCCATACTATCAATCGGTATCTTATGAGTATGACCAAAAAATCGGTAAACTGATAAAAAAAACAGATATTAACAATCATTCTTCAACTTATAAATATGACAATTTTGGACGTTTAATAAAATCTGTTTCCCCCGAAGATATTGTTACTGATATTTCTTATAATTGGTCTCCTGACGGGCAAATTCCTAATGCTCTGTATTATAAATCAATTACTGCTACTAATGCTCCTGAACAGGAAATTTATTATGATCGGCTTAACAGAGAATTATGTTCTAAAATTCAAAGTTACAACAATAATTTTGTCCTTAACGATAAACAATATAATCAAAAAGGAGAACTTATCAGTGAATCAGAACCTTATTTTGAAGGCGAAATACCATCACGATTTACTACATATAAATATTTTGATGACAGCAGATTAAAGAAAATTATTAGTCCTAACAACACAGTAGAATATTCTTACAGTGGCACCACTGTTACCACTGACATTTTTTTGCCCCCAAACCCAGAACAAACATTTTCAAAAACATACAATGCTTTTGGTGATATTATTTCTGCTACTGACGCAGGCGGAACAATTAGTTATCACTACCATAGTTCCGGACAAGTTAATACAATTACTTACAACGGGAAAAAAACAACAATAGAATACGATAATTATTATGGAAGACAGAAATATTTAGACGATCCAAATGCTGGTATAACTAGATACGAATACAATGGCTTTGGTGAACTAAAAAAACAAACTGATGCAAATGATAAAACTTATGAGATGAATTATGACCAACTTGGCAGATTAATTACAAAAACATATACAGAAACAGGAGGTATATATAATTATATTTATGATACACAAGCAAACGGAAAGGGCTTATTGTCCTCTTTTACTGCACCCAATGGCAACTCAACTACTTACCAATATGACAACCTCAGCCGTATTAATTCAATTACAGAAACAACAGATGGACAAAATTTTACAACCTCATACCAATATGACCAGTATGGAAATATCTCTGAAACAACCTGTCCATCCGGCTTTGCTGTTACTCAGCATTATAACCAACAAGGATACCTCTCAAAAATAAAACGTGCTGATAACAATTCCTTAATATGGAAAGGCGAAACTACAAATGCTTTAGGACAATTTACTCAATATACAAAAGGTAATGATATTATTACACAAACTTTTAATGACTTTGGTATGCCTGAACACATATATAGCGAAAATGGCACTCAGAATTATGGATTGGGTTGGGACATTTCCACAGGAAACCTTCTTAGCCGTCAAGATAATATTAAAGGACTCTCTGAAGGTTTTGAATATGACAACCTGAACCGACTAACATATTCTTTATCTTCAGGACCAGGACCTTGGGCAATTCATTTTCCTTCTGATATTTCTTATGAAAATAATGGTAACATTGATTCAAAAACTTTTACAGGTATTTACTCTTACGAAAGCCCAAAACCCAATGCTGTTACCACTGTAGAATCCGACCCTACATGCTTAATGTCACAATTACCGCAGGTTATGACCTATACACCATTTAACAAAGCAAAAACCATAACCGAAGGTGACTATGAGTTAAACATTATTTATGGTCCTGACAACCAGCGAAGGAAATCAGAATTGAAATACCAGGGCAATGTGCAAAAAACAATATTTTATGGTAATGGTTACGAAAAAATAATTATGGGTAGTGATATATATGAAGTAGATTACATAAGTAGCAGTGCAGGGCTTGCAGCAATAAATGTCAGCCACAACGGAACTGATAATATGTATTATGTTTATACTGACCATCTTGGTTCATTACTCACAATTACAGATGCATCCGGGGATATAATTTATGAACAAAATTTTGATGCCTGGGGCAATAAACGCGGTATAAATTTCTGGAATTTATCATCAGATCTTACAATACCTCCACCATGGCTCATTAGAGGTTTTACCGGCCACGAACACCTGCCTGAGTTTGCTCTTATTAACATGAACGGCCGTATGTATGACCCGGTTCTTGGCACATTCATAAGCCCTGATAATTATGTGCAATTACCTGACTTTACTCAGGGTTTAAACAGGTATTCTTATGCCTTGAATAATCCACTGGTGTATACTGACCCAAGTGGTTATTGGTTTGGAATTGATGATGCAATTGTTGCAGGACTGGGTTTTGTAGTTGGGTATGTTTCGTATGGTATTACTACTGGTGATTGGGGTATAGATGCATTGGCTAGCGGAGGTATAGCAGCAGGTACATCATGGTTAATTTATAATACTGCAGGGGCTGCTTCTGGAATGCTTGTAGAAGCTGGAGCAAGCCAAGGATCGGCCACAGTTGCAGGTAATGCAATAGGTGGTGCTGTTGGTTCATTTGCTGGTGATATAGCTGGTCAAGCGTATTATACTGGTTCAATTGATTTAGGGCAAGCTGGTCAATCTGCTTTATATGGATTTGGAGGTGGCATGGCATCTGGTTTAGTTGATATATCACCTTTAGCAACGAAGAACTTCCCAATGCACCATACGGTTAAACATATGATTAGGTCAACAGCCTATGAAATGGGAGGAAATATATTTTCAGGAAGACCTATATTTGAAGATATGACGTATGGAATAAATCCAGGAATGATTGTACCTGTTACAATGGATGTTGCATCATTAACCGCTCCAAAGTGGGGATTTAGAGTAATGAAAAATAAGATAAAAGAGAATGCCACAAGCATTTTTGAAAAATTAAATGAACAAGGGTTTTCCTTTGATTCAGAAATTGAACTTGAGATATTAAAAGCAGATGTAGGTTTATATGACTTTCAAGGTGAATATGCTTTAGGACTAAATGCAGATATAAGAGCAACAGGCTATTTGAATATTTCAAAAGGTAATTTAGGCGGAATGTTGCCAATATCAGGTACAGCATCTATAAAGATACCTCATGCCAATCGTATTGGATATTCTATTTATAATAACATGTATCAAAGAGCCTTTAGAAGATGGTGGTAAAATATAAAAATATAATAAAAATAATTATAGTTATTTTTCTTTTTCTTTTTATTTCTTGTGATGTTAAGAAGTATATTTTTAACAGTAAAATGTATTTAAATGATAAAAAAGAAATAACCAATATTACATTTGAGGATTATTTTAAAATTTATGCATATATTGGGCAAATAAATGTAAAATTATTTTCCAATTTATTACTAATTTATACAAGTGATTCAATTTGTTTAGAAAATAAAGGCTACTTAATTTATATTGATAATTTGGATTTAATTATTAGTAAGGATACTAATAACATACATTTTGTAATTGATAGTATAAAGTATGATAGTTGTTTTATTACTATTTCTGAATTAAATCTAATCTCTAGTAGTTGGAATGAGGGAGTAAGTTTAGATAGTAGCTATTTTAAGGTAAAATTTAAATCAACTTTTTATAAGAAAAATTCGTTAAAACAAAATAACAGCAACTGTTTTATTGGTTATTATCAAAATATACAGAATAATATTTTAAAATATAAACCTTTAGAGTATTGTAGTAATTAAAGATCATGTCAAATAAGTATAGCCATATAAGTACTGGGCATAAAAACACTTATAATTTCTTAATAATGGTATCAAAAAACATTACATTCACAAAATCATACATAATAGAAGATGGCACAGAAGAATTATATTATACCATAACCGATTACCTTGGCTCAATACTAATGCTCACAGATAAATACGGCAATGTAGAAGAAGAGACAAACTATGATGCCTGGGGCAGAGTACGAAACCCAGATACATGGACATACACAGGTGCATTGCCATTAAACAAGTTTTACCGTGGCTATACAGGACATGAAATGCTGCCTGAGTTTGCTCTTATAAACATGAACGGCCGTATGTATGACCCTGTAGTAGGTCGTATGCTCTCACCTGACAATTATATTCAAGACCCTTCAAACCCGCAATGCTATAACAGGTATTCTTATTGCCTAAATAATCCACTTGTTTATGTGGATCCGGATGGAGAGTTTGCTTGGTTTGTTCCTGTAATTATTGGTGCAGTTGCTGGTTTTGAAGCAGGAGGCTGGATAAATTCTGGAACACTAGCATTTTGGAATTGGGAAGACGATGATTGGACAGCTGCTGGTATAGGTGCTATTGCTGGTGCTGGTCTTGGTTTGGGTGTTTCTGCCGGAGCTTCTGCCTTAGGAGCTAATATAACTAAAATTGCCGCTAGTGCTGGACAAGCTACATCTTTAGGTTGGGATATAGGAGTAAATGCTTTGATGACTTCAAATATTAATATGCTTTCAAGTTGGGCTCAAGATAGAGATTTAAACGAAGTATTATTAAGTGGAGTTTCAGGATTGATAGCTGGAGGTGTTGGAGGAGGAATTGGTAGGAATGGAGGAAGATTGTTAGGTCAACCAGGTCAACGAGGTATCCGTACTACAAATTATTGGACATCAACATTAAGTGGTGGCTTAGATAGATTGACAAATAGTATTTATAATCAAGAAAGTGTAGAACAAACAATTGCAAATACAATATTTGGAACAGGAGAGGGATTATATTCTGCCTATTTAGGTAATAAGTTTGCACCATTAAAAGCAAGAGGTATTACAGGTTTTGCAGGCAGATATGTAAGTAGTGCAATATCTCAATCTATAACAAGTGTTCCAGGATTAGGAATCTCAATTGCGTCATACCATGCGAGTTATTTTAGCTTTTTAGGATTGGGTTCTTCTGGTCCATTGGCATATGCTTGTGGTCTTGGAGAGGGTGGGATTGCTCCACCTTTCTATGGTTGGGCTATTAATAAGTTTTTGTATTCGTCAGCAGTAGTTAATCCTCTGTTTTGGTTAGATAAAACACCTTAAAAAATGCAACTTATTGTAGATTTATAAGACATCAAAATGGTGTACTGTTTAATCCACCAATAATACTTCAGGCATATTTTTTAGAAAATCGATAAATTACGAAGATAGTTTATTACTCAAAAAAGATAAAATAACATTATTAGCTGTGTGCAAGCAAAAAAATAATTGATTAACAATTATTATGAAAAGATTTCAAATGTTTTATGTTACACTTTCTATTTTTCTCATCTCATGCAATGCTAACTATGTGATTAATAAAAAGAAAATATCTTGCTATTGGCCCAAGACAGATAATTTTAAGATTAGCGAACTGCAAGTGGATAGCATTGGAGAAAAAGGATATCCAATAGTTTTTACAAAGAAAAATACAGTTGAGTGCTTAACTTTAGAGTATGTTTCAAAAATTTCTGATAGTAATGCAGAGGGTATTAAATTTAAACCTCAAAGAAGGATATATTTTCATAAGGAAAATAAATACTATAAATGGTGTATTCTCCCTTGTGAAGAAAATACTATACAAAATATTCTTCCATTGGAATTTAAGAAAAATCACTGGTATGAGTTCTCTGGATTTCCAGAAAATAAATTTCTTGGTGATAATTACACTATATATGTTTATATTACTTTAACTGGGAAATTAAAGAAATTTCACATTTATTTAAATCCTCTGAAGGATTTTTAGCTGCTAATATTGATATTGGTATAAATGCAGCAACGGGCAAAGATTTGGATTATATATATCAAAGTGCTTTAATTAGTTTTGCCGGTGGTGGTATAGGTGCAGGTATAGGTG
>Ga0307990_1004515_pt1 | contig 10238 bp, 9 predicted proteins | sample EllFjometagen129_FD_203168 | JGI IMG/M metagenome (GOLD analysis project Ga0307990, IMG submission 203168) | Marine microbial communities from Ellis Fjord, Antarctic Ocean - #129 | ecosystem: Environmental > Aquatic > Marine > Unclassified | place: Southern Ocean | collected 2014-10-08
CGACAAGCCGGTTTGAAGGCCTTCCTTGTAACTAAAGTCGGTGACCTGTTCTTGATGCTGGGTATCATTTACCTGTATTCTCAGGCTGGGACACTTAGCTACGCAGATACCTTATTCAACCACGAATTTTTGACTCATCTCGCTGAGACTCCGGCCCTACCAATATTCGGCGGCTGGTCCGCAGCATCTGCCATCGCCCTCCTGATCTTTGGCGGCGCGGTAGGCAAATCTGCTCAATTTCCCCTGCATGTCTGGCTGCCGGACGCGATGGAAGGTCCTACTCCCGTTAGCGCCCTGATCCATGCAGCGACCATGGTTTCCGCAGGCGTTATTCTTGTTGCCAGGATCTTCCCGCTCCTGAACATTGTTGTAGAGCTGGAACAACATAACCCTACCATGGGTGTGATTGCCTTTATTGGAGCGTTTACCGCAATTTTATCGTCTATCATTGCCCTTGCCCAAAATGATATTAAGGGGGTGCTGGCCTTTTCTACAATAAGTCAGTTGGGCTACATGATCGCAGCCCTTGGCATAGGTGCCTACGTAGCCGCCACATTCCATTTGATCACCCATGCTTTTTTCAAAGCTTTGCTCTTTATGGGATCTGGCTCAGTGATTATCGGCAGCCACCATGAACAGGATATGATGGAATTGGGTGGATTAAGGAAGAAGATGCCAAAGACCTTCTGGACTTTTCTGGCAGGGGGGTTGGCATTATCTGGTTTCCCGATCATTACAGCTGGATTCTGGAGTAAAGATGAGATCCTGGCCCACGCCTGGGAAGAATTCATGCACTATGGCACAGCATCATGGCCATTCTTTGTTTGGTTGCTGCTTACTATTGCCGCCTTCCTGACGGCATTCTATACAGCCCGCCAGATATCCCTGACTTTCCTAGGCAAACCGCGCAGCCATCATGCTGAGCATGCCCATGAAACACCCAATACTATGACCTTCCCATTAATCTTCCTGGCCTTCTTTGCTATCACCTTGGGGTGGGTCGGTATTCCCGAGGAGATCGTTGGACAAGGAAACAACTGGTTCCACTCCTTTGTAGGACATGAATATGCCTCTACGCCGTTGAGCATTCCAGTTATGATATTGTCGTCTGTCTTGGCGCTTGGCGGATTGGGATTGGGCTGGCTGGTTTACGGCCGCAAACCCCTTGAGGCTGGCCAAATGGATCCCCTTCAGAAAGGGATGGAAAAAATTCGTCTGGGCTGGCTGTATACAGCTATGCAAAAGCGTTTTTACTTTGATGAGATATACAAAGCCATATTTATTAATGGTTCCATTAAGTTGGCGGATTTATTCTATAACTTTGATTACAAATGGGTGATTAACCCGATTGTTAACGGGGTTGGAGCGGTCACCCGTGGTATTTCCAACGTCTTCAATACGTTTGACGACAAGGTTATTGATGGCCTTGTCAATTTCACCGGTCTCTCCAGTGTGAAATTATCAGACCTTGGCGGCATCACTGACCTGAAAGTAGTGGACGGCATAGTGAATGGCGTCGCTGATGTCACAGGCTGGATCGGAGAGAAGATATTCCGACCCATCCAGACAGGCAAAGTCCAAAACTACCTGTTAATACTATTGATATCCATGCTGGCAATTATTGGCATTTACCTGGTCTATTAGGCCAAATCGAATTACGAGGAGAATATGATGAATTTTCCAGTTTTGAGTGCAATCACTTTTGTCCCATTGTTGATTTCCGTGATCGTTTTGATCATCCCGAAATCAAAAGAAAATCTGATCCGGTGGACTGCCACAATTCTAAGTTTGATACCACTGGCACTGGCCCTTTTTGTTTACTATGTGGTCTCGGCTGATCCGGGAACGATGCAATTTATGGAAGAGTACTCCTGGATCCCGGCTATCGATGTGTACTACCGCATGGGTGTGGATGGACTCAGTGCTGTAATGTTGGTGCTGACCGCGTTATTATCCACCCTATGTCTTTATTATTCGATCTATACCATTAAGGATCGGGTCAAGGAATATTATTTCTTGTTCCTGCTGCTCCAGGTTGGCATGACCGGCGTGTTTGTTTCCCTAGATTTCGTTTTCTTCTATGTTTTCTGGGAAATTGGCCTTGTTCCTATGTACCTCCTGATCGGTGTCTGGGGCGGAAAACGGCGGATCTACGCATCCATCAAATTCTTCCTCTATACTCTGGCAGGAAGCATGGCTATGCTTCTGGCGATCATCGCTGTCTATCTGAACACTGGGACTTTCCATATCCTTGAGGCAGCTGCTGCACAGCCCTTTGCGGGCAATTTCACTATGGCCGCAGTTGCATTCTGGGCTTTCTTTATCGGTTTCGCGATCAAAATCCCGATCTTCCCATTCCATACCTGGCTACCAGATGCACACACAGAAGCACCGACGACGGGCAGTGTCATCCTTGCCGGTGTTTTGCTTAAGTTGGGTGCTTACGGTTTGATTCGCATTGTTCTACCGCTCTTCCCGGAGCAATTTGCATATTTCTCCTATGAAGTGCCTATCATCCCGATCCTGGCGGTGATAAGTATTGTTTATGGTGCCCTGGTCTGTATGGCGCAGTGGGACCTGAAGAGGTTGATCGCTTATTCCTCGGTAAGCCACATGGGTTATGTCACTTTGGGTGTGAGCGCGGCTGCGGCCAGCCTCCATGCTCCTGGTGCTGATCCAACTAGCGCAATCATTGGCTTAAATGGTGCATCATTGCAGTTATTTACCCACGGTATTATCACGGGCGGGTTGTTTTTCCTGGTCGGTATGCTCTATGATCGGGCCCACACCCGCAAGATCAAGGATTTCGGCGGATTGGGCACAAAAATGCCTTATTACTACGGCATCATGATGGTGACCGGTTTTGCTTCCCTTGGCCTTCCTGGATTGGCAGGCTTTTGGAGCGAACTCTTCGTATTCCGGGGCACCTTCGCGATCATCCCGGTCTTTGCCATGATTGGTATTCTGGGACTCATTTTCACAGCTGCTTATATCCTCTGGAAAGTTATCCAGCATGTCTTCCTGGGTGAGTTTGATCAGGAGAAATGGGATGCTGCTACCCATAACGCAAAGATCACCGATATGGCCACCTTTGAAAAAGTCACCATGTGGCCGCTGGTCATTTTGATGGTTTTGGTTGGTTTATATCCCTCATTGATAACTCGTTTATTGAACGCTGTTTCGACAGCCTTGATCAGTAACTTCTAATGCGATAGAAAGAGAGGCAATAACCGTGCAAATTTTCTTATTTCTACTTCCGCAGCTGGTCCTCTTCCTGAGCATTATGCTGGTTTTTGGAATAGATCTGGTGGGGTCCAAAGAGAAGGAATGGCTGCCATACCTGGCATTATCAGGAGGGGTGATTTCGCTGGGGATTTCCATTTATCATTATGGCTGGATGGAAATTGAAGAGATGACTGTCCTGGGCGGAATGATCGCCATGGATTCTTTTTCCCTCTTTTTCCAGATCTTTGCTTCCCTGGTAGCAGTCTTCATCATACTGATTTCTATTGCATATATGAAGGTGAAATCCCCTTATCAAGGTGAATATTACAGTTTTATCCTATTGGTCAGTTTTGCTATTTCACTACTGGCCCTTTCCTCTGATCTGGTGATGATTTTCATAGCTTTTGAGCTGCTTAGTATTTCATCGTATATACTGACCGGTTTCTTCCGCAACGACCCGAAAAGCAGCGAAGCTTCCATCAAATACTTTCTGTATGGATCCCTGGCCTCTGCCATGATGCTCTACGGTATGTCGCTTTTGTATGGAGCTACTGCATCAACCAATCTGGTTGAGATTGCCCAGAAACTGGCTGTCATTGATCCCTCCCTTAATTGGATTGTTTATCCAGCTATTGTTTTAATGATGGTTGGATTCGGTTTTAAAACAGCTACCGCTCCATTCCATCAATGGTCACCGGATGCCTATGAAGGCGCGCCAACTCCGGTAACAGCCTTTTTGGCTGTTGGTTCTATCGGGGCCGGTTTCGCGATATTGATCCGGGTGATGATAACCGCGCTGCCAGCTTTCCAGATGAACTGGACAGCCCTGCTAACCGGGTTATCGATTATCAGCATGACCCTAGGTAATCTAGTTGCCATTAGCCAAAAGAATATTAAACGCATGTTAGCTTACTCAGGGATTGCCCACGCCGGTTATATCATGATTGGACTCGTCTCCTGGGAAAGTGGCGTCTTAGGGACTGTTTTTGACGGGCTCAGCGGCATTTTAGTCTATCTTTTGGTCTATCTCGCGGCTAATCTGGGTGCTTTTGCAGTTGTTATTGCTATCGAGCTTAAAACGGGTTCGAATCAAATTGAAGATTTTGCTGGTTTGATCAAACGATCTCCGATTCTGGCTGGCACCATGGCGGTTTTCATGCTATCCCTGATCGGCATTCCCGGTACAGGTGGTTTTATTGGTAAATTCCTTATCTTCGGTTCAGCCCTGCGCGTAGAATACTATTTCTTGGCGCTGGTTGCGATAATTAATAGTGTGATCGCCGGTTTTTATTATCTGAATGTGATTCGCTATATGTTCTTCCAACCGCTGGATGAACCGGAAAGAGAGGAGATCAAGGTTCCAGGATCCCTATCTGTAGTTTTGGTTCTGGCATGTGCCTTTACATTGCTGATGGGCATATTGGCCCAACCCTTCATTCATTTTGTTCAAAATTCTTTGAAATTAGTGTCATTCTGAGTTATTATGACGCAGGACATGAAGGTTTGCATTGAAAAAATAACCGGGAAAACCTGTCTGGTTGACAGCTTTTTGGCTTGTGAGTAAAATACAACAGATGCAGGTTTTCCATCAGGAGTTTTAATTGGATACAGGCGAAGAACAGACCAACCAGGATACAAAATGGCAGGATCGGATCTGGGTATTGTCTGTAGCTGGTCAGGCAGGTTTATTAATTGCCTTTCCGGTCATATTAGGATTTGCTGTTGGACTAATGCTGGATCGTCAATTTAATACCATAATCTTATTCTCTGTTTTGCTCGCAATGGCTGGATTTGGCGGCGGTGTTTTTCTTGTTTACCGCTGGGTACAGACAACGGTTAAAAAACATCTTGCAGAAAGAAAAAAGGAAGATTAAATCCGTATGGAACAGGAACAGGAAAAGAAAAAAGGCAGTGGTTGTTTGGTAAAGCTCGTTATTGGTGTGGCAGCTCTGGCGCTGATTGCCTATGGTTTGATAATGCCAGGGAAAGAAATTCCCGCGATCAGCCTTGCAGCAGAAATTTTGCCGGTACACCTGCCGATTCCGGGTTTTGAAGAGGGAATTCCCAATACGCTTCCAACAGCCATAATGACTTCGTTGTTGTTAATAATCATCGCGTTTTTATATTCCCGTGCGATTAAACAAGAAGAAAAGACTGGGAAACAAAGCGGTTTACTTGTTGCTCTTGATGCGCTTTATGAAGGCGTTTTTTCATTTGTGGAAACAACCGTCGGAAAAGAAAATGCAGGACTTTTCTTTCCAATGATTGGATCCTTTTTCTTCTTTATCTTGTTCGCTAACTGGTCCGGATTGCTGCCAGGGATGGGATCTATCGGTGTCTGGGGTGAACATAATGGAGAAGTAGCTCTGATTCCACTCTTCCGATCCCCAACAGCAGATCTGAGTACGACTGTAGGCTTGGCTATCATCACCCAAGTAACAGCCCAGTACTATGGATTTAAATTCCAGGGAAAGAAATATCTCAAGAAATTCTTTAACTTCAGCGCAGACCCGGATAGCGGCTGGCTCAAACCGGTGCTTTCCTTTGCAAATGGTTTTGCGGGGATTCTGGAATTTATAAGTGAGTTAATAAAGGTACTCTCTTTTGGCTTCCGGTTGTTTGGAAATGTTTTCGCTGGAGAAGTGTTGTTGATGGTCATCAGTTTCCTGACCGCTTTCCTCGTTGTTGACGTATTTATGGCTTTGGAATTATTTGTTGGCGCCATTCAGGCGCTGATCTTTTCAATTCTGTCACTGATCTTTTATCAGATGGCAACACAGCATCACTAGTATTTAAGGTAGATTTCTAAAGGAGATAAATGCATGTCGTATGAAGCCGCAACTCAAATAGCTGCAGCACTTGCCATCGGATTGGGATCTCTGGGTCCTGGAATCGGAATCGGTTTGCTGGCTGCTAAAGCCATGGAGGCAGTTGGTAGGAATCCTGAAGCCTCCGGCGATGTTCTTACAAATATGATCCTGGCCATTGCATTTGCAGAAGCAATTGCAATTTATGCCCTGGTTGTAGCGCTGGCAATTAAGTTTGTGCCGGTTACACCCCTGGTAGTGCACTAAGGAGGTTGCTGTGGGCGATGCATTAGGAGCCATGGGGATCAATGGGCCATTTTTGATTTCCCAGATGGTAAATTTCTTAGTTATGTTTGGTCTACTGACCGTTCTTCTCTGGAAACCTGCCAAAAAACGTCTGGACGGACGGCGGGCCATGTTGGAAAAACAAGTGGAAGATACTGAAGCTGCCGCCAAAGTGCGGGAGGAAATTGGCAATGAACGCGAAGCCGTCCTAGTGGAAGCTAGGAAGGAGGCTGAAAAGATCGTTGCCCAGTCCCAGGACCGGGTTGAATCCATTAAAAACAAAGCGTCCGAAGAAGCCAAAAAGATCATTCAAAAAGCCCAGGAAGATGCCAAAGAGGAAGAAGTAAAGGTGCTAAAAGGTGTCCGAGATCAGGTAGCGATCCTGGCGATCGCCGCGACCCAGAAACTATTGGGAGCTGCCCTGGATGAAAAACATCAAAAAGTCCTTGTTGATGAATTCTTCTCCAGCGTAAAATCTGGAAAAGTTGTTGTTCTGGAAGGGGAAAAATTCGAAGGTAAATCTGCAGTTATTACCAGTGCCTTACCTCTGACAGATAAAGAAAAAGAGGTCATAGAAAAAGATATTTTAAAGAGAACAGCTGGCGAACCAGAAATAGTATTTGAGGTAGACTCAGACTTGTTAGGTGGTTTGACTATTCGAATTGATGACAAAATGTACGATCATTCGGTCTCTGCTCAGCTCTCTGGAATGCGCTCGTTGTTCAGTTAATGTAGCTGCGGTTTTCTAGTGTACAATAAAAACGCCTGGATATTTGATCCGGGCGTTTTTCTCATCAATATAGGAGTGTTCTGTGATGATCGAAAAGCGGGATCTGAAGCAACTGTTTCAGGAAATCCCCCTTCTAAACTCACTTCCCGATCGGCCAATTGAGATTGCTGGTATAAAGATCGACTCACGGGATGTCGTAACAGGTGATATATATCTGGCAATTAAAGGCACCCGGGTTGATGGCCATCGATATATATCTGATGCGATCTTGAAAGGAGCTGCCGCGCTGGTAGGTTCAAAGCCAAACTCCGATTATGCAATCCCTTACTTGCAGGTTGAAGATACGAGAACAGCCTTGGCTCATCTGGCCGCGGCCTGGTACGGTTTTCCTGCCCGCCAATTGGTAGTTATCGGAGTGACTGGTACGGATGGGAAAACTACAACTGTTAATCTGATCCATCATATACTGATTGCTGCAGGATTGAATGCGGGATTGATATCCACTGTGAATGCTGTGATCGGCACTAAGCTGCTCGATACCGGTTTCCATGTCACGACACCGGAGGCGATGGACGTGCAGCGCTATCTGGCCGAGATGGTTGAAGCGGGAATTACCCATGTTGTCCTGGAAGCGACCTCACATGGCCTGGCTCAGAAGCGGGTGGAAGCATGTGAATTTGATATCGGTGTGGTGACTAATATCACTCATGAACATTTGGATTATCATGGTGATTATCAGAGTTATTTGAAAGCCAAAGCGGAACTTTTCCGACATGTGAGTAATTCTGCTGAAAAACCCTTTCCTGTCAATAAGATTGCCGTACTAAATGCCGATGATCGTTCCTATCCAGAGCTGAAGGAAATAACCATTCAGTTGGGTGTAGGAGAAGTTGATTATGGAATGAGTGAAGATGTAGATTTCCAGGCTGTCGATATTAAGAATAGGATTGATGGGATAACCTTTGAGCTTACCCATAATCAAACCAGAATTCCAATGAAGGTAACCTTGTTGGGTGACTATAACGTATCTAACTGCCTGGCAGCAGCAGGGGCCTGCGCAGCCGGAATGGGATTAAGTTGGGAATCCATCCAGCGGGGAATTAGCAACCTTCCCGGTATTCCAGGTCGCATGGAAAGGATCGATCTCGGTCAGGATTTCCTGGTGGTAGTAGATTTTGCTCATACCCCCAATGCGCTCAAGGTAGCAATATCCGCGGCAAGGAAGTTGACCAATAAACAGGTTATTGCTGTATTTGGTTCGGCCGGATTACGTGATAAAGAAAAAAGGCGTTTAATGGCAGAAGTATCTGCCGAATTGGGTGATCTGACTATCCTGACAGCAGAAGATCCCCGCACAGAATCACTGGATGGAATTCTGGAAGAAATGGCGGGTGGCATGCTGGCTAAAGGGGCAGTAGAGGGTGAAAATTTCTGGCGAATCCCGGATAGGGGTAGGGCTATCAAGTTTGCCCTGGATCTGGCTCAAATAGGAGATGTGGTGCTTGTTTGCGGCAAAGGCCATGAACAGTCGATGTGTTTTGGTGAAACAGAATACCCCTGGGATGACCGCACTGCCACCGAGTCAGCCCTGGCAGATTTGATGGGGAAGCCTGGTCCGGAAATGCCGCTTCTACCCACCAAAGCAAAATAGTATCTCAATGTATTCTTTTCGTCTATAGTAAAATCATCTATTGACAAATTGCAGATAGAGTACTACACTATCTCTGTCATTTTTATAGGACAGGGAGGTATTTATGCCTGGAGGAAGAAGAGGGGAATCGGGTCCTTGCCGTCAGCGGAAGAGAAGAGGAATGAGGTTGATCTTGCGCCCCAGCTTACTATTGATGCTGGCTGAGAAAGAAGCACATGGTTACGATTTGTATGATCAATTGGCTTCATTGGGTTTTGATTCTGATTGCCTGGATTCCAGCATAATTTATCGGGATTTAAGGGATATGGAAGAAATGGGATTGATCGGTTCCGAGTGGGATGATGAGGAAAGCAAGGGACCGAAAAGACGTGTATACAGCATTCTGGAAGAAGGAAAATTACATTTAGGTGAGTGGATCGAGAACCTGGGAAATATCCAGGACCAGATCAACCAAATAACTGAAAGATATAATAAAACGATTGGATAAAGGAGAAATAATGAAAATTGCAATATCATCTTCAACAGGAAATCCAGATACGGAATTTAATGCCAGGTTTGGACGCTGTGCATATTTTTTGATCGTGGATGAAGGGGTTGATAATTGGGAAAAGGTCTCTAATCCTGCTGTAAACGCTCAGGGCGGTGCGGGAACCCAGGTGGTGCAGCATCTTGCAACCCAGGGTGTAGAAGCTGTTATCAGCGGACGATATGGACCAAATGCATATGAGGCTCTGGCTGCTGCCGGTATAAGCGCTTATCTAGCCAATTCAGGGACTCCCAGACAATTGGTCGATCAAGTTCAGGCTGGTTCTTTAACCTTGGCTTCCGGGGCTACTGGGGATGCTATGCATGTTGAAGGAAGTGGTAGAGGAGCAGGTGGAGGAGCCGGAAGAGGTGCTGGAAGAGGTACTGGAAGAGGTACTGGAAGAGGTACTGGGAGAGGTACTGGGAGGGGTAGGCGCCAATGATGAGGATTGCAGTCGCTAGTGGGAAAGGGGGCACCGGAAAAACTACTGTGGCAGTCGCGCTGGCAGAATCTCTTTCGTTAGAAAACGGACAGATTGTCCTGGTTAGTGATTGTGATGTGGAAGCGCCAAATGTCCATCTTTATCTGGATCCGAAATTTGAACAAACGAAGGATGTTCATGTTCTTATTCCCCAGGTTGATGAGGATAAGTGCACAGGATGTGGAATTTGCTCTGAGGTCTGTCAGTATAATGCGATTATCCTACTGAAAGGTCACCCCGTAGTTTTCCCATCTTTGTGTCATGGTTGTGGAAGCTGCACGCTGAACTGCCCTGAAAACGCAATCCAGGAGATTCCAAATCCGATCGGCATCCTTGAACGGGGTATCGGAAATGGAGATATTTATTTGCGCCACGGATTGCTAAATCCAGGTGAGCCTTTGACTGTGCCAGTTATTGCCGCCTTAAGGAAGTGGAATGAGGGCTTTTCTTCCAAACTTGAGATCATTGATTCCCCACCGGGAGCATCCTGCCCGGTTGTTGAAGCCATCCGGGGAGTAGATTTCTTACTTTTG
>Ga0307990_1004516_pt1 | contig 10235 bp, 5 predicted proteins | sample EllFjometagen129_FD_203168 | JGI IMG/M metagenome (GOLD analysis project Ga0307990, IMG submission 203168) | Marine microbial communities from Ellis Fjord, Antarctic Ocean - #129 | ecosystem: Environmental > Aquatic > Marine > Unclassified | place: Southern Ocean | collected 2014-10-08
GTCTCACGGCGGCGAGGCCTGGATCAGCGACGTCTCGGAATGGGTCTGGTACACCAACTGGTCGCAGAAGAGCCTGCTCAAGCGGGACGGCAAGACGTTTTCGCTGTCGATGGCTGGGGCAATGATCAAAAACGCCGTTCAGCGCCGCGAGGAGCACAAGCTGCTGGCGCCGTTCCACGACGACTTCATCGGCTACGAGGAGCCGCACGATATATACGCCGAGGTGCTCAAGCCGGCCTGGCCTTACCTGCCGGCCGACGGGGCCCTGGGCGAGATGACGCTCTCGGTAGGCAAGAGCGCGTACCTTCACGGCCAGGGGGTTGACGGCATAATAGACATCAGTCCGTTCAGTTGCATGAACGGGATCGTCTCAGAGGCGGTCTACCATGCGGTCGCGGCCGACTATGACGGCATTCCGATCCGCAACTTCTATTTCGACGCATCCAGTTCGAACATGGAACGCGACCTGGATATTTTCATGGAGTTGGCGACCGGCTACCAGAAGCGTAAGAAGAAGACGCGGCACTACCCGCCGTGCTTCAAGGACTAATAAACCGGCACCTGCCGCCCAGGCGCTGCGCAGAAGGATGCAGGCTAATGATAGAACGGGCTGTTGACGCCGATCAACCGTGCCAGGCCTGCGGCGAGAGTCGTGGCCCGGGGCAGGTGCGCCCATCCGACGACAGCATGGAGGACCATCGGCGCAGCATTCGCCGGTTTGAGGCCCATTTCGCAAAGCTGCCGCTGGAGACCCAGGCCACGTGCCCGTCGTGTGGCAAGATCGTTACCGCAGTGTTCGACCGCAACGGTGAGCAGATTATCCTGACCTTTAACTGCCCCGATTGTGGCCAGCGTCGCCAAGTCCACCACGACGCGATCTGGACGGACTTGGCCAGCGATTTCCCCGGCAGCGCCACCCACACCTTCGGCGGCTCGCGCATCCACCCGCCGATCCGCCGACTGCCGCGAACCGTCGAGACGCTCTGCCCGCAATGCGCAGCCATGATCGTCGGGCGACACTTCGTTGAGGATGGAGCGGTGTACATAGAGAAGACCTGCCCGGAGCACGGGCACTTCCGCGATATGGTCAACAGTGACGCCCTGCTGTATTCAAAGGCCGCGTGGTGGACGTTCGCCGAGCACGCCGGGCAGCAAAAACCGCATGTAACCAACGGCAAGCGATGCCCGTCGAACTGCGGGCTGTGCAACCAGCACCAGTCGGGGTCCGTGTTGGCGCAGATCGACCTGACCAATCGCTGCAACATGCGATGCCCGATCTGCTTCGCCAACGCCGGTGCGGTCGGCTACGTCTGCGAGCCGACCTACGAGCAGCATGTCAAGCAACTCCAGGCCCTGCGGGACTTTCGGCCCGTCCCATGCACGGCTGTCCAGTTCACCGGCGGCGAGCCCACGATTCACCCGGACTTCTTGAAGATCGTCGCCAAGGCGCGGTCGATGGGCTTCAGCCACATTCAGATTGCCACAAACGGCATACGGATGGCGGACTTCGACTTCGCCCAACAGGCGGCCGAGGCGGGGCTACACGTGCTGTACCTCCAGTTTGACGGCGTCGGCGAGGAAGCCTACCGCCAGACCCGCAACTATCCGGGCATATGGGAAAAGAAACTCGCCACCATCGAGAACTGCCGCAAGCTGGACCTGAAAGTCTGCCTCGTGCCGACGCTCATACGCGGTGTCACCGATGACCAGGTCGAGCCGATATTACGCTTCGCCGTGGACAACATCGACACCGTCAGTGCCATCAGCTATCAACCGGTAGCCTTCACCGGACGTATCGACTACGAGCAGCGAGCCCGTCAGCGATACACGCTGGGGCACCTGGCACACGATATCGCCGACGCCTCGGGGGCAAGTCCGCTTCGCGACATGTTCCCGCTGAGCATCGTCTCGCCGTTGAGCGAGTTCCTGGAGGCCTTTTCCGGCTCGCCGAAGATCCGCCCCACCTGCCATCCAGACTGCGCGTTCGGCACGTATTTCTTCGTCTCGCCGGACAAAAAGGTCTACCCGTTCCCGCAAGTGCTGGACATTGAGGGCATGTTCTGTGACATGAACCGCCTGGCAGCGAAAATCCGCGATCGAGGCCAGGCAACGTGGCTGGACAAGCTCCAGGCGATGCGAATGTTCAAGAAACACTTCCGCGCGGAATCCGCGCCACCCGGCCTGACAGTCCGGCGGTTCATTCGGTCGTTGCGAGGCCTGGTGGACAAGAAAGTCGGGCGAGGCAAGGGCGAGCAGCTTACATACAAAACGCTCCTATGTGCTGGAATGCACTTCCAGGATAGGTACAATTTTGATGTCGAGAGGGTGAAGCGCTGCGTGATACTATACTCGACGCCCGATGGCATCTTCCCGTTTTGCACGTGGAACTGCGGGCCGGAGTATCGCGCGGTGAGCGAGCGAAAATTTGCCGCCCAAGTAGCCAATCAGGAAGCCTCGCCCGTCGAGGCCCAACCTTAAGCTGGATTAAGCATGGGAGAGACAACTATGAGAACATCACTGGTTTGCCTTGTCTTTGTGTCGCTACTAACCGTCGGGTGTCAACTGCCCAACGAGAACGGGCTGGCCAACTCGCAGGCTATCGCCAACACCGTCAACAGCAAAGGGCTGAGCGTGTCAATCCGGCTGCCTAAACGCTCGTGGAAAACGGGCGAGACGATGGCGATCGAAATCCAGGCCGTTAATACATCCGGCTCGCCCGTGGAAATATGCTCCCCGACCGGAGCGCCAGTGTTCGTCCGCATCATGAAACGAAGCAAAACGTCATACGAGCAGGTGCATGTATATCCCGGATCGGCTACCGCCAACATCCTCAACTGGACGCTGCCCGCTCGCGACACGCGGACCTTCAAACTGATGGTGCCCATCGAGCCGGACTGGCCCGTGGCTGAGATGCTGTACGTCTCTGCCGAGCTCAACGGATACCCGAAGTACAACCCGAGCCTGGCCGTCATCGTCCAGCCCGGCGACGTGGGGCAGTAAACCCCCAGCCGCACCGCGAGACGTAATGACACAAACGCCCGAAAAACACGAAGCCGGAGATCAATCCTACACCGCTGCGGCGGCCCATTCGACGGCTGCGGCGATCGGCAAGCAATATCTCCACGACTTCCCGGCCTCGGACAATCCCGACAAGAGCTCATTTCGCACCGGCGACGGCGACCTGACCAGCGGCGACTGCGCTAAATCCAGCGACGCCCTGGCCGACCAGGTAACCAGCAAGTTCGTGCAGATCGACTACCATCACAAGCTCGAACGATACCTCCGCATGCGCCCGATGCGCTGGCTGCTGCGAATGCTCTCCAAGGAGCGCCCCGACAAAAACTTCCCCGCCGAATGGGCGACGACCGCACTGGAACGCGCGATCTACAGCTATCGCAACCCTGCCGTGCCCGCAATGCGCCGGCTGAAGTACTGGCTGCTGCACAAGTTCATCGACCGCATGAGAGGCAAGACCGACGCCGAGACATTCCGCAGCCGGCTCAGCGAGCACGTGCCGACCGTGCGCGGACTTGTCATCGTCGCAAAAAGTGTCGCCGAGTTTGGCCTGACCGTGCCACAAAAGTTCAGCATGCCGCTGTTTTCCGTGTGGAACTTCACCAACCGCTGCAACCTCGCGTGCAAACACTGCTACCAGGACAGCGAACACAACGCACTGCCAGATGAACTTTCGCTCGATGAGAAGCTCAGCCTCATCGACCAGCTCGGACGACTGCATCTGCCGATGCTGGCCTTCTCGGGCGGCGAGCCGACGATCTCCAAGGACCTGCTGCCCTGCATCGCCCGCGCTAAAAAATGGGGCATGCACACCACCATCGCCACAAACGGCACGACCATGACGCCAGACTTCGCCCGCAAACTCGCCGAGGCGGGCTTGCGATACGTGGAGATATCCCTGGACTCGGTCGATCCCGATCGCCACGACGACTTTCGCGGCGTAAAGGGCATGTGGAAACGATCGGTCGAGGGTGCCCGGACCGTCGTCGCAACGCCCGGCCTGCGCCTGGGCATCGCCATGTGCGTCCACCAAGGCAACTACGATGAAACCGAGGCGATGATCGACTTCGCCGAAGAACTCGGGGCCGGGTGCTTCGCCCATTTCAACTTCGTACCCGTCGGACGCGGGCTCAAGATGGTCAGCGGCGACATAACCCCGCAGCAGCGGGAAAAACTGCTCGCCATGCTCAACCGCCGAATGCAGGCCGGCGGCATCGGCGTCATCTCCACCGCCCCGCAACTCGGGCGGGTATGCCTGGCCGGGGCGGCGCTGGATGAAGGCCGCGTCTCGTGCTCGCACGCCGGAGCAGGCAGCGGAGTCAAGGCCCGCGTCGTCGCCAAGTACCTCGGCGGCTGCGGGGCCGGACGAACGTATATCTGCATCGAGCCCAATGGCGACGTTACCCCATGCGTGTACATGCCCCACCGCGTGATGGGCAACATCCGCCAGAAACCCGTCGAGCAGATCTTCCGCGAGAGCATCTTCTGGGACATCCTCAACGATCGAAGCCGCCGCCTGCACCACTGCGAGGTCTGCGCCTTCAAGAACTACTGCGGCGGCTGTCGCGCACGGGCCGACGCCTACTACGGCCAACTCAACGCCGGCGACCCCGGCTGTCGCTTCAACAGCAAACACTGGGACGACCTCGTCGCCAAAGGCATCGCCGTGATCGAGCCCCCCGAAACCCCCGACGACACCCCAAAACTAACCCCCACCCGCTGTGGCCCAGGATAACAAGACACGCAAAACAAGCCCTCACGCAAATGTCGCAGCGAACGCAGAGGCAAAAGCCATCGGCTGCCGAAACACTCTAGAAATCCGTCCCGCCGGTCTACAATCCTCAGCCTGTCGAAGTTCAGCGCCGAGGCCCTGCGATTCATCACCGCCGTTGCACTTGACATGCCAATCCGCCACAATCGGAAATGTCAGCCGCAGCCAGTACTATTTGGAGCACGTTATGAACATGACCGAAATGACAGGCATACTCTTCGTATTTGTTATTGCCCTGACTTTCATCTCCGATTGCGCTATCGGCGCGACGGAAGTTCGCATTGACATCGCTGCCGACCACGCAAGCATCGCAAATAGCGTCCTTTCCATCAACTTCGATCTCTCCAACGGCACCTATTGTGGCACTGACAAATCGGATAATACAAAAGTCTTCAAAGATGCCTGGTTCCGGATCGGACAAGGCGGATGGACCGAGCCACGATATGTCTACAAAGCGGAGCGGCTCGGCAATACTGTCGATAAGCTTGGCAAAGGCGAAACATTACGAGTTTGGTATCTCCCACAAGACAGCTATGATCCTTCCCGCTTCCTCGATATCACGGTCTATCAGGCACGCCCGTTTTTTGTGATTGGCTGGGGCGTGAAAAACAACAAGACTTACACCATCCGCGCGCGAACTGCGGAGGTTTTGCTCAATGGCACGTTGTTTGACAACCAGAAATACTTCGACCCAAGAGTATTGCGCGGCGGAGCTGGAGCACAGGCGAATTACGTCGAATCCACCTGGGAAATCAAAGCCCATAATAGTGCAATGCTGACATACAAAGATGGTTTTTCGCGTAATAGGCGAAGGACACTTGTCGCCGGAGGATTAGCGTATGCTGAATTCATGCGTACAGTTGACTTTCATGCGAAAGCCAAAGGACGTCGTCAAAGAACTGCCAAGACGTCTTCTCGACTCCTGAAGAACTCCTTTGTCACACTTACCATCCATGATCCCCAGGGAAAACGAATAAAGCCCGGCGAACTGTGGGTATCAAAAGACACCTTCTTTGTCGATATTACAACCCTAGACCCGTTTGAATCGCTCGAACGTTTCGGCGCATCGCTGGCCAAGGCAAACAATGCCCATCCAAATGTCTATAACTTCCCAACTCTATGCGGATGGATGACGTCGATGAAAGGTTATGGCGATGGCACGCCGACTAATAATTCGCCTGCGTTGGTTGAGCAAATGAAGATTGCGACCAATACAGGTATCACAAAGTATGCGCCACTTGCATTGCGGCTGGAGCCTGACTATTACTGCTACTCGTCAGATGGCGACACACAACAGGGATGGTGGGACGATGAGCACTGGGCAAAGTATGGCTCGTTGCAAAAGCCGTATGACACCTTTTCGAAATTCGCAAAAGCCATAAACAGTATGGGGGGAAAGGTCTTTACATATATTCAAGGATCAATGCCAAGCAATGACTTCGCGTTGGCACACCCTGATTGGATGTTGAATAACGACATTTCGCTGCTCTATGAAGACCACCTCCATGCCAGGGCATTCATAAGATATGATTTCACAAACCCCGCTTTCCAGACTTATCTATTGCGAATGTGGACGCGGTTGAAAACCGACGGCGTCGTCGGCATAAAGTTCGATTACCCCGAATCCGGATGGGCCAAAGATGGCGGTTTCGATGATAAGTCCTATACGACCGTTTCAGCCTATCGCAAGATATTCCAACTCTGCCGCAAAGGAATGGGAAAAGATGCATATATCCATGAGCGGATTATGGGATTCAAATTAGCGGATGTCCCCTGCACCGATTGTAATGCCGGCGTCGTTGATCTTCAAAGGGTATGGCCCGATGCCAGTCATTTCGAACCAGAAATGTCATCGCGGATAGGACTGAGATGGTATAAGCAAGGCACTGTTTTCAGGTATTATCCCGATGGCAAAAGCTTTCATCAGAATGGGGTGGAATTGGATCGGACGCACAGGCGTACGTTTTTGACCCTGATTGGATTGCTATCGGGAAGAATTGAACTGGGGACAAGTTTTGGAAAACTGACAAAAGAGATGATATACGATGTTACCCGTCTCTATCCAGTTCTGCCCAATGGCAAATCTTTTCGCCCGGTTGATTTTTTGCTGAATAAGAAGCACCCTGAAATCTATGTCTACGACGTCAACAGCAAATGGAAACAGGTTCTTCTGGTCAATAATGACCTGACTGATAGCAAAAAGAACCGCCCTAAGCTCAAACCAATCGGGGCCCCCATGTCGGGAGATCAGGCAAATACCGGATCGTTGGGTTTGAATAGAAATGAGAAGTATTACGTTTTCGATTTCTGGAATCAACGGCCGCTCGGCATTCTAGCCGGCACGGATGTTCTGTCAAACAATCTCCTGGCCGGAGAAGCACTCGTGTATTCCATCAAACAGGTCGAAGATCGCCCTCAGATATTGGGCACAAATCGCCATGTTATGTGTGGAATGATGGAGTTGAGTAAAACGAAGTGGAATCGCAACAATAAGACATTAGGATTTACCGCCGATGTGGTTGGCGGTGAAACCATGAGCATTACAATCGCCATTCCTGAGGGGGCGAAGTACAAAGCCGTTGCGGTAGGAAGCGACTCAGCCAAGGTGTCCTTCAAGCAGACTGGACAGTATGTCAGCATTTCCGCATCCTCTGAGAACAACTGCAAGAGTCACATTGAACTCCGTTTCCAATCGCAGCCTTCCCTTATAACTTCAGACTGACCAACACCATTGCGGAGCCGGTGCATGCTTTCAGGCCTGGCCGTTTGGGAAGCCATACTTCCAAATGCTGTTCTTGGAAGCATGCTCCAAGTGCGATCGTGGTAAGACAAAGCCACGGTGAGCCCACAAGCATCGTGGGAACATTCTTCCCGAAACGGCCGCAGAAGCATGACACCACAGAGCCCCGAACCGACCGAGAGCATACCACCAGCTCCGCAGTACCCGATGCTTCCTGCGTGTTATTTGCCGAGCCAAGACTTTTCTGCAGCGGCGATCTTTTTCTCACTCAAACCAAAGGCTCTCAAAATCCCCTTGGCCATCATGATATTGCCCTTGGTATTCATGTGACAGCCATCTGTGGTCAATTTATTTTTGATCGTGCCTTTGTTCCCACGCTCTCCGAATATGACAGTCCTTCCCTTGACGTCGGGAATCTTCTTGAGAGCCGCCTGCATATCTTTGTCCAGGTCTGCCAGCAGGCATTTCTTGCTCTTGGCAATGTCTCGCAGAAATGCGTTATAGGGTTTCAAATTCTGATTGAGCTCTCTCGACGGATCTTCACCAATCATGGTGGATGTCAAGATCATGACTTTGATATTGGCAGCCTGGGCTTTTTTGAGGATTGCCGTAATGTTCTTTTTGTAATCCTCTAAAGACACTCCCTTGAACGTACGTTTGCCCAAACGCAATTTGAAATGCCACACATCATTGACACCGCAACTCAACGTCATCCATTGAGGCTTATGGCTGATCACGTCCTTATCGAGACGCGCAAGCATATCATTTGACTTGTGCCCGGATTTTCCAGCCGGCACATGCGAAAGATTGAGACCCTCTTTCTTGAGCGCCGCCATCACCAAAGTAATATAGCCGTTTTTTCTCGTTCCCCCGGCCGTGATCGAATCCCCCATGAAAACTATCTTATCGCCTGCCTTTAACAGCAACTTCGTGGCGTTTGTGTCCTTGCCTGCCTGGGGCTTCCTGTTATCCGCCGGCGCTGTACTCAATGCAAAGACGCCAAAGGTCATAAGCAATGTTGCGACAATCACGTTTTTGGGTTTCATGTGAGTTTCCTTCTACTTAGTGATGCTTGTTTCTGACCAGTTATTTGTCCATTCTCTTCATCATACACAAGAGCGGCCTTGGCTGCACCTTTCCATCCGCGGTCAGTTGCTCGCTGTCGCATGATTCTCTACTTCTTCGAGATGCTCCGCAGCTTTGGATGATCTTTGGCGGTTTCGATGGCCTTGATGGCATCTTCGACCGCGTCAACTCGCATGGCGTTGAGTTTACCTCCGGGGAATTCCCGCCGCTTGACCGCTTCATTGAATTGAACAATCAACTCTTTCAATCCGGGAATCGCGCTTCGGGCGGCCGAGCCATAGGTTGTCAGTTCCTTCATGATCCGTCCGGTTCTCGACTGGCTACCGTGGCCGCCTTGGGTTTTGGCGTAGATGACGCCCGCTTCAATGGCTTCCTCGAAGTGGTATTTCGTCAATGCCTTGAACGCGCCCATACGGATTGCATCGCGAAACATCGTGTCCGCCGGCGCGGGCACTTTGATGGCGGCCAGGAGATCCGGCGCCAGCGCCTCAACATCCTCCAGCGTCAGAAGGTTCCCAAACGTGCGTCCAAGGTTCGCCCGCGCCCTGCCGTCGGGGTTCTGGGCGATGGCCCGAATGGCCTGGTAGAGCGTTCTCTTGTCGACGCCTTCTATCGAGTTCCTCAGCAATCCCCCGAACAGGGCATTCGCCAGTTGCCCATGGCTGAATTGGACGGGATCATCCCAGACGACCGGCAGGATTGGCTCGGCGGTTTCGATAACCGTCTGGAGCATGTCAGCCAGGGCGGGCTTCGCCCTGTCGCGCATTTTATTCAGGGCCTCGGCCGCCTTGTATCGCAGCCAGCGGTCCTTGTGCTTGAGCAGGCTAAGCATGACAGGCAAGGCCTCGGCGTCATTGAGATATCCCAGCGTCTCGCAAGCGCCCTGGGCGACATGCACATCCTTGCCGCCGGCCAGCTCGATCAGCGCCGGAACCATCGACCTCGCTTCGGGGCGCTGGGCGAGTTCCTCGGCGGCCCAGCTGCGGACGATCGGTGACCAGTCGCCAAATGCGGCGACCAGTTCCGCGGCGCTCTTGCTCTTGCGGGCCAGATCGAATCGCCCCGCCGCGATGGCCCCGGAAACTTCTTGCGGGCTGATCCAGTTCACCGGCCTGGCATCCCTGCCGGTGATGTAGAGATTCTTCAGCGGCAGCGAATAGGTCAGGACGTAGGTGGCGTTCGGGCTCAGGCCGTTGTAACTGCTCTTGCCGTAGTACGTGTCGTCGTCGGTCTTGCCGGGTCCGTGCTGTTCGCCACCGTCGTAGGTGAAGGAACCATCGCACCGCCGCGCCAGGTCGAATCGCCACGAGGTCTGCTTGAAATACGCCGCCGTCGCCGCAGGCCCGCCCGTATTGGCGCCCAGCGCCGCCCAAAGGAAGCTGAACCCCTGGCCGGTGTGCCCGTATTCGCGATTGTTGTAGGAAGCTGTCGCCATCTTCACGAAGAACTGCGTCTCCTTGATCCGATCGGCCTGCATGGCAAAGAGCATCGCGGCCTGGGCGGTCTTGCCGTTGCTTCCGTGATATGGCCAGGGCGCGTGCTCGCCGTAGGGAATCGCCCCTTTGTCCACGTAGTAGCCGAAGAACTTCGATGCCCTCTCGATGGCAGGATCGATTTCCCGAT
>Ga0307990_1004517_pt1 | contig 10234 bp, 4 predicted proteins | sample EllFjometagen129_FD_203168 | JGI IMG/M metagenome (GOLD analysis project Ga0307990, IMG submission 203168) | Marine microbial communities from Ellis Fjord, Antarctic Ocean - #129 | ecosystem: Environmental > Aquatic > Marine > Unclassified | place: Southern Ocean | collected 2014-10-08
ATCTCAAAAGGTCGAGAGTTTGTGACTGTTCCAAAGCTAGCTTTAGTTGCTTTCTCTCAACATCTTATGAGAATAGCCTCTTAAGTTTCTTGTTTTTTACGACAGGAGTTGAGAGAATAGCTACTAAGGTGGGGATAGCGGAAAATAAGATTTGAGTATACGAGTACGTAAAGAAGCAACCCGAAGAATTGGGACATTCTGTTCTAACGCAGCCACTTCGACAAGCTACTTCGACTAGATAGAGCCTGTTCGAAAAGGTTGTTAGCCGGAGAAACCTTGAGCTAAAAAAGAATATATTTTCACGCTTGCTTTTTGAGAAAGGTACAACTAGAGTAAGCATTATTCTATTGAGCATATTCAATTCATTCAGGAATTTTGTACACGGCGGGCGAATTCTTAAGTTACTAATTGTACGCCGTGAACGGTTACGAATAAAAAAACCTCAGGAGAATGCAATAATGAGAAAACCATATTTAACACTTTTAATATTACTGTCCATTTCATCATTCACTTTCGCAAACAAAGAAGTACAAGTAATCATTCCTTCTAAAGCGTCTTCTCCCGAAAAGATTGCGGCCAGGGAACTGACTGAATATCTGGGCAGGATTTATCCGAAAACAAAGTTTGCTATTTTGAGCAAAACAAAGAAAGAAGCTGATCTCATCATACGGCTGGGTACCCCCATCTCAACACCTGACCTGCTGCAATATATCAACAATAAGAAACTCCGTGGCCCAGAAAGTTATGTAGTTACAACGGCAACAATAGACGGTATTGAAACAGGTATTATTCTCGGCGCAGATGCTTCTGGTGTAATGTATGGAGTATACGGTCTGCTTGAAAAACTGGATTGCGGATTCTTTTTAAGTTATGATGCTGTTGCTAAACCTGAAAAGAAATTCAGTCTTAAAAAATGGAAACTTATCAACCATCCGCTTACGCCAGAAAGAATCGTATTCACTTGGCACAATTTTCTGTCTGGATGCACTGGCTGGGATCTTGAGCATTGGAAGAAGTGGATAGCGCAGTCGCAGAAATCAGGTTTCAATACCGTTATGGTTCATGCGTACGGTAATAATCCTATGTTCACCTATACGTTCAACGGCAAAACGAAACCGGTTGGTTTTCAGGCAACTACCAAGCAAGGCAGGGATTGGTCAGTGAATCATGTAAATGATATTAGGCGTCTGCATGGAGGGTTTTTGTTTAATGAACCGGTATTTGGCAGTCAGGCGGCTAAGGTTACGGATAATAAATTAGTTGAAGCTACGCAAGCTATGATGCACGATGCATTTGAATATGCCGAGCAACGGGGAGTTAAAGTCAATTTTGCTGTAGACTTTGATATCCCAACATGCAATCCGGCAAACATGATTACCCTTTTGGATACGCAGGATCGCTTCCTGGTTAGAGGCGTTTGGATTGCGCGTCCAGACACTGCTGGAGGTTACGAGTTTTATAAAGCGCAGGCTAAGGCCATTGTTGATGCTTATCCGCAAGTAGACACTATTACTCTATGGCGCCGTCATACAAGGTACTGCGGCGCAACCTGGCCGCTGTTAAAGTTCGATGAAATGCCGAAGTCGTGGCAGGATGAATATAATGCATTCATAAAGAACGATCCGCCATCAGCAAAACTTTTTCAATCTGTTCCTGCATTCGGCATGGCTAAGGTTGCCAAAGCATGGCGCAAGGCGCTTGATGAGCTTGAAAAAGAAGATATCGAGCTTGCAACTGGAAGCTGGAAGCTTTCTTGGGTGCCTGCAGCAGCAAAATTCTTTCCCGAAGAAATCAAACTCATACCCCTTGATTCTGAAGTTGCACGCGGAACGCAAAATCTGCGTAATGATAAACTAATGAAGCAGATGGACGAGGCTATACCGGATGGACGTATGATTCCTGTCATTTGGGCACATCATGATGATGGCGAATATATCGGAGCCCCAATGCATATTCACAAGCAATTCAAAAGTAAGCTTAAGAAATGGGGCGCAGGTGGATTCGGCATCATTCACTGGATGACACATCCTCTTGATATATACTTTACCAGCCACAGTAGGCAGATATGGGCCTCCTCCAGTGACGAGCCCTTGGAAACAACCTGCAAATGGGTAGCAAGGCGATCTTTCGGAACATCAAATGAAGAGTTGATGGGAGAATATCTCTATCAATGGATGACAACCATGCCTACCTTTGGAAGAGAGACCTCTGATTTCTTTATCGATCGTTCAATGAGAAAATATACTTCTCTTGATGAGGCAGTATCTGGATGTAAAAGAAGAATAGCTATTCTCGATAAAGCAGATGTTTTAATTATGACTGATGATCAGAAAAAGCGCCATCAATTCTTTAAAGAATATGAAATATTCGTCTCAGATTTCTTTAAGACTCAATATCGTTTTGAGGAAGCTGAATCAGCCTATAAGTCCGGCAAGCTTGATAAAGCAAGAGAATTAATCTCTGCCTGCAATCCTGAAGAGCTTGTGACTCGCTTTGCGAAGACGATGCAGGATGTTGGCATATCACGAGGAGAAGAGGGCTTGATCGTAACCATGAATACGCGCTGGATACCGCATTATGTAAAGATGCGTCAGAAGCTCGGTCTCGAAGCAATAAGATATAATTATGCAGCCACATCTCATGAACATCTTGCTCAATCTAAAGGAATATTTACTTTCCATCTATCACCGGATAAAAAATTATGGCAAACATTTGGACAGAAAGAGACCGGAGCGAAGGTGTTTAATATCTCGGGCAATATAGCTCAAGGTGAATTTTCGGAGATATGCAGCAGTGGTATTGAAAGCGATAAGGCTATAACGATAAATATAACTTCGATATTACCACGCGGAAGCCGAGGCAATATGGGAAGCAAATCCCTTCCAGCAGGAGAGTATGTTCTAACGCTCCTGCTTGTCGAGCCAACCGCTACCGAACCCGGACAACGGGTGATGCACGTGAGAATCGGGGGTGACTCACCGCAAACAACTGACTTGGATATATTCAAACAGGCAGAAGGTAGAAACAGAACTTTGGCACTTGAATATCCCGTTGAGCTGAAAAAACCAAACACGGTAACACTAACATTGACACCTACTAAGGGTAATGTATTGATATGCGGGGTTGTGTTTACACCTAAAAAAATCACACCCGCCAGCACAACGCTTGGATTAAAGCAATTGACTCACGATCAATAAGAATGACCTTATTTAATAATTTTCTTCTATGCAACACGAAGCGTTGTTAACTAAAGCAGTGATGTTTATTAACCAATCAGTCAATGAGTGAGTAAAACTTTCGCGCATCACTCACAGCAAGTTTGGTTGCGGCTCCGCCTTTCCTCCACAGGCGGATGCCGAACACCACACTGGCACGCCTCCAGGCTTCCCCATGGTGTTTATGAGCACGACCAGAATTGATGCGCGTCAACGTATTGAGATCACCGTGCCGAGCGGCGTCGGCGTTACGGTCACGAGCAGCTTGCCGTTGCCGGTGAAGTGGACGTTGTCCGTGTTGGTCGCGCCGGAGGCGGTGGTACCCCAGGTGCCGCCGGCCATCTGCACTCCGTCGAGGAAGAGCGCGCCGATGGTGTCCGTACCGGTGAAGTTCAGGTTGAAGATTGCGCCGCTCGCCACGCTGACATCGGCGTCGTCAGCCAGGTAGGCGATGCTGATGCTCAGCGTGCCGGCCGTGATGATAGTGCCGCCTGTGTAGGTATTCGGGCCAGTGAGGGTCAGGATGCCCGCCCCCTGTTTGGTCAGTGTTATCGCACCGGCAATCGTGGTTGTGGTTGTACCCCTGCTACCTACGTACACATAGCCGTAGGAATAGTCGTCGCTGTTGTTCACGGTCAGCGTGGCGAGTGCGCCGCTGTTGTGCACCCTTTGATTTCTATATTTCCTATTAACGTTTTTCAAACCGGCGAGGGTCTGGTCGTGTCCGTTCAGATCGAGCGTTAGAGTCCGGCCTGATCCAACGCCTTCAAGACCATCCAACGTCAGCACTGTGGTCACAGGCAGTGCGTTGGCCACTGTGAGGTTGACCGTTAAAGTACCGCCGTCGTGAGTTTTGGTAAGCAGCGTGGAGCCCCCATAGGTGCTCTGCCCGCCAAGATTTATATAACCCTTGGAGCTGGAACCTGGCTCATAGTTCAAGGTCAGATTGCCGTCACCACTGATCGCCCCGTTGAGGGTCAATGTACTTGGATTTATCTCGGGCAAATTGATTTTGGATGTGGTGCCGCTGGCACCCAGCGTGATCGGCGCATTGATCACCATCAGGTTCACCTCTGGTTGCAATGCGGTGCCGCCGGCCAGCGTGATCGAGCTGGGGCTGCCCAGGGCTGACAAGTGGTCCCAACTCAGCGTGCCGGCATTAACCGTAATGGCACCGTTGAAGCCGGAGTTGTAGGTATCGAGGTAGAGATTGCCGCCGACAGTCAGATTATGGCCCGCAACGAGGCAATGACCACCATTGAGCGTGAGCGTCCCGCCGCCGCCGCCGAGCAGGTAGCCGTTGGCCCCCGGCGTCAGGGCGTAGTTGCCGAAAGTGTAGCCACCCGTCGCACCCAGATAGAGATTGTCATATCCGGTCAGGTCAACGTCTGCGCCGTTGTTCGCCGTCAGGACGAGGAGGCCCGAGGAGGCTGCCGCGATCTTGCCACTGGCAAGCCAGTCACCCGCACTGGAATACGCGCCTGTCGCGGGGAGGGTGCCGGCGGAGTTGATCGCGATCAGGCCGCTGGCGGGAGCCGCGCCGGAATTGAACTGGAGCATGCCTTCGTTGATCACCGTCCCGCCGGTGTAGCTGTTGACCCCAGAGAGCGTCAACGTGCTCGTACCGCTCTTGGTCACGCTGCCGCCGCCGGCCTGGAGTTCGCTGATGCCCCCTCCTATATTAAACGTGCCGGTGCCGTTGCCGGTTATGGCGAGTGCCCCGGTGCTGCTGGCGGTGCCCAGCTGGATGGGGCTGTCCAGGTTGTAGGTGAGAACCCGTGTATTGTTAACGCCGTCGAGACTGATCGTCCCCGTGGTGCCGGAGAAGTTTAACGCATCACCGGACAGGGTCATCGTCAGGTTAGCGTTCGCCGTGGCGCTCGCCTTCCCTTCCAGACTCAGGCCGCCCAGTTCGAAGGCCGCCCCGTTGTTGTTGATGTTCGCGGTCTGGGAGCCGACTACCGTGTTCGTGTTCAGCAGCGCGGTCGTAGTGTCCTGAAAAACCTGGATGACGGTCGTGCTGTCGCTAACGGGATTGCCCGTTGGGGCCCAAACGGCCTGCGTGTTCGGCCCGCCCGAAAACCAGTCGAGGGTGGATGTCGGCGTATTCGTCACATTAGAATTCTGCCACGTCGCATCTCCCCATGCACTCATGCCGCCCACCAACATCGCCATTGCACTAAGAGCAACAACGTACTTTTTAACAACTTTACTACTCATAACAATATCTCCATATTTGGATGTTTTGTAACCAGACCTCAAAAGAATATTTTCTCCCTAGTGCTTATGATTTACAAAAATATAAAAAAGATTACAAGCTTATTTTGAAAAAAGTTTTGGAAGTTAGAGTTCTAAAGTTACTAATGCAGCGATGGCGTGGTCACAAAGTTATGAAAAATAAAATAGAGATATTGAGTGAATCATACTATGTGGATAAGAAAAGATCACACATGGTGACTTTTTGGATCTTTGTGGTTTGCGCTCTTTTAATGATGTTTTTTGCGGTAACATCAGACAGTTTTTACACATGCATATTTTGTCTAACTTTTCAGTTTTTGATGATGTTGCTGGCATCATTGTTTCTTTGCAGAACTTTGAATCTGACTGAACATTATAAACTCAGTCAAGTGCTTAAAGAAAAAGAAGGCTCATAACATCAAGCTGCACAATACCGAGAGGGACGCTTCGCTTACCCCCTCTCGGATTGTGAGCTAAGCGGTATCAGTCATCAGCAATTCTAATTATGGTGCCCATGCGATAGGGGAACACGCTAAAGCGTGAACTACATACGGGTTTCCGAGAGTTTCTGGCCGTATGTAGTTCAGGCTTTAGCCTGCTCTGAGCCATAATTAGAATTGCTGCATCAGTCATGGCTGCCTCTTGATGCGCGATACTTGAAAAAGGTATAGTTCAAGATATTCGAAGGATAAAACATTTTTTTCGCGTGTTGCCTGGTTAATCAACTCGCTTTTGCCCACGCGTCTCCTGCCGTAGATGACCGCTATGCTGGGTCGCGGCAACTCAATTATCGTTTCCAATTGAGTTTTCTCCCGCTCTCTGCCAATAAAGTTGTTCATGATTTCAGCCTATTATGCCTCTTTAGGAGATAATCGGCTGAAATTTTGCGTTATAGCAAGAAAACTCGTGTCAGGCATTAAATGAATGATATTGAATTAGAAAAAGCTTATGAAGTGCAATACTGAACTACTTAACTTCAACAGGTAAAGATGTCGGGCTGGTTATTAACTTTGGTCCTGAACATGTAGAAATCAAAAGAAAGTCGAAGGCTCTTTTAAAATAATCATGTTAATCCTGGAAAACGGAACGTAGTGTAGTAAGGTCACCCTTGTGGTGGCAGTGACCGCAGGGAGCGTCAATCCTGTCAAAAAAAATGCGACGCAACCTCCGTCCAGCAGCTGGACTATGGCGGTCAAGAACCCACACTACGCACCCACATTTTTCTACCCCTCTATTTCTTGACCGCCAAAGCTCAGAGAGCGGCGACTGGTTTCTACCTCAAAAAACCGCTTAAGTTCCATCCCATTCGGAAGGGATAAGGAAATTGAGGAAAGTAAAGTCGCTTCCTCCTCGTCCCGCAAGCGGGACTACGGCGTGATGTGTTCACTCAGTTGTCCATCTTTTGGAACTACGAATAATAATAATATTCCGGTGTGAATTTTATATTGCGCTTCTTACGCATTTTTGAGATTCTATATAATTATTGATTTTGGAACTGAAAATATCAGTAAGACAAAGGCAAAGCGTTTGCCTAGGCCATTATGAAGAACAAGAAATAGACTCGTAAACGGAGAAAACAATGAAATATGTTATAAGTGTACGTAAAGGAAGGCCTTTCTTGGGCGCTTTGGTAATTGTTCTGGCTGTGCTGGTTGTATGCACGAATTCGTTTGCGGGCAGGTCCAAACAAACGGTTGAACCGGACTACACCAAGGGTGAAAATCTTGAAGGAAAACTGAATTGCTGGAATCTGGGCTCGATCGGAGTTATCGGAAATATCTGGGGCAATCGCGCTATTGGCACCGCCGAGCAGACCAAAGACACCCGCATGATTCAGATCAAGAACGTAACCAAAGGCACCCCGGCCGATGGCGTGCTGAAAGAGGGCGACGTGATCCTGGGACTCGGCAACGGAAAATTCACGTCCGATGTCCGAATGACTTTGTCTGCGGCCATCACCGAAGCCGAGAAGAAGGAGAACGGAGGGAAGTTGGTGTTGAACATCTGGCGCGCTGGCAAAATCCAGGCGGCCACCATCATGCTACCCGTCCTGGGGAGTTTCAGTGAAACGTCTCCCTGGCAATGCAGCAAGACCCAATCAATCATCGAGGGTGCCTGCAAAAGCATCCTTGATCGCGGCCTCTATGCGGAGGGACGTGGCAAGCGCAGTATCAAGGGCGGTATCCCTACGCGGCTGGAGGTGCTTGGTCTACTGGCCACGGGGGAAGAGAAGTACCTGCCCGTAATTAAGGATTATGTCAGGAAACTCGCTGATTCCCTGAAGGAGGCGGACGGTGGGTTCAGCAGTTGGAGCATCAGCTATGAGACCCTTCTCCTCACCGAGTACTATCTCGCTACCAAGGACCAGTACGTCCTGCCGGCGATAAAGCAGGTTGCCGTACGCATTGCGGCGGGGGCGAGTGATGTGGGTACCTTCAGCCACGGATCGGCCTACTACTTCACGGCGAACGGCAAGCGCTGGAAGTATCCATCGGCATACGGTGCCATGAACCAATGCAGCATTACGTGCGCGCTCGCCCTTGTTCTGGCCAGGAAGTGTGGGGTCAAGGACAACGAGGTAGATCGCGTCATACGAAAAGCCGCGTACTTCTACCGCTGGTACGTGGATAAAGGTACGATTCCCTACGGCGACCACCCGCCTAGCCTGAAGTCCGACAACAACGGCGGCAATTCCCAGTCTGTGGTCCTGTTCGATCTGCTTGGCGATAAGGATGCGACCGAATACTTCACGCGTATGACATTGTCCTCCTACAGGCAGCGCGAGGGCGGCCATACGGGACACTTCTTCTCATATCAATGGGGCGCGCTTGGCGCGGGCCGCGGCGGCGAGAAAGCGGCACAGTCGTTTGTCAAAAATACCCGGTGGTTCACGGAGCTGGAGCGGCGAGCCGATGGCATGTCCGCCTACCAGTTTCAATTGGCCAGTATCGATCATGGCAAGTACAAGAACTGGAGTACCACCGGTTCCAGACTCCTGCAACATTGCCTGCCGCGTAAGAAACTCTACATAACCGGAAAGGGCGGCTCCTGCATTTCTGCGATAACTGGTGATGACCTGAAAGATGTCGTTGCTGCCGGAGTGTTCGACCCGAAGAAGCTCTCGGTTAAAGAACTGCTGTCAAAGCTGGGTTCGTGGTCTCCGGTTGTGCGACGCAAGGCGGCCGAGGAACTTGGCGAGCGGAAAGAAGACGTGGTCAAAGAAATGATTGCCATGCTCAACAGCCCAGAGCGCTATGCTCGCTACGGGGCGGCTGAGGGGTTGAGTTATGCCGGTCGCGGCTCCGAGAAGGCGATTGATGCTCTGATAAAGAAACTCGAAAAAGACGGCGATTTGACCATGCGTTATTATGCCACGTGCGCCTTCAGGAAAAAGCGTATTTGGCAGTCCCCCCCAATCCGTGGATGGAAAATATTAGAGAACACCTTGGCAAAGGAAGGCGGAGCCATTGACAAGGCGATACCTGCTCTTCTGAAGCAGGCAGCCACCTACGAACCTGAGAAGGATCCGTTGCGCAAGCTACACAACGTAATCGCAGCCACGCTCTTCTACGGCGGCAGTAATGCTAACTTCACTGGGTGCCTTCCAAACGGCAAAGGAGTCGAAAAACTAGATCGAAGCCTTCTGATTCCTGCGGTCAAATCTTTGCTCATCAATCCAAATGGTGGCGCACGTACCACCGCCAGTGTCGTTTTTTCCAGCCTGACGGAGGAGGACTTGAAGCAACTCTGGGGTGACATTTTCTATGCGACCAAATATCAGGCGCCCAGCGGCAGCATGGCCGCCGGCGGCGTGCGAGGAAAGGGGCTGGCATTGATGGCCACGAAAGGCGTAAAAGAAGGCATCTCCTTGGGCGTGGATTGGGCGTTGCGTCAGGAGGGCTGGGGGAATGGGGGCAGAAAGAAGGGAGGCATTCCATCACTGCTGAAATATGGTAAAGCTCTGGAAAGCTCTGTCCCTGAGATCAACAAGGTGCTTGAGGGGTGGTCGAAAGCCCAGAAGAGCAAGAACAACCAGCAGAACGCCACGGACTTCAAGAAACGCCTGGCTGGGGCACTCAAGAAGCCGGCACCCAAGCTGAGAAGCATCAAGACCTATGTCGACGCCACTCCCGATCCTCTGACGAGATAGTCAGGGGATTCTAATTTGCTAAGCAAATAGCATCTTTAGATTGCAAGTAATTCATTATCTATTTTCAGGAGAGAAAGTAATATGAATTATTAACATAAAGGATAACTAACCATGAAAAACAAGAATCCTTCAGGAGAAATCACCCCCTTATACCCGCCTGACACGGTGCTCTCAAGCACCGCAGTCAAAAAGCAAATATTTAGCAGTAGTGTGAGCCGATTGAATCATGTTAGAAAGCAGATTTGCGCTCAGGTCTCGCAGGAGAGATCGGGCAAGGTTTTGTTGACAGTATTTATGATGTGTCTGTTTTTTATGGCGACATCTATTGGAGCGAGAGCTGCCGACGTCAATGTCCTGATCGTAGGACCATCGGGAAGCAGCGTTACGCCATTCCAGCTTGGTGGAGCCAAGGATAGGTTACAGAATATTGTAGATGGAGCAGCCGGAATAGGTGACGTAAACGTCGAGTATCTGAACACTGGATCAGCCGGACTGTTAGCCTGGTATTTCAATACGTCTGATACGTACCCGGAGTTGGCGCGATGGGCCAATTTACGTGGCGAGAGCGGGACGGATTGGGATTATGTCATTCTCTTGGGTGAGACATTTGCAATGGAGAGAGTTCCGGCTG